>Ga0209417_1000150_pt1 | contig 188019 bp, 155 predicted proteins | sample RifGroF2_FD_184002 | JGI IMG/M metagenome (GOLD analysis project Ga0209417, IMG submission 184002) | Groundwater microbial communities from Rifle, Colorado, USA - Groundwater F2 (SPAdes) (version 2) | ecosystem: Environmental > Aquatic > Deep subsurface > Groundwater | place: Rifle, Colorado... | reverse complement strand
TTGCATCGAGCTTGTCGAGATGCGTTGCATCGAGCTTGTCGAGATGCGTTGCATCGAGCTTGTCGAGATGTAGTTCAACCGGGACTTCTCGCTGGGTGCTGCGCACCGCTTAAAGTCCTATATATTAGCGGTTCATTGTTTATTGTTCTTTGATATTATGAATTGGGATGAAGATAAACGAAATTATTGTGATATTGGAAATGACTGAGAATAAAAAAATCACAATTAATAGGAATAAAAAAGAGGCTGAACTCTTTTGAGACAGCCTCTTATACTTGAAGTTTTAACTTGATCTTGTAAAAAATATCTTGCTGTTTTTGTTTACTTTACTAAAAGGTATCTTCTAGGTTTAAGTTTTTATTTATTATTAAAAATATATACCTGAATTTTGTACTCTGTTTATTTTATAAAACAAAGATATATAAAATTAGTTCTACATACAAATTATTTTATGCTTTTAACCATTCGTCATCTGGCTTTGCAATTAATCTAGCATTATTTATAGCCATATCTAAGGTCAAACAAGTAGAAGCTCTATATGTGTCATTTTCTTTTTCGACAACTAAAGCTAGGTCGGCTTTTGCTTTAGTCATTAAACACAATGGTAATAGAAGTTGTAATTTACCTTTGAAGTACTGAGGAATAGCCGTTTTATAATTCCTCTTGATTCTTTTCTTTGCATCAGCAATAGTGCCCTGCAATATATTACCTAGTTGATAATCATCCATTGTATTTAATGGAGATGGGAATCTAATTTTATTATCTTGAATTATGTGATCAATATTAATTCTTAACTCAAGTTTTGGATTGTAAATTAAATCCGACGATTCGCTAAAATAATTAGCTACGTCTGGCAGTTTTGAAAATTTAACCAAATCTCTATCGCTAGTTTTTCTCCAACCTTTAAAAAACCACGGAATTGTCGCTGAAGGTCTCTTGTTTTTTTGAAAATATCCATAAATTTCTTCTTGATTTTCTGTAACAAGTCCGGTATTAAATATACAAAACTCATTAAAAATCTCAATTTTATTCTCCTCTTTTATTTTACAAAATGTATGATGGATATAATTTTTCAAAATTGGCAACTTTCCTGAAGGATTTAATTTGTAATCCCAATCTTCATCCATGGAAAGTGTTTTTAATTCAGTCATGCTAATTTCAATATCTTGGAACCAAGCAAAATCATATAATTCTGAATACATACTTTATGTTTTAGTGTATAAATATATTTATTTTCAAACAATAATAAAAAATAATGTGTAATTCTACTTAATTATCTAAATTCATTATCAGCTCGATGCGTCATACAATGACCGCTAACTAGTATTTAGCAACAAATATATGGTACTTTACTTCAAATTTATCTTTGTTTCACAAATTCATTTTAGAAATTTATCATATGCTTGCCCGACTAACTGCCGCAAGTCCAAATAAGTAGGGATACAATTTTTTTAATTGGGAAAGCAAATTCTTTAAGTCAAATTTAGGAGCAAATGAAAACGGGGATCGGAGTTCACGCAAAAAAGGTCACATAGAAAACTTCCTCTTATATATCTCCTTTAATACGTTATCAGATTTCGAGTCTATTTTGCTTTAAATTGCATCGTTTCTTCGCCACAACGAAGGGGGTAATCAAATCAGGCAGTTGTTCAAACGGTTTGTTGTGAAAAAGCAAGGTTTTGTGAGGTTCATCGGTAAACTTGCGATAATTTGCAAATTGTGAAGGTTCAATTTCAATTTTTTTAAATTGGTGCTTCACTTCAATAAATCCGGCTTTTTTTGCTTCTGCTTTCATTCGGCAAACCGTTGGAATAGATATTCCGATAGCTTTTGCCAAATATTCCAAGGGCAAAGAGTAGGATCGAAAGCCAAGGCACTTGCGGGAACGTCCTTTATGCATTCCGGCCTTTTGTGGCTTTCGTCCTATCTCTCTTAATTTTTGCTGGTCGATCCACCATTTATTCCGGGCGATGGTTGTAAAAATTGCCGTGTAAACAAAAGCATTGAAGTTTTTAAAATCGTATTTGTCCCAGATAATGCCGGTTTTGGTGGATAATTTCATCCGGCGGTGTATCACGTTGAAACTGTTTAGATGGTAATTGCCAGTTTTTGAGTTTAAGCCTATCCATTTGTTTTTCAATAGCCAATTTATCCGGCTATTAAATGTCTGGCGATTGATAGAAAGATCGTGATAGGCAGTGAACATTAACTGATTAGTCAGTTTAAAATGTCCGCTGCATTTTGTTTTAAGCCAGCAATATAGTTGGAATTGACTCAAACACTTTTTCTGTAGGGCATAAAAGCACAGTGAGGCAGGGATGTTCAGAAACTCTGGGTTCACCTTTTATTATAATGCGTGTTTAATAAAGCTTCGACATCGGAAGTTTTATAATAGATTTTGCCATCAATTTGAGAATATGGCAATGTTCCATTATCACGGTGCATTTGTAGTTTTCGGGTACCAATTTTCAGGATTGTTGCAACTTTTTTCCCTTCAATCCATTCTTCAGTAAGTACCTGGGCATGTGTTTTTTTCATTTCAGCAACCGACTTGCTTAATATTTCAATATCACGTTTGATAAACGAAATTATAGTGAGAAGTTCGTTCATGGTTGTCCCTCCTATAATTCGTTTCTGATTTCCTCGATAGTTTTCTGGCGGCCTTCGGAAATCCATTGGTCAATAGTTTGCTTTGAAAAAATTAGCCTTTTGCCTTTTTTGAGAAACGGGATTTTTCGTTGGCAGACTAAACCATAAATGGTGGGTTTTGCCGGATGACCAGGCAGATAATTGATCAACTGGTCGAGATCAAACCACTGATCGGATTCCGGGTTTTCTACTTTACCTTTTAAAAGGTGCTCAATGCGGATCAGTCGGTTGTTCATGTCCTGAACTGCCGATGGTAGGTTGTCGAAAGAAATTGAATTATCCATTGCTAAAAAAATTTGTTATTCTTTTTTATGCAATGATAATGGGGGCATTTTGGGGTCACAATATGGGAGTACGCCCTATTTTAATCTTTGGTAATCCTTTACTACTAATTCTTTATGTTGAAAAGCAGTATAGCGTTTTCTGTTCTCAGTTGAGTTCGGGAACAATGAATTAATATTTCCTTTTATGGCTCTTGCGTTTGAATTAAGCAATTTGGCTAATTCTATATTCAATCTAGTTTTAGTTTGGAAGTGTTCTTTTTCTAAAAATTTTAGGAACCCAATATAATCGAGAAAAGCAATGGTATAAGGAATTTTACGTGAACTTATAACATCAATCAGATTTGAATGTTTCTCAATTGGAATCAGCTTAACCATTGGCAAGTTAAAAAAGCCATATTTTTCGAGCTTCTCTTTTAATGGATTTCTGATATATTCATCTGATTTTAAACCAATAAAGCTTTCAAACATTTTTAGTCTATTTAATAGAACTAATAATTTACAAAGCTTGAATAAAAACTTCAATATGTCACTCTGCTTAACATACCCTTCATAAAAGAACAAATCAATTTCCCAGTAATCGGTTTCTTTATAATTTTCAATATCGGCTTCGATCTGGTCCATGATTTCTTCCTCACATTCAATAAGGAACGGAACGTTTCTACTTTCGCTACTAATTATTTCCAGAGCCAACAATGTTTCATCATCTACGTCTTTAGCCAATGGTTTTTCCGGCAATTTGTCGATTTTTGATTGTGCTTCAGTAAATGGTGTTAGGCTGCCTTCGATCTCTCTTGTGAAGTACTCATGAAAATAATTCTCCCAGTAACTGTACTTGTTTTCTTCTTTAGAATAATCAACGGGATATTTATTATCATAGCGTTGAATGAAATCCATGCTTAAAAATTCATACCCTGCTTTTCTAATCTTCTTCTTAATCTTGTCAATTTCGGCACGGGTTGCAATATCTTTCTCTTCATCGGAATTACACATTGTATAAATCAATCTATCTTGATCCATATAATGATAAGACACATGGTGTTCAACGTAATCTAAAATAAAAGCCTTAAAGAAACCAGATTCAATAATCTCCTTTGTTTCCATAGAAAAGGTAATTAGTTATTATTAAGTTTTAGATTTTTTGATTAGTATTCAAGAAGTTTTCTGGTAATGGCTTCACGTGCATCATCCTCAAATCCATCCAAATAGTTTTCAGTTGTTGCTACGTTGGAATGACCTAAACTTTCGGAAATATAAGAAATATTTACACCTGAACGTTTCAGTACTGTACTAAATGTATGACGCGCCCAATAACTTGTTATATCCACTTTAATTTCGAGCGCATTAACTACCCGCTTCATGTACTTGTTTACTTGCTTGGTCAATGCCTGAACAACAACGCGTTGTTGTTCAGGAGTTATGCCAATATTATATTCCGGGAAAATATAATCATCCGGAGTATAAGGATTAACTCCCCAACGTTCAATAATTGCTTTGTTCCGTTCAATAATTGATACAACAATTTCCTTTGATTCGGCGGTTGAATTTGCCGTTTTTGACCGATAAAATTTGATGGAATTACCTTTGATATTTTTATACTTCAGCAAACAAATGTCTTTTAGATTCATCCCATTGCCCAAATAACTAAATATCCACAAATCGTAGTAATAATGTTCCGGGCTTTTGTCGATAGGCTGGTATGACAATATCTGACCAAGCTCAACACTGGAAAGAGACTTTTTAACTTTTCGAGATTTGAGGATCGTAAAATTGCCATTTTCTTTTTTTCCAAACGGGTAAGATTCCTGTTTTAATTTTCCGTCACGGATTGCATCATTCATTAGTTTTCGCAGGTTCCGGCAGTAAATGCCAATGGTTGTTATGCTTTTCCCAGATGCCAACATGAATTGCTCATATTCCTTTAAATATGCAGATGTGATCTTATTGAATGGAAGAGTTTCTTTTTTTGCAAATCCCTTAATCGATTTTAAGGCACAATCATAAGTAATTGCTGAACTAATTCGACCTTCTTGTTTTAGCACAGCAGAATACACTTCAAACGAACTGAAAACATCAATTGAATCTTTTATTTTGCCGTTATACTTTTTCTCGAAAGCTTCAAATGAAAATTCTGGCAGGCCAGCAATAATATCATAAGCCTTTTTGAGATGCCCAAATATTATCAGTCTCTTCTCCTTTAAATCCCTGGACATTGGGGTTATGAAAAGTTTTAGATACTCTTCTTCACTCATTGAAATTTTAGTGGTGTAGTATTTCGGGAACCGGTTGTAAATTATACGCAATCGGATTGTTGCAGATTTATCTTTCCTGATTCTGACCTGATCAAAAAAGGCATTTAATGATACACCTTTACTTTTTAAAACATCTTCGTTTTGCTCTGGATGGGTAATAACAGGTAGTGCCATTTGTTAGTCATTTTAGAATACGTACTAACAAAAGTACTAACATTATCCATTAAAAACAATAGATAAACATAAATTGAATGCACTTTAAACGCTGTTATTCAACACGTTAATAAATATTAATAAATGCAAAAAATCAACAATAAGGTGAAAATTATGATTCTGGATCAGAAGAGTTCAGGTTCGAGACCTGACAGGACAACTAAAAGGGATTTCATTTGAAATCAAAGGCCTGTAAGTCTACTGATTTACAGGCTTTTTTGTTTTTTATCGTATCAATGTAAATCAAACAATTTCAAATAAAATGTGAGTAAAACGGTGAGTTAATTTTTATTTTATTTTTGATTCACCAGAAAGGCTGTAATATACAGAATTACAAATTCTTACAAAATTTATTTTGATTCATTTTGGGTCGTTTTAAACTCATTTTTTGAGTCTTTTTGGATGAAAAAATTCCAATATAAAACAAGTCAAAATAATTTAAATTGAAATTGCTATGAGAACAACACACACATTTGGACTCCAGTTCATTATCAGATCTAACAAGAACGATCAAAATTCGGGAATAATTTATGTCCGGATAACCATTGAAGGCCAAAGGGCGGAAATTTCACTAAAAAAAACGCTACCCATCTCACTTTGGAACAATGCAAAAGGAAAAGTAAACGGTTCAAGTAAGGATGCAAAAAGCTTGAACACATACCTGGATGATATTAGGATTAAGCTTTCAGAGTGTTATCGTGAGCTACAACTGAAACAAGATAAAATCACACCTGATGCGATCAAAGCATTATTCCTGGGTGATCATCCAGATCAACATACCCTTTCAGAATTAATAGAATACCATAACTTATCCCAATTTCCTGTATTATCAGTCTCCATCCGGAAATGTTATATCATTACAAAAAACTACATCCTTTCGTTTTTAAACCAGAAACGGAATACTTCGAATATTTATCTGTCCAAGATTGATTTCAAATTTATCAGCGATTTCGACTATTATCTTCGGACAATAAAACCTCTGGATCATCAAAAACCACTTCACAATAATGGACTGATGAAACACATGCAACGCTTCAGAAAAATATTAAATCTTGGGGTTCGTCTGGAATGGCTTATAAAAAATCCATTTAATGCCTACGATATTAGATTTGATAAGGTTGAACGAGGATTTCTAACTAAATATGAATTGGATCTAATCGAAAAGAAGATATTTAGTATTGAAAGACTTCAAATGATAAAAGATCTCTTCATTTTTAGCTGCTACACGGGATTAGCATACATTGATGCAATCAATCTGACCACTTCAGAAATATCAATCGGAATAGATGGCCAAAAATGGATTTACACAAAACGTGAGAAAACTCAAACTCCTTTAAGAATTCCAGTTCTTCCAAAGGCAATGGAGTTTATTGAAAAATACAGATCAAATCTCAGATCAAACAATAGAGGCACCATTTTCTCTCTGGTTTCGAACCAAAAAGTCAACAGCTATTTAAAGGGAATAGCTGACATTTGTGAGATTGAGAAGAATCTTACATTTCATTTGGCCAGACATACCTTTGCGACCACAGTGACTCTAAGCAATGGAGTTCCTATTGAAACGGTCAGTAATTTGCTTGGGCACCGAAGTATTTCAACCACTCAAATTTATGCGAAAGTGCTTGAAAACAAGGTCAGCGAAGACATGGTCAAACTAAAAAAGAGATTGTCAGCAAATAAAGCAAAGGTAATGAAAGGCAATGTCGGATAAATACTTCAAGAAGATTAAAGGAACTGCACTGGATTCAAATCAAGTGATATAAACCGCTGAATATCTTATATTTAAAACATTCCAACTCAAGCAACTCACGGAATTACTCATCAGGACAAATTGATTATTAAATCACTGATTATTAATTCAATACAAAAATTCTAAATTACATCAAATTTTTACCTTTTTTGTATCACTTTTTTGCAGATAATCTACCTATCCAAATACAAAAACTCAAATGACTTTTTTTACGAAAGCAGGATTATCCGAACGACTTTTTTGTTGAAGTCTTTATTCGGTTTTGAGAGAAGAGAATACCATCTATTTGAATCATTTGGAATTTAAAAGCCCAAGAGATCCTTTTTAAGTGATTAATTCACAATATTATCGCAGAATATAAGAGTAATCGTACGACACGATAAAAGAGTAATACCGTTTCGGGAGTTTCCCAAATTCCTTTTCGAGTTCCGAGCTTGTCCCCAATATCGTGTCTAGCACTAATCTTTCCTTTTAACCATTGTATGTTTATATCCTGAGTGTGAAGCGAATGTGCCAGGACACGGAAGATCCAGACAAAATATTGAACTCAGGCTAAAACAAACAGAGAGATATTTTAAGATAATATATTAGCTATTTATGTCATATTTAATTATATTTGGATAATATTTTAACCAAACAACGATGTATTCATTAGAACAAACTCCACTGGAGGTAAGTAAAGCACTGGCCGAAAGGCATCGCACTTTACGAAAGCAGTTAAAAATGTCGCAGGAGGAAATGGCCGAACGTTCTGGTGTATCCCTGGGCAGTTTAAAGCGCTTTGAAAACACCGGAAAAATATCGATGGATTCTCTGCTGAAACTGATGCACCTTATGGGACGATTAAATGAATTTGACAGCCTCCTACTTCCAAAGGAAAGACTCGACGACGTTAAGAAACTATTTACAGAATAAATAATGGCTGGTATCAATAAATTATTCGTATCACTGTTTCTCGAAGGTAACACCTTTGAAGTTGGGGAACTGGTGCTTTCCGACCAAAAGATCTATTTCAGGTACAATGCCGCTTTTCTGAAAGCCGGGCTTAACATTTCGCCTATAAAGCTCCCCTTTTCAGGTGATATAGTAAGTGCCGATAAACAACCATTTGACGGGTTGTTTGGGGTATTTAACGATTCATTGCCCGACGGCTGGGGCAGACTTTTGCTTGATCGCACCTTGTCTGCCAAAGGGATTGACATTGCAAAGATAACTCCACTAGACAGGCTGGCGTATGTCGGATCACGGGGAATTGGGGCACTTGTTTACAGACCGGAAATCAAACCCGAGAATACAGCGGATCCTGTTCCCGAACTGGACATCATTGCCGCTGAAATGAACCACATACTTCAGGGCACGAGCTCTGAGATTGTCGAGGAACTGTTTATCCTCGGAGGCACTTCCGGCGGCGCCAGGCCAAAGATTTTTGCCGCATACAACCCATTGACCAACGACCTGATACATGGGTTGGACAGCATACCGGAAGGCTATGACGAATGGATCATCAAATTCCCGTCATCTTCGGATAGCAGGGAGATTGCAAATATTGAATTTGTCTATCACAAAATGGCTCTTCTGGCAGGCATTGAAATGAGCGAATGCCACCTTTTCAAGGGAAAATCAGGACAGGTATATTTTGGGACAAAGCGCTTCGACCGGGTAGCTGGTAAGCGTCTGCATACACATACTGCGTCCGGCCTTATGCACGACAATTTCAGGATGAGCACGATGGATTACGGACATCTCATGGATTGCGCTTTCAGGTTGGAAAAGCATATAAAAGCTTATGAAAAAGTTTTCAGGCTGGCAGCTTTCAATGTGTATTCCCATAATCGGGATGATCACAGCAAGAACTTCTCCTTTCTGATGAACGAACAAGGGGAATGGCAGTTTGCCCCGGCCTATGACCTGACCTTTTCATACTCCGGCTATGGGTTTCACAGTACCATGATAGTCGGAGAAAGTAAAAATCCGGGACGAAAAGAACTTATGAAACTGGCCACACATTTCGGATTGAAAAATGCAGGGTCCATCATCGAAGAGGTTCAGGAGGCCATAAGCCAATGGGGAGCAATTGCCAGTGAATATGCTATTACCGGGGGAACAAGAAACACTGTTCAAACAGCAATGGATAAGATTAAGGATAAATGAATTTCGCTTGCTTTCTTTTGTCCTTCGAATCCCTGTCAAAAGCCTCCAGATTAAACATCTCAGCATCCAGATACGGTTACCATAAATGGATTCCGGCTCTGAAGCCTAAAGATTGCTTGTAATATAGGTCATCATCCGTTTGGAAACAAAAACTATTATCCGAACGATTTTTTTGTTCATGTCATTATTTGGTTTTGAGCTCAGAGAATACCACCTATTTGAGTCTTTTGGAATTTCAATGCTAAAGTAATCCTCTTTTAATTTATTCATTCACAATATTATCGCATAATAAAATAGTAATCGCACAGCACAATAAAATAGTAATCGCACGACATTGGGATGTCTTGAACTGCGTTCGATGTTTTTTGTTCTATTTCCATAATGCACTATTTTTGCTGCAAAACAGAAATAAACACATTGTTGATTATAGCTGCAAACATGTCATGCAATTACTATCTTGTATTTAAAACTTGGGCAGACTGATAGCACCTACGGAAGAAATACATAAATCCGAGACTATGTAATACAGATTCAATCTCTTTGTTCATTCTTTTTTAATGTTCATTTAAAATGAACAAGTCATTCTAGTGAACAAGAATTTGACGAATCTTACTATAAACAACGTCTCCTGCTAAAGCTCTGGCTGCGACTCTGGCTGTATCTCTGGCCGTCACGCTTGATTGTGTTTGAAATGCGATTTACTGCACATTTTGTAGTAGATCGTAAACATGAAAACTCATGTTATTTTGACACACTTTCCGAAGTGACTTTTTCCGAATAACCATTTTAAATAGATGTCAAATCGGATATTCACGACCAAAAAGAGAGGCGTTTCGCCTCTCTTCCTTTTTCAGAACTTGATCTGGGGTTCAACTTCCTTGATCCGTTCATCCAAAGTCGTTTTGATCTCTTCCATCACAGCGGATACTACAGGGGTATTGGAGGTTTTAAACTCTTTTCCTGATGCGTCCCGCAGGAATACTTAAAATCAATCACTTACAATTTATTTTGTAGGTGATTTTTTATTTCAACAGAGTGCATACCAGCTTTTGTCAGGTTTAGTTTCTAAAATGGAAGGTTGGTGGCAATTAGTTAGAAATACCTCAATTTCAGCTCAAAAGTCATGTTTCCATCACCGATTTATCTTTAGCTTTAATAGTCATAATTCATCAAATACCGAATCCTAAAAAACCGACTATCATGGCTAAAATTACCAAAGAAGACGCCTTGCGCTACCATTTCGAAGGCCGTCCCGGAAAACTGGAAGTTATTACCACAAAACCTCATACCACTCAACGCGATCTTTCGCTGGCCTATTCTCCCGGAGTAGCACATCCTTGCCTTGAAATTGAAAAAAACTTTGACGATATCTACAAGTATACGGCAAAAGGGAACCTGGTAGCTGTTATATCCAATGGAACTGCCGTACTTGGATTGGGCGACATTGGCGCCGGAGCAGGCAAACCTGTTATGGAGGGCAAGGGATTCCTTTTTAAGATTTTTGCCGATATTGATGTTTTCGATATTGAAGTTGACACCAAAGACATCGATCAATTCGTAGATACGGTCAAAAATATTGCGGTCACTTTCGGGGGCATTAACCTTGAAGATATTAAAGCACCCGAATGTTTTGAAATAGAAGAAAGGTTGAAACGTGAATTGCAGATTCCACTGATGCACGATGACCAGCACGGCACGGCAATTATTTCTTCAGCCGGAATTATTAATTCATTGGAGCTGTCGGGGAAGAAACTGAGTGAAGCAAAAATTGTCATTAATGGAGCAGGGGCAGCTGCCATTGCCTGCACGAAACTGATTATTTCTCTGGGGGCAAAGCGTGAAAACATTGTAATGCTGGACTCAAAAGGAGTCCTTCGGAAAGACCGTACAGACCTGAATAAATATAAAGCTGAATTTGCTACCAACCATGATATTAGAACCCTGGCCGAAGCAATGAATGGAGCAGATATCTTTCTGGGGTTATCACAAGCCAATATCGTTTCAAAAAAAATGGTAAAATCCATGGCCAAAAACCCCATTGTATTTGCCATGGCCAACCCCGATCCTGAAATATCGTACGATGATGCCATGTCTGCTCGCGATGATTTGATTATGGCAACCGGGCGTTCGGATTACCCAAATCAGGTGAACAATGTTCTCGGGTTTCCTTATATTTTCCGGGGCGCGCTTGATGTTCGGGCAACCTGTATCAATGAAGAAATGAAACTGGCAGCAGTGTACGCCCTGGCTGGTTTGGCCAAAGAAGCAGTTCCCGAAAGTGTAAGTAAAGCTTATAATGTACAGAACCTGATTTTTGGAAAAGATTACATCATCCCGAAACCTCTTGATCCAAGGTTGCTCACCACGGTTGCACCCGCTGTTGCCAAAGCGGCGATGGATAGCGGGGTTGCCCGTAAACCCATCGAAGACTGGAATCAGTACAAACTTGAACTAAGCCAGCGTCTCGGATTAGACAATCAGCTGTTTCACGGGATTGTTATTCAAGCCAAACAAAATCCAAAGAAGGTTGTGTTTGCCGAAGGAAACAATCTGAAGGTGCTGCGCGCTGCCAATGAATTGTTGCATGAAGGAATTGCATTTCCGATTTTATTGGGGAATGAAGAGGAAATAAAACAACTGATAGTCGAAAATCATCTCGATTTAAGCGATACACCTATTTACGATCCTCATTCAATGTTAAGCAATGAAATGAGGAAGACTTTTGCTGATCTGATTTGGAAGAAACGCCAGCGCAAAGGTGTAAATCTGGAAGAAGCTTATGAATTTACTTTTAACCGCAATTATTTTGGCATTATGATGGTTGATACCGGGCTGGCTGATGCCATGATTTCGGGTGTTACAAGCCACTATGGGGATGTAATGAGTCCTGCCCTGAGGTTAATCGGTCCCAAGCCAAACATCAAACATATTTCGAGCGTCTATATTGTGATGACCAAGCGTGGGCCTCTTTTCTTTGCTGACACAACTGTAAACCTTGATCCGGATGTTCAGACCCTGATTGAAACAACCTTACTGACTGCTGATCAGGTTAAAAAATTCAATATTGAACCTGTTATTGCCATGGTATCGTACTCGAATTTTGGTTCAGTTCCTTCAACTGAACATAGTCAAACACTCGACCGTGTGAGGCAATCGGTGGCATTTTTACACCAAAACCATCCGGAATTAATTGTTGACGGCGAAATTCAGATGAATTTTGCACTCAATAAAGAGCTGCGGAGTCAAAAATTTCCTTTTACCCGTTTGGAAAACAGGGATGTCAATACAATCATATTCCCCAATTTGACTTCCGGGAATATTGCGTACAAGATGATGTATGAAATTGGGGGAGCAGAAGTTGTTGGTCCAATTCTTATGGGTATGAATAAACCAATACTTGTTGTACCAACAGAATGTTCGGTGCGCGAAATCGTAAACATGACAACCATTGCAGTGGTTGATGCTCAATGATGGATTTTATTCCAAACAGAATTATTTGCTATTGTTTTTTATTTGTGTCATTACAAATTCTTTAACGACATCATGTGAATTAACAACATCCTCAGGTGATATTTCTATTTCATAATCAGGGATAACTCCCCTATTCATGGGATTTTTTGATGGGTTGTTTCCCATATTAAAACCAAATAACGGAATTCCCAATTCAATTTTTGAATTGGGCAAAGTAACTATTGAAAAGAATCCGCTGGTGTTTAAAGCATATCCGCCAGCAGATTCCTGCCCAACAATAACAGCCCTTCCGTCAGATTTAACTTGTGATGCAAACTCAGTGGTAACAGAATAACTCTGACCGTCAATTAACAAGTATACCTGGCCAGAAAATCCGTCTTTCTTTGGGGTTTGAATCTTTAACCATTTATGTCCTATAAATGCGAAGCCTTTTTTATCCTGATCAATAAAAGGCCTGAGAAGCCTGAATAAAAAAGGAAGCTTTTCCTGAAAATCTACTTTGCCTACCTTTTTGACTGATAAATTTTCGTAGTATTTGAATGGATTTTTTGCTAAATATTTATACAACTCTATGCCCCATTCTTCATTACCACCTTCATTTCCCCTTAAATCAATAACCAAGGTTTTAATATTTCTAAGTTTTAATTCGGCGAAAGATTTTTTCAAAAATTTATCAAAATCAGGTTCGCCACGATATGAAAAAAACCGGTTTATATCCATCCAGCCGATCTCACTGTCAATAAGTAAAAAAGAATATGGCAGCACCTCTGCACTCATATGTTTTTTATCAAATGCCTTAATAACGTCCATACTTACTCCTGAATACGTCCTTGTTTCAGGTTTTTGTGCTTTGTTGAGATATTCAATGGTATATTGGCTCGATGTTCCATAGTTGGTCGAATAAATTCCAGAAAAAAAATTGTTCAGTTCATAGTACTTTCCCTCAACAGAATAACCATCAGCAAAAGCCAGCTTTCCAAATAAATCTGAAATTATATTCTTTGTCGAAATACCATTAATCGTAATCACTTCAGAAAGTACTGGCGATTCCATATTTGAATAATGTGAAATCACATATGCTCGATCTTTAATAAAATACAGTTTCAATGGGAACAAATCAACGGTATGGAACGGGTAGTAATAATCTTTGTCTTTCAACAGCCATTTAGTATGCCCACATTTTAATGAACTGATCAACGGACACATTGCAATATAAAAATCCTGAACGGACATTGGCCCGTTTAGGGAAACTTCGATCGAACTGAGCAATGTATTGAATTTTTCTGCAGAAATGTACCTGTACATCTCTGGATGTCTGGCCTCTAAAGCACTTTTAACTATTGTTATGTCAGCTTTAAGCTGTTCAGGTGTAAGCATCTGCGCTTTTGAGAATGTGACTGTTAAAGCTGAGAGGAGAATGGCATAAATGTATTTCATAGGTGTATTTCTTTGTGTAAACTAACGAATCCTGTTGATCTGCATTAATCGACAACAAATTATTTTCAACGTTGCAATACTTCTTAAATGATTTCAATAGTTAATTAAAAAAGGAGGCCGTCCCAAATTTCATTTTGAGACGGCCCCGACATTTAATCCACAAACAAATTTTTAATTATTTCGACATTTCAAGCCAGCTTGTTCTGGAAATTCACAGTCACTGTTTATCGAAAACCAAAGTTTCGGCCACATCGCCAAAAGAGGAAGAGGCGCTTGTTTCTACAACCAGGTTACTGCTATCCATTTTATAAATTTCGATAATAGTCATTTCACCACTGTCGCCCATCGGAAATTTAGTGGTAATTTTTAATGTCAGTTTATCATCTGACCAAACTGCAGTTGATTTTTTCTGAGAGTCCTGCCATCCGGGATTGATGCATTCTTTTCCATCCAGAGTAAATTTGTCTTTGATGGTAAAATCATTCCCCTGAAAACTGGAATGCTTCTCAATGTCAAGGTCGTTACCGACTTGTAAAACAATCATGTCCTTGGGAGCCATACTGAACTGGTCGTTCAGTTTACTGGTGGTTTTATTCAATTTCCAATTTCCGGAAAAATCAATTCCCTGAGCTGAAACCAATACCGAAACCAATAAGGTGGCAATAAGAAATATAATTCTACTCATAAAGATAAAGTTTATAAATTAAAGAATAAAGTTCTGAATAAAAAGCAATAAAGCACCATTCTATCGAACTTAATTTATGAAACAAAATGATCTTAACTAGCAGAAAACAATCATTTTAGAGAAAGCTAACAATTATTGCAGTTTATACAGTTTTAATCCTGAATTTAATGAGTTCAAAGAAGATTATTTCGCCACTTTCTGCACGATCATAATCCCATCCCTGATTGGCAGTATTACATTTTTGACACGCGGGTCGTTTTGCACCAAATCGTTAAAATCAAGAATCCCACGTGTTTGTTCTTCATCAGCAGAATTAAGATCTACCACTTTACCGTCCCACAAAACATTATCGGCCAGAATAAAACCGCCAACAGGAACATGGCCGAAAACCAGTTGATAATAATCGCAATAATCGCGTTTGTCGGCATCAATAAAAACCAAATCGAACGATTGGTTAATAGTAGGAATAATTTCACGTGCATCGCCAATGTGCTGAACAATTTGATCGGACATTCCCGATTTCAGGAAGTATTTTTTTGCGATCGATTCCAGTTCGTCGTCAATTTCGATAGTATGTAACTTTCCGCCTCTGGCCAATCCTTTGGCCAGACACAGAGCCGAATAACCGGTAAAAGTTCCGATTTCGAGGATAAATTTTGGCTTAATCATAAAACTGATCATACTCAGAATCTGCCCCTGAAGGTGACCCGACAACATACGTGCATGAAGCACTTTCTGATGAGTTTCACGGTCGAGTTCGAGCAGATAGTCATCTTCGGGCGAAATATGGTTGAGAATATACTGATCGAGTAAAACCTGCTTGGACATATTACTGGTAAATTAAGATACTGCTTTGTGATTCGTCAAATATTTCGTTGGCAATTTCCATGATTTCAAGGCTTTCAATCTGTTCAATTTTCTTAAAAATGGTTTCCAGCGTATCTACCCGGTTAAAAAACAGGAAACTTTTTCCAATCGCAAGCATCAGGTCTTCATGGGTCTCGGCCGAGATAGCCAACTGACCAATCATTTGTTTTTTAGCACGACTCAATTGCACAATGCCCATTTGCTTTTCCTTCATATTCCGGAATTCTCTGTTCACCAAACGCAGAGCCTGATCGAGATTTTCCTTGTCGGTTCCAAAATAGACACTGAACTCGCCCGTATCGAAATAACCGGTGTAACCCGATTCAACGTTGTAAGCCATCCCGTTTCGTTCGCGCAAAACCATATTCAATCGGGAATTCATCGATGGACCACCCAGAATATTGCTTAACAGAACCATCTGCATCCGTTTTGGGCTGAACAAATCAGGAGCAATATTACCAACAATGCAATGAGCCTGAAAAGTATCTTTCTGAACGATACGGGTTTCTGGTTGGTAATTATAAATGTTTGAACGTTCCTTGTTACGCAGTTTGGCGGGAATCTGACCGAAATATTTTTCAGCAAAACGAATAAATTTGGCCATCGAAATGTTTCCAACCGAACTTAAAACCATTTGGTCGGTATGGTAGTTTTCATCCATAAACTTCAGGATACTGTTCTTATTGAAGGTTTTCAGGTGCTCTGGAGTACCCAGAATATTCCGGGCAATCGGATGTCCGTCAAAAAGAATTTCCTCAAACTCATCGAATATTAATTCCGAAGGACTGTCTTTGTAAGAGTTTATTTCTTCAATCACCACTTCTTTTTCACGTTCCAGCTCTTTGGCCGGAAAAGTGCTATTGGTTAAAATATCGCTGATCAGTTCCATCGACCGCTGATAATATTCGCTTAAAAAAGTAGCATAAACGGCGGTCTCTTCCTTGGTGGTGTAAGCATTCAGCTCGCCGCCCACATCCTCAATTCGGTTTAAAATATGGAATGCTCTTCTTTTCTGAGTACCTTTAAAAATCACGTGCTCAATAAAATGAGCGATGCCTTGTTCGTCAGCTTCCTCATCGCGCGATCCGGTATTGATCAGCACACCAAAATGGGAAACGGGTGAATTTGCCTCCTGGTGGATGATCCGGATTCCATTCTTTAAAACGAATGTTTGCATCATTATCCTGAAAAGTGTAAAAATTGGTTTGCAAAAGTATGAACTTTTTTAAAAGATAAGCATATGAGAAAGAAATGGTTCGACTTCCTGTGTGAAAAAAAATACAAGAGTTGAATTCATTTTTTTTGTAGTTTAAATATTTGATCTATATTTGCAACCCGAATGCGAAACGGAAGAGCCAAAAGCGATTCCGGAAAGCTTCAAAAAAAGTCCGCACCGGACTTAAAAAGGTGCCATAGCTCAGTTGGTAGAGCAATGGACTGAAAATCCATGTGTCCCTGGTTCAAATCCAGGTGGCACCACAAAACCCGGACATCGTTAATCGCTTTGTTCGGGTTTTCTTTTATGGTTCAGGCTTTGTCGTTTAGGCTGCTTTACTTTGGGTTCGTGGTGATGCAAATCTAAATAACCTATATCGCGTGTGGTTCTATCTTTATCAAGGGTTGAGGCAGGGTTTCCGGCGTCGATTGCGGGCGAATTTGAATTCAACGAAAAATCATACGTTGATATGGATTTCAACAAAGGATTTGAGTTGATCGAATGTGCATCCCATCCCGTCATTTTTTTGTAGCTTGAGAAACTTGATATATTCGTAAAGTGAACATCGGCAATATCGCCAATAGTATTATAAAAGCAGTTGTAGTTGATTGTGTAACTCGTTTCAGCAACATACGAGCTTAACAATGCATCATTAGCCTGATAAAAAATGTTATTCTGGATTATAAAGTTTGATGTATTCTTAGGAGTTCCGGCCAATCTAATTGCCCTACCGGTCGGATCAGGTCGTTGGACATGTCCCCAGCCAAGCCCACATCCATAGAAGGTATTATTTTCAATAAGGAAATTACTCGATACACCACCTTTTGATCGGTTGAAGTATTCAAAGCCATATTCACAATTCCAGATTTGACAGTTTCGAACAGTGAAATTAGTTTCAACCACACCTGTTGCCGTTCCAGTATATTGAGGAGTAATTCCAGCATCATAGCACTCCCATATACGGCAGTTTTCAATCAAAATATTACGGATATTTCGCCAGAAACCTATGCCGTTTCCAAGCCTTGTATTCTTTGTGTACATTTTCCCTCCACACCAGGAAATATCACAATTAGTAATCGTAATTCCAGTTGTTGAAATTGAAGTCGCTCCTAAGCCTTCAAAGCCAGAATATCTAAGATCAAGATTATCAAAAGCACCATAATTAACGCCACTTAATTCTACAATCCTATTACATAGAAGTATTCTAACATTTGAATAAAAAGTGGCAGGGTTTGTGCTTGACTTCAAATACAGCATATGCTCATCAAAGTCATAGAAATAGTCGCCCTGATTGGCCAATGTACCTAAACTCCACTTTCGCCAACCAACCGATGAATCTGAATTAAACATCACGTTGCCCACTTCGACTGTTGAACTGGCCGACCAAACGTTAGAACCCTCATTAGTCCACAATACGGTTGCATTTAACAGGACTGATTGATGAAAGATTGGTTTTGCCCCGGTTCCATAAGCACCCCAAAAAATGTTGTTCCCAGACGAACCAGATTTTGGAATAAGTTGCCCAAACCAAGTATCGCCGCGTTTAAACAGAATTGAATCTCCGGCTACATATTTGGCACTATTAACTTTTGATAGTGTTTTCCATGCTAAAGCAGCAGTTCGTCCAGAATCAGAATCGTTTCCATCGGAATTACTTACATAGTACGTTTCTGCATTTGTTACTGATATGCAGCAAATCAGCCAAATCATAAAAATTAAGCGTTTCATATTATCATGGCAATACAAAAAGAAGCAAATTGCTTTCTTTTGTTTTTTAATCATCTTCTAAAAACTTCAAATTTCTTTTTAGTCCTTCAAACCTGGTCCTCTTCACCGCCGAATTTCTGAACAAGTCATTAAATAAGGGTTTGTCCATATTGCTCCATTCACTTTTTGTAAGGTTCATTAATTTCTGGTCAGGTGTAAATGCTGGTTCGTGGTGAGCTTCCGATTTTAAATTCCAGGGACACACATCCTGACAAATGTCGCAGCCAAATACCCGGTTTTCAAATTTATCTTTCAGTTCCGGATCAATTTCACCGCGGTTTTCGATGGTTTGATAAGAAATACACCGGCGGGCATCCAATACATAAGGTGCAATCAGGGCCTGGGTTGGACAGGCATCGATACATCGGGTACAAGTTCCGCAATGGTCGCGAACCGTTTTTTGATCAGTTGGCAATTCCAGATCAACAATCAACTCACCAATAAAAAAGAAACTGCCATGTTCAACCGAAATCAGGTTGGTGTTTTTTCCAATCCAGCCAAGACCTGAGCGGGCGGCCCAGGCACGATCCAAAACCGGAGCCGAGTCAACAAAACAACGACCCTGGCATGTCGCAATTTCCACTTGAATAAACTTCAACAAGTCGCCAAGTTTATCTTTCATCACAAAATGGTAATCGGTCCCGAAAGCATATTTGGAAAGCACAGGAGCTTCCGGATCAGACTGTTTTTCAGAAGGATAATAATTCAGCAATACCGAAATCACGGAACGTGCATAATCGACCAAAAGACGAGGATCGAGGCGCTTACCCAAATGATTGGCCATATAACCCATTTCGCCGTGCATTTCAAGTTGAAGCCAATTCTGTAATCTGTCTTTCTCTTCATGAAGAAACCGTGCTTCGGATATTCCGCAATCCAAAAACCCAAGTTCCATTGCCTTGGTTTTGATCAAAACAGAAGGGTTTTCATTGAGATTTTTCATCTACAGAATATTAATAAAATCAAAAGTAGCTGAATTTATTCTTAATTACTTAGCTAAACAATATTTGGGATGGGATGATTAAACCACTTCGAATTCTTTTTGTCTAAATCACCTAATATATTTCCTTTTGTTTACAATAAATCCTTATTTTTACAACTGCCGGCAAACTAAACAAACTCAGAATATACCATACCGTGAAATATCTAACAACCTCATCCTATCTGAAAATATTTTCAGCATTCGTCCTGATCCTTACCCTCCACTTTTCAGTTTCAGCACAGAATATTCAGGAAAAATTAATTAGTGGTAAATTCCAGAAAACCAGTCTTCAGGAGTTTTTTAATACGATTGAAAAAGATTACAACATTCGTTTTTATTATCGCTCCGAATGGATTAAAACTTACGTGGTAAATCAGGAATTCAAAGAAATGCCCCTGATTCAAGTCCTTAATCTGCTTTTCGAACGTCAGTCATTGACCTTTCGTTTTTTTCAAAACAATTCGGTGGTGATTTTTCAAAAAGGTGTTGATGGCCGGCCAACGACCGGATCAGATGAACCTGAGATTTTGGTGATCGGTGATCCGCTCAATGAAGGCCGTTATAATTCAGCCCAGATAAAAGGAAAAGTTCTCGATGGGAAAAATTCGGAAACGCTGGCAGGTGCGGTTATTTTTCATCCGCAAACCGGTATAGGAACTACTACCGACTCAAAAGGGAATTTTAAACTCGATCTTCCAACAGGCGATCATATGATTCAGGTCTCGTTTATGGGCTACGAAGTTTTGAAACAAAAAATCAAGCTCATTGAAGATGGCACGGTAAGTTTCGAACTTTTTGAAGAAAGCTTCAATCTTGAAGAAGTGACGGTGATGGGCGAGGATGCGAAAGCCTCGAAATCGCAGATGAGTATGATTAAGGTTAGTTCCAGAACAATGAAAGAACTTCCGGTGATGATGGGCGAAGCCGATGTGATTAAGAGTATGGTTATGATGCCCGGAGTGCAGAGTGTGGGTGAAATGTCGTCGGGTATTAATGTTCGCGGTGGAAATACCGATCAGAATCTGATTATGATGGATGGAGCGCCAGTTTTCAATACGTCGCATTTATTTGGATTTTTTTCAATGATTAACCCTGATGCGGTAAAAGATGTGACCTTATATAAAGGAGGAATTCCAGCCTCTTATGGTGAGCGGGTTTCGTCGATTATGGACGTACAACTGAAAGAAGGAAATACTGAAAACCTCAAATTCTACGGAGGAATCGGACTGATCAACAGTAGGGTTACCCTGGAAGGTCCGTTCGTGAAGAACAAGAAAAGCACCTTCCTGATCGGAGGCCGGTCGACCTATTCAGACTGGATTATGAGGCAATCGCAAAATGAACAGTTCATCAACAGTGTGGCCCATTTTTACGACATAAACGGAACGCTCAATTTTTCGTTGGGCGAAAACAATAACCTGAAGTTAATGGGGTATTTCAGTAATGATGCATTTAACCTGAATTCGAATTCGCTTTATACCTATGGAAATGCCATAGGATCCGCTAACTGGAAAACGAACATTTCTAAAACCCTGATTTCAAGCCTTAATCTGTCATATAGCAAATATGATTTCAAGCTTGATCAAAAAGATCAGAATATTGCTGAAGACGATTATTCTCTGATAACCGGCCTCCAATATGGTAGTATGAAATATATCCTTTCGTGGTTGCCCAATGAGAGGCACAGGGTGAATGCAGGATTTCAGACCATTGGATACCAAGTGTTTCCGGGAAAGATTGTCCCGGCGACTAATCCAAGCAATGTAATTGCAGAGAAAGTTGCCAACGAACAATCGCTTGAAATGGGAGCATTTATTGACGATGATTTTGATCTCTCAACCAATATTGCCCTGAATGTTGGTGTGCGTTATGCGCGATTTATGAACATGGGCCCAACTACCGTATTGAAATATGATCCTAACCAATCGATTAATTCAAGTTCGGTGATCGACTCTACTGTATTCGGGGCATGGAAAACGGCCAAAATGTTTCATGGCATTGAGCCTCGTCTTTCCTTGAAATTCAACCTGCAAAGCGGAGGCTCGTTCCGTATGAGTTATCAGCGGATTCATCAGTATATGAATCAAATTTCGAACACAGCTGTTATTTCACCTGCCGATTTCTGGAAATCGGCCGATGCGAATATCAGCCCGCTCATTAGTGATCAGTTTGCAATCGGACTTTTTAAGACTCCAAAAAAAGGATTGTTTGAAACATCGGTTGAGGTTTATTATAAGAATCTTCAAAATCTTCTGGAATATAAAAACGGAGCGCTTTTGGTGATGAACCATCACATTGAAGCCGATCTGATTAATGCTGATGGATATTCCTATGGGCTTGAACTGTTCGCCAAGAAAAATCTGGGAAGATTAAACGGTTGGGTAAGTTACACCTACTCGCGGACCATGCGTCAAACCAATAACAATTTTCCGGACGAAATAGTAAATGCCAAAAAATTCTATCCTTCGGTTTACGATAAACCGCACGATATATCTACCGTGCTAAACTATCAGATTAGCCGCCGCTGGAGATTTTCGGGCAATTTTGTCCTTTCTTCGGGCCGACCTGTTACTTTACCCGAACAGAAATACATTTTTGAAGAGCGACAAGTGGTTTATTACTCCGATCGAAACAAGTACCGGATGCCGCCTTATCACCGCCTGGATGTCAGCATTACACTTGATGAGAACCTGAGAAAGAAACGCATGTGGAAAGGAAGCTGGACTTTCTCAGTGTACAATTTTTATGGCCGTAAAAATCCGTATTCGGTTTTCTATCGCAAAGAACCGTCTATCCAGTTACAGGATAAAACTCCTTATGCCATTTTCAAACTTTCAGTTATCGGAGTACCCGTTCCTTCAATCACCTATAATTTCAAATTCTGATGCAACGAAGACTAATTTATTTGGCTCTGATTGTATCATTATTCGTTTCGTGCGAAGAAATTTACAAACCCGAACTTGAAATTGTTCCCGGGAATCTTGTGGTTGAATCGCATGTGACAAACGACCTGAATCAAAACTTTGTCAAACTTTCAAAAACGAATGATTTTTACAATACAGAGGCACAAGAAAAGGTTACCGGAGCAAGAGTTGACCTTATTCTGGTAACTGGAACCAACCTCAGACCTATTGAGACTCCTTTTAAATCGACTGAAAATAGTCCCGGATTCTATGCTTTTCAGAATCTTCCTGTTCCGGGGAATAAATATAAGCTTCGGATTTCACTTGGTAAGGATATTTTTGAATCGAACCTTGAACAGATGCCTCCCCTACCAGTCATTGATTCATTATACACCGGGTTCAAAGTAGAGAAATCATATCGAACTGATTCTTACGGGCCGCCAACCCTGGTGGAAACACCTACTCAGGAAATTTATATTGACGCACCCATTATACCGACACTTCAATATTACCGGTTTAACTGGCGCACCGTATTGCAATGGACTTATTATCCTGGATCCTCATTCGGACCTCCTCCACCTTCTTACTTCGGATGGGTTTCGAGATATCAGGAAGGAGAATTCAATCTTGCCGGAATAAAGCAATTCAGTTCTTCAAACCATGTCACCAAACATTCAATTCTTACCCTTCCATATGATGTTGATGCTCTATTGGATTCTACTTCACAATTAGGGTGCGGCTGGACTGTGATGCTTGACCAGTATGGGATTTCAAAAGATTCATATACCTATTATGAAAATCTGAACAAACAACTCACCGCTGAAGGAAATTTATTTGATCCGTTGCTTGCACAGGTTTATGGAAATATTCGTTGTAAAAACGACGCTTCTAAAATAGTTTTAGGCTATTTCAATTTGAACTCTTACAGGCATTACCGATATTATCTGAATCTGGGGTTTAGTGAAAAGAACAAGGTTATTAAGCATGAGATAAAAAATTATCCGGAAATTCCGGGTAAAGGCTATGTCAGGGGCATTCCACCAATATTTTGGGAAATTAACTAAATGAAACAGCTACTGGCCATATTATTAACGGGATTTTTGTTCCTGATTCTCCTTACATCATGTGAGGAGTTATACTTCCCAAATCTGGAAAAAATGCCGGAATTATTGGTCGTTGAATCACATATAACCAATGACCCCAAACTGAATTATGTCAAAATATCTACTACTACTGGGTTTTACGAAACTATTCACAATGAATCATTATCGGGGATAAGCGTAAAACTCATGGAGGTGGATGGAAAAGTCCTTTCTGCAGTAGATAACGGGAAAGGTTATTTTTTATTTCCGGAAACTCCCAAACCCGGAAGAGAATACAAACTTAGAATAACCTATCAAAAAGATATTTATGAATCGGATACGGTTCGAATGCCTTCATTGCCTTCAATTGACGATATTTATTCACTATATAAGTTAGGCAAAACTTACCGGACAGATGCGTTTGGTCCACCAGTTCTCATTGAAACTCCCGGACGTGAGATTTACATTGATGCGCCGATTTCACAAACGCTTCAATATTACCGGTTTGATTGGAGAGCGGTTCTATTGTGGGGCATCACACCTCCAGGAGGTCCAATGGGTTACCCACCTGCCACTTATGGGTGGAACTCTTTGTTTAATCAGGATCTTATTAATATTGCAGGACAAAAAAGATTTAGTGATGCAACCCAGGTGAAAAAACATCCCATCCTTTCTATTCCCTATGACTACCGAGTTTATCTCGATTCGGAAGAAAAAATTGAAAACGGTTGGATTATTATTATTGACCAATACGGGATGGATAAAAAATCGTATGATTTTTATGAAGAGTTTAACAAGCAACTTACAGCTGAAGGACATTTATTTGATCCGGCGCTAACCCAGGTAAACAGTAACATTTATTGCACGAACGATCCTTCAAAAAAGGTTTTGGGATTTTTTGAAGTTAATTCATACCGGCAACACAGGTATTATTTTAATCTATGGGGTATTGATCAGGGTAAAGTAATATTGCGTGAACTATACCGTTATCCCGAAATTCCAAATGAAGGTCAGTTAATCGGAAATCCCCCGGAATTCTGGGAATATACTTATTAAATGAAACAGGTACTTGCCATATTATTTATTGTAGGATCATTCCTCATTCTTCTCGCCTCGTGCGAAGAATATTATACCCCGCCAATCGACGATATGCCCGGATTAATGGTGGTTGATTCACATGTAACGAACGATCCGAATCAAAATTTTGTTAGGATTTCGAAAGCTAGAGCATTTTACAGCACTGCTGCCGTAGAATGGGTAAGCGGCGCCCTGGTTGAATTGGTGCAGGAAAACTTTCAAATCATTAAAGCAAGAGAAGATGCCCCCGGATATTATGTTTTCCCATCAACGCCGGTACCGGATAAAAAATACAGGCTCCGGATTACCTATTTAAAAGATATTTATGAATCGGACTATGTAGTTATGCCACCGGTCCCCTTCATCGATTCACTCTATACCAGGCACGAAGTAGAGAAAGTCACGCGAACCAATGCCTATAATATTCCAGAGCAGTTCGACCAACCCGGACGACAGATATACATTGATGCTCCTGTTACCCCTCAACTTCAATACTACCGGTTTAATTACCGGGCGATTATACAATGGACTTTTAATCCTTACTGGATGGAAGACTCTGCCAATGTCATAATCCAACCAATAAAGATTAAAAGTGCGATGCTCGATAAGTTTGCTTCTGTTTATGGCCCCATTGTTCCTCTTGGAGACGATACCACCAAACATTATCTCTATGGATGGCTCTCGGTAACAGACAAGAATCTCTTTAATTTGGTGGGACCCAAAGAATTTAGTTTGACCCAAAGAATTGAAAAACATCCGATCCTTTCTCTGGCATACAACAGTTATGCATATCTCGACTCGTTTACAGAGGAATCGGCCAACTGGATCATTATGCTCGACCAGTATGGAATCCCCAAGGAATCCTATGATTATCATGTTAAGCTGAACAATCAGTTTTCATCCGACGGAACACTGTTTGATCCGGTAATCGCCCAGGTATATGGTAACATAACCTGTAGAACTGATCCTGAAAAAATCGTTTTGGGCTTTTTTGATATGAATTCGTTTAAGCAATACCGATACTACCTGAATTTAGGAACTGGCACTGATCAAACGGTTGTCTTGCGTCAGTTAGATCAATTTTTTGATATCCCCGACCGTGGATTTAAAAAAGATATACCACCTATATTTTGGGAGACCAATTATAAAAGATGATAACTTGAAAAACAAATGAAGAAAATTACACTCATACTCTTGTTCCTTATCAGCCTTTGGTTTACGGGGAACTCTCAGCAAAAGTCATTTTATGGTTTATACACCGATCGTGATGCCTACGTAAGTGGAGAAACTCTCCTGGCCAAGATATTTTTGCCTGAAGGAATTTCTTCCAGCATAGTCTTCCTTGATCTGATGAATATGAATGGCACCCATATTACGGGAGCCTCGCTTGCTATTCAAGATAACGAAGCCCAGGGATACCTGCAATTGCCCGATTCTCTCAGTACGGGAACCTATCTGGTACGAACCTACCAAAAACACAACGAAGCAAAAATCAAAACAATCCGCGAAATATGGATTTCAAGCCGTTTCGATGGTCTTGAAAAAATTAACCAAATCAAAAGGATAATTGCCACTTCCGGCATTCAGGATAAAGAAACCATACAAATCGGAATAACCGGAATTGAGCCGGAATATGAACCAAACAGTAGCATTGAAGCCAGTATTAAAATTGACGAATCGCTCCTGAAAGAGTTGGATGGAAATTTGTTGGTAAGCGTAGCTCAAACCGACCAATCATTCAATCCGATTACTTTCACATTAGAAAATGACCGAAGTAACGATGGAATCATAGAGAAACAAGGAATTATCATTTTAGGGACCATTACCGACAAAAGAACAATGGAACCCGAATCCGATATCACAGTATGCCTGACTATCCCCGATTCAATTCCCGGATTTCAGTACTACAAAACCCGCAAGGATGGCCGATTCTATTTTTTACTCGATCAATACTATGGTTCGGTTCAGGCAGTTGTTCAATGTTTTACCAACAACTCCACTCAACGGCTAAATATGAAACTGGATGAATTGTTTGCCGATCCGGGAACCCTGCCCGAATTCAAACTACAGCCAATTACCGAAGAATTTAAAAACAGTATGACCCGTAACATTTCGGCGGGCACATTTCGGAAAGTGTTCGGACAGGAAATATTAACCTTTAGCGCTCCTCCCAAAAGAAATAGGGATTCCTATCCTTATTACGGGAAAGCCTTCCGCACGATCGATCCTCAGTTATTTATTGAATTACCCAATTTTACTGAAGTAGCGCGGGAACTTTTACCCGGTGTAAAATTCAGAAATTACAACAACGAACCAAGTTTGCAGGTTTTGAACAATTCAACTCACAATTACTTCGTAGATAAACCGCTGATTTTGATTGATGGTATTCCGGTACAGGATCTAAATGTCATTAAAGGAATGGGCTCCGCAGATATCGACAGGGTTGACATCTTACAAAATGAGCGCTATTATGGAGATCTTAGGTTCCCCGGAGTAGTTGCCATTTATACCTCAAAAGCTGATTATTCGATGCTTCCTGAATCCAGTCAGCTCGCCAGATTAAAGCTGGAAACTATTCAGCTTCAAACCAAACTGGCAGAGCCGTCTGTTACAGAACCAAATATTCCGGACCTGCGACAACTGCTTTATTGGAATCCGACAACCCAGCCAGACCAAAACATGACCGTAAAATGCCGCACTTCTGCCATCGAAGGACAGTTCAAAATCATGGTCAGGGGAAAATTAAAAGATGGAACAATGCTTTTTTCAGAACAACACTTTGAGGTAAAATAATATGACAACAAGGATTTTACACCTACTGCTTTTTGCATGGTTATTCAGCCATACCGGAATGATTAGCGCTCAGGAAACATTTAACCGGAAATGGGACGGGCAAAAAATTAAAGGAGTCCGTCATATTGCCTATCCGACCTACACCGGGCTTCCCTTCCTGACCGATGTGTGGGTTCCCGGTCAGATAGAATTCAACAGCGGAGAAATTGCAGACAGTTTATTCCTGAGATACAGTGCTTTTAAAGACGAACTACTCTATTACAACAAATCTCTGGCAACTCAGATCGTAATTGATAAAGCCAGTATCGGCGGATTTTCATTTACAGCACCGGATGGGAACGTCAGAACATTCAGAAAGCAGTATTACGACGGATACATGAAAGGTGATCGCTATTTCGAAGTTCTTTCGGAAGGTGAAACCGATTTACTGGCATATAGGAAAAGGAACCTGACTACAACATCACCCTATAAAGACGAACAGGAAATTCTAAAAGACCAGGAATATACCAACTCATACCAATTCTATTTTTACTCTCCCGATAAAGGATATGCTTTGGTCAGGCCAAATCAAAATGCTTTTCTGGATATTTTTAATGATGTTGATCAAAAACCGGTCAAAAAACTCCTGCGCAAGAACCGGGTTCGAATTAGTGATGAAGGAAGTCTCATACTCGCATGGAAAATAGTTGAACGTGCCGGATACAAAGTCATTCTTCGATAGACATTAAACGTCTGATTTTCTTTTTTGGAGGAAATTTAACTTTGAGTCCACTCCGAAAAGTAAAAAACCCCTAAATCTCCTGAAGGGGACTTTGAAGAGTTCATTGATTTTCAACGAGTTTCCGCCAGTTGGCGGATCAGGGGTGAAGAAGTTGAAAATCAATGAACTCAGACTTTTCGGAGTGGGCTCAACTTTCACGTTCAAAACTCCCATTTTCTGAATTCGTTTTGTTAAATTTATTGATTGCATCTGAAGCCGTTTTTCAGATCAACCAAAAAAATTCGAACGAATGAAAGAAGAATTTCTGCAGTTCATTTGGAAGCATGGACTGTTTGTTAAAGAAAATCTGAAAACTACCGATGGACGATCGGTTGAAATCATCTCGTCCGGGCAGCCAAACCCGGATTCCGGACCCGATTTTTTCAATGCCCGCATACGAATTGCAGATACAACCTGGGCCGGAAACATTGAAGTCCACCAAAAATCGTCGCACTGGTACCGCCACAAGCACAATACCGACGCAGCATATGATAATGTAATTCTACATGTGGTAGAACTGCACGACAGTCCGGTACTAATTAAAAGTCTGTCAGTCCCTACATTACAAATAGCCTACCCCGTTGAGATTCTTGTAAACTATGAAAAGTTACTGAGTTCAGAAAAGTGGATTGCCTGTGAAGAGAAACTTCCGAAGTATGATCCGTTTATCATCCGGTTTTGGTTCAGCGCACTAATGATAGAACGGCTGGAATCGAAAATCGATGATATTCTGACGCTTTTGAAACAAAACAATAACAACTGGAACGAGACGTTTTACCAGCTTCTGGCCCGAAATTTTGGCATGAAAACCAACGCTCTTCCCTTTGAACTATTAGCGAAATCACTCCCATTAAACCTGCTTTCCAAACACAAAAACAACTTGTTTCAGATTGAGGCTATGTTGTTTGGTCAATCAGGATTACTCAACGAAACCCTCCTGGGCGATGACTATTTTTTATCGCTTCGAAACGAATATTCCTACCTGTATAAGAAATATGGGTTATCGGGAATCGAATCCCACCTTTGGAAATTTATGCGCCTCCGTCCTATCAATTTCCCGACTATCCGTATTGCACAACTGGCCATGTTAATCCATCATTCATCGGCATTATTTTCTCGAATTCTTGAAACGGACAACCTGGAAGAACTTAGAAAATTATTCGATGTTTCTGCTTCTGAATATTGGAATACTCATTACAGTTTCAACAAAATATCGAAAGACAATCATCCGAAAACATTGGGCGAAACGGCATTTAATAATTTAGTGATCAATACGATAATCCCTATTCTTTTTGTTTATGGCGACCAGCATCTCGATCAGGCCATGAAGGACCTGGCTTTATTTATGCTCGAAAAGCTGGTCCCTGAATCGAATCAAATTATCCGAAAATGGAGCGAATTGGGAATGGAAAGCCATTCGGCATTTGAAACGCAGGCATTGCTTCAACTAAAAAACAAGTATTGCGAACACAAAAAATGCTTAAATTGCCAGTTGGGAGCAAAGATCATTACAACTGTCAATCATTCATGAAATGAATCAACCCTATAATAAGTTTCAGGAAGTATCGAATAAGACTATCCGGACAGCCATAGTTTTGCTATTGATGCTAGTCGGTTCGGGAACTCTGTTTTACTGGACACATGAACAGTACCCGTTAATCGATGCTTTCTTCATGACCATAATTACCATTTCAACTGTCGGATTTGGGATGATTCATCCGCTTTCGGATACCGGAAAGCTTTTTACCTCCGGACTGATCATGTTTAGTTTGGGTAGTTTGGCCTGGGTTGGATCAAACCTGGCTCGTTTTGTTTTTGATGGTGAACTGAAAAATTACTTAAAAACATATCGCGTGGACAAAAAAATCATGAAACTGAAAGACCATACCATTATTGTTGGTTATGGCCGTAACGGAGAACAGGCCGCCATGGAACTTCGTGACTATGGCGTTGATTTCGTAGTGATCGACAGGCGCGAAAACGTGATCAGCCGAATCCGTGAAGATGAAAATCTCTTGTACATCAGAGGCGATGCCACTCACGAAGATATTTTGCATCAGGCACGTATTGAACATGCCAAGGCGCTCATCGCGACTACTCCGAACGACGCCGACAATGTGTTTGTAGTACTGACGGCTCGAAGCATCAATCCCGCATTAAAAATTATCAGCAGGGCTTCAGAAATTGAATCCATTACCAAACTTCGCCGGGCTGGTGCAACCAATGTGATTATGCCCGAACGGATTGGTGGGCAGCGCATGGCCAAACTGGTCACCCAACCTGATGTCGTTGAATTTCTGGAATATATCCTGTTACAGAAAAGCAATGATGTGAGCCTCGAAGAAATATCGTGTACACAAATGGCAACCTGTTTCGTGAACAAAGCCTTGAAAGTGCTTCAGGCTAAAGACAAATCAGGCATCAATATCATCGGTATTAAAATCAGTGGAGCCAAATATGTGTTCAATCCCGATCCGGAGCTCACGCTCAGCCGGGGCGATCAGCTTTTTGTGCTGGGGTCGCCCTATCAGATTAAAGAGTTCAGGGATTTGCTGGAGAAACAGAAATAGAAAAGTGATCAGTGATCGGTCGCAGTGGGCAGGATTCAACTCCAGAGGAGTTAAATAATTATAGAAATAATAAGGGTAATGGTAATCGTCCGCGAAATATAGTTGGGCATAGCTCTTAACACATTTCGGACGAAAGGAACCTGAGTTTAAATAGAGAGTGCAAGAAAAAATATCTGTGAATAAACGAAAATAAAAATAAGGACGAGACACCTTCACTCCAAAACCATTACGATGAAAACTTTATTGTTTCTGTTTTTAATTCTGACAGTTTTCCCAATCAACCTGTTTGCGCAATGGAAAAGGGAATCCGGATTCACAATCGGGGTTGTCCTGCCAAGCCAATCAAAAAATTATTCATCCGATACAAAAATTGGCGTTTCTACCAAACTTGGCTTTAGTCAAAGTTGGTATAAACCTGAAAGTAAATTTTCGTTCAGACCGGAAGTTGGAATAAATCTTGAAAGATTAGCTGTTGACAACATTGGTTGGGGAGGTAATGCGGGAGGTTCTTCGTGGAAAGGATCAATTTTGAGTATTGACGCTGAGCTTGCTTTATTGGCGCAATTCCGCATTAAAAAAGGTTTGTTTTTTGCAGTTGGCCCTACCGGAGGATTCCTTCTCGCGAACTATGAAAATTTGACCAGAAGCTGGTGGTTCATGCAGCAAGCAAGCGGAGTTGAAGAAACAAAAGAATTTAATCGGAAATACTTCTTAAAACCTTCAATAGGAATAAAAGCAATGCTCCTTGAAATGAACCTGTGCAAAAAAATTAGTTTAGGACTTTCATTTGAATATCTGTGGAGAAATTATCAGGAATACAATGAAATAAATTCTTATGATGAAATTTTTCAACATTCTCAAACTTCAGAAGTTTCCATTTATCTGGGCTTACATTAGAATTAGCTTCTTTATCGGTTTCAAAAATCAATAATATGCTTTGATTTTCATTTTTTTGTTTGGTTTCAGGAATTGTGTAACTATGCAACAGGAATAATTCGGGTCAAATAACCCTTTACAATTACAGAATATCAGGGTATTCATTTTATGCTAACAATCAACAAAATTGAAACAAGAACCCTTGAACAGTTAAAGGAGGGCGATTCAAAGGCTTTTGAATCGGTTTTCAGGTTTTGGTATGAGCCTTTGGTGCATTTTGCAGAAGAATACATATCCGACCTCGAATCAGCCCGAAACATCGTTCAGAATATTTTCATGAAACTGTGGGAAAAACATGAATTGGTCAATCCCGATTCTAACCTGAAATCGTACCTCTACATGGCCACCCGCAATGCCTGCTTGTCGCACCTCAGGCATATTAAGGTAGAAAGTTCATATTTTGAAAAGGCGATAAAAAACAACGAAGACCTTCAGCTTAACTATGAAGCCTTGGAAGAATTAAAACTGGAGCAAATTGATTTTTCGAATTTAGAAAAATTGATTCAGGATACCATAGATTCACTTCCGGAGCGATGCCGCCAAGTTTTTTTGATGAGCCGCTATGAAGAAATGAAGAATAAAGAAATCGCCGAAAAGCTGAATATTTCTGTCAAAGCGGTTGAGGCCAACATTACCCGGGCAATCACCAAACTTCGCGAAAACACCAGGGAATACCTGCCAGAACTGGTCTTCTTCCTGCTTTTCAATACACGGTTTTAGCCATTAACTATTTTTGCGACCCCAAACCCAATTAATACTGTATTTTATTCTCACCGTGACATTTACGCCCCCGCATGAAAGATATTTTTCAATTTCAGGAGGATTGATTTTTTTTCCTGCCACTGCGACTGCCCACTTTTCCTTTTTCCTGATGACTCTTTACTAATTTGGCCATTCAAGTCCTGATAGCGACTACTTGGAACTTGAAACTTTGGAACTTGAAACTTTTATGACTTACCATATAGGGTTTGGATGTTGTTATGCGTATTAATCACATACAAATACAAAAAAATGGAGCAAACCCAAATTATTAAATTCATAACCGGGAACCTGGAAGAGCAAGAGGCGAAGGATGTCAGAACCTGGATTAATGCTGATGAAGCAAATAAACATGAATTTATCCGATTAAAAAACATCCACGCATTCTCATCAGGAGGCAAGCATAAATTACAAATTGATGATGATTTTCTACAACTGAACCAGCAAATTAATCAAGCGCCTAAACCAACTAAACTGCTAAATTTCGGAAGATACCTGAAGTATGCCGCCATCCTGATTATAACCCTCTTCATTGGTTTTTCAGCTTCCGAAATCAGGTACATTTTCCCTTCTTTCGCTGAAAATGAATTGACTAACGAATTCTATGCTCCAGAAGGTCAGATTTCGGAATTCAAATTATCAGACGGGACACGAGTCTGGCTAAACTCCGGCACCCGAATTAAAGTACCCGTGAGTTTTAATTCAAAACACCGTATACTTTCCATGGAAGGTGAAGCATTTTTTCAGGTAACCAAAGATCCGTTTCATCCATTTCTGGTAAACACCAATGAATTATCAGTCAAGGTAATGGGAACTTCGTTTAATGTTAGCGCCTACCAATCTGAAAGAAATTCGGAAATCACTTTAATTGAAGGAAGGGTCGGAATAAAGGAATTAAACGGAGAACGCCTGGCCAAACTCCTGCCCGGACAGCAACTAGTATATGAAAAGGCAACAGGCGTTAAAGTGAAGAGGCAGGTCGATACTTTGCCCTACGAAGCATGGCGCGACGGCAAAATGATCTTTAAAGACCGTACACTTGAATATATTGCGGAGCGGTTGGAGCGTTGGTATAATGTTGAGATTGACTTTCAGGACCAAAGCATTAGTCAGATAAAATTTACCGGAACTATCCTGAAGAATAAGCCTTTGAGCCAGGTACTTGAAGCTATTACCCTTTCGGCGCCTATCCGGTTCGATATAAAAGTCAAGCCCAATGAAAAAAATGATGTCACCTTGTATTCACTAAAAAATAATTAACACATGAGGTAACAGTACAAATGAAAAAGCAGGATGCTCCAACACCCTGCCTGTTTTAGGTTTAAATCATGTCTTACTCCAATAAGACACTCAGTAACTAACTTTAACATTTCAAATTTATGAAAAAAAAGTGTAACCCTTCCGGTTTGAGAATAAACCGGCAAAAATTAATTCGCTACATGAAACTAACCATCTTTTTTGTTTTGGTTGGACTGTTGTCAGTGAGCGCTGCAAGCTACTCGCAAAACACCAAACTAAACCTTCGGGTTGAAAATGCTTCTATCACCGACTTTTTCTCTAAGGTTGAAGATGCCAGTGAGTTCTACTTCTTTTTTAAAAATGATGCGGTAAACATTTCCAAAAAAATCACTCTGGATGTTAAAGACCAGACGATTGATAAAATTCTGGATTTGGTTTTGGATGGTACCGAATTGAAATACAAAATTGTAGACCGCTACATTGTAATTTCCAATAACATGGAACGTGACGGAGAAATGTTCCTTCAACAAGATCAGAAATTCACGATAAAAGGTAGCGTGAAATCTCAAAATGGTGAGGCAATTCCCGGCGTAACCATTACAGTAAAAGGAACTAGCATAGGTATTATCACCGATGGAAATGGAAATTACTCCTTATCTGTTCCTAATGGAACTTCAACCCTTGTATTTTCATTCGTTGGCCTAAAGACCCAGGAAATTTCGGTAAACAACAAAACTTCAATCAATGTGGTTATGGAAGAAGAAACCATTGGATTGGAAGAAGTTGTGGCAGTAGGTTATGGTACTGTCAAAAAACGCGACCTTACAGGTTCAGTTGCACAAGTAAAATCAGAACGATTGGAAAATGAAAAACCTCAGTCGGTTCAGGATGTTCTTCGTGGAAACATTGCCGGTTTAAGTGTAGGTTTTTCAACACTTGCAAAGGGCGGTGGCGATTTCGAAATTCGGGGCGACAATACGCTAAAAACTTCATCTTCACCATTAGTCGTGCTTGATGGAGTGATCTATCAGGGAGGGTTGGAAGATATCAATCCCAGCGATATTGAAACCATCGACGTACTGAAAGATGCATCCTCATCAGCAGTTTATGGCGCTAGAGCTGCCAACGGGGTAATTATTATTACCACCAAAAAAGGTAAACAGGGAAAACCAATGATCAATATTACATCAAGCGTTGGGGTGGCTACCATGGCAACACTTCAGGATGTGCATGACCCTTATGACTTTATCAACTGGCGTACCGATGTAATGAAATCGTTGAATTATTACAATGCTGCTACCAACCAGAAACTTTATAAGTTTGACGACCCGACTAAACTTCCTGAAGGAGTAACCGAAGCCATGTGGCGCGATGGTTCAACCGGAGAATTACTCGACATTTGGTTGCCACGATTGGGATTACTTCCGGTTGAGGTGAAAAACTACAAGGCAGGAACACCAACCAACTGGAATGATATGGTTTTCCAAAACGGTCTACGTCAAGACCATAACCTTTCATTATCTGGTAAAAAAGACGAGATTACTTACTATTGGTCTTTAGGCTATAACAGTAACGAGGGCGTAATAGTGGGTGACAATTTTAAAACTATCCGCAGCCGCGTCAATCTCGATGCGAAAGTAACAGACTGGTTAAATGTTGGAATAAACACACAATTTGCAAACCGCGACGAAAGTGCCATTAGGGCAAGCTGGGGCCTTATTGTAAATAACTCACCCTGGGGCTCAATTTATAAAGACGATGGTGTAACCATTCGGATCAGCCCGGTTGATGATTTGGGTCGTGGCGCTAAATATCCACTGTACGATAAAATGTATCAAAGCCGGAGAAGGGTATATAATACTCTTATCAGCAATCTCTACGCTAAAATTACCTTGCCACTGGGCATCACCTACCAGCTCAATTTTGCACCTCGTTCAGAGTGGTACGAATATATGAACCATCAATCGGCTCTACATGAAGAATGGGCCAAATTTGGTGGACAGGCAAATCGCGAACAGAGTAGAATTTACAGCTGGCAACTCGACCATTTGGTTAAATGGAATAAAACATTCAATAAACTTCATACCGTTGATGTTACCTTACTGGCTAATGCAGAAAAATACCAAAGCTGGCAAAATGCCATGTCAACTCAAGGATTCTCGCCAACCGATGCATTGGGATATCACAATATGTCGGCAGGTAAAAGTGCGTCAAACAGTATTTCCAGTAACGACGAATACAGCACCGGCGATGCCTTAATGGCCCGTTTATTCTACTCATACAACAATAGATACATGTTGACTCTATCTGTTCGTCGTGATGGATATTCTGCCTTCGGTCTTCGTAATCCTCGTGGTACATTCCCTTCGGCAGCTTTGGGATGGGTTATTTCTGACGAGGAATTCTTTAAAAACCATATTCTTACCTATACCAAGCTTCGTCTATCGTATGGCGAAAACGGAAACCGTGAAGTAGGACGTTACGATGCACTATCGTCAATGAGCATTGGAAAATATCCTTATCAATCCATTTCAGGAACTATTTATGAAAGTAACCAGCTTTACGTGAACCGTATGGCTAACCCTAATCTGAAATGGGAGAAAGGTCGTGCATTAAATATTGGGTTGGATTATGGCTTATGGGGTGGCAAAATAGATGGATCTATTGAATACTACAAGATGAACACGCTTGATCTTTTAGTAGATCGTAAACTGCCCGACTTGCTCGGATTCAGTTCTGTTGCCACCAATCTTGGCGAATTGGAAAATAATGGTTTTGAATTTACAGTAAACGCCAGAATTATGAATCATGAGAATTTTAAATGGCAAAGTTCTCTCAACATCGCATACAACAAAAATAAAATTGTACACCTCTATGGCGACATGGTTGATGTAAAAGATGCTCAGGGAAATGTAATTGGACAAAAAGAGGGTGACGACACCGCCAACAGATGGTTTATCGGACATCCGATCAGCCAGATATGGGAACCTAAAATTCTGGGTGTTTGGCAAAAAGGAGAAGAAGCTGAAGCCGCAAAATATGGCCAGTATCCGGGCGACTTTAAACTGGAAGATGTTGACAACAGTGGAAAAATCAATCAGTTGGACAACCAATTTCAGGGACAGACAGAACCTTTGTATCGTTGGAATCTCCGTCAGGAATTTAATATTTATAAAAACTTCGATCTTTCGCTTTCATTCTACTCTAACTGGGGGCACTACGGAACTTACAATGTAGCCAAAAACCGGGAAAATTTCCCGGAGCGTGTTAACCAATATGTCACTCCATACTGGACTCCTGAAAATCCAATCAACAATTATGCCCGCATCTATTCGAACGAAGGTGGCGCGGTATTCAATGTATGGAGAAAACGGTCATTTATACGTTTCGACAACATCAGCCTGGCATACACCTTTCCAAAATCCATTGTACAAAAAGCAGATATCAGCAATTTGAAAATATTTGCAACCGTTAGAAATATAGCTTATTGGGCCCCTGAATGGAAATTCTGGGATCCGGAACAATACCGCAATCCGGACGACAATAACAACTTTACCAATGGACCTTCTCCCCGTACTTTTACTATCGGTGTAAATTTAACCTTGTAATTCACTATAAAGCATATAAAATATGAACTCTAAATATATAAAATCGTTTTTTCGAATGCTACTTTTCATACCACTAACCTTAGGAATGGTAAATTGTAGTGAATCATGGCTCGAACCAAAACCTCTTTCGATTTTCACTCCCGAAAATGCGTTCGTTGATGCCCGCGGGATGTATGGCGCCCTTACAGCTTGTGAACGAAATATCAGATATGAATTCTACGGAGATGGCGCTCCAATCATCACAGAGCTTCTGTTTTCAGAAGTTTGTGTGGAAGGTACTACCGACAAGCCGGGCCCGGCAATGAACATGAACATCCAGATTACGCCCAGCTCGCAATTAAACAGCAACGACTTCAATCGCATTGGCTGGTATTGGCTCGAAACTTACAACGGTATTAAATATGCCAATGTGGTTATTTCGCGCATCGACCAAACCAAATTTACCAATGAGGCCGAACGTAATGCAGTATTAGGCGCCGCCTATTTTCACCGTGCATATCGTTATTACCGGTTAACCCAGCAATTTGGGGATGTCCCGTTTATCGGCAGGGAAATCCTGGAACCAAAACTTGATTTAGCCACCACCAAACGGGAAGTCATACTTCAGAAAATGAAGAAAGACATGGAGTTTGCCTCACAATGGTGTCTGGATAATGCCGACCGTGGTCGTGTAACCAAAGGAGCCTGCCAGCGAAGTTATTGCTGTATCAATCTGGCCTTGGGCGAATTTGATGCAGCAATAACTTCTTCAAATGCATTGATTGATGGTGGTGTTTACAGTTTGATGAAGACTCCGTTTGGTGCTGTCCCAAAAGAAGATGGCGATTATTTAACCAAACAGGGCATTGTGCGCGACGATGTTATTGCCCGCCTTCACTGGCATGCAAACAAAGCTATTGGGGCAAATAAAGAAGTACTTTTTATGGTTATGTCAAAAGAAGATTTGATTGATTCACGTCTTGATCTTACAATTATGCGTCAGGCTGTGCCATTCTGGGGAGTTTCCAACTCGAATTTCCTTAGAACTCCTGACGGTAAAGGCCCTGGGACATCAGATATCGCCAATCAGGACATTAAACTGGTTGAAACTTTTGGACGTGGTATCGGTCGTGCCCGTGGAACTAATTACCACACTCGTGTAATTTGGGACGATAAAAATGATTTACGTCACAAGAAAGGAAACTGGATAAATATGGAAGACCTGGTTTACAACCATCCTAACCTGAAAACCAACCCTTATTACAACAAACCTTTGCAAATGAGAGACGCTACCGGCAAAGTTTTAACTACCGACACCATTCGCAACTGGTATGGCTGGCCACACTATAAATTGTATAATCCTGATCCACGACGTATTCAGCCACAGGGTGGAGCTTACGACTGGTACATTTTCCGTTTGGCAGAAACTTACTTGTTACGTGCAGAAGCATACTGGTGGAAAGGCGACATAGCCAAAGCGATGGCTGATGTGAATGCCATTCGTACCCGCGCAGGGGCAGCACCATACACCGATGCCAGTACATTCGATATCGGAACAATTCTTGACGAACGTGCACGCGAATTGTTCTGGGAAGAACCACGTAAAACAGAATTGAACCGTATTTCGTTCATTTTTGCGCAAACCGGAAAATCTTACAAAGGCAACACCTATTCAGTGCCCAATTTCGGAACCAAGAATTTCTTTTTCGACCGTATCACCGAAAAAACAGATTGGTACAACAAAGGTGTAAAAGCCAACAATGGTCAGGAATATACTATGAGTGCATATCATGTTTTGTGGCCAATTCCACAAAATTCGATCAGCTCGAACACACAGGGAGTTATCAATCAAAACTTCGGATACGATGGTTATGCGAATAATGTACCCCCATTAACCACAATTCCGACTGAGGAAGATAATTAACATTAGTTAAAATTCTTAATTGGAAAAGGCTGTCCCTCAACTAAAGGGCAGCCTTTTTTTAGTTCTAAAATTTTCCCGTAGGGAATTCATATCAATAGAAAATCATTTACCGCAGAATGTTTCCCCGAAGGGGATTAATGGTTTTTCAAATAACTTGAATTTTCAATATGTTGATTAAATTTAAGTCAATTACAGTTTAGAACAATCAAAATGAATCAGTTTTTTGACCGATATTTTTAGTTGATTCCATTCTGACTGGTTTCGAAATTCAAATTTTAAAATTATTCTTCTACCCTCTTGAATTTCAAAGATATTTGATTATTTTTGCCGGGCTTTAAAAAATTAATTTTAAGCGGTTGTTATCGAAAGCGTTGCTGCTGCTTAAACATTGTACCTCAATTTAAAAATAGAATTCATGTTATCATCTGAAAAGAAAATCGAATTTTTCGAAAAATACGGCCAATCAGCCGTAAACACTGGCTCATCAGAAGCGCAGATCGCTATGTTTTCATTCCGCATCAGCGCACTGACAGACCATTTGAAAACCAACAAAAAAGATTTCAGCACCCAGCGTGCTTTGATCACCCTGGTAGGAAAACGCCGCAGTCTTTTGGATTATCTGAAGAAAAAAGACATTGAACGTTACCGTGCAATTATCAAAGACCTTAACTTACGTCGATAATTTATCACTGAAAAGGCAATATTTTTATTGCCTTTTCTTATTTTTATACGCGTTAAAAATATGTCGGTACCATACTTTTAGCTGCACTTTCAGATTTTCTGAACAAATGCCCCACCACAACCATTTGTAGTACCTTTTAGAAATTTTATTTATTTGAAAAAATTATGAATCAAGCAATTATTAAAACGATTGACCTTGGGGATGGCCGCACCATTACCATTGAAACAGGACGGCTGGCGAAACAGGCCGACGGTGCGGTGGTTGTAAGGATGGGTGATACAATGGTGATGGCGACCGTTGTGGCAGCAAGAGATGCCAAAGATGATGTAGATTTTATGCCTCTTTCGGTGGATTACCGCGAAAAGTTCGCTGCAGCCGGACGTTTTCCCGGCGGGTTCCTGAAACGTGAATCGCGCCCTTCGGATGATGAAGTTCTGATTGGCCGTCTGGTCGATCGCGCTTTACGTCCGCTTTTCCCGGCTGATTTTCATGCTGAAACTGCCATGATGATCTCGCTGATTTCATCCGATTCTGAAGTTATGGCTGATTCACTGGCCGGACTTGCTGCATCTGCTGCAATCGCTGTTTCGGATGTGCCTTTCGAAACTCCAATTTCTGAAGTTCGCGTTGCGCGCATCGACGGAAAAATGATTGTAAACCCAACTTTTTCGCAGCTTAAAAAAGCTGATCTCGATATCATGGTTGGCGCTTCGTACGACAACATCATGATGGTGGAAGGCGAAATGGACGAGGTTTCGGAAGAAGATATGCTCGAAGCGATTAAAGTCGCCCATGATGCCATCAAAGTCCAGTGTAAAGCTCAGGAAGAACTGGCTGCTCTGGTTGGAAAAACCAAACGCACCTATTGCCACGAAATAAACGATGCCGATCTGAAAGCCAAAGTTTTCACGGATCTTTATCCTGCCTGTTATAAACTGGCTACGCAACGCCTCAACGACAAAGCGCTTCGCATCGAAGGGTTTCATGCCATTGTTGAAGAGTACGTGAATGAATACAAAGCAGCTAATGCTGAAAATACCGAAATCAATCTTGGTGTCAATATCAACTTGATCAAAAAATATTACCACGACGTTGAGAAAGAAGCCATGCGCCGCATGATTCTGGATGAAGGTATCCGTTTGGATGGTCGTACAACCACACAGATTCGTCAAATCTGGGGCGAAGTGGATTATTTGCCAGGCTCACACGGATCAGCTATTTTCACCCGTGGTGAAACACAGTCTCTGTCTTCAATCACTTTGGGAACAAAAATGGACGAAAAGAAAATCGACAGCGTAACTTATCAGGGAGTCGAAAAATTCCTGTTACACTACAACTTTCCACCATTCTCGGTTGGTGAAGCAAAGGTGCCACGTGGAGTTGGTCGCCGCGAAATCGGCCACGGGAACCTAGCATTACGTGCATTGAAAAAAATGATTCCGGATGAATTTCCTTATGTAGTAAGGATTGTTTCTGATATCCTGGAATCAAACGGATCGTCGTCGATGGCTACTGTTTGTGCCGGAACCATGTGTATGTTAGATGCCGGTGTTAAAATGAAACGTCCGGTTTCAGGAATTGCCATGGGATTGATTACCGACCCTGCAAACAATAAATTTGCTGTGCTTTCAGATATTCTGGGTGACGAAGATCACCTCGGTGATATGGACTTCAAGGTAACCGGTACCTCAAAAGGGATTACCGCTACCCAGATGGACATCAAAGTGGGCGGACTTTCATACGAAATTCTTTCTCAGGCGCTGCTTCAGGCTAAACAGGGCCGCGAACACATCCTGGGAGAAATCCTGAAAGTGATCTCTGAACCACGCGAAGATTACAAACCAAACGTTCCACGTGTAGTGATCATTCAGGTTCCTAAAGAATTCATCGGACCAATCATTGGCCCAGGCGGAAAGAACATCCAGAAACTTCAGGAAGAAACCAAAACCGTCATTTCGATTGAAGAACGTGATGATATTGGTTACGTTCAGATTTCGAGTGTAAACAAAGAATCACTTGAAGCTGCTGTTGCCCGCCTTAAAATGATTGTAGCTATTCCTGAAAAAGGTGAAATCTACAAAGGAAAAGTAAAATCGATCACTTCTTTCGGTGCATTCGTTGAAATTATGCCGGGAAAAGAAGGTTTGCTTCACATTTCTGAAATCAGCTGGAACCGTTTACAAACGGTGGAAGAAGAACTTCAGGAAGGTCAGGAAATTGAAGTGAAATTGCTCGATATGGATCGTGATGGTAAAATGAAACTGTCTCGTCGCGTTTTGCTTCCAAAACCTGAAGGTATGCCAGACAGGCCAGAGAGACCAGAACGCAGCAATGACGACCGTCCTCCTCGCCGTGACGATAACCGCGGAGGCGGCGACCGTCGCGACAACCGTGGCAGTGGTGATCGTCGTGGCGGCGACCGTCGCGATAACCGCGATCGCAGATAAATTACGAACAACTCTTTACAGAGATATAACAACAAAAAATGCCCGCAAGTCGGGCATTTTTTTGTTTGGTATGATTGATGTCCGTCACATGAATGTGACGGCAAAGGATAATACAATGATTAAGCAATAATGTTAAATCGAAGAGCCAATATCCTTTGCCGTCTGGCTTTAGCCGACGGACATAGAATACTGAAACAATGGGCTTTAGCCCTTTATCCGCTCAAAACCATATTTTTTTAAAAACAGTTCGACCTCATCATCCCAGCTAATCTTTTTGTGATGTTCATCCTGATTTTTAATATATTCCCTGACCCGGTCAACATGGGAGTGACTGACAGAAACAGCGAAATAATCATCCTGCCAAGAGAAATGGCAGGATAAGATTTTCTGGTTATTTATCCAAAAAGAACTTTCACCTTTTAAATATTGCATCACAGTTGCCAGATTTTGCTGCTTCCCCAAATTGACTAAAGCATGAATATGGTCTTCATGGGCATTGATGTAATCCAAAACAATGTTTTTTTCGATGGCATTTTCTCTAAAATGTTTCAGCAACGCAGGGCGAAAAGACTGAGGTATGATGCATGTTCTGTTCTTTGTGCTCCACACACAATGAAGCCAGATTTTTACATAGGACATAAAATTGTGTTTTTGGTGAATACACTAATTTAATGAATATATGAATACAAACTGATTCATTTGGGGAGATTAATGGGCTAAAGCCCAAAACAGGAGGAGTATACTCATGCCCGTCACATGAATGTGACGGCAAAGGATAGCTCAATTCTTATCAAATACTCTAATATTTACTTGAGCATTCACAATTTTTGTAATGAAACAACCAAAATCAGGCAATTGTAAACGTAATTGGCGACTTATTTTCTGATCGCTTGATTGCATTTCTTGCTTCCAGATCAAGTTTGACCCATTCCATGTGCCATTCAATGGAACCTTCGAATGACATTTTGTTCTTCCCGAAATTTTCAGTTACTGCCTGCAATATCGCTGAATGAGTTGATTCTCCAACATCGCTTAGATGAGCTAAAATAACCCGGCTTAAAGCATCATACTTGCTTTTATCCATTTGTACAGCTTTCTTTCCGGCTGGATGTTTGAGTTGGATTTTTTGTTCCATTGCTTTTGTCTTTTTTCGGAATAAGTCAAAAACACTATTTATAAGCTCCTTTGATTTCTCTATTTATCGGGGAGCAATATTTCTTAATGCATTAATCGTTTCTATAACAGCTTCTTTGTTTGATGTCGGAACAAAGCCAAATCTGTTGATGAATTTAGAGGAATCGAAGTTGAAATCGCGGTCAAACTGATACATCATTTCAGGCATTTCCCGAAGGAACGGAATGAATACTCCCAAAAGCCTGATCATCCAGACCGGGACAGCCTTTATCTTATCAGATGCTTTCATTTCATTGGCGAATAACTTCACCAATTCCCTTCCGGTAAGCGAGTTCATATCAACCGGCAAGTTCCATATTTGGTTGTAAGCGTCGGCAGAATTGCCCAATATCGCCGTGCCTTTAGCCAAATCAGGAGTATATCCCATCGTATGAACTACATCAGGGTTACCAAACCATTGTGCGGTTTTACCTTTTGCCATATTGTCATAAACCAGGTTCATAAGTAAGCTGTTTTGCTTTTTTACCGGTCCAAAGAAGTCAGGAGCGCGGGCAATAATAGCTTCCAGTTTACCTTTCTCAACCTGTTCCAGAATATAACGATCGATCCGGGCACGAACTTCACCTTTTTTGCTGGTCGGACTTATTGCAGAATTTTCAGTAATATGCTTCACGTTATCTCCGCCAATTGCATAAACATTGTCGAAGAAAACCAACTTGGTTTGATGCTGAATGCAGGCCGAAACCGTGTTCTCGATAAATGCCGGCCATTGTTGTTGCCATACCTTTATGTTGTATTCGAATCCAACGGTAATATAACAGATTTCACTTCCTTCAATTGCCTTACTAATTTGCGAAGGATCTGTAAAATCGGCAGAAAGCAATATGTCAGTATCATTAACTTTTACCGGATTTCTGCTTACAAGTGTGATGTCGTTGGTAAATTGCTTCAGTGCCTTTGCCAGGTCGGTTCCAATGGCGCCACCTGATCCTAAGATTGTTTGCATTTGAATTAAGTTTAAATGTGTTTACGATGATTTGTCTGGAAAATTAGCAACCACAAACGATCACGTTCCCTTTATTCGCAAGGGTTCCTTCCGTTTGATAACCATCCCTTTTCCACCAGTCGATTCCGCCAATTAATTCTTTCACATGAAATCCCAAATTAACCATGTTTAATGCACCTTTAGTCGAAGCATTGCATCCAATACCATCGCAATAGGTTACATAAAGAATAGATTTATCCAGATGTGCAGTGTTCTCAATGGTCATTGTTCGATGTGGGATATTGATCGCTCCCGGGATATGTTCTTTTTCATAGGTTTCGGCGGAACGGGCATCAATTGCAACGACCTTTTCATTCTTGCTTAAAGCATCGTTCAAATCCCAGGAGTCATACTCAAACTGTAATTTTTGCTGATAAAATTGCTTTTGATCATTCATGACAGATGTAGAAATTAATGGTGTAATTAAATAATCAAAACACGTACAGATAGGTTTTTGTTCCCTACAAGCCGTATATTTACAACCAAACTATATTTTTTATGAAACGAGTAATTATTTCCTTTTTAGCGCTATCATTTATGATGTCCTGCTCAGAAAAACTGTTACAGTATCCGCCAACGAAAAAAGGCGATGTGAAAGACACTTATTTCGGAACCGAAGTTGAAGATCCTTACCGTTGGCTCGAAGACGATAATTCAGCCGAAACAGCCGAATGGGTTAAAAATCAGAACCAACTGACCTTTGGATATCTGGAGAAACTGCCTTACCGCGATCAGATCAAAACCCGACTGACTGAATTGTGGGATTATCCGAAATACGGAACGCCATTTAAGGAAGCCGGCAAATATTTTTTCTATAAAAACAATGGGCTGCAAAACCAGAGCGTCCTATATATCACCACCGATTTGACAGCAGAACCCACCGTTTTACTCGATCCGAACACGTTGTCGGAAGATGGTACGGCCGCACTTAACAGCATCGAAATATCGAACGACGGTAAATACCTGATTTACCAGGTTGCCAAATCTGGTTCCGACTGGAACGAAATCTTTGTAAAAAACATTGAAACCGGTGAATTGCTGCCCGACCACATTCTATGGGTTAAGTTTTCAGGATGTAGCTGGTATAAAGATGGATTTTTCTACAGCGCCTATGATAAACCTGAGGCAGGTAGCGAACTTTCCAAATCAAACGAATTTCAAAAGGTTTATTTTCATAAACTGGGTACCGATCAATCGGCCGACCAGTTAATAGCAAATGATCTGATTAATGCCAAGCGAATGTTTGGCGCCGGCTTAACTGATGACAAACGCTTCCTGATTATTTCCAAAAACGAAGGAACAAGCGGAAACGCGCTTGATTTGAAAGACCTCAGTAAAGGTAAAAGCAATTTTGTCAGCCTGATGGAAAGCTATGAATATGATTTTAATCCGGTTGACAACAACGGCGATGATCTTTATGTACTGACCAACTATAAAGCTCCCAAGTATCGTTTGATTAAGATTAACACCAACCATCCGGAGGAAGCGAACTGGATGGACGTAATTCCTGAGAAAAAGGACGTACTGCAATCGGTTAGAATGATTGCCGGAAAATTGGTGGCAAATTACATGACCAATGCGCACAGCAAAACTGAAGTTTATTCGTACGACGGAGTATTGGATCACGAAGTTCAGCTTCCGGGAATCGGTACTGTGGGCGCTTTTTCAGGAAAAAAAGAAGAACCCATTGCTTATTACAGTTATACTTCATTCAATACACCCGGCGAAATCTACAAATACGATTTTACGACCAAACAGTCGACCTTGCATTTCAGGCCTGAAGTCAAATTCAATCTCGATGATTTTGAAGTGAAACAGGAATTCTATACAAGCAAAGACGGAACAAAAATTCCGATGTTTATCGTAAATAAAAAGGGAATAGAATTAAATGGAAACAATCCTACCCTTTTATATGCCTACGGAGGTTTCAACATCAGCCTGACCCCGTCTTTTTCTGCTGCACGAATGGCTTTCCTCGAAAATGGTGGAGTATATGTTATGGCCAACCTGCGTGGTGGTGGCGAATACGGTGAAGAATGGCACAAAGCCGGAACCAAACTGCAAAAACAGAATGTATTCGATGATTTTATTTCTGCTGCTGAATACCTGATTTCTCAAAAATATACTTCCAGCGAAAAACTGGCCATTCAGGGCGGATCCAATGGTGGCTTGCTTGTCGGTGCAGTAACAAATCAACGTCCCGATCTTTTTAAAGTTGCACTTCCTGCGGTTGGAGTTATGGACATGCTCCGTTATCAAAAGTTCACCATTGGCTGGGCTTGGGCCGATGATTACGGAACCAGCGCCGACAGCGCTGAAATGTTCAAATACCTTTTCGGTTATTCTCCATATCATACCATCAAAAAAGATGTGGCTTACCCGGCTGTTCTTGCAACTACTGCCGACCACGACGACCGCGTTGTTCCGGCACACACGTTTAAATATATGGCACGATTGCAAGAATACAATATGGGTAATAAGCTTCCTCTTCTTGTTCGCATCGATGCTAAAGCAGGACATGGAGCAGGAAAACCAACAGCAAAAGTGATTGAAGAATACACGGATGTTTGGTCGTTTGTTTTCTATCATTTGGGAATGGAAATAAGAAAATAGTGATCAGTCACAGTTTACAGTCTCAATCTGAATAAAAACCAACTGCGACTGACCACTGATCACTTTTCTAGTGACTAATGACTTTTTTCCATACTTTTTATTCAAAATATTGTACTTTTAAAATCCCGGAAAATATCATCCGGGATTTTTTTATGCGGTGATTATGAGCATGAACTATTTGGTTATTGAAGGAAATATTGGAGCTGGCAAAACAACACTGGCTCAAAAGATCAGTGAAAAATACCAGACAAAGCTGGTACTTGAACAATTTACCGACAATCCCTTCCTACCTAAATTTTACGAAAATAAGGAGCAATATTCATTTCCGCTGGAAATGGCTTTTCTGGCCGAACGCTATAACCAACTGAACCGGGAACTTAGCCATTTCGAATTATTCAGCCCATTTACAGTATCAGATTACTATTTCATGAAATCGCTGATTTTTGCGCAGAACACTTTGCAGCCTGATGAATACAACTTATACCGGCAATTCTTCACCATTATTTACGACAAAATGCCAAAGCCCGATTTGTATGTTTTTTTGCATAAGGATACTGACTTGCTTTTGAAAAACATTGCTCTTCGTGGCCGGAATTACGAAAAATTCATCACCAAAGAATACCTCGAAAAAATTTCTCAGGGATATTTCAGCTATTTCAGACAAGAAAGCGAATTCCCCATCCTGATTATTGATACGAATGAACTTGATTTTGTAAGCCGCCCAACTGATTTTGAGAAAATAGTTCAAACCATATTTAACAGGCCGTACAACAAAGGAATAACCAGAATTTTATTGTGAAAATTCGATTCGTATTAGCGGTTTTTTGTTACTTAAAAAAGAAAAATAATACTAATTTTGTGCCCGATAATCGGAATCATTACACCATCAAATTTAATATACATACTATGAGAAAAATTAGCTTAAAACCAATTGCCATTTTTGCATTGGCAGCTGTGATGTTATCGAGCTGTGCAAGTTTGCAAAAGATGAAGAAGAATGCGAACCTGATTACCTTTAAAACTACTCCTGAAATACTTGAAACTCATGCAGGAAAAGTTGACCTTGCTATCGACGGAAAATTTCCGGCCAAGTATTTCGCAAAAAAAGCGATCATGGTTGCTACTCCTGTCTTAAAATACGAAGGTGGAGAAACAACTTTTGAACCGGTAACCCTTCAGGGGGAAAAAGTTGATGCCAACAACAAAGTTATTACATTGGCCAATGGCGGAAGTTTTGCATATAAAGATGCCGTTTCTTATGCTGAAGCTATGCGTTTATCAAACCTTGAATTAAGAATTACCGCGTCTCAGGGTAAAAAAAGCGTTGACTTTGCTCCAATTCAATTGGCTAAAGGAGTAATCGCTACTCCAACATTGGTGGTAAATTATCCAACTCCGATTATTGGAGTAACCAGAGGAAAAAATACCAGCGGAAAATATGATCCAAATAATGATGTTTTTCAACGTGTTGTTCCTGATGAATATACTGCCGACATTAAATATCTGATCAACAAGGCTGATATCCGCAAAGAAGAATTGACCAAAGATGAAATTGCAAAATTGAACGAATACAACAAAGCTGCCGCCAGCGATCCACGCAAAAAGATTACTGGTATGGAAGTTTCTTCTTATGCTTCCCCAGACGGCGCTCTTGATTTGAACACAAAACTGGCCGAAAAGCGTATGGATGCTTCGTCTAAATTCTTAACCAAAGAATTGAAAAAATCAGAGGTTGAAGCTGCTTTCAAAACCAAATTCACTCCTGAAGACTGGGAGGGTTTTAAAGAATTGATGGGGAAATCAAATATTCAGGATAAAGAATTAATTCTTCGCGTACTCTCTATGTACACCGATCCTGAAGTTCGTGAACGCGAAATCAAAAATATGTCAGCTGCCTTCAGCGGCGTTGCAAGCGAAATCCTTCCACAATTGCGTCGTTCAAAATTTACTACCAGCATCGACCTGATTGGAAGAACCGATGAAGAAATTGCAGCCTTAGCCGATTCAGATCCATCCAAATTGAACCCTGCTGAATTGCTCTATGCCGCAACTTTAACTAAAGACAACAACAAAAAACTGGCTATCTACAACTCGTTCATGAAACAATTTCCGGATGACTGGAGAGGCTACAACAATGCCGGCTTCGTACTGGTTAAACAACAAAAAACTGCCGATGCAAAAAGCCTGTTCGAAAAAGCGGAAAAGCTGAACAACAATGAACCAATCATTAAAAATAATCTTGGTGTATGTGCCCTTAAAACTGGCGATTTGGCAACTGCTGAAACTTTATTTGGCGCTGCTTCAGGTGCCGGTGATGCTGTAAACAACAACCTCGGAATTTTAAGCATCATTAAAGGCGACTATGCAAAAGCGGTTAAATATTTTAACGATTCTGATTCACCAAATACAGGTCTGGCTAAAATTCTGGCCGGTGATAACAACGGTGCTTTGAAATCGTTGGAAAACTGTACCTGGGAAGGTTGTTTTATGAAAGAATACTTCAAGGCAGTAGTTGGGGCTCGCACCGCTAAAGAAAACCTGATGTATGAAAGTCTTGAAAAAGCAATTCAAATGAAACCGGAATTGAAAAAGACCGCAGCTACCGATATGGAGTTTGCTAAATATTTCAACGAAGCCCGTTTCAAAGAAATCGTGAAATAAGCGTCAATCACAATATTTGAAAAGAGCGATCCTAACGGGTCGCTCTTTTTTTTTACACAAAAAACTTCCAACAAATAAGGAGGGACTTAGACTGCATTTTCTTTATAACGACAAATGGCAGCTTTTTTCCGTTTCATTCAACCGATATTTGCCTTCCAAATCACAATCATTCCCTTCCGGGCAACATCAGGAAACAATGAATTACAACCACCTATTTTCAAAAATATACGACGAACTGGGAAAAACGGATGATTCAGGAGAGGTCGCTTCTTACATTCCGGAGTTAAAAAACATCAATCCAAATAAATTTGGGGTTCATTTAACTACGAATTGAAAACTTTTCATCAGTTTCGGTGATTCTGATGAAAAGTTTTCAATTCAAAGTATTGCAAAAGTTTTGGCCTTAGTACTGGCCTATCAACTGGAGAATGAAAAATTATGGGAAAGGGTTGGAGTTGAGCCATCAGGAACGCCCTTTAATTCGCTTGTTCAGCTTGAATATGATAAAGGTGTACCCCGAAATCCTTTGATTAATGCCGGCGCATTGGTTATATCAGATATTTTAGTCAGTCATTTTGATCAACCCAAGAAACAATTTATTGATTTTGTCCGGAAGGTTTCGGGCTTACCTGAGATTGACTATTCAACCCGGATTGCCAATTCGGAGAAGTCGGCCGGTTATACCAATGCGGCCTTGGTGAACCTGATGAAATCGTTTGGTAATATCCGAAATGATGTTGATGAAGTGTTGGATTTTTATTTCAATCTCTGTTCCATAGAAATGACCTGTAAAGAGCTATCGCGAACATTTCTTTTTCTGGCCGATTACGGTGTTTGCCCTTCTAATAGTGAAAAGATCATCAGTACCAGCAAGTCAAAAAGGATTAATGCAATTATGCAATTGTGCGGATTTTATGATGAAGCCGGAGAGTTTTCGTTTAAAGTTGGTTTGCCCGGAAAGAGCGGGGTTGGAGGAGGAATAATTGCCATTCATCCGGATAAATACAGCATAGCTGTATGGAGTCCCCGCCTGAACAAAAAGGGGAATTCCATTCGGGGAATGAAGTTTCTTGAACTTTTTACAACCGAAACACAGGCATCCATTTTCTAAATAGCTGAAAGTTGCCGGGCACTGGCAAGACGCTGTTAAAAACCAATCGGAGTTTTTTTGTTTATCCATCCATTCAAACATTAATTGTGTGCTCTTTGTTAAGAAACTCATTACTGCAAAGAGTTCACAATTAATTCAAAACAAAATGGACACAACTGACAAAATCAATCCTGTTTCACCCGATTGCGAAATAGTATCGACTCGGAATTTTACTTATTCCAGAGAGCAGGTGTTTAATGCATGGACAGATCCGAATCGTCTGAAAAACTGGTGGGGGCCCAAAGGTTTTACAAATACTTTCCACGAGTTTGACTTACGACCAGGTGGCAAATGGAGTTTTATTATGCATGGGCCAGATGGTGTAAATTACCCCAATAAAAGTGTCTTTGTCAAAATCGAAGAACCAGAGCTACTGGTTTTCAATCACCTGTCAGATCATAAATTCCAGATTGTCGCTGCTTTTGAAGAACTTTCAAATGATGAGACAAAGGTTACGTTTAGAATGATTTTCAGCACACCGGAAGAATGTATTCGGACAAAGACCTATGCCGTTGAGAAGAATGAAGAAAACTTTGACCGGCTTGACGCTGAACTTCGTAAAGATGAGTTTCTATATATATAACCTGAGTTAGACGCAAACCATAGACTAACATCTTATAAAAATAAGGTAATAAGGTTAGTACTGATTACTGATGGCTTTCTACTAAGGTTAAAAAGTGAATGATAAGGTTTTAAAACCTTATTTTTAAAACCAAACCTTAGTAGAAATTTTAAGTGCAAGTCCAACTAACCTTATTAACTTGTTGTTCTTCAATTGTTATCTATTCAATTTTATTTCGAACTCAGGGTATATTTAAATCCGGTCAGAAGATTATTACTTGCAAAAAATCCTATCCAGGACTCCTGAAAAACGAGCTTATACTGATAGTTTTTCAAAAATGCAACTTTAGTCAAAATCAAATCCGGATAAATATGTCTTTAATTCTGTAACACGCGTGGTTTACAATTGTCCAAATATTGGTATCAAGGACGTTAAATTTAAAAACATCCGGACAAAATGGACAAAATAAAACACAAGGTTTCAGTTATTTCGCGCATAAGCATCGGCAATGGCTTAGCCTACGGACTGACAGATTGGAAATATTCTGTCGAAAAATTAAATCGGCAAGGTAGGCAGTTCACAATTTTAATGTTTCTTAGTACCCTTTCACTCATCAGTTTTGCCCAGATTCAGGGAACAATCCATGACCAAAAAGATCAGCCAGTTTCTTTTGCCAATGTGCTGTTAATTGACCAGAAAGACTCTTCCCTGGTAACTGGGATTATGGCATCAGACGTCGGAACTTTTAGTATCACCAATTTTACTCCGGGAAAATACCTGATTAAAACCAGCATGTTAGGTTATAAAACTGGACTTTCACAACCCTTTGAAATTACAAGTACGAATAGCCACGTCCATCTCAATCCGATAATAATTGAAGAAGATACTGAATTACTGAGCGATGTTGTTGTGCTGGCAAAAAAACCAATCTATGAGCTGCAAATTGACCGGATGGTTGTCAATGTAGAGAATAGCATTACTTCAACAGGTATTTCTGCCCTTGAAATATTGGAGAAATCGCCGGGTGTAATTGTCGACAGACAAAATAAAGCACTTTCGATGAGTGGAAAAGAAGGAGTTTTGTTCATGATTAACGGCAAAGAAAGCAGGATGCCCATGGAGGCAGCTATCGAAATGCTTGGAGGGATGAGTTCTGAAAACATCAAGAAAATTGAATTAATTACCTCTCCACCTTCAAAATATGAGGCTGAAGGTGATGCGGGAATAATAAATATAGTTTTTAAGAAGGATGATACTTTTGGAACCAACGGGAACTATTCCTTAGGTGCAGGTATGAGTATGAAGGAGAAATTGAATGGCGGGATAAGCCTGAACCACCACCAGGGAAAAATAAATTTTTTTGGACTTTATTCCTACTCCTACGATAATTCTTCGTCCATATGGAATGCAAACCGAAAGTTTTATAAGGATGGTTCACCGTATGAAACGAATACCAACAGCAACAGAGAGCCCATTACTATTTTTCACAATGCCCGACTTGGTTTTGATTATACCATAAGCAGCAAAACAATTCTGGGAGTTCTTGCTACCGGATATATCCGTGATTACCGGCATGATGCATTTTCTGATATCTACTACAAAAAAGACAATCAGGTAACTAAGCTCATCGATCAATATGGGTATGAGAAAAATTTATGGAGCAATTACACAGGAAACATCAATTTGCAACACACTTTTAAAAATGATGAAATTCTGGAGCTAAATGCCGATTACCTTTATTATTACCACGATCATCCATCTAATTACAAAATTACGACTGATGACCAGACAACCGGGTTGACCACTTTAGAAAGAAAAGATCTTTTAAAAACGACTCCCATATACACCTATGTTGCCAAACTCGATTACACCCGCATGTTTGGGGAAAAGCTAAAATTGGAGTCAGGATTAAAATATACAAATTCCCGTTTTGAAAATAATGTCAGTCTTAAAAACCAGGTCAATGATATTTGGACTACCGATTTAGACTTCACGCATAAATACAATTTATCTGAAAATATTAGTGCAGCATATTCATCGTTAGATTTCAAATTCAACAAAAAAACTAATGTGAAAGCAGGTTTGCGTTATGAATATACCAATACTGTTTTAAGCTCAGAAACTGAATATGGTATCATCAGCAGGCACTATGGAAGACTATTTCCCACTTTTTTTCTTTCTCATGAACTGACTGAGGACAATACACTTCAATTTTCATACAGTCGAAGAATCACACGTCCAACCTATAATGAACTGGCTCCGTTTATTCTCTTTCAAACTCCGAATTCGTATGTTGCCGGAAATGACAAGCTTCAGCCTTCGACTGATGACATTTTAAAATTGGAGTACAAGTTTAAAACTATTCTCATTTCAGTGACCAACAGTATCGAACACATGGCTATCAGTTCTTATCAGCCTGGTATTGATCTGGAAAGGAATATTCAATACCTGACTTCCAAAAATCTGGATCAGGTCGGAACATGGTCACTCATTATTTCAGTTCCGGTAAAATTGGCCAGTTGGTGGACTATGCAAAACAACATCAGTGGCATCAGTCAAAATATCCGGACAGCATATGATGGCGTAAAATTGGATTTGACCAGAGAGAGTTTCAGGATTAATACGATCAACAATTTTAAAATTAAGGACAGAATCAATGGTGAATTTTCAGGATTCTATCAATCCGCATCTTTTTCAGGAATTAGTAAAAGCAATAGCTATAGTATCTTTTCGGCCGGGTTGCAGGCCAAATCAAAAAACGAAAAAAGCACTTTCAGCCTAAATTTCAGTGATATATTTAAAGGTTACCGCTGGTTCATGGAAGCTTATTATCCTGAATTAAATATCAACAGCACCGATTTTTTTACACGTGATTCACGCGTATTACGTTTTACCTGGTCGCATAAGTTTGGTAATAATAAAGTTAAAGCGGAAAGAAAACGGGAGACAGGTTCGGAAGAAGAGCGAAACAGGGTGAATTAAGAAAATATTCAAATAAAAGACCTCTATGTCTGTAACACGAGCAATTGTGCGTTGTCAAAATAATATTAGTAAAAGAGTTATCAATTTAAAAAAGAAAAATTATGAAAAAGTTATTTTTTACATTAGGTATTGTGGGATTGTCGTTACTGGGCAAAGGTCACACTGGTAATTCAGGAAAAGAAGCAGGGCAGGTAATTCTTGAAAACGACAAAGTAAAAGTTACAGAATTTGTCAGTGCTCCTGGAGGAGATGCATGTGGAACAGGAAAACACAGTCACAAAGAACGTCTTGTAATTGCAGTTACCGATTCTTCCATAAAGCTTACTACTGAAGATGGCAAAACCCAGAATCTGGATTTAAAAGCTGGTACAGCATTTTGGGGCAACGCCGAAACACATTCAGTTGTGAACACTGGAAAACAACCGGCAAAGTTTTATGCTGTTGAAGTAAAAGGTGCAAAATAGAAAATTCAGATAACAGCTAATTATGCTTGATTAGCTGTTATCTCACCGTTAAATTTTTAACTCACATTAAATAGGAGAATATGAAACCCCCAGCTTTAATTTTAATATGGGTTTGCAGTTCCCTGGGTTGTCATTAGTTGTCATTAAGTTGTCCTGAAAACAATGAATAACAACAGAATGACTAAGAATGGCAACCATTGAATGTTATGAAGAAGCATTAGGTAAATAAACAGATAATCATTTTAAACTTTATTTACAGTAATTTGTTCATTTTAAACTCTTTAAAACACTATGCCATGAATAATCCATTCCAAATTGCTTATCCCGACGAAGAAGAAGCAAACCTGGTAAAACTCACCATTGAAGGAAATAAGAACGCAGCCGAGAAACTTATTCTCAACCATCAGGTTTTTATTTACAACCTGGCGCTAAAAATGACCCGAAGTGTTGAAGATGCACAGGACTTAACTCAAGAAGTATTTTTAAAAGCGCTATCAGCATTAAGTAAATTCAAAGGCAAAAGTAAATTCAGAACCTGGCTTTACCGTATTGCAGTAAATCATTTTCTGAATGCAAAAAAGGGGAAATCTGAAAAACAAAGCCAGTCCTTTGAGTCTTTCTTCAATTATGTGGATACCATTCCAGATTATGATTTTAGCCTTAACGAGCAAAAAGAAATATCAGCTACTATTGAAGATTTGCGGATTGGTTGTACCAACGCGATGCTTTTATGCCTCGACCGGGAACAACGGATTATCTTCATTCTTAGCGAGATGTTTGATATCGACCACAACCTGGGTTCAGAAATTATGGGTATTACTCCCGGGAATTTCCGGATCAAAGTGATGAGGGTCAGACAAGATTTTTACAACTGGATGAATAACCGGTGCGGATTAATCAATCAGGCAAATCCATGCCGGTGTGCTAAAAAGACCAAAGCCTTTATTGATGCAGGTTACGTTGACCCTAATAATCTGAAATTCAACACCAATTACAAGCATCGGATTAATGAACTGGCTCAGGAAAAAGCTATTACTCTCGTTAATACCATGGAGGATTTACACCGGAATATTTTTAAGCAGGATCCCTTTCAGGAACTGCCAACTTCGTCCAGAATTGTTGATGAAGTGCTAAATAATGAATCGATAAAAGAGATTCTAAGTTTCTAAATACCTCATCGGTTTAAAATAATCAAATTTAAAAATGAACATCATGAAAGAATCAGACAAAGAAATCAATATCCGTAAAGAACAACTTAAAAAAGTTACTGAAAATTATTTTGAATCGTTTAGAACAAAATCCTTTGCTACAATTCCATACAGCGAAGATGTTGTTTTAAGAGCACCAATTTTACCTGGGGGTGTGCATAACCCGGTTAAAGGAAAACAAGAGGTATTTACACAATGGTGGCAACCTTTGGAACCTGCTCTTGATGGAGTTAGCATTAAAATCATTGATCAATTTTACAATGATTCACTTACGGGAGTAATTGCCAAAGCAGATTTTACTTTAGCAGGGCCTGGCATAACCCTTAGAGTAGCTGATATGTTTTTAGTCAACGACGAAGGCAAAATCACCGAACAGGAAAATCATTTTGATGCCAGTCCTTTGAGGGGATGATATTGGAAGTGTTTTCGAGTTCTGAATATATTTTACAAAAAATTCTTGTCCAGATACTCCTGAAATTTGTCTTTATACTGATCGCTTACCGGGATGTAGGTTTTGCCAAAAATGATGCGGCTACGTTCAATGGTATCGATCCGGTCGAGGTTAACGATAAACGACCGATGTACCCTCATGAATTTTTCTTCCGGAAGTTTTTGGTCGAGCGATTTCATGGAATTAAGTGACAAAATCGGTTTGTCCTCGCCTATTGTATAAACTTTGATGTAGTCTTTTAATCCTTCGATATAGAGAATATCGTTGAAGTTGATCCGCCTGATTTTGTATTCCGATTTCAGAAACAAGAACTGGTTGTTTGCTTCAATGGATGGTAATGCGCTTGCTTCCAACTCCGATTGTTTTCGTGCCTTTTGCGCAGCCTTCAGGAATTCTTCGTAGCTAAACGGCTTCAGTAAATAATCGATGGCATTCAGTTTAAACCCTTCCAGTGCGTACTTTTCATACGCAGTAGTAAATATGATTTTTGGCGCATTTTCCAGACTTCGGGCAAACTCAATTCCTGTCAGGTCGGGCATTTGAATATCGACAAAGATCAGATCGACCGATTGCGTTGAAAGGAAGTCAATAGCGTCCAACGGATTATCAAACGAACCGGCCAACTCCAGAAATGGTGTTTTCCCGATATAGTCGCTCACTAACCGAAGTGCAAGCGGTTCATCATCAATGGCAATGGTTCGTAGTTTCATGCCTGAAGTTTTTCTTTTTGGATGGAAAGTTCAACCCGAAAAATCGTTTCGTTTTGCTCAATGGTTAGTTTATGCTTTTCAGGAAACAAAAGATTGAGTCGCTTTCTCACATTTTCCAGACCAATACCGGAATGTTGCATATCTCCGGGCTGGCTGCTTCTACCAATACTATTTTCAGAAACAAAGTTGATCTGCTCATTTTCAATGGTCATCCGGATATGAATGAAAGAATGATCGCGATGACTAACACCGTGCTTAAACGCATTTTCAATAAAAGGCACAAAAAGCAGCGGTGGCACCGAAAAATCAGCAAAGTCATTGGGAAAATCGATCTGTAATTCTACCCTTGGACTCAGTCGTAATTTCATCAGGTCAATGTAATTGTTCATGAAGTCAATTTCGTGACTCATCAAGGTTTCTCCATGTTCCGATTCGTAAAGCAAGTAGCGCATCAACTTTGACAGTTTCAGCACCGAATCCTGTGCTGTGGGTCCGTCGATACCAATGAGCGAATAAATGTTATTCAGGGTATTGAAAAAGAAGTGCGGACTAACCTGATTTTTGAGGAAAGCCAACTCTGAATGTAATTTTTCTTTCTCCAGTTCTTTTTGCTTTTTCTCATTCTGTTTCAATTTTTCCATTACGGCTAAACCCATGGCAAATCCTGAAATTAATATCGAAGCTACAATATGGTTGAAAAAGCCAAAAACTTTAAAGTGTGGCGGTGTATTTTCGCCAGTAAACTTCTTGTAGTTTCCAAGAAATTTTGCATCCCTGACGGGATCATTAAGTAGAGATTCATTAATAAAACTGGTAATTCCGTATGTGACCAGAATAATTCCAATAAGAATGACGAGATAGATAACCTTTTTATCCCGAAGGAAAAACTTTGGGACCAACCACAAATATCCAATATAAAAAATGAGTACCGCCGAAAGTGTATGCACATAAAACTGATACAACCGATGCTGATTTCCTCCACCAAAAGCATAGTTGAGGTAAAACGGAATGATGATAACGATAATCCAGACAATGCCATGGAGAATTAATGCTATTTTCTTGTCTGAAAGTGATATGGATTTGAACATATTGGTCAAGTTTTTTCAAAGATAATGATTCAATGGGTTTGAACTTTCGTTTTAAGATAAAACTCTGTTTTAAAGCTATCCTGTTTTCTGAAATGTTTAATTGCGAAAGAGGCCATGTATTAAGCAATTCGGCCTCTTAAGCAATTTCAACTATTTGACTATGCATTTGCAAATAATCTCTTTTTTTATTCATAACGTAGCGCGTCAATCGGGTTAAGGCTGGCAGCTTTTCGGGCAGTATACCAACCGAAGAAAATTCCTACTCCAACAGAGAGGCGTAAACCATTTTTTTTATCTGAAATAGCATGGAATTTTAACATGGAATTATCTTTTTTCTAATTATTTGCTAATTATCCAATTTCTTGATTTCTCTTGAAGGAACGAGTACTTTTGAAACTATGCCTAACACCAAATCCTCCTCAATATTAAATGTTTCGTGTGCTTTTATGGCCAACGATGAAGCGCCAACCCTCAAATCGTATTGACCAGCCTCAGCAATCCATGACGAATTGGCTTCGCTGAATGAGGCAAAATCCTTTGCTTCGATGGTGAAACTAAGTTTTTGAGATTCTCCTGGTTGAAGTAGTTTGGATTTTGCAAAAGCAGCGAGGGTTTCTGCCGGCTTTTTTAGTTTTCCGGCAGGAGAACTGATATAGACCTGAACTACTTCTCTGCCAGCTACTTTTCCTGTATTTTTTACTTCAACGGCAGCAGTAATTTGCCCATTGAAGTTTTTAGAATTCAATTTAAGTTTGCCGTATTCAAAACTGGTGTACGACATTCCGTAACCAAATTCATAAGCAACCGGCACTTTAAATGTGTTGTAATAACGGTAGCCAACGTAAATATCTTCTTTATATACAATTTCCCAGGGAGTAGGGCGCCTAAACGGGAAACCTGACAGGTCAGCCGCATTGTCAACTTTGTCCGATTTTTCGGCAACACCCGGAAAATTTTCCGCTGTTGGCGCATCGGTATATGTTATAGGAAACGTAGCGGCAAGTTTTCCTGAAGGGTTCACTTTTCCGCTTAACACATCAACAACAGAGTTGCCACCTTCCTGGCCTGGTTGCCATGCCAACAGAATGGCATCAGGAATATCGCGCCAACTGGCAGTTTCAACCACACCGGCAATATTCAGGATAACCACCACTTTTTTACCATTTGCATGAAATGCTTCGCTTACATTTTTTATCATTTCCTTTTCATTAGCCGAAAGATAAAAATCACCTTCAGTAGCTGTCCTGTCCGATCCTTCTCCAGCATTCCGACCTATCGTAATTAAACCCAGATCGTTTTCGGCAGCTGATTTTTGTGCTTGTGAAGCTGAAACAGCCATCTCTGGTAGCGGATCATTTCCGCCAGGAAAAGGTGGAAATGGATTTTTAGATGGAAGCTTTTTGGCACGGATTTCCTTCACAAACTTTGAATAAGTATGCTGCAATTCTCCATCGATAATAAAACCGCCGTTATTCAAACCGTCGGTAAGTGAAATGGTATAAGCTTCATTCACGTCACCGCTTCCGGTTCCTCCTGAAATAAAATCATACGAAGTATTCCCAAATGCTGCTACTTTTTTTACTGAAGTTTGGATTGGCAGTGTATTTACTGTGTTTTTCAACAAAACCATTCCATCGGCTGCTGCCTGACGGGTAATTACGGCATGAGCCTTTAGGTCGGGCGTGTTCGAAAACTTGTATTGGTTATAGCGTGGCGATTTAAACATGATTTTTAAAATACGACCGACATTCATATCCAATATTTTTTCATCAAGTTTTCCCTCTTTTACTGCAGCGATCAAGCTTTTTATTTGTTCTGGACGGCCTGGCTGTATCATATCGTTCCCGGCATTCATCTGGGCTACAATATCACTTCCTCCACCCCAGTCGGTCATCACATATCCACCGAATCCCCAATCATTCCGGAGAATTTTATTTAACAAGTCATTGCTTTCTGAAGTATAAATGCCATTGATTTTATTGTACGACGACATGACAGTCCATGGCTTTGCTTCTTTTACAACAATTTCGAAACCTTTCAGGTAAATCTCGCGCAAAGCCCTTTCACTCACAATGGTATTAACCGACATGCGGTTCGTCTCAGAATTATTGGCGGCAAAATGCTTAATCGATGTTCCTACGCCATTCGATTGTACACCATTGACCATGGCCGCAGCCATTTTTCCAGCCACCAACGGATCTTCAGAATAATATTCGAAGTTACGGCCACAAAGCGGATCGCGCTGAATATTTAAAGCCGGAGCCAGCAAAATATCTGATCCATATTCTTTAACCTCGCTTCCCATTGCTTTTCCAACCTGATAAACCAAATCGGTATCCCAGGTTGAGGCAAGCACTGTTGCAATAGGGAAAGCAGTACAATAGAAAGTTTTTGTTTCGCCATTTCGTTTGGACTGAATGCGGACTCCGGCAGGACCATCGGTTAAAACCTGCGAGGTAATACCCAAGTCTTGAAATTCAGCAGAAACGCCAGCCGCGCCAGGAAGGTATTTCCTGATTTTATTAACCATGCTGGTATAAACGCTGTCTAATTCTTTAACGCCCTCATCGAACCTGGGAGGCATTTTTGCTTTAATCGAATCCGGAAGTTCGAAATACATACCTGTGCCAATAACCAGTTTGGCTTTTTCCTCAAGCGTCATTTTCGAAACAATCGTCTGAGCTTTTACATCCTCAGCATTTGTTTGCGCCTGAACAACTGAAACACAGGAAAGCATTGAAAAAGCCATACAACCAAACCAGAATTTAATCCATCTTGAATCCATTTTCCAATTTTTAAGTGAAAGGTTAATTTATTGAGTACACTCACTATTTACAATTTACTATTTAACCATTTACTATTTAACCATTTACTATTTACCCTGCTTTAAAATTGTAAATCGTAAATGTTTAAATCGTAAATAAATCAACTTACTCGTACCTCAGGGCATCAATTGGGTTCAGATTAGATGCTTTTCGGGCGGGATACCATCCGAAGAAGATACCGATAGCCGAACAGACCAGGAAGGCCATAACAACTGAAAACGTTGAAATAACCACTGGCCAACTCATAATCGATGCTGTCACCTGAGTTGCGACAATGCCAAGTGTAATTCCGATAACACCGCCAAAAACGCTAAGCAGAATCGATTCGATCAGGAATTGCATCAGGATGTCATTTCCACGACCGCCAACCGAAAGCCGAAGCCCGATTTCGCGGGTGCGTTCGGTAACCGATACATACATGATATTCATAATACCAATGCCGCCTACCAGCAGCGAAATTCCCGAAATGGCACCAAGCAACGCAGTCATAATATCGCTGATGGAGCTAAACATCTGTACCATTTCTGCTTGCGACCTTACCTGAAAATCGTCCTCTTCACCGTCTCTAAGTTTATGGCTGCCCCTCAACGATTCTGTGATTTGCGTAATGGCTACATTATTCAATTCTTCAGTGGCTGCCGATGCAGCAATACTCTGAATGTGAGTGATGGCAAGGATTCGTTTCTGAACAGTAGTGTAGGGAGCCATAATCAAGTCGTCCTGATCCTGTCCCATTCCGTTTTCGCCTTTTTCACCAAGAACACCGATAATAAGAAGTGGAATATTTTTATACCGAATGGTCTGTCCTATAGGATCGGCCTTTCCAAACAAATTCTCTACGATGGTCTGGCCTACCAAACACACTTTGGCATAAGTTTGAATCTCGGTTTCAGTAAAACTACGACCCGTTCCAATGGTATATTTGCGGATGTTGAAATACTTGTTATTTACTCCGTAAATCGTTGTTGGCCAATTTTGGTTACCTACTACGGCCTGTCCACTAGAACGGACTTCAGGAGAAACATCGCTGATAGCCGGACAATTCTTTTGGATTGCCTCTACGTCAGTCAGTTTTAAGTTTTTCGCATCACTAAATCCCATTCGAACACCCCCTCTTTGTTCAGCTCCCGGCATTACAAAAACCAGGTTAGTTCCCATACCCGACATTTGGTCCTGAATGCTCTTTTTCGATCCTTGTCCGATGGCCAGCATCACGATTACCGAAGCAACCCCAATAATGATCCCCAGCATGGTTAAGAACGCTCTGAATTTATTTCTTCTCAGGGCGCTCAAAGCTATTTTTACTGAATTTGTATAGTTCATGATTTCAAGTGTTTATTTGTTTAAAGTTCGGAATTTGGAGTTCGGAGTTCGAAGTGCTTAGAGTTCCTCGCCTGCTTCGGGCAGGGGAGTTTTCAACTTTAGGCACTCTAGCGCACTTTAGGCACTCCGAACTCTTTCTAAACTAGCTCTTCTATCGGAAGTGCTTTGATCAATTCAATGGCGTTGTTCCGATCGGTAACCATTTCTTCACGGATAATATGTCCATCGCGGAAAATCACCTGACGGGTCATAAACCTGGCAATGTCAGCCTCGTGGGTTACAAACACAATGGTTTTTCCTTTCGAATTTAAATCCTGAAGGAGCGCCATTATTTCATAAGAAGTTCGTGTATCGAGGTTCCCGGTGGCTTCGTCGGCCAAAATCACGACCGGATCGTTTACCAGAGAGCGGGCAATGGCCACACGTTGCTGTTGTCCTCCGGAAAGTTGATTGGGCATGTGGTGCATGCGGTCAGTCAATCCAACTGCTTCAAGAGCAGCTTCGGCACGTTCCCTTCGTTCTCGTGGTCGTACTTTTGAGTTATAAAAAAGCGGAAGTTCAACGTTTTCGAGTGCCGAAGTTCGTGACAACAAGTTGTACGATTGAAAGACAAACCCTAACTTACTGTTACGCAACGCTGCAAGTTCATTTTTCGAAAGTCCGCCCATGCTAATCCCATCTAAAAGATAGCTTCCTGAAGTTGGTTTATCCAGGCAACCCAAGACGTTCAGCATAGTTGATTTACCGGAGCCGCTGGTTCCCATGATGGCTACAAATTCACCTTCTTTGATTTCCATGTTAATTCCTTTCAGGGCATGTACCGTGATATCACCCACATAAAAATCTTTTCTCAAATCCCTGACTTCTATAATTGTTTTCATGGCTACTTGGTTGTTGTTGTGCGGTTACTTCCCGGTCTTTGTGGCATGAACGGGCTTTTAACTGCGGTTGTTCCTGCTTTTGCTGTGCCACCTGTCGAAGTAGCCGAAACAACTACTTCATCACCTTCATTTAATCCGGATAAAACTTCGTAATGAATTTCATCGGTAACACCAACCGTAACTTTTTGTGGATGAATCGATGTTCCTTGTTTGATCCATACAGTTTGTTGCTCGCCACCTGCCTGCGGCATTTCTGGAGCTACATCTCTCATTGGTGGAGTTGGCTGATCAGCAGCTTGAACATTGCCAATGGAGATGCTCTCATTGTAAGTAGCCAAAGCTACTGGATCGGGTGTAAACCGGATGGCTTTTGCAGGAACCAGAACGATATCAGTTTTCTCAGTAACAAAAAATGTTGCGTTGGCAGTCATTCCAGGCATTAAAACTTTTTCGGGATTGGGAGCATTAATTACTACCGTGTAAGTAATTACATTGGCCGATGACACTGGTTGAAGTCTGATTTCGGTTACCGAACCGGAGAATTTCCGCAATGGAAAAGCGTCAACTGTAAATTCAACACGTTGGTCGTTGCGAACCTGGCCTATATCGGCTTCGTCAATTTTAGCTTCCACCCGCATTTGGGTCAAATCGTTTGCAATGGTAAACAGGGTTGGTGTGTTAAAACTTGCTGCCACAGTCTGCCCTTCATCAACCGCCCGATCGAGGATGATTCCGTCGATTGGCGAATAAATACGCGCATACGCCAGATTAATCTTGTTTTTGTCGTACATCGATTTGGCATTGCTTAACGAGCCTAAAGCATTGTTATAATTGTACTCGGCAAGATCAAAATCCGACTGGGCGATCAGTTTTTTTGCGATCAGCGCTTTGTAACGCTCGTAAGTTGCTTTCTGGTACTTCACCTGTGCTTCAGCCTGATCGACTGACGCCTTGCTTTGTTGGAGCTGTGCCAGCAACGGCGTTTCGTCTAATTGAGCCAACAACTGGCCTTTCGTAACCAGTGAGTTAAAGTCGACAAATATTTTCTCAATCACTCCTGAAACCTGTGTACCTACATTAACCGTTTTGATTGCTTCCAGGGTTCCGGTTGCAGTAATGGTATTGCTAATCGTTCCTCTCTCAATTTTTGCTGTTTCGAATGAAACTGTTTGTTTGGCGCTTCCAAGCGATCTGTAAGCCAGATATCCAATGGCAAGTACAACTACTGCCGATCCGATGTATATGATTCTCTTTTTCATGATGATATATTTATATGTTTTTACTTGTATCTGATTGAATTTACAGTGCTAATGGAATTCCTTTATAAAAATCGAGCACTTTGTAGCTAAAAATCACGTTGAATTTCGATTGCAACAATTTGCTTTCCGAGGTAATCAGGTTGGTCTTTTGAATCAGAAAATCGACCGAGTTGAGCAAACCCTGTTTGTATTTTTCAGTGGTTACATCGTATGATTCCTGAGTAGATTGATTCTGTTCCTGACTGGCTGCGTACTGACTTTTTGCAGAAACTACATCGGCACAAGCTTGCTCAATGTTTTTACGAAGCTCATTTTTGGTATTGATTTCGTCGAGTTCAGCGTCAGACACCGAGATATTTGCAAGAGCAACATTCGTTTTAATCTGTTTTTTCTGAAAAATCGGAATGGAGAGTGATAACCCCACAGATGGATTTACTTTATCCTTTAGCTGTTGAGTGTATCCCGAATTTTTTGTCAGGCTCGAATAACCCGATGAAAAACCGGCATCCATCGAAAGATTTGGAAGCGCATCGGCCTTGGCAATTTTCACATCAATCAATGCACCTTCTTTAGTCAGTTCAGCATTCTTGATTTGTGGTTTTATGCCCAATGCGAGATTGTATATTTCCTGGGCATCAGGAGAAGCTGATTCTATCAGCAAACTATCCAGATTTGGTGAACTAACTTCAAAGCTGGCATCAACCGGCAATTCCATCAACTGCATTAGCGTAACCTTGCCCATCGCCAACTGACTTTGAGCTGATGCTAAGGTTGATTTTTCAGCAGCAAGTTCCGATTTGATCTGCAAATAGTCCGACATCGAAATTACACCCAAATCCATGCGTTCTTTCGACAGATTCAGTTGTTCGGTTGTTGATACAATTTGCTTTTCTGCATTGCTTACACTTTCGTAGGCATACAAAACCTGCAAATAAGCATTCAGGATATTTAAACCAACCGATTCCTTTACCGTTTCTGAATAAAGATGTCCGCTCTGCAAATCGAGTTCGGCCAACTTAATCCGATTAGTCAATTTCTGTCCATTGTACAAAGAAACACTTGAGTTAAGCGAATAATTGGTACTATTTGCCCCATTGCTACTTCCGTACGAACCTGTTGTAGCGTCAAACCCTTTGTACCAGTTAAAGTTTTCGCGAACCGACGCGTTAACTGAAGGCAAACGGTTGGCCTGAGCCTGATCGGAATAAAGTAGATTTTTGTCGTTCGTCAGTTCTGTTTTCTTAATCTGAATGTTTTTACTCAACGCATAGTTGATACATTCTTCCAGTGTCCAGATTTTGCTCTGTGCTTTGCCCGTAAATCCTGAAAAGATCATCAGGAAGGTGGCAATCATTAAACTTGTTTGAATTGTTTTCATGGTTCTTATTGCAATTTTGAACCGAAGCTGCACTAACTTCAAAACAATCTAAAATACAATAGACGTTTGGGGTGATTTTATAGACGGATTGGTCGATTTTGAGGTTGGGATAAAATTGACAAAACGATATTTCCGTTATGAAATTCATTATATTTGTTGAACGCTTCAAAATTTATAAAGATGACTTCATCTGCCATAAAAAAACAACTTGACGGATATTTGCCATTATTGTCCAATAAGCAACAAGCTTTGCTGTTAGAAATGGTAAAAAGTTTTTTAAACGTTGATCATGATACAAAACGGATTACCCGGAAACAATACAATAAAGAAATAGCTGAAGCTGTTACCCGAATTGAAGAAGGTAATTTTGTTACGCATGAAGATGCTCTCAATGAATTGTCTAAATGATAAGGCGAAAATCCTATACCATCATTTGGGATAGAATAGCGCTCGATCACTTCAAAGAAATTCTAGACTATTTATCTAGACAAAGTTTTCAAGCACCAAGAATAGTTAGAGAAGGGGTGATTTCCAGATTAGATGATCTTAAAAAAAATCCATTTATTTTTGAAATTGATAAGTTAAAAGACACTGCGAATACTGAATTCAGGGCATTTGTTATTTATAATTACAGAATAACTTATCAAGTAAAAGAAGTAACTAAAGAAATTCGTATTCTAAGAATTAGACACACAAGTCGAGAACCTCTGGGTTATTGATTTCTTGTTTTAATCTAAACCTCTAACTCCTTGGTTATTCTAAAAATAGAAATACTAACCTTAAAGTCAAACCAATATGGAAAAAATTATTGCCTGTTGCGGTATAAATTGTGCTTCCTGCGATGCAAGAATAGCCACCCTTGCCAATGATGATGAATTGCGCGCCCAAACGGCAGAAAAATGGAAAGTTGCATTTAGTGCAGACATTACACCTGAAATGATTAACTGCACCGGATGTCGTGAAGCCGGAGTTAAGTTTGCACATTGCACCGAATGTGAAATAAGAAACTGCGTAAAATCGAAAGACTTTGAAACCTGCGCCGATTGCGAAAAGCTGGAGAATTGCGCTTTATTGGTAAATATACATCAATACCTACCCGAGGCATTGGCAAATCTAAAATCGTTGAATTCCAATTAGCAAAAACAACTCTCAAACTCCACCATTCACAATACATGAATAATTCAGCGATTGAAATATATCAGTTGGAAGACGGAAAAACTGAAATTTCAGTAAGGTTTGATCAAGATTCGGTCTGGCTAAATTTAATGCAGTTGACCGAACTATTCCAACGTGACAAATCGGTAATATCAAGGCACATAAGGAATATTTATATTGAGAAAGAACTAGATCAAGAAGCAACTGTTGCAAAATTTGCAACTGTTCAAATTGAAGGGAGCCGAAAAATCGAAAGAAATATCGAATTCTATAATCTTGATGTTATAATATCTGTCGGTTACCGGATCAAATCCCAACGAGGGACACAATTCAGGATATGGGCAAACAAAATACTTAAAGACTTTCTGATTCAAGGGTTTGTGTTAAACGAAAAACGCTTGAACCAAAAAACGGAACAATTAAGGGAACTTCAGAAATCTGTCAAAATCTTAGGAAATTTCATTTCCAATATGGAATTAACCAGCGATGAAAGTCTTGGATTAATATCCATTATTACAGATTATGCCTATGCGCTGGACATTCTCGACCAGTATGATTATCAAACTCTCACAATTTCTGATACATCGGGGAAAGAAACCTATCAAATTGGATATGACGAAGCAGTCATGCAGATACAGTATATAAAAGAAAAGTTTAACAACAGTAATTTATTCGGACGAGAAAAAGATGACTCTTTTAAAAGCTCAATTTCAACAGTTTACCAACCTTTGAAGGCATCGATCTCTATCCAAGTATTGAAGAAAAGGCTGCCAACTTACTTTACCTTGTAACAAAAAACCATTCATTTACTGATGGGAATAAGCGTATCGCAGCATTTCTATTTTTGTACTTTCTTGAAAGGAATGGTGCCCTTTATAATGAAAGCAGACAAAAAAGAATCGCAGACAACGCCCTGGTGGCCTTGACTTTAATGATTGCTGTAAGTAAAACGGAAGAGAAAGACACAATGATTAGGGTTATAGTCAGCCTGATAAACAAAAAGAACTGATTTATCGGATCGATCAAAACACTATCCTAATACCTATTCCACCCGGATAGGCATTCAGATACCAATTAACCTCAGGCAAATAAGCAATACCTGATTCATTCATCAGATATTTTTGATGGTACTTTTGGTAATTCCGCCTTGCCAGGGTTGGTTGAGTCCAAATCTGGGTTTCGGTGATTGCGGTATTTAAGACAAAATATCCAACACCTGCGCCAATGCTTCGCTTAAAACCCAGCCAGGTAATTAGTCCGCCACCCAAATTAACGGCACTGCACATTGCATGATTTTTCCAGCTCATGGCCAGATTCTCACGTTTAGCGCATTCTTTGAATAACGATTCGGCTTTTATCAGTTTATTTAAACGTTCAGCTTCGGTAGTTCCAGAAATTGAATCCAATTGTGCTGACTCTTTGCCAGGAATCAACGGAGAGATAAACTGACCGACTACACCTAACAAAGTTGTTGCTGCGCCCAGAGCCATATCCTGCCGTGTGCTTCTATCGCTACTTGTGAAATATACTGCACCTTGTCCGATGGTTGCCGCACTATATGTACCCAGCCACCCGTACCACCAACGCCGGGTATTTATTTGATCTTGTTTGAGTGTATTTCTAATGAATTGAAGACGCTCAGTGATCAGCGAATCAGGAATTTCATTTTGAGCGCGAAGTGGTGAAAGCTGAAAACTGAAAATAATCAGAAATAAAAGGATTCCAAAAGTAAATGGATTTGCTTTTTTCTTCATTTCATCAATCCTCCAGTAAAACCAATTCGTCTATTTCTTCTGCTGGAACTTCTTCCATCATCGATGATTCTCTTAACCGGGTAGAAACAATCAGGCTAATCACCATTAATCCAATCAGAACCATCAACGGATTACTCATTGACCCATCTGTTTTTGTTTTAAATATGTCCATCCCGAAAATAAAGGCAATTCCTGAAATCTGGCCCATCAGTAATAGCAATCCGTTTGAAGACCCTTCAGAAGCCGGATAAGTAATTTCGGCGCCGTATTGAAACCCGATTGGCCCCGAGCTTAGCAGGAAAAAACCTAAAACGGCTCCTGAAATCAGGACTACTGAGTAGTTTGTTGAATATGAAATCCCAATTAGTCCAAGTGTTGCACCAACCAATGCAATCTGAATAAACGGAACGCGTTTCCGGTAACGGTCTGAAAGAATGGGAATCACTACGGCGCCAACAATGCCCGCTGCAATCATAACCCCTCCAACAATTCCGGCCTGGGTAACCGAAATATTCCGTGGATTAAGAATGGCTTCGATCCAGGTGGTAACACTATTGAAAACTCCCAATCCGATAAAAAAGATGAACATCAGCCAAAGAAAATCCTTGGAACGGAATATGATTTTAAATCCATCGAGCACGAGTGCGCGTTCTTCCTGACCCGGCAAACAAGGCGCCGTTGGCGGACTTTCCCTTGCAAACAAAATAAAAATAACAGCGGCAACAACTGCAAAAATTCCATAGGAATAAAGCATTCCATCAATTCCTGAACTTAACGAAAGAAACGGTGTAACGATCATCCCGGCCAAAATCCCAATGTACATCGATAACGTTCCAAGTCCTGAAGCAGTTGCCCTTTCAGTTATTGGGAACCAACGCGCCGAAAGTTTGGTAATGGCATTCAGCAAAAAAGGCTGACCAATGGCAATTCCAATTTGCGAAATGAGAAGCAGATCGAAATTGGTGGAAGCAAAAGCACGGGTCAATCCAAAAATACTGGTGAGCAAAGCTCCGATTCCAACACCAATCCTAATTCCATACCGGTCTATAATCCAGGAGGCCGGTATCGAAACCGCTATAAAGACCACCATAAAACTCATGGAAAGAATTCCGATCCAAAGTTCAGAAACCCCGTAATAGACAACTGCTTCGCTGGTAATGGGAGCAAAAGTAATCCACAAAAGTTGATTCATAGCAACGATGAACATATAGACAACAAGCATTATCCATCGATAACTATAAACTTTGAATTCTGATTTTTCCATGATGAAATCAGTTAGAAGTTCAAGAGAAATTCATGTGCTTTTGTAAATGTATAAGAAAAAACAGAAAAAAGTTCGGAATTGATTAGTTAAGTAGCTGATCATATAAATTGTAATTCTCCTGGTCGAAGCAAACAAAGTAAACTTCTTTGATCTGATCGGTTGCCGCTAAAAATGCAGTCACTGATTTTATAGCTATTTCAGCAGCCTTCTCTTTCGGAAAACCATAAACTCCGGTACTGATATTTGGAAAGGCAATCGTTTCAACTTCATTTTCTACAGCTAATTTCAATGAATTTCGATACGCATTTTCGAGGAGTTTCGGTTCGTTATTATTTCCGCCGTGCCATACCGGCCCAACCGTATGAATTACATATTTGGCCGGAAGGTTTCCTCCGGAAGTGATCACGGCCTGACCAGTTTCACATCGGCCTTGCCTTGCAACGATTTCGCGGCACTCGGCTAAAATAGTCGGGCCACCGGCACGGTGAATCGCTCCATCAACTCCGCCACCGCCCATTAACGATGAATTGGCTGCATTCACAATGGCATCAACTTCGAGTTTGGTGATATCGCCAGAAACCAGTTTGATTCGTGTATTCATTCCCACATTATAACTTCATTCAAAAATACGAAAGGCTACCTGAATCCAGATAACCTTTCGTTTATATTTTAAAGCGCAAAGAACTTTACCTTCAGAGAATCTGGTTAAATTCCAGTCGCTCACCATCAGGCCCAAGGATATTAAAATATTTACATCCCTTTTCCCAGAACGGCAGAAATACCGGCTGTTCTTCAAGAACATGGAAAGAAGCTTCTTTTAGGACTGAATAGGTTTGATCAATATCACTAACATCAAAAGTAATATGATCGATATGTCCGTCTTTTCTGCTTCGTATTTCACCCAGATCAGTTTCAGGATGTTGATACAGTTCAATGATAATATCCTTCAATTGCATCATCATCATTTTACCTTTACCGCCGTCGTGATCAAATTCGGAACTGGTCGCATTTATAAAGCCTAATTTTTGGTAAAAAGTTTCAGAAACTTCGATGTCCGAAACAGGTATGCCAATGTGCTGAAGATGATTGATTTTTATTTTCATTTTGCCTTGATTATTGTTTGGCCATTTTCAAGCCTTCGGTAGTCGTATAGTATTTGACAATCATATTTGGCACTTCCCATTCTGGTAATTTGCCATCTTTCAGATACCGAAGGTATTTTTCAGTAACCTGTCCAAAGTGGGCTTCGTGACCAATACTGTATTGGGCAGGAATTTCTACTGTCCAGAGTTTATCTCTTAATTTATTCAGCTTCAAACCCGAAAATTTGGCAGCAATGTCTTGTTCAACTGCTTTTTTCAGGCTTGCTTCAAAGGCTGCCAAATCGCTGGCAGCAGTTGCCTCAATGTAAACGGTTGGTTTGTATTTTTCTTCCTGACCTTGTCTGATCATTACGTTACAAATATTACCACGCATCACGCTGTAATGAGTGTCGCCTGTACCTTCCTGAGCTTCAAAATTCCATATCACGGATACTTTAGCTACTTTTCCTTTCAATTTATAGACCATTTCGCCGTTCGAATAAACTTTCAGGGTTCCATCAACCATGTCTTTTTTCAGGAATTCGGGGAATTCTTTCAACGAGGTTACCTTTTCGAACTGAGCCAAAGAAATATCCGTTGTCCAACGTTTGGCCGAGATCATCTGCACATCGGTTTTGTTCAGCATCACTTCGGGGAAACAACCCCACTGAACAAGGTCAATCAAATGAGTAGTTACATCAACAATGCCTTCGCCCTGCTGAGCTGTATCAAAAAACCAAGCCGGACGTTTCAATGGGCTACCTGCCACCATTTTCGAGAAGTGGTGTACACTTTCCTTGGTTACCGCAGGCTGTTCGGGAGTTCCGTCAATCAAACCACCAAAAATTCCAGGCATTTGCGATAGTTCCCGTTGAACGATGGAAGTAATTTCGTGACGCTCTGTCATAATATCATACAACAAAACACCCTTTTCTTCAGCAGTTTTAAAAGCCTGCTCCAAAATAGGAAAAGCTTCAGGGGTGATTACCATTGGCTTATCGGCAAACACATTCAATCCAGCCTCAACGGCTTTCTGGATATATTCTGTTTTTTTGGCATTGTTTCCGGCAACCATCATTACGTTGCCCGGTTTTTCTGCCAGCATTTTTTCGAGGTAATCGGCGCCGGTATATACTTTTTCCACCCATGAAGTCGGGCTTTCAGCACGTTTATTAAATCCTTCAACGCGAGCCAAATGCTGGGCGACATCATCTCCTTCAGGAGCATAAACATAAACTGTCGGATCAATCTGTCCGTACATCGACTTTTGGACGAGAGCGGCATGGAAATGGCCCGGATCGAGAGTCATCAGCTTTACTTCGCCTTTGGCACCGGTAAATTTGGGCGTTGTTTTTTCGGAAGTTTTCGGTCCACCACCGGCACAAGCTGATAATAGTGTTGCCATGGCTACTACGGGTATTAGGTTTTTGTTCATGAGTTAAATATTAGGAGTATTGGTTTATAGTCCACAAAAATAAAACTTTCCGCCAAAGAAAATAGGAATTCCGGTTTGACTCTCTCTTTTATGTAACTACCTTTTCTATCGCGAATGCAATTCCGTCCGAAAGAAGATCAGTACCTTGAAAAACATTATTGCGCGGACGGATTTCATCCCTTCACGCCGACCCGGGGCGACGTTCGTTCCTCACTTGCCCCGGGCTACCAATATTTCGCCCCGCTGGGGCATTTTGAAACCAATTGTAAATGGTAAATAGTTTAATGGTAAATACTTAAAAGGTAACTTAGCACGATCGTTTCCCATCGATGTCTTTGAAATCGATTTCATACGTTTCACCGTTAAAAAGCGTAATCGTTGCGCCCAAAGCCGAATATTCAGGCGTGATATCCATGATTTTGATATCCTTTATCGGCGACAATTCTTCTTCAGACCACTCATTATCATCCATTCGGTGAATCATGACACTGATCATCAGTTCCATAGGCGGATTTTTGGCCATTCGCTTTTTGGACGCAAAGATCACTGTACTTTCGTCAGCCTCGGCGTTCCGGTCTGTGTGCACCAAACTATCCAGTTTGTCCCAGCCATGATAGGTTATCAAGGCAACTCTTCTTCCGGGAATCGAAGCAGTCATCACCTTTTTTGTTCCATCTTCAAACTGATTGATTACAGCCTTTTTGCCGCCAATATGAGGCATTCCGAAATGCCCAAGCGTCAATTCATACTCAAAAGCTAAACGTGAGCGGTCGACGCGGATCACTCCACCAGAAATGGTAATTTCGGCCAGATCGATGATATACCCTACCCCATTGTTTGGTGGACGGCGCATAATGGCCTGCCGGTACAAAACACTGTTTCGCACTCCGTTAAAAAACATACTTTGAGAAATGGTAAACGACCGGTTTTTTTCTGAATCGTTTTCAACCTTTTTTCCGGTCAGATAAAAATTGACATCGTCACCACGCACGTCTCTCGGATCCTGACTCCGGAAACTGTATTCCATCGACGTGCCTCCCTGCGGATTGTGGTCTTCCCAAGGGAAATGCGTGTTGTAAACAAGCTTCGAATAATTCGGATCGTCGTAGTAAACTTTCCCCGGAATTATTTCGGAAGTGCCTGTTTTTCCATGATTCACAAGTACTAGTCCCGGACTTTCAAGAACTACTTTATGCGATTTGGCTCCGAGTGTTTCCCAGTCTCCTTCATTTTCTTTAGCTGTCCAGAACGGCGAGTCGTCGGGCAATGCCAGGCAAATAAATGGCAAAAACATCAGGAAAGGACTGGCAGCACAGCTGTAATCCTGCACCATATATTCTTTCTGCCCGTAAAATCCAAGACTTGGAATATCGTTGTAGTAAAATTCTTCGCGGGTAACAAACTGGAGCAATGAACCTGAACAAAGCCTCCGGGCCCAACCTGCATCCACCAGATTTTTTTCTTTCAGCATAAAAGCAACCGGGAATGCTCCTGAAACCCATGTCCGGTAACAAATACTTCTCGACCACATATTGATATAGCCATCCCGTGCAAAGAAGCTGGTGAGTGATTCCATTAACTTCTGTGCCGATTTTTCAATGATAGCGGCCACTTCAGGATAATATTCGTCGCCAAATGTCCGGTTCCAGATGGTTGTATAAACGATAAACAGGCTGATTGAATAGTAATTGTAGGTTTGTTCTAGGTACCAGCCATTACCCGAATGGTAGGAAGCCACCCACAAAAGATGACTTTTCAGTAACTCATCGTCAATTTTGTATCCATACTTTTTCAGGAACGAAAGGGTGATGATGTTGAAAATCCGCCAGTTGTTTTGTGTTGTCCGGTGGTGCGCCCATTTCGAAATGGTAATAACCATCTCTTCCTTTTGCTTTTCGGTATAGGTGAACCAGATGGTTTCGGGCATCAGCAGCAATGTTTTAAACAAGCCGCCAAACTCGCAGGTGAACTGGTAATTGGAATCAGGCAAATCTTCAGGCAAAGGCAATGAATTCGAATGTCCAGGAGTCAAGGCATTGTAAATTTGCAAACTGTAATAATCCCGAAGATTGATGCCCTTGATTGTAGTTTCAGGATCGATATGGATGAGCGGGCCTGCAAGAGTGAATGTTCTTTCCAGCGCTTCGAACTCCGCGGAGCGGTATCGCCATTCCGGGGCATTAGGCTCCGGATAAGTTTTCCCCGGAATCGATGGAAATGTCAACGGAGTTTCAATCGAGTCAACATGCTCAAAAGTCCGTTCCAGCAAGTACTTTGCCAACTCGATGTAATGTTTTTTCGACATCCCGGTGTATGGACTCAACTCCAGATCGGGATTCTGGACTTCAAAAGCTTTTTTCACTTGAAAATATTTTAGATTATTAATTTGATTGTCAACATCTTTTATGTAACTACTTTTTTGTGAAAGCCTTTCCATTCCGTCCGAAAGAAGGTTTTCTCCTCGAAAAAGGCTTCTGCACGGACGGTTTCTTTTTTGTCCGTTCCAACCCAGGGCGACACTCCTTCGTCGTTTGCCCCGGGCTATTATATTTCGCCCGTTCCGGGCTGAACACCATACGCCTTCTCGATTCCCCAGACAGTATTATATGATCTGTAGCAAATGAAACGATGGACTTATAACTCAAGATTTCAAAGCTTCTACTGTCAAAACTCCCTTCCCTAGGTTGCTGAGCTTGTCGAAGCAGGGGAAGGGTTGGGGATGGGGCTATTCTATTTCCTTTTGATATTACCAATTCCATAAGGGAAACGTTCCGGACGGCTGAGCATGGAATTGGCCTGATCGTCATTTTCGAAACGTTCGGTTCCCGGATTCCAGCTCAGTTTACGGTTAAGTTTCATGGCAATGTGTGTAATCAAACAGATAGAACAAGCCCGGTGTCCGATTTCGGCCGGAGAAATAGGTTCTTTTTTAGTCTGAATGCATTCCAACCAATTGCCGTGTTGTTCATCACTTTTGTAAAGATGAATTTCATTTTCACCAATGACAGAGGATAATATCTTCGGATCACTGGCATCCAGAGCCTTGGCGCTTCTTGCTTTCGATACCGGATCGCTGGCCGAAGCCACATAGTCACCGCGAGACACAAAAATCCAGCCTTCGGTTCCCTCGTAACGGATTCCGTTCGGATAACCACCACTGGTAAACATGGTAATTCCGTTGGCATATTCAGCCTTGGACATAAAATCACCATGAACATCCCACAAGCCTGCTTTCGGAAATTCAGCCACCGCCTGAATCGAAATTGGTCCTGTGTATTCAGTATTCATTCCCCATGCGGCCGAATCGTAATGATGCTGCCCCCAACCGGTAATCATTCCTGCTCCAAACTGTTCACGACGTAACCAACCCGGACGATCGTAGCCTTTTTGAGGATGAACGCCTATTTCGGTATATGGAACATACGGAGTTTCGCCCAGCCACATATCGTAATTGAATCCTTTGGGTATCGGCATTTCAGCCGCTTCAGGACCGGCAGGGTCACCGGGTAGCCCAATTTTAACCGTATGTAAACGACCAATTCGGCCATTCCTCACCAACTCGGCAGCTACACGGAATTGCGTAGACGAACGTTGTTGGGTTCCCACCTGAAGAATAATCCCTTTTTCTTTAACGATGTCGGCCATAATACGCCCTTCGGTAACTGTTAACGAAGTTGGTTTCTGCACATAAACATGTTTGCCGGCCAAGGCAGCTTCAATAGCAGGCTGAGCATGCCAGTGGTCGGGTGTACTGATCACAACCGCATCAATATCTTTATTCAGGAGCATTTCTTTGTAATCATCGTACATTTTAGCGTTGACGTAATTATCCTGACCGGTTTTCTTTTTGTAGTAATCTTCTACCAGCTTTTTACCGTCGACCAAACGATTTTTATCCAGATCGCACACCGCAATCATCCGGGCTACGTCGTGCTGCATGGTTCCGGGCATGTCGTGGTCGCGGGCAATACGGCCGCAACCGATTTGTCCGATATTGATTTTGTTACTTGGTGCATTTTTGCCCAATACACTGGATGGGATAATGGTTGGTAATATGATGGCTCCGGCTGTTCCGGCACCTACTTTTTTCAAAAAATTTCGTCGTTCCATAGGTTTGGTATTTATTAGTTTAATGTGATTTGATTTGTTGCGAGATCCGAGTTACGGGTTACGCATCTCATCCCGAAACACGTAACCTGTAACTATTCTGCTGCATACTTCTTAAACTCCTCTGCAATCTTTGCTGTTTCGTTTGTTCCGGAGTGAACCAAAACACGGTATTTCAGTTTGATGGTTTCACCTTTTTTCATCACAGTTGCTTTATCGTCGGCTGGCCAATACATGGGTGTCGGAGAGAAAAAGCCATAGTCACGGGTAAACCACGGCGACGGATACCAGTTGTTGGTTGGGTGCTGCATAATAGCCATACCTTCGATTTTGTCGCCCCGTTTTCCGAAGCAATCAATCCACGGCGATGCTTTTCCGAATGTTCCTTTTTCACCTTGTTCGCCTTCTGCATTGATCATTGTTCCGCCACTTGTCACAGCCAAAGCCGGATCCATTCTTCCGGAGAAGAGCGAGTGATTGGTTTTTTCGATGGTCACATCCAGCAACATTTCCATTGTCACTTCAAAATCAATCTGGAACGCTTCTTTGGATGGTGCTGTAATCGTGATTTTCCGCAGATCTTTCACTGGTGAAACTGCTCCCGGACGACTCCAGATGCATTCGTTTTCGATTACCACACGGGAGCCATCGTTTTCGAGAATGTCTTCACGAAGCGAAACAATTCGGCCTCGTTCCAAACCTTCCTGCCAGTAGTTTCCTCCGTTTACGCGGTCGCAACCAAAAAACAGCGAACTGTGGTGTGGATACGTTCCGTTTCGCATGGAAGTTACTCCAGCGCCCGAAGGTCCGTTCACCGGATAGAAGAATGGATATTTTTCGTTTTCAGCAAAAATGTAGCTGGTAAAAAACAGGTTGTCGATGGTTACATCGATTTTTGCACCTTTTTTTACCGCTGAAATTTTTGATTGTGCCTCAACTGATCCTGCAAAAAGAATCAGAATAAGGATGTTGATTGGGATTAGTTTGAGTTTCATCTTAAATACGTTGCGAGTTACGAGTTACATGTTTCGGGTTACGGGTTTATTTCAAAGTGGTGATTGTGATTGAAGGAGGGTTGGCAAAAGCCTGCCAGTAGTTTTCAGCTTCTTCCGCAGTCATCTTTCCGTCGAAAATAACCAGACGATACCGAAGCGTGTAGTCGTTGCCTTTTTCTATTTTCCAGTCTTTGTGCCTGATTGGACAAAACTCGAAGTACACATCGCCGCGGCCATTCTGGTCTTCGGGCCACACACGCATCGGTTCCGGATGCATCCGGTTAGCCGGAAAGCTCATGAATAATATTCCGGAACGACCTTCTTTGGTGGCTGATTCTCCTTCGATAATACACCATCTGGCATTGCTTCCATCCGCATTTTTGCGAACTTTCCCTTCCGAAGTTAAAACAGAACTGTTGTCTTTGTTCCATTTTTCGGTTGCGCGATACCCAATTCCTCCGCCGTAACGGTAGGCTGCCAGCAAAATTCCCGAATCAAGCAGTGTATTTAGGGTACTCATGTAATCGAACAGATAACGTTGATTGGCAACATTCCAGACACGCACATCAAACAATTCGTTCATAGCAACAGCATCACCTCCCACAGCTCCAAAGTCGATGTGCTCCTGAAGCGATTTAAATCCTGTGTAAACAGGGCCTTCAACCTGCGAGATCATTCCGGCAAAACGAACAGTTCCTTCACCTTTCATCAAATTCCAGAAATCGACTTCACGTTTACCTATAAAAGTCAGTGTCCATGGGTTCCAAATTCCGTAATGATGGTAATGATCGGGCGCCTGAATGCGGGTCAGCACTTCTCCTTCAGGAGAATAAACCGGATGCAAAAAGGCCGAACGTTTGTAAAATGGACTGACTCCTTTGGGCGGATTTACTGTTTCAATCTGATAACTAAGAATTGGTTTATCGCCATACTTCAGGTTTAAAGCTCCATCTTTTTTGACGGCACTAATTCCAGATTTGAATGTTTGCGGATTAACAGCTTTCCGCAGCACAAAAGTACGTTTGGTATTTTTAAGCGTTTGTCCGTTTAATATGAACCAGACTTTTGCTCCTGAAGCGGTTTCCAGCTGAAAAGGAACTGCTGCTTCGGTCTTTCCTTTGATTTCGAAAAGCGCCAGTTTCAGCGAATCAGTATTGTAATTTAACTGATCAATCGAAAGGCTAACAGGACAATCGTTACGGTCGGTGTTTCCAGCCGAAACTTCAAATCGAAGAAGGTCTTGTGCTGCAACCTGCTGCCCAAACAGAATAGTGAATAGAATGGTAATTAGTTTCATGGTTTAATTTCAAAAGTTACAATATCCAATAACGAATATCCAATTTCCAAGTTTGGATTCCCCTCCTTTGGAGGGGTTAGGGGAGGCCATTCTCCAGTTTCTTGATGGTTTCAATAAACGCCTGCATATTCTCAGTTGAAACGTTCTGCGGAACTCCGCCGCCGCACGACCAGATGATGCCCTTTTTATCCTGAACTTCGTTCCACATCTGTTCGGTTTTCTCAGCAACTTCTTCAGGAGTAGCGGCCATCAGCACATCGCGTGGAGGTAGGTTTCCGAGAAGCGCAACTTCCGGCCCGGCCAGTTCGCGGATTTCGTTGATGGAATGTTCGAAGCTAAAATTAAACAAATTGATCCCAATTTCCTTCAGAAAAGGAGTACTAACCAAACCCTGTGCATCGTTGTGAAAAAACCGGACTTTGGTTTCGAAGGCTGCAAAAATTGGAGTCAGGTAAGGCACCACAAATTCGCGGCACTCGTCTTCGCCCACAAAACCAACGATATCGTCCAAAACCAAAATTCCTTCGATGGAAGGGAATTGCTCTTTTTGATAACGCAGCCAATCAATGGTAAATTCTGAAATCACTTTCAGGAGTTGATGCGCTTCTTCAGGGTTCATCATCAGGGCCATCATAAATTCGGTGGTTCCCATCAGGAATGTGGCGATGTTCAGTGGTCCGCGGGCAATGGCGAATTTAATTTCGTGCCCCATTTCGTTGATGGAGGGTCCGAATTCTTTCAGCCTCTGAATAATGAACGGCAACAAACCTTCAAGTTTCGGATTCGGCTTTTTGATTCCGGCAATATCTTCGATGGAATGAATCGTTTTATCGGCATGAGGCAGATTGCTATCGTACCAAACCTGTTTAGCGCCAAAAGCCGACGGCTCACTGCACATTCCGTATTCCGACCAGAATCCTGGAAGAAAGATGGCTTCAGAAAAAGTATCGATGGCTTTTTTGTTGGTTTCGAACCAATGCTTGCCGCTGGCGTAATAATCGATGGTAGAAATGCCCGCCCAACCCGGCAACCATGGACTGTCGATGATAAACCCGACCGGAGCAGGTCCATGATGTTTTCGGTTAATAACATCAACCAGCAAGTTCCATTGTTCGTTAGTCATAGGTATTCGTTTAATTGCTTTTCAAAAGTAGCTGTTCTACGACAGTTTAGCCAGTACTATTTTGACGAGCATTTATACTATTTTTGCGGAACATCAAATACTCCCGCGAATGAAGATTATGCACGAACAGGTGAGCTTTGCACCACGCACCATGCTGAAAGTCAAGTGGGACGACTTTCCGCACTTTACCTATCCCTGGCATTTTCACAGCGAATTCGAGATTGTTTATGTACTGAAAAGTTCAGGAAAACGTTTTGTGGCCGATAGTATTGAACCCTTTCAGGAAGGTGATATTACATTAATTGGCAGTTATCTTCCGCATTTCTGGAAGAGTGAGACCCCGGGCGACACTGAAAATGCAAACCATGTAAATGCGATTGTAGTTCAGTTTCATAAAGATTTTTTCAGGGAAGAAATCAATTCGTATCCAGAATTTCACCGAATCAACGAGCTACTGAAACGGGCGGCGAGAGGAATTCATTTCAGCAAAACTTCAGGAGAGAAAATCGGGAAGATGCTAAAACGGCTTTTAAAACTGAACGGATTGGAACGAATGCTCTATTTCATCAAACTCATGGATGCCATGGCGCGGACTGAGAATTACCGGATTCTGGCAAGCAAAGCTTATTTGCTGGAGGAACACAAGGAACTAAACAACCGGCTCGATAAAATCATGCATTTCATCAACACCAACTACCAAAGGAAAATTACACAGGAGGAAGTTGCGACCAAAATTGGGATGACTACAGCTGCCTTTTGTCGCTATTTCAAGGAAAAAACAGGAAAAGGTTTTATCTTTTTTGTGAATGAAATGCGAATTGGATACGCCTGCAAATTACTGATTGAAAATCATTTGTCAATTTCTCAGATTTGTTTCGAGTGCGGATTTAATAATATTTCGAATTTTAACCGGATGTTCAAACGGCAAACAGGATTTGCTCCGGGTGAGTACCAGCAACAATTCATCAAGGCAACTGTTTAGATTTACTATTGGACGATTTACCATTTACTATTTCCGACCTTTCTACTTAAATAATAGGTGGTAATTCAATCCTTCAGGAATTCAGTCCATCTATCTATAAGCCTGAATAAATTCATAAATCAACCGAATCTGAATCTCTACTTTTACGCTCAACAACGACAACAATAACAACCAATAAAACAAGGACAACTAAAAACATTCCCATGCAACACATCGAAAAATACATTAAAGAAAATAAAGATCGCTTTCTTGAAGAACTGTTTGGACTGATCCGAATTCCTTCCATCAGCTCGCTGGAAGCCAATAAACCCGAAATGTACCGGGCTGCTGAATACTGGAAACAAACTTTGCTGAATGCTGGCGCCGACCGTGCCGAAGTTTATGAGTCGGATGGAAACCCGGTGACTTACGGCGAAAAGATTATTGATCCGGCCAAACCAACTGTGCTTATATATGCTCACATGGATGTGATGCCGGTTGATCCTTTAAATTTGTGGGATTCACCACCTTTTGAGCCTGAAATCCGTGACGGAAAAATCTGGGCTCGCGGCGCCAACGACGATAAAGGCCAGAGTTTTATGCACGCCAAAGCTTTTGAACTGATGGTGAAAACCAATACCCTACCCTGCAATGTAAAATTCATGATTGAAGGAGAAGAAGAAATTGGCTCGCCCAACTTAGGCAAATGGTGCGAACAACACAAAGAAATGTTGAAAGCTGACATCATTCTGGTTTCGGATACCTCAATGATTGCTCCGGATATGCCATCGATCACAACCGGACTACGTGGACTGGCCTACTGGCAGGTGGAAGTGACCGGACCAAATAAAGATTTACACTCTGGATTGTTTGGAGGTGCCGTGGCCAACCCGATTAATGTGCTGACCAAAATGATTGCCCAAATGACCGACAATGACGGTCGCATCACCATCCCCGGATTTTACGACGATGTGGTGGAAGTTTCGGCAGAAGAACGTACGATGTTGGCAAAAGCGCCGTTCGATCTTGAGAAATACAAACAAGCACTCGACATTGCTGAAGTTGCAGGCGAAGTGGGCTTTTCCACGACCGAACGTACTGGTATCCGCCCGACCTTTGATGTGTGCGGAATCTGGGGTGGCTATATGGGCGAAGGCGCCAAAACGGTAATGCCATCGAAAGCCTTTGCAAAAATTTCGTGTCGTTTAGTGCCAAATCAGGACCACCTGAAGATTGAGGTTTTGTTTAAAGAACATTTTGAAAAAATCGCTCCAAAGACCGTAAAAGTAGACGTGACTTACCTGCACGGCGGATATGGCTATGGTTGCCCGATTGACTTGCCAGCCTATCGCGCTGCTGAAAAAGCTTACCTTGACGTGTATGGGAAACATCCTGTTCCGGTTCGCAGTGGCGGAAGCATCCCGATTATTTCCACTTTCGAACAAGTGCTGGGCATCAAGACCATTTTGATGGGCTTTGGACTTGAATCGGATGCCATCCACTCGCCCAACGAGAATTTTGCACTGGAACAGTTTTTCAATGGAATACGGACGATACCGCTGTTTTACAAGTATTTTACGGAGATTTCTTAAACACAGGAATAAAAGAGATTCCATTCTTCGAAAGAGGGATGGAATTTTGTGTTTTAGAAGCAATCTGCAATAAAAAGCCATGAACCCCACACCTACGAACCTGCAGAAATTGTGATTATGATGGAAGCAACAACCGAAATGGAAATTGGTGATCGAATTTATGCCGGTCAGGTTGGCGATGTGTATTTCCTCGGTTCAAATATTCCTCATGCAATCCGGAACTCCGGAAGCAAACCCTGCATGTATCTGGCTTTTCAACGGAAATAAAATTTCTTTTCTTGGGTGCATTCTGGTTCAATGTTCTCGGAGAGCACTTGAAAGAAACATTTTCTTAGGAATTTCGCATTATATTTTGGATGTACAATACAAATTTGATCGTTTCGTTTGTATTATTATGTAATTCATGTAAAATAAAAGCACTTTCATGAAATAAATCAAATTTGAATAGAGTATTGCTTTGCCTTTACAAATTTTGAGCTATTTTTGTGCTCGATTTACTTCATCCATATTTGAGCAACAAATTAGTTAGTTATATAATTCGAGGTGGATGGAGTTTTGGGATTAAAATTCAGACTTGACTGTGACTGAGGAGGCGAAGCTGTGTAAAAAGCAGTCAAAACAGCATACAAATCTGGATCGAAGCATAAAATGCTAAAACTTGAACAATGAATCAAACAGCTTAAAGTTAGCTGTTCATATCAAAGAAGTCTCGCCTGACAAACTCATCAAAGTTATCCAAAGGAAACATAGAGTCAATCCAAAACAATACATGCCCAGATATGCTCAAAAGTCTAATTACTTCCAAAACACGCATTAAGATTCTTCTCAAATTTTTTTTGAATTATCAGACCATGTGCCATCTGAGAGGACTTGAGTCCGAATTTGGTGAATCCACAAATTCCATCCGAATGGAACTGATTAACCTTGAAAATGCGGGAATATTGAATTCTACAGTAAAAGGAAATAAAAAACTGTATTATGCCAATACCAATTATCCTCTTTTTTCAGAAATCAACAGCATGTTAAAAAAGTTTGTGGGTATCGACCAAATTATCACTCATATCATCATTCATATAGGAAATCTGGATGCCGCATACCTAATTCACGATCTGGCTGTTGGTACAGACTCAAAAATTATTGAGCTGGCTCTTGTTGGAAATAATCTCGATAGGGCCAAGATAGATATACTGGTTTCAAAAGCTGAGAATTTCATAAGCCGAAAAATTAAATACTTCGTCTTTAGCCAGGAAGAAATGATAAGTGCATACAACAATAAACCAGTGTTGCTTATCTGGAAAGCAGATGCGAGTAATACTTAATAAAAACAAATTTCTATTTTTACCAGTAAAAGAGTCAGAATAAATTGAATTTATTAAAGATAATACAACGATAAAATTTTCTATTTTTCGGCCAAATTCCCTGAAAGTGATTCTTTCGTAAGCATTTAAAACAATTGAATTTGACTGTCTTTCTTTCTTTTGATATAATTTTCCAAAATGATAATAATCAATTAATTATTTTGAAACAGCTATAAACAACTTACTTTCAAATATCCAGGACCCAAAATATTCATTATGCAAAAAATAAGTTTATTCATTGGTATTCTCATCTGTTTTTTTTCTTTTACTACCGATTTGCAGGCACAAGATCCGGCAAGTGTCAATGTTAATAATCTTTCTGACCAGCAAATTCAGCAAATAGTTACCGAAGTAAATGCCCGAGGTCTGACCATCGACCAGGCGGCACAGATGGCACAGATGCAGGGAGCAACACCTGCTCAAATTGAGCAGTTAAAAAGACGAATTCAGGAACTCAATCTCTCCAAGGGAAAATCAATTGCCAATCCGGCAGCACAAACTGCACAAACCAGCACTTTTTCAAGAGAAGCCTTTTCAGAAAAAGCTGTGGTAAACGCGTCTCCGGAAGTGAAACGCATTTTTGGCTTTCAACTGTTTAATTCGGAGAACCTCACCTTTGAACCTCCGGTGAATATACCGACTCCCCAAAATTATGTATTGGGAATTGACGATGAATTGGCCGTTTCTATCTGGGGAGCCAGCCAGCAAAACTACCAATTGCGCGTCGAAACCAACGGAGCGGTGACAATTCCGGATATTGGACCGGTTTATGTTTCAGGATTGGAATTTGCGAAAGCCAAAGAACTTATCAAAAAACGCCTGATTGCAATTTATCAAGGGATGGATGGAGCATCGCCAAATACTTATGCCGATGTAAGCATCAGTAACCTGCGCTCCATCAAAATCAATGTCATTGGCGAAGCCATGGTGCCCGGAACCTATACCCTACCGTCCACCGCATCGGCTTTTAATGCACTTTACCTTTCCGGAGGACCGAATGAAAACGGATCGTTCCGCCAGATTCAGATTATACGCGATCATAAAACCATTAAGACCATCGATGTTTACGATTACCTGATCAATGCTAACACGCAGGGAAATATCCAGTTGCGCGAACAGGATATCATTTACATCCCGACTTATACCAAACGGGTGGAAGCAAACGGGGCATTTAAACGAACCGGTATATTTGAACTGACTGAGACAGAAAAACTTTCCGATCTGATTCGCTACCTGGGGGGATTTAGCGATCAGGCCTTTAAAGGGCAACTCTCACTGACACGCATTACTGATACCGAGAAAAAAGTTATCGATATCAGTCAATCCATTTATGAAAGCTTTGTTCCCAACAATGGCGATGTGCTAGTTGCCTCCGCAATTATTGATCGTTTTGAAAACCGGATTACTATTTCAGGAGCAGTCTTCCGTCCTGGAACCTATGAACTGACGGAAGGTTTAACTCTTTCAGGCCTGATCAAAAAAGCACAGGGCGTTACCGAAAACTATTTTAGCAATCGTGGCTTGATTGTTCGTCTTCAGAACAACCTTGCCCCAATGACCTTATCTTTTAATGTGGACGATGTTTTAAAGGGGAACAACGACATAAAACTTCAGCGCGAAGATCAGGTGATCATTCAGGATATTTTCAGCATGCGCGAGAAAAGGACCATCCAGATTCTTGGAGAAGTACAAAAACCCGGCGAATTTGACTTTTCAGATAACATGACTTTAAAAGATCTAATTTTTAAGGCAGGTGGATTTACTGAGGCTGCCAGCGAATCATTTATTGAACTCGCCCGCCGTCACAATTATGCCGAATCTAACCTGATGGGCGATGAACTGGTTAAATTATCTCAGTTTAGTATTGACCGGAAACTTAATCTCGATAGCAAAGGCGACACCTTTCATTTACAACCATTCGATTATATTTATGTTAGAAAAGCTCCTTCCTATCATCATCAGCGTACTGTTTATATCACAGGTGAAGTTCGTTATCCGGGTGCATACAGTATCGGATCGAAGAAAGAACGTATTTCAGACCTGATTAACCGTTCGGGAGGATTAATGCCCGATGCATTTATTAAAGGTGCAAGGATGAAACGTGCAAACCAGCAAACAGGTGAAAAATTAGATGTTCTACGGAATAACATGCCCGACAGCTTAATCACCAAAGCTGAACGGCAAATTCAAAGCGATCAGTTGGAATTAAGGCTGGAAAGTATCCTTAAGAATCCAGGTTCGACATATGATTACCTTCTTAAAGATGGTGACCAGGTAATCATTCCTGAAGTCTCTCAGGAAGTAAGAATTTCAGGGGAAATACTAAACCCTATTGGAATGGCCTACCAAAGCGGAAAAAGTCTAAAATACTACGTCAACCGTTCTGGAGGGTTCAGCGACAATGCACAAAAAAGGAAAACCTTTGTGATCTACAGTGATGGTACAACTCTGGTAACACACCGTTTTTTCTGGCGGATGTATCCAACCATTGAACCTGGATCTCAAATCATTGTACCTCAAAAACCGGAAAAACAAAAGATGGATAATACAGGGAAATGGCTGGCCGCTGCTTCAACCTTGGCTTCCATTATGGTTGCCATTACAACCATTGTTACTCTCACGAAATAATTAGGAATATCCGATTAATATTCCTACCGAATTCTAAGTTGCCCAATTACCTTTTAACGACTTACCTTTTACGAAGAATATTGTAACCAATAACCCCCGTAACCCATAAAATCAATCCTTCAATCCATGAACGCGGAAAAAACACCATCATCACAAGCACCTGTCAAAAAAGATGACGAAATTGATTTGCTGGAACTGGCAAAAATATTTTGGAATGGCCGAAAGACAATAGGTAAATACATACTCATTGCCGGGTTATTCGGAGTAATAATCGCCTTAGTTTCACCCAAGCAATATACCGCTACAACTACGATTGTTCCTCAAACTTCCTCATCGGCCAATAAGCTCGGAGGATTATCATCTCTGGCGGCTATGGCCGGATTTAATCTCGACAATGCTACTTCCGGAGAAATACTCTCTCCTACCGTTTATCCTGAAATCGTTTCTTCGGTTCCTTTCCAAATGGACCTGATGACTATTCCTTTTAGTTTTGCTGAAGTGAATCATCCCGTAAGTCTTTATGAATATTACAGCGAAATCTCCAAACCGAATGTATTATCACTGATTGGGAAATACACCATTGGTCTTCCCGGAGTCATTATTTCAGCGATCAAAGGGGATTCTGAACTGAAAACAAATCCTGAAAATAAAGGCCCCATTGCTTTAACAAAAAAACAAGAGAAGGTACGGAAAATGATTGCAGATCAAGTGACTTTAAACTTAGATGCCAAACAAGGATTCATCACCCTACAAGCCGCTTTTCCCGAAGCATTGCTCTCGGCACAGGTTGCTGATCAGGCACGCGAATTACTCCAAAAATACATTACCCGGTTTAAGATAGAAAAAGCCTCTGATAAGTTATTATTCATTGAACAACGCTATGAGGAAAAGAAAAAAGAATTTGAAAAGGCTCAGACCCGACTTGCTTATTTTAGTGACCAAAACAAAAATGTGACCAGTGCAGTGGCACGCACTGAAGAAGTGCGGTTACAGGGAGATTATACCATCGCCATGAACGTCTACAACGAACTGGCCAAACAACTGGAGCAAGCCAAAATACAGGTCAAGGAAGAAACTCCGGTATTCTCTATTCTGGAGCCTGCCATGGTTCCACGCGAAAAGTCAAAACCAAAGAAAGGCATGATATTGGCTATCTGGTTGTTTTTAGGGGGAATAATAGGCGTAGGAATCGTATTCGGAAGAGAATATTTGAAGGATATCAGAATGAAGTGGAATGAGGTAAATGAATAGTATTTCACGAATTTTTCACAAATTTCACGAAGTGCAATAATGGAAATACTCTTTAAACAAGAAAGTTATCAAATCATTGGAGCTTGTATGGAAGTTCATAAAAAACTTGGGTCCGGGTTCCTGGAGAGTGTGTATTCTGAAGCGTTGGAATTGGAATTTAACAAAGCCGCTATTCCTTTTGATCGTGAGAAGAAACTGCCTGTATTTTATGACAATCAACTCCTGAATAAATATTTCCGTGCTGATTTTGTCTGTTTCAATTCAATCATCATCGAACTCAAAGCTACTAAATTTTTAACAGATGCTGACCATCGCCAAACTGTCAACAATGTCAAAGCCACTCATTATAAACTGGGTTTGCTCATCAACTTTGGCACTCCTTCCCTAACTTACAAACGCATCGTAAATTGACCCATCCGTGTAATTCGTCAAAATTCGTTAAATTAAAAGATTTAAAACCCATCATGTCAAAAGCAACCACTCTAATACAAAAAATAGCATCCAACAACGAAACCATAGGCATCATCGGGCTTGGTTATGTTGGACTGCCCCTGGCCGTTGGCTTTGCTCAGGCCGGGATTAAAGTTATCGGCTTCGACAAATCACAAACCAAAGTCGATCAAATCAATTCCGGAGAAAACTACATTAAGGACATCCGCGATGCCGTACTGCGCGAGGTAGTCGAAAATATTACCCTAAAGGCAACTACCGATTTTTCCGGAATAACGGAATGTGATGCTCTGCTGATCTGCGTGCCTACCCCATTGGATAAATTCCGCAAGCCTGATATGAGTTACATCGAATCAGCTTGTATAACCATTGGGCAAAACATGAAACCAGGAACCTTTATCAGTCTTGAAAGTACAACTTATCCAACTACTACCGAAGACTTTATGCTACCCATCATAGAACGTGAATCTGGATTCAAACATGGCGAAGATTTTTGGTTGGCTTATTCTCCTGAACGGGTAGATCCTGGCAATCCAAGCTTTCACACCAAAAATACGCCTAAAGTATTGGGTGCTATCAATCAGGAAGGCTTGGAAATAGGCGAAAAAATCTATTCCAAAGCCATCGACCAATTACATTTGGTCAGTTCGCCCAAGGTGGCTGAAATGGTCAAGATCCTTGAAAACACGTATCGTTTGATTAACATTAGCTTAATTAATGAGCTGGCTTTACTGGCTGGAAAGATGGGTATAAATATTTGGGAAGTGATTGAAGCGGCCAAAACCAAACCCTTCGGATTTCAGGCTTTTTATCCCGGTCCGGGAATTGGAGGACATTGTATTCCCCTCGACCCATTCTACCTCGAACACATTGCCAAAAAATATGATTTTGATTTAAGCATGATCCATACGGCAGGACATATCAATATGCGGATGCCTCATTACATGGTTATTAAAATTTCTACGGCACTCAATAGTATCAAAAAATCAATAAACGGTAGCAATATTCTGTTTCTGGGGATCGCGTACAAACCAAACATTGATGATGCGCGCGAATCACCTGCACTACAAATTATCGATCTGATCCTAAAAAAAGGCGGCGTTGTCGAATATCATGATCCGTTTATTCCCAAATTAGAAACCGGGCACGCCCTTACTCTGCATTCGGTAGAATTGACTCCCAAAACATTGAATGAGGCCGATTGTGTTGTTATCACAACCAACCATTCGACATTCGATGCCGAAATGATTCAGCAACATTCCCGCCTGATTGTTGATTTAAGGAATGTAATCAAAGACTCGGATGAAAATGTGTATAAACTCTGACCATTTTTTTGCTATCTTTGGTAAAAACAACAGTTCTCGAGCAATGAATAGTCCTGAAATAAAAGCATTTATACGCGAGCATAGCAATCTCTTCTGGTATACACCTGAAGATAAAAAAGAAGAAATCAGCAACGAATTTCTGGTTGAAACCATTTTAAATTATGGGGATAAAGAATCAGTACTCCATTTATTTCAATTATTAGGCATAAAAAAAGTAGCTGAAATTTTCTTCAATTCAATAAATCTTAGTGCCCGACGAAAAGGTAATTATCACGAACTTACAATTAACTATTTCACCCTTGTATTCGAAAAATATGCATCATGAAATTTTCAATAGTGAGCAACTTGAAATGTTACCTTACATTAAAGGTTTTCAACGATCCTTTTACATGGTTGGAGGCACAGCAATTGCACTGCATATTGGACACAGGCGCTCCATCGACTTTGATCTTTTTTCTTCAACCCGGTTGAATAAATCCCGGATCAAAGGAAACCTATTACAAATCCCTTTTAAGCAAATACCAATTTTTGAAGATTACGACCAATTTCATTTGCTAATTAATAATGTCAAAATCACTTTCTTCAATTATCCATATTCGATCCAACATCCTGTAAAAATAGGTTCGATTATTACCATCCCCACGTTATTATCGTTGGCTGCAATGAAAGCTTTTGCACTGGGACGAAGGGCCAAATGGAAAGACTATGTTGATTTATTCTTTATTCTGCGGGATTATTACACCATTGAAGAAATATCTATCGAAGCAAAAAAAATATTTGACCAATTGTTTTCCGAAAAATTATTTCGTGAACAATTGTCTTTTCATAAAGACATCGACTATTCCGAACCTGTCGAATACCTGATCCAACCAATCCCTGATGATGAAATTAAAAACTTCCTGATTGACAGGGCAACCGATATCTGGAACGGATAAAATGCAACAATTCATTGAAAATGATCAAGCAACATGCCCAGTTGATCGTAGACCTACGCAACGTAATGAAAGATGGGGGAGATCAGGCATTTAAACTGTAATTTGCTATGATCAACCTCGGTCAGCGACATCGTCTGCTATACTTAAAAATGATCACTCATTTGCTAAAACATTCCATTCATAACCAATATCTTATCATTCATAATTTATTATTTAATTCCTCTGTTTAACACTTGACTTGTATTTTATTGTTTGGTAAATTTATTGAACAAAACGCTTAAAAGTTCCGGTAGATTAATTTTCAAACCTTAAAATTACTTTTATGAATGGAAGTACACTACGCAGTTTTAACTGCAAAAATGAAGAATTACCTGTTATCTGTGGTTTTGTGTCAATAAGCTTTAAACGCGATCAGCCCGACTTTGCTGCCTACTCTCCCATGTTTGATGACAATTATAGAGTCAGTTTTGATGCGAAAATTGCGACGGTACAGGAGTTGGTACAGCCCAAATCGGAAACGGTTGAGGGGAAAATGATTGGCGAACATACTGATCTCACGCTTCAGGAGATGATAACACTAATCAATCATCTGGAAGGCTACGTTAAACTGGCCGGGAAAACAATCCCCATGAAGGCCGCCGATTTTGGATTGATCCAATTGCGGACTAAAGTACGCTCACGTGATGTGGAGGGAGTGCTGAACCTGATTCACACAGTTGAGAACAACATGAAAAGGTATCAAACCGAACTAAGCGAAAAAGGCATGACCGAAGCTTTCGCAGCCCGGTTTAACCAGGCCGGTCTTTCGCTGGCCGACGACAAAAACAAACGGTACATGATGGTTTCGAATCGTGCTGCTTTGGTGCAGAACAACATTGCCCAGTTGAACGATTTATATGACCAACTGATCGAAATCTGTAACATTGGTAAAATTCTGTATAAAAAGAACAACCTGGCCAAACTGAACGATTACACCATTTCGTTCCTGTTGAAACAGGTGCGCCGGAATTCTAAATCCAACGACACTGCTCCGGATAAGCCCGCCAATACTGCGGTGGAATAAGGTTTTAAGATGTGTCACAACGACAAACGAATCCTTTCGGTTGTTGATGTGGCACATTGCCCCGGCATTAAAAACAATGAGTATCTTTTCATTTACAAAACCATTCAACTTAACTATGCACCAGTATGGGTAATTAGTTTTTTTTATCTTTGTGAAAAGAGAAATAAAAATGGAAACAATAATCAGAATAAAAAGAAATAAACCAGCATTCAAAGCTTTAATTCTTTTAGCAAAAGAGTTGGAAAAAAATGATCATACATCTATTTCAATATGTGAAGGAATACACAAAAAGGGAAAGATCGATCTGATAATTCCATTGATTAATGCAAAAAACCCATTTTTGTATTTTGATCAATTAGCTGATTTTCCTACAATAGAAGAATTAAGAAGTCAAGCATGGCCAAAGATTTAATTATTGTTGACAGTTGTGTTTTGATCAAGGCTTTCAGAAAAGATATCAATGCTATTAATGAACTGAAAGCCATATCAGGACATACAGCTTATTCAATTATCACGCAACTTGAACTCTTAATTGGTGCAAACACAGATGCAAAGAAGATAGCCTTGAATAATATTTTTGATTCTTATTATGGCATTCCTCTTAACCCCATGATTTCGGCAAAGGCAGTCGAGATTATGCAAAAATACGTGAATGGGCAACAAACTATTTCAGTACCAGATTGCCTTATTGCAGCAACATCAATAATTACCGGATTTCCATTATTGACATACAATAAAAGGACTTCGATTTTATAGAAAGAGTTAATTTTTACAAATAAACTCTTCGCCCTTCGTTCTCGTTGCTCTTTAAAAAACTTTTCATTTTTCACTCTTCGGGTTTCACTTATTCACATACCATGTTAACAGATACAGAAATCAAAAGAAAAGGGCTCCGAATCCTGATTGAAAAGCTTGGAGATGTTGATGCTGAAAAATTCACTCGAAAATAATTGAATTAACAAAATGAATAACTATACGTTCTCGTGGAACTCTCCCGATAAATCGGGGTTCGTTACATTAGCCTTATCAACAAAGAGCCTTTCGATTATACACTAGGACAAAGTAGTCTATGGGGTGACCAAACTATTGATCAAGTTAGTGAAAAGGCAATAGATTACTGAGCCAAAAATAAGTTGTAAGCCCCAATCCTAGCCTGCGACAGTCGTATGTACCTGTCCGACCCCTGGCGAATAATTCGTATTTTACTCAAACAGGTGCGCCGTAATTTTAAACCAAACGACACTGCTACGAACAAGGCTACCGGGGTTTTATACGACCTTACCGGTAAGGCACAAAACAGGATTGAAAGATATGGTATTAAGATAATTCATGTATTTCCTGCCCGCCATTTACCGGTTGGTTCTGTTTGGCTGGCAAGCGTGTTTTTAGTACATTTGTGAATCAAAAAATTAAAAAGATGATAACAACAATAAAAAAAGGGACATCGAGCGAAAAAATCCGGTTAGCCTTAAAGAAAAGACCAACTCATATTAAAAGTCCTGACTTAAAAAAATATTGTGGATCAATTTCCTTGCAGGAAGATCCATTGGAAATGCAAAAGAAATGGCGTAATGAAACGAGCCTAGACTAAATTTATTTCACTCAAGAGGATTATTGGCGAGTTCCCTGTGGCAATTAAAAAACAAATTATAACCACAGGAATGGGAATAATATTTTACTCGACACTAATATTGTGCTTTTTTTGCTAAATGGAGAAGAAACACTGATTCCTTTGTTGGAGGAGAGAAATCTTTTTTTATCATTTATTACTCAATTGGAACTATTGGGAAACCAAAATATTAACAAGGATGACATTTCGAAAATAAAGCAGTTCATTTCTGAATGTACGGTTATCGATATCACTCCCGGTATAAAAAAATTTGCTATTAGTCTACGTCAAAAGTACTCCATCAAATTACCTGACTGCGTTATAATGGCAACCTCTCAATGGCTAAATATGCCTATAATTACGGCTGATCAGGATTTTAAAAAGGTTGACATTGCCGATCTGATCTACTTTAAAAGATAACCAGCAACATATAATCTTTCACTTCGTGCAATTCGTTTTTTAACTGAAGGATTAACCTCCCGCGCCGTTGTCTCGTTAAAAAAACTCCAATGACCGGGGTTTTGTACGGTCTTAACGGTAGGGCACAAAACTGAATTGATGAGACTGAATAACCGGATGAAGAGAAGTAACGACCTAATGAAGAGATGAACTTATTCTTTTTTCGCAGTGTAATTCTTAAAATACGTATCTTTACCAAAACAACATCCATGCAGGTCGATTTACAGTTCAAATTAAAAGCGATGCTCTGGGATATACCTGAATCCCGGAAATTGGAGATTGTCAATAAAATCCTTTCTGATCCGGCTGAAACATTCCGGAACGATGATCAACTTTTTATCAAAGCTCTAAATAGCCTTAAATGGTATGAGTTAATTAAGCTTTTAGGCAAACAAAATTTACTCAGCTTGCTTACCGATACCACCATTCAAAAACTATTTCCTGTTCAACGACGTAGTCATTATACCAATGCACGACGATTATTATCGAAATACGCTGTACCCACTTCAAGATAAAGTACTTGAAATTGTCAGTAAACTTCCGGTTGGATTTTATCTTACAGGAGGTACTGCTTTAAGCCGGGCATATCTTCATCATCGCTACTCCGATGACCTCGACTTTTTTGTAAACCATATACCCAATTTCAAATCACAAGTAAATACTATAATTAAGGCGCTTGCCAATTTGGATCAACCCATCGACATTTCAGTTGCCGATGATGGTTTCGCCCGAATTTTTGTTTTTGATGGCGGCATTTCATTAAAGCTCGACTTTGTGAACGATGTGCCTTTTCGTGAAGGAACACCAATTATTACCCCTCTTTTTGTTAGAACTGACAACTTGAACAACATTCTATCGAATAAAGTAACAGCTTTAGGACGCTACTCTACCAAAGACGTAGTTGATATCGTTTACATTTGCGAAACCCTTAAATTTAATTGGGAAAACATAGTTAATGATGCTTCAGAAAAAGACCTTTGGGTAAATCCTGTAAATATTGTTGAGGTTTTAGAGCAATTCCCCATTGAAAAACTTCAGGAAATACGCTGGATATCAGAAGCACCTTCAACCGAATGGTTTAATTCACAGATCAATCAAATCATTTACGATATTCTCGATGGAAACGAGAATTCATTGTGCAAATAAATTCGTAGCATTCGCATGGTTGATAAGGCATGAAACAGGATTGAAGAGATAAACCAACCCGATGAAGGGAGATACTAATTAATTGAATAGATGTACCAGTTCAATGAACAGATAGACTAACTATTTCTTCGCATTGACCAAGCAATTGATCAGATAAAATATACTTGTAGAAGACATTTACCAACAGATCTAAGATCCAAACTAATTTGTTGAACAGATAAGCGAACGAGCATTAAGAACTGAAAAACGAAACGAACACATATACAAGCTCCTAAAACAAATTAAAATACAAGTTAAAGCTCCGCAAAGACCATAGAATGAATGCAAATCCTTGAACACCGACTTTGGAAACTGTCAGAACGAATCAGAAAACTAATTGAATATATCCAAACAATATCCGATCTGATTTAGAAACCGATAAATGTCTTTAAAATATTTTTGCATATACATAAATGATTCCAAAAATAGATTATAAACTACTACTGATACGCCAAGAATTAAGTGGTGAATAATCATATGATTCTTTGAAATTCTGATTGACTTTTATTTTCGTAATTAACTCTTTAACAGTTTTTTTGAATACCGATATATTACGATATTATAGGGCGCAAAACGAAAGGTCAATTCAAATCAAAAAATAAAAGAACGCTCGTTATGAATTAGTATATATTAAAAATTAACGCATCACTAGTAATTATAAACAATGAATAAAGTAAAACTAAAGAAGATTTGTGCCAAGCAATTTAGTATATTATGCATACTCGAGAAATAAGTTAAATATAAAAAAAACTCCCATTCTAAGGTAAGTTTCTTTTATATAATATTAGATTGATATAGGAATAGCAATATAGAAATTAAAGATAATTAACATTTTTATGAATATCTCAAAACTTGATGTAGGTTGGAGTTTTATAGCAACTTTATTGCGAATAGCATCAAGTCTAATTTTACTTCCGTTCGTCTTAACTAAATTACCAAGTGAAGATATTGGATTATGGACTATATTTCTAACAATCAGCTCCTTTGTACTGATTTTTGATTTTGGTTTTGGACAAACATTTACTCGGAACATAGCATATATTTTCAGTGGTGCAAGGGAGCTTAAATCAAATGGATATGTCGAAGTTAATTTTTCAAGTGATATTGACTATTCTTTATTAAAGGGCACATTAAAGGTAATGCGTCGATATTATCTTTTTTCATCCATTGTATTTCTCATTATAATTTTGTCAATCGGCACTTATTATATTTTTACACTACTCGAAAAGTATAATGGGAATAGAGATATCATATATTTTGCTTGGTACTTATTTTCACTTCTAGTTGTTTATCAGCTCTATACACTTTACTATGATTCGCTATTACAAGGTAGGGGGATGATAAGAATATCCAAACAAATTATTATAGTTGCCCAACTGTCACAAATAATAATAACCATTCTTACCCTCTATATGGGTTTTGGAATGATCTCATTGGTTTTAGGTCAAATTACTTTAGTTATTGTAAATAGATTGTTAGGTTACAGGGCATTTTTTGATAAAGAAATTTGTTCAAATTTAAAAAAATCGAAAGAAGCTAACCCAAAGGAGCTTTTCAATATTTATTTACCTAATGCTGTTAAAATAGGTTTAACTTCATTAGGCGGATTTTTAGTTGCAAAATCTTCTATTTTTATTGGCTCAATGTTTCTTTCACTTTCAGAAATTGCCTCATTTGGTATTACAAAACAAATAATAGATGTAATTGCCGGAGTTGGAGCAATTTATTTTGCCACTTTTTATCCAAAATTGATTCAATTTAGACTTAATAATAATCCAGAAAGAATAAAAAAGACTTATATCGAGAGTAAATATTTTCTAATTGGAATCTTTATCATCGGAAGTATAACATTATTAACAAGTGGTGAAATATTACTTCAATTAATAGGAAGTCAGACAAAATTAATTAGCAATTCGATTATAGTAATTTTACTGTTAATATCTTTTTTAGAAGCCAATCATAGCATGGCTGGCAGTATGATAATGACAAAAAATGAAATCCCATTTGTTAAAGCTTCAATTTTATCAGGATTAGGAACAGTTACCATTTTAATAATATACTACCCAATATATTTGTGTACTGGATTATGGGGATTAGTTCTTGCACAAGGAATTCCGAATATTGTTTATCAAAACTGGAAATGGCCACTAACAGTATTTCGAGATTTAAACATATCAAAGAAAGATCTAATACTATGGAAATAATAATCAAAGAAAACAGTCTGCCACTAGTAAGAGTCATAATATTAAACTATAATCAATCTCATTATACTATTGCCTCTGCAAATTTTATAAGGAATCAAAATTATAACAATATTCAGATTATAGTTGTTGATAACAATAGTTGTAAAGAAGAGCTAATAAAACTTCAAAATGATCTACCAGAATCAGTACAACTCATAATATCAGAGCACAACCTAGGCTATGCAAAAGGGAATAATCTTGGATGTAAATTAGCGACTAAAATTATACCCGATTATTACTTTATTATTAATAATGACATCTTTATTAAAGATAATCATTTAATTTCTAAGCTTGTAGGATCACTCATGTCAAGGAAAAAGGATAACATAGTTGCCGTTTCTCCGTTGGTCAATACAATTTCATCAGGGATTCCAATTGAGAAACAAATTCAAGTAAGAAAATTATTACCTACTTACAAACAAATAATTGTTAATAGTCCATTTCTAAATAAGCTCTTTTTTTCAATATTTAATGATTATGTCTACAAAACAAAAATGCCATATATTGAAAAGGAGGTAGTTGTAGATACAATTAATGGTGCCGCCTTCATGATAGATGGAACCTTTTTTAGAAAGAACAACTTTTTTGATGAAGGTACTTTTCTTTTCAATGAAGAAATTATACTTGGCAAACAGATTCAACAATTAGGATGTACTTGTTTATTAAATGGAAAAACTTCCATCGATCATCTCCAGGGAATATCAACAAAAAGCAATAAAAGGTCCTATAATACCAAAATGGAAAAAGAAAAATTAAAAAGTGAAATTTATTATTTAAGTAAATATTTAGCTGTTAATAACATTTATCTGTTTATTATTAAAACATTTAGATTACTAGAGATTTTCATTTTAAAATTCATCAAAAGCATATGATATTAATAAATGGGATATTTATAGGATTCAATCTATTTCTAATGAAATTACTAAATAATGTTTATAAACAAAAAATTAATCATGTAAATATTTTCTCATTTGTGTGGCTATTTATCCTATTAGCATCCTATATATTTCAATTTTCAAGTTATAAAATATTTCAAGAAACTTATTCTATAATGATTATCTCTTGGACTTTTTTTTTACTCTTTTCAATACCCATATATAGGAAAGAGCATAAAATAGTTGAAGATTATAGCTATAATTTTAAAAAGCTTAAATTTATTTTATGGATTTTGGTTTCTCTTTCAATACTTGCCTATTATATAACTTTATCGGAAATTTATAGTCAAATTTATAATTTAGCATCATTAGCAGTAAAAAGAAAAGAAAACGCATTTGAGTTAGTTCTAGCCAATAATTTATTTTATACAATATTTGCAAATAACAATGCGATTATTATACCAGCAGCTTTCATGTTATATAAACATAAGAGCATTAATAATATTTCATTATCATTAATAATATTATATGGGTTCATTTCTAGCGCCATTTTATTTACAAGAGCGCCAATCCTACAGTTTATCATTATCAATATTCTTTCATATTTATTCATATTTAATGAAGGAATAACCAGAAAAATGGCTACTATAATTGCACTACTAGTTATCTCTTTTATTTCATTATTTTTATATTCTCAAAGTTTACTAAATCTTTCGAATAGTTCCGGATTTGAAGATTTAAAAATCTATTTACTTTCTGGAATAAATAATATTCAACTTATTATTAATAATCATTATCCACAACAAACTAATTTAGATTCGAATTATTATTCATTCGATTTTCTTAATTACATTTTGAAAAAGATTAATTTAATCAATTCTTATCCTTCACTAATTCGTGAATATTCACCATATATTGAAAGCAACGTATATACCTATCTTGATGCATTTATATTAGATTTCGGAATAATTGGCGCCATCATAGGTTCAGCTTTACTCGGTCTTTTAGGAAGAATTATTTATTTTAAAATGAATACTGGAAAAACTTTATTCACCATAATAGTATATTCCATGTTTTCTTTTTATTCAGCCTTTATATTTATGAATAATGAGTTTATACGATTTTCTTTTATATTACTAATTGTAAAAGCATTAATTATAGAAATATTAATCCATAAAAAAAGCATAAATGAAAGTAATTAAACTTTGGGGTGGATTAGGTAATCAAATGTTTCAATATGCTTTTGGTCGAGCTATTACAAATAATTGTGAAAGTGAACTATTCTTTTATCAACTAGACCACACAAGTGATAAAGATAATCTCGATATTTTAAAGTTTAACGTTAATATCATTTTTTTAAAAAAGGACATCTTAAAAAAACATATATTGTTTTTAGATTCGCTACTTCTTTATCGTGTAGAAAGAAAAATTCTTCAGATTTTACCTTTTTTAGATAGGAATATTACTATTGAACCGACACTATCATATAATGAAAAAATTAAAAATAATCACACATCTACTATTTACGATGGCTATTGGCAATCATACAAATATTTTGCAAATATTAACGATGAAATTTTAAATGAGTTTGAAATAAGGGAGGGATTTATTCAGAATTCTTCACTTTTCAAAGAAATTGAGAATTCAAATTCAGTTTCGATTCATTTTCGAAGAGGAGATTATCTACTCAAAAAAAACAAAGAAGTTTATGCTTCATGTGAACGAAATTATTATTTTGCAGCAATTAAAGAAATATCAGATAAAGTAAATAATCCTCACTTTTTCGTATTCTCAAACGATCTCCCGATGGCACAAAAAGAACTCACCTCTTTATGCAACGCAAAAATGGTTTTTGTCGATAATTCAAAGGTTGACAACGGTAATCTTGAAGATTTTTTATTAATGACCAAATGTAAACACAACATAATTGCAAACAGTACATTTAGTTGGTGGGCTGCATGGCTCAATCGCAATAAGGAAAAAGTAATTATTGCACCAAAAAAATGGTATAATGGCACACTTAATGACACAACGAATGATTTAATTCCCAAAACATGGATTCGAATATAATAGTAACTATAGGAATTCCGATTTATAATGCTGAAAAATTTCTAGAATCAGCTATAAAATCAGTTCTTAATCAAAAATTTACAAAATTTGAATTAATTCTTACAGATGATGGTTCAACTGATCGATCTCTAGAAATTGCCAAATCTTTTTCAGATACTCGAATTACTGTTTTATCTGATAATTTAAACAAGGGAATCGGCTATAGATTAAATGAACAAATAGGCTTCGCGAAAGGTAAGTATTTTGCTAGAATGGATGCTGATGATGTTATGTTTCCCGAACGCATTGAAGAGCAGGTTAATTATTTAGAATCCAGACCTGATTTGGATGCAATTGGTGGTTGGGCAGTTGTAATAAATGAAGAGAATGAAATATTAGGATTAAGAAAATCTAATATACCAAAAGAATTCTCTGATGTACTCAATAAATCTATTTTTATTCATCCTACTGTGATGGGAAAAATTGAGTGGTTTAGAGAATATAAGTATAACCCTGAAATTAGTGGGCCAGAAGATTATGATCTTTGGCTAAGAAGTTTCAATGGATCCCATTTTGCAATTATTAATAAACCTATTTTATTTTATCGAGATCCGCTAAAAATAAGATTGACTTCCTATTTGTCAAGACAAAAACAAATACGTTTGTCCTATATAAACAATCAAAACCTAATAAAAAAAAGTCTTATTCTTAAATTGTGTTTTATTTCCTTTTGTAAATCTTTAATATATTGGGTTTTTGAGTTAGTAAGTTTAGATTACTTATTAATTCGAAAAAGGAATCTAATATTAGCTAAATCAGAGAAGAAATTTTACAAGGATCAACTTAATCTGATAGTTAATAAGACGTTGAATGGTATTGTATAAGAAGAAAAATGGATAATATCACACAATGCAGATAAATTATTCAAAAAAAAACAAGAAACTTCGGATTACTAATTATGAAAAAGATTTGTTTCATTGTAACCTCTCCCTTAATTGTAAATTTCTTTTTAAAAAACCATATTAGAGTTCTCTCTAAAGAATTTGAAATACACTTAGTAGGGAACTTTGATAAATTAGATCTAATCTCATTAAAGAAACTCAATCTAACAAGTATTACAAACATTTCATTTGCAAGAGAAATTAATATTTATAAAGATGTTAAGACATTAATAGAGTTATACTCATATTTTAGAAGAAATAGTTTTGATGCAATTCATTCAGTTTCTCCAAAAGCTGGGCTTCTTTCTTCAATTGCAGGAAAGTTTGCAGGGATCAGAAATCGAGTACATATTTTTACTGGTCAAGTTTGGGCTTCAAAAAAAGGAGTTTTTAGAAATTTCCTTAAGACTTTTGATAAAATAATTGTACTCTTTTCAACAAAAATATTAGTTGATGGGAATTCTCAAAGAAGCTTTCTGATTGCTGAAGGAATTATAAATAGTGAAAATTCGCTTATACTTGGAGAAGGATCTATAAGTGGGGTTGATCTGAAACGCTTCCGATCAAATTTTGAACAACGGAATACTTTAAGAACGGAATTAAATATTAATGATACAACTGTAATATTTCTTTTTTTAGGTAGAATAAAAAAAGATAAAGGTATACTTGACTTAGTACAAGCATTTAAAAAGTTAACAGATGAAAAAAGAGATGTATTTTTTCTTCTAGTTGGATATGATGAAGAAAATCTAATTCAACAGATTAAATCAATTCTAATTGATAATGATCGTTTTTTCTATTATGGTTCTACTTCGGCGCCAGAAAACATTCTTCCTGTTGCTGATGTTTTTTGTTTACCTAGTTATAGAGAAGGTTTTGGGACGAGTATTATTGAAGCATCAAGTTGTAAATTGCCAATAATTTGTAGTGATATTTATGGATTAAATGATGCCGTAATTGAAAATAAAACGGGATTAAAACATGCTGTAGGCAATATCGGCAGTCTATATTATCAAATGCATAAACTGGCTTCAGATAAAGAATTGAGAGAAACTTTAGGTAATAATGGTTATGAATATATTTGCAAGCATTTCTCCTCTGAAATTATCTCAGTTGAATGGATGAATTTTTATCGAAATCTTCTAAATTAAAACAATGTCGCATAGGTTTTCATTCACATAACTTTATAAAAATCAGCTCTCTTTTAGATAGCAAATAATTTACAAATGAACATTCTCATCACCGGCATCCATGGTTTTGTAGGAAGCAATCTTGTTGTTGCCATTAAAAAGCAACACACTATTTACGGGTTGGACATCGTTTCACCCCGAAAGGATGGAGTTGTTAAAACTTATGGCTGGCATGAGTTGGAGCAAATTCCATCAGTAGATGTGATTATTCATTTGGCCGGTAAAGCACATGACACCAAAAACCAAAACAATGCTCAGATTTATTTTGATATCAATACCGGATTAACTCAAAAGATATTCGATTGGTTTTTAAAATCCAATGCTAGTAAGTTTATCTTTTTTAGCTCTGTAAAAGCAGCTGCCGACCAGGTAGAAGGAGAAATATTGACAGAAGATGTTGTACCTACTCCTAAAGGGCCTTATGGAGAAAGCAAAATACTTGCAGAGCAATATATACAGAATCAACTCCCTTCGATACGCTTCGCTACTCAGGGAGCGGACTCCCCGCCACAGCGGGTAGACGAACTTCGGACTTCGGACAAGAAAGCATACATCCTTCGCCCCTGCATGATTCATGGACCCGGGAATAAGGGCAATCTAAACCTCTTGTATCAGATTCAGCAAAAAGGTCTTCCCTGGCCATTGGGAGCTTATGAGAATAAACGTTCGTTTTGTGCAATTGATAATCTTATCTATACCGTTCAACAATTGGTTGAAAAAGATATTGAACCGGGCATTTACCAGGTTGCCGATGATGAGGCTTTATCAACGAATGAACTGATCCGGATTATGGCTGATTCGCAACACAAGAAAGCAAGGCTCTGGCATATTCCAATTGGGTTAATTAAAATTATTGCCCGTACAGGTGATTTTCTTCATTTGCCTTTAAATAGCGAACGGCTTCAAAAATTAACCGAAACGTATGTGGTATCGAATCAAAAGCTTAAAATTGCTTTGGGGATAGAAAATATGCCGGTTTCAGCAAAAGAAGGATTGAAAAAGACCTTGGCGAGTTTCGATAGAAAACAATAGATTGCTTCGTGCCTCGCAATGACGGCACTTGAAGCGTCATTGCGAGGGAGTTGGAGTGTAACGGAAACGAACCGAAGCAATCTCTTTTAAACAACGGATCACTTCCCTACCCCCGTGATGACGAAACCTTGATATCAGAATAAACACCATTTTAAAGCATAAACCAAACCATGCAAATCAAAAAAGCATTAATCACTGCCGCTGGAGCCGATCAGCGTAAATTAGCCATGCAAACTTTGGTCGACCGTGATGGAGTCCGCAAAACGGTACTGGAAATTTTACTGGAAGAAGTCAAACAGGCAGGAATCGAAGAAATTGCTGTGGTTATTCATCCCGGCGATTTGGACGTTTATAAAAATTTGTCAACCGGGGATCAGCAAATACACTTTATTGAACAAGAGAAGCCATTGGGATATGGATATGCTGTATGGAGCGGGGCTTCGTTTATTGGTAATGATTATTTTCTGCATTTGGTGGGTGACCATTTATATGCCAATCGGACTGCTGTTCCGTGTGCCAAACATCTGGTTGAAACAGCCAAACAAAACAACTGCTCTGTTTCTGCAGTTATTCCCACCCGCGAGAATCTGATCCCCAATTATGGAACTGTTGGAGGTAAACGGGTACATCCTACAACAGACCTTTACTTAATTGATAAGGTGATTGAAAAGCCAACACCAACGCTTGCAGAACAAAAACTTATTGTTCCGGGTTTAAGGGCAGGCCATTATTTATGCTTCTTCGGCATGCATGTTTTGTCGCCTACCGTGATACAAATTTTAAAACGACAAGTTGCACATTTGAATGGAAACAAATTAGGGCTAAGTGAGGCATTACACGAATTAGCCTCCAAAGAACAATATCTGGCACTCGAAAAAAATGACTGGCGATTTGATACAGGAACACGTTATGGCTTATTAAAAGCGCAAATTGCACTGGCATTGACAGGTAATGATCGTGACCGGGTAATGGCTGAATTAATGGAATTTTTTATACTCACCAATATGAACACTCAAGGAAAGTAAGAGTATGAGCCCATTAACAGCTATCATTTGTTCATCCGACCCTGGAATAAAAAATAAATCGCTGGACGATTTCTGCCAAAAAGCTTCTTTAGATGATTTACTTCAGGAAGCAAAAGAACTGGAAAACTACCGGCAAGAAGAACCTAACCTTTACCTAAAGGTCAGAGCCTTATTTTTTTTGTACACCATTCACCGTTATTATATTCCCGTAAGGTTTCAAATCAGTTATCAGGCAATGATCCCTTATGAATCTGTAGAACATCTGCTTAACAGACGATACGAAGAAGCAATAAATCTATTGCTGAAAATTCAGGAAGTCAACGGAGTAAATGAAGGCATTTGCAGTGCCCTTGCAGAGGCCTACCATAAGCTTGCATTTCAAACCCTTGCCGATCAGGTCAAGAAAAGTGTCCGCTCAACTGTTGGAAACAAATGGATGTTTCGGATTAGTCACCCTTACGATCAGCCATTAAAACTTCATCCAACTTTATTAGAAAAAGATGTTCAATCCGGTTTATATCCTTGTTTGCATGAATTAACTCCTGTCAGAATGGATATCAGCCACAGTGGCTGGAGCGATATCTTCTTTTTAGGCATGGATTATCCGGAAGGCGCCAAAGTGCTTAACATTTCTATTAACCTTTGTATCCACAATCAAGAAGAAAAGTCAGAGCCTAAACCACCCATCGAAACATGGCTCCGGGTAATTGAAGAGCCACTGATCCGACTGACGAGTATCGATTTATCAACCTCATCAGATATTAATACACTTACAGAAATTTTCGATTTTGCAAAAGACTACCTGGGATTACTAAAGGCGGCTATTATAGCCTCTGGGATAGTCCCTCCCGGAATGGAAGGCGCCGGATTACCCCTCGAATATTTGCTTGAGCAAATGGTGGGAAAAGGGAAGGGATTAGAACTGGTCAGTAAAGTAAACAACATCCCCAAAGGCTCACGTTTAGCTGTATCGACTAATCTGCTTGCATCTCTGATCTCCATATGTATGAGGGCAACCGGACAAACCGAATGTTTAACAGGACCATTAATTGAAGAAGAACGTCGGTTGGTTGCATCAAAAGCAATCTTAGGAGAATGGATCGGGGGTTCGGGTGGAGGCTGGCAGGATTCAGGTGGAGTATGGCCCGGCATGAAACTGATAGAAGGAGTTATGGCTAAAGAAGGAGATCCTGAATTTGGAATTAGTAAAGGTCGTTTATTACCACAGCATACCATATTCGAATCAGATTTAGTCAATCCTGAAATTAGGAAGAAACTTCAGGAAAGTCTGGTAATCGTTCATGGAGGTATGGCTCAGGATGTTGGCCCAATATTGGAAATGGTCACAGAAAAATATCTGCTGCGTTCGCAAAAGGAATGGCAAGCAAGACAAAATGCGATTTATTATTTTGATGAAGTCGTTGAAAAACTAAAAGCAGGCGACATTCAAGGAATTGCTGAATTTACCCAACGGAATTTTGAAGGACCCATCCAGGATATTATTCCATGGGCATCTAATCTATATACAGAAACGCTAATCAAACGAGTCAAAGAAGAATTTAAAGAAAATTTCTGGGGGTTTTGGATGATGGGAGGCATGTCCGGAGGTGGTATGGGTTTTATTTTCAATCCCAAGTATAAACAGCAAGCACTGATCAGCTTGCAACTGATCATGTCTGAAACTAAAAAACAAATCGAAAGGGCCGTACCCTTTGCAATGGAACCTGTCGTATATGATTTTAACATCAACGAAAACGGAACCATCGCCCAACTGCATGAAGGTCACAATTCCCTGATGAATCGGGATTATTATTCCTTGTTATTACCTGGAATCCTAAAAAAGGATCCTCTTGATCTCAAAGAATATCACAAAAGGGAGCTTGAAGTATTGAGCCAAACCTATAAATCAAGCGAAAATTATTCCAGTTTCATTCACAATTTATTTGATCGGTTAATCCCCCAAGGGAACGGTGAATCACTTCAGCAAAAACCGCTGAATAAATTGCTCGAAGAACATGGTTTTAACCACGACCAGCATGAGCAAATCAGGAAAGATCTAAAATCAGGAAAAATTGGGCTTTCCAAAAACAGATTGCCGGTTAATACAACGATAAATGATATTCGTGAGTCACAAATTGCAGATCAACAAATATTAAACCATGCGGAACTGAAATCAATTGGGGAATTGGCGTTAAAAAACAAGGAATTGGCAATAGTCACATTAGCTGGTGGTGCAGGATCAAGATGGACAAAAGGAGCAGGTGTGATAAAATCACTAAATCCGTTTACAAAAATAACAGGGGAACATCGGAATTTTATCGAAACACACCTCGCAAAGACAAAATGGGCAAACCTAAATTATGGCATTAATTTACAGCATGTTTTTACGACAAGTTACCTGAGTCATCCACCTATAGAAGACTTTATTTCAACACATAAAAAAATAAATTCAAATCAACTTCTCTATATTTCACCTGGCCGTGTCATTGGGTTACGGCTGATCCCTACCGAACGAGATTTACGATTTTTATGGGAAGAAATGCCACATCAGCAGCTAGACGAACAATCAGAAAAAGTACAACAAAGTCTTCACTCAGCGTTGATTAATTGGACAAAAACCAATGGTGAAGCTGAAGATTACAGAGACAACCTAGCCAATCAGTGCATTCATCCGGTCGGACATTGGTATGAAGTTCCGAACCTTTTTCTAAATGGTACTTTAAAACAAATGATCAAGGATAATCCTAATCTAAAACACTTATTGGTTCATAACATTGATACCCTAGGTTCAAATGCTGATCCAGTATTGTTAGGTTATCACATCCAACAACAAAATGCGATGACTGTTGAAGTAATCTCCAGAAAATTAGATGACCGGGGTGGAGGTCTAGCTAATATAAATGGGGAAATACGTCTGGTTGAAGGGTTGGCCCTTCCTGATGAAAAACTTGAATACCAGTTAAGCTATTATAACACAAACACTTTTTGGATAGATATTGATAAATTGTTATTAGCCTTTGGGCTGAACCGTGATGATCTCGAAAATTTATCAAAAGTTGAAGCTCAGGTTTATAAAATGGCCTCCAGAATGCCAACTTATGTGATCATTAAAGATGTCAAAAAACGTTGGGGAAAAGGACAGGAGGATATTTATCCGGTTACTCAGTTCGAAAAGCTTTGGGGAGATATGACTGCCATTCCGGAACTACCATGTTCATATATTCACGTTAGTCGCATGAGAGGTCAACAACTAAAGGATGTCTCACAACTGGATAGTTGGTCAAGAGATGGTTCCAAAGAATATATAACCAATTTGGGGTTGTGGGATTAGTCTGTTTTAAATCTAATACTTTCGTTTATCGACAAGAGATTGCTTCACTAGTTTAGCAATGATGAAATCCTTAACATATAAATCACTTTCCATATAAAGTACGATAAATTAAAAACCCACCATTCAATAAACATGCTTAACCGGTTAATCGCATTAATCTTGATTATACTTTTGTCGACGCTCTTTTTACTTGTTGCAGCAGCAATCCTAATAGAAGATGGTTTCCCAGTATTCTATAAGCAGAAAAGAGTTGGGGTGAATTATTCCTTTTTTGCCATTTACAAGTTCCGCAGCATGAAAAAAGGCACTCCAAATGTGGCTACCCATTTATTGGAAAACCCGCAGCAATATGTTTTAAAAACGGGTGGCCTGCTTCGAAAGCTAAGTTTAGATGAATTGCCCAATCTCATTAATATCATCAAGGGCGAAATGGTTTTTGTAGGTCCGCGACCCGCACTCTATAATCAGGACGATTTAATGGCACTGCGTGTAGCTGCTGGTGTTGAGAAGTTAAAACCAGGGATAACTGGTTGGGCACAGATTAACGGACGGGATGAAATTTCACTGGAAGAAAAGGTGGCTTACGAAAAAGAATACCTGCATCGCAAATCAGTAGGATTTGATATGAAGATAGTCCTGCTCACGTTTACTTCGGTACTGATGAGTAAAGGCGTAAAACATTAAACAGGTCAATCAAAGCATTGTTGTCTGAGTACAAAGCTGTAAAAAAGGCAACCACATACAAAACGGATTGTTTTCCTGATATTATCGGAAAAACCTTACTTGAGCAGTTGCGAAAGCATAAGAATGAATATCAAGAGCCTTCTCCAAGTTTTAAATTCGTACTGAGATAGAAATAATTGCTCATTCATATCCTAAATCAAACCTTTCATGGAAGAGAATAGTACTCTCATTCATTTTCTGCCTTCCATTGTCAATCAACGATTTCTTTAGACATTATAATAACTAAATTTGCAATGAAAAAATTTCCGGGTATAAGTCATTTATTATGATTCAGGAATAACCGAATAATAAGTTTTACAATAAATCGTTTCTATACAAGAGAATTAGAATGCATTTTTTTGTAACAAAAAGATTAAATCAGATGTAATTGGCATTAATAAGATTACATGATCTCACAAAGTATTAGAAACTGTTTAAAATTTGAAATGGTATATAAAAATCAAAAATTTACCCTTACCCTTAAGGGTGATTTTTGATTTTTCGGGCTTCCTTCAGGGTTTGGGGTGAACCGAAAAATCAAAAAATATGAAATTTAAACAGTTTCTTAGACTATAATTCATTATTGATTAAATTGTTAGAAATACACCCCGAAAAAGAATAGCAACATGAGAATAAAATTAAAGGAACTGATAGACAAAGGATTCTTGCCACGTTGGATAATTCTGATGGTAGATGCTGCCATTGCCTCTTCCAGCTTTTTGTTGACCTACCTGCTCCGCTTTAACCTTGTTTCTGAACACGTTGATGTCCCCATGATGTTGGTGCAATTCATGACCGGATTTCCTTTTTTCTTGTTGGCGGCATTAATTTTCAAACCTCACCGTGGAATCCTCAGACATTCCACCATGCAAGATGCGATCATATTAGCTAAGGCACATCTGGTCTTTTCTGGTGGCTATTTTCTGATAAGCTTTTTTGGGCATAGTATCGCCGATGTACTCCTAATTCCCTGGTCGGTCATCATCGTTCACTATTTTCTATCTGTTTTCCTGATGGTATCTTTTCGCTTCGGGGTACAGTATGCTTATCGGAATCTGCTTACGAAACCAAACGATACAATAAATGTCATGATTTATGGTGCAGGTGTAATGGGAAGCATTGCCCGTAGTGTAATTATGAAAGACACCAACATCCACTACAACATTGTTGGTTTTATTGATGACAATCCAAATCTTTGGAATAGTCGTGTTGGAGGCGTGAAAATATTTTCTCCGAAGAAAGCATTCGAAAACCTGATCAGAGAACAAAAGGTGCAAGAAGTGGTGCTAGCCATTTCCGCACCAAAAGTTGAAATAGTACGAAAAAGGGAAATTGTCGACCAGTGTCTGTCCAATCGACTGAGAGTAAAGGAAGTTTCTGATCCATCCAACTTACTCGATGGTAAGCTGGAAGAAGGGAAGATAAGAGAGGTGAGAATTGAAGACCTGTTAGGCCGTGAGCCTATTTCTATGAAGGTAGAATCCATTAGTAAGGGCATTGTTGGGAAAAGGGTTATGGTAACCGGTGGCGCAGGTTCTATTGGCTCTGAAATTGTGCGACAACTGGCAAATCTTGATCCAGAAAGTATCATCATCGTTGATCAGGCTGAATCTGCTATCTTCGAAATTAAAAATGAAATTCTTGCAATACACACTCATGTGCAGTTGCAAACTTATGTAACGGATGTAACCAATGAGTTTAAAATGCGCAAGATCTTTGGCGAGTGCATGCCACATATCGTTTATCATGCTGCAGCATACAAACATGTGCCAATTATGGAACTTCAGCCTTATGAAGCCGTTAGTAATAATGTAGGCGGATTAAAAAATATTGCCAATTTGAGCGTTGAGTTCGGGGTTGAGAAATTTGTAATGATCTCAACTGACAAAGCTGTTAATCCAACTAATGTGATGGGTGCAACAAAACGAATCTGCGAGATTTATATCCAGGCATTATCGCAATATTCAGACATGAAAACACAGTTTATTACCACCCGTTTTGGCAATGTACTTGGGTCCAATGGGTCTGTCATCCCAATTTTTAAAAAGCAAATCAGTAATGGCGGGCCTGTTACTGTAACGCACCGGGATATCATCAGATATTTCATGACTATCCCTGAAGCCTGCCAATTAGTATTGGAAGCCGGATTTATGGGAAATGGAGGAGAAATTTATCTTTTCGATATGGGTGACCCCGTACGTATTTATGATTTAGCAGAACGTATGATTTCATTATCGGGTTTTATTCCACATTCTGAAATCCAAATTATAGAAACAGGCCTTCGTCCGGGAGAAAAACTATATGAAGAGTTACTCGCTGAAAAAGAAGAAACTCTTCCTACAGCTAATAAAAAGATCATGGGTGGAAAAATCAGGCCGCTCCAATACGAAAAGGTGCAAGCCCATATAAATGAATTGCTTGATAACCTGAATCTGGAAGATGAATGGCAAATTGTAACCCGGATGAAAAAGATTGTACCGGAATTCGTTTCGAAAAATTCGAAATTTGAATCATTAGATAACGAAATAAATACAAGTCAGGCTGTTAAAGTTTCACCTTCAAAAACTGATCACAAAAACTTCTTACGCTCAAAAATTTTAACCCTAAAAAAATCGTTTGAAAGCATATAGTATTCACTGGTTTACTAAATGAGGTATTTGCATTGAAGATACAGTAAAAACGAAATTCATAAAGGACTTTATCCAAATCGAGATTCAGGATTAAAGCCCATTTTTGATATCAATCTATCCAATGTACAAGTGCCTTTGCTTATGAAAGAACACCAAATAACAGAAAGTTCCAAAAAGAATCTGTTGCATAAAATCAACTATCCTGTTATTCTATCGTACAGAATATTTCTCCTTATCACCATCAATAAAAGCACTTAAAAATGACTCGCGTTTTAATAATGCAGTATTGTTCATTGCTGTTATTCTTTCTATTGAGTGCTTGCATTAAGTATGATTTAACACCTATCAACAATTGGGAGCAATTAAACGATTTCCCGGGTGAGGCTCGAGCATCCGCCACTTCATTTGCCTATCAGGACAAAGCCTTTATTGGTCTTGGACGTGCAGGACTAAAAGAAAATTTTCTGAAAGATTTATGGCAATATGACAGTCAAACTGATCGATGGACAAGGAAAACTGATTTTCCGGGAGAAGCTAGAGTAAAAGCCATTGGCGCAGTAATTGGAGATAAAGCCTATGTTGGTTTAGGAGCCATAGCGCCATATACTGGCCCTATTTATAATGATTTCTGGGAATACGATATAATAAACGACAAATGGAAACAGGTAGCATCATTCCCGGGCAAAGCTTCGAATGACTTATTTTGCGCCGTAATTGACGATTGCATTTATACCACCGAAGGCTATACAAGCACACAATTTAAACCCGACACATATAAATACAATCCAAAAACCAATGAGTGGACACAATTAAAAGATTGCCCTGTAAAAAGAACCGGAACTGCCGGATTTGCAATTGGCAAGAATTTATATGTCGGAACTGGCTACGACATTGATCGTTATAAAGATTTTTATTGCTACCATACCGAAACTGACAGTTGGACTCGGGTTGCAGACCTACCCGAAGTACGTGTTTTATCGAAGGGAATATCAATTAATGGGCAAGGATACATTATGCTGGGGCGGTATTGGAATGGATCGTTGAATGGGGGAAGATTATTGTCTGATGTTGTAAAATATGATCCCGAGACAGATGAATGGACAAGATGTGGTGATTTCCCTGGTGGAGCTCGTCAGAATGTTGCAGCATTTGTAATTAATGGGAAAGGCTATGTGGTAGGAGGCGAAAATGATTTGGAACGAAAATCGGATGTTTGGATGTTTCAACCCTAAATGATGGCAAAATGAAGCTAAAATATCAACAAACTCTGATCTTTCTACTTGCATCAGTTTTACTCCAGGCTCAAAGTCAGACTGATTCGGTCAAATACACGATCAATACCCGTTTTACCGGAGGAACAGGCTCTTATGCGCCATTCCTATCATCAGCTAATCAATACGATCGCTTCAACATCTCTCCAAACTCATTGGCTTTATGGGGTACTCTGCATAAAGAAGTGAAGAAACTAAAAACCTTTGACTACGGTTTTGGAGTTGAATTTGACGGGAATCTTTCCAGCACCAGAAACAGGTTTTTCCCAGGAGAACTTTATGCTGAGGGGAAAATGTATTTTCTGAATGTTTATGCGGGTTGTAAACGGGAGGTATTTGGCAACCAGGATAAAGAACTTTCGAGCGGAGGAATGTTATGGTCTCAAAATAGCAGGCCAATGCCAAAAATAGCGATAGAATCTAATGGATATGTTCCTGTACCGTATTCAAAAGGCTATCTGGAGGTCAAAGGTGGATTGTCTCACGGTTGGTTTGAGAATCAGAAAAATCTTGAGAATCTATTGTTACATCACAAATATGTATATGTTCGACTTGGGGGTTCGTTTCCAGTAAACCTTTCGTATGGAGTTCAACATGTGGTGCAATGGGGCGGACAATCCGATGTATACGGAACAATGCCTGTAACTCTGAATAATTATTTGCGCATATTTCTGGGGAAAAGCGGAAACTCCACCGCCAGCTGGGGAGATCAGGAAAACGCTTTGGGAAACCACATTATTTCTCAAAATCTGGGTTTGGATATGAAATTGAAAATTGCACATGTTTCTATTTATTGGCAAAGTATTGCTGAAGATTCTCCGGTAAAAAAATTCATTACAAACACGCCGACTATTGAAGATGGCCTATGGGGAATATCAGTCAGACTGCCAAAAATTAAGCAGCTAAATCGTGTTGTTTTTGAATATTTAAGCACTACCGATCAGAATGGTCCATGGCACGATCTGGATGGCGTTATTTATGGAGGACAGGATGGTTATTATAATAGCTTCTCCCCTTTTGGATGGAGCTATAAAGGTATGACTATTGGAAATCCCTGGCTCACATCTCCCAAATACAACAAAGATGGCTCAACAAGCATAATCAACAATACTGTCCGTCTTTATTATTTTTCCGGAATAGGTAAGGTTAAATCAGTGAATTACAGATTGACACTGGCTTATTCTAAAAACTTTGGACTGACTGCGCCAATCTATCCTGAAAGTAAAAACCAATTTTCATGGCAACTGGAAACTTCTACTGCTGCAAAAATCGTAAAAAACACACAAATAAGTCTTGGAATTTCTGGCGATCGAGGCTCCATGTATGGCAACAATCTGGCTTTCATACTGGGAGTTTCCTATTCTGGTTTTTTGAAAGCATTAAAATAAAAACTTAACTCACACATTTTTTTGCTCTTCTTTTTTTAAGTAACCTTGATAAAATTGGATGTCAGTTCTGTAAATGAATAAAGCAGTTAAGAAAATTTCTTAACTGCTTTATTTCTAAAGTAGCGAGAGGCGGGCATGATCCGCCGACCTCATGATTATGAATCATGCGCTCTAACCAGCTGAGCTACCTCGCCATTATACCAATCTGAACATGCATCAATTCACCTCTCCGGTTCTTTTTTGCGGTTGCAAATATAGTACTTTATTTATTCGTTGATTCCCAGCAACTAAAATTATTAAAAAAAACAGTCCCACTTTCTGATACTTTGCGTTTTACTGTTTAAATCCATATCTTGCAGAAAATCGAATAACCTATGTCTGGAAAAACAAAAATACAATTGGAATACATTATCAACTGCTCACCTAAAGTACTGTTTAACAGGCTTAGCTCTGCGGCTGGACTGACCGAATGGTTTGCTGATGATGTTAGAGTTAAAGGAACCCTCTACACTTTCGTTTGGGGAGATACCAGTCAGGTAGCTGAAAAGAAGAATCACAAAGAAAATAAATCAGTTCGTTACGAATGGGTTGGCGATGATGGAGATAATGAAGAATCTTATTTTGAATTTGTAATTGCACTTGATGATTTAACCAACGATGTTTCTCTTATGATTGTCGACTTTGCCGATGACGACGAAGTGGAAGCAACCACTGATTTATGGAATACTCAAATTGCCAAATTAAAACAATTGCTTGGATCATAACTAAATACCTGCATTTCCTTCGCTGCATTTTTCATCTGTTTGAGTTTATCAGTTAAATACTCCTAAATATTCGGGAAGGAAACATCATCCCCTTTTTAATTATTCAAAATAACTTAGTTTTGTAATCGTTTTGACTACGCAAGTATAAAGCATGAAGCGACTACACCAGTTTATTATAAAGAGTTTTTTAGGTCCGTTCTTTATGACCTTTTTCATCTGTGTATTTATCCTGCTGATGCAATTTTTGTGGAAATACATCGATGATTTGGTTGGAAAAGGCCTGGAGTGGAATATTGTTGTCGAATTGCTTCTTTATGCATCATTTGGGCTTGTACCACTGGCTTTCCCGCTGGCTATGCTCCTGGCATCTATTATGACATTCGGAAATCTGGGAGAAAATTATGAGTTGGTAGCAATGAAGGCTTCCGGAATTTCTCTTTTCCGAATTATGAGGCCCCTTTTGGTGATTGCCATTATACTCACAGCGATTGCTTTTTACTTTTCAAATAATATTCTTCCTAAAACAAATATTGAATTTTACGCCCTGTTTTCAAGTGTAAAGCAACAAAAACCCGAAATGGTGATTAAAGAAGGTGTATTTACCAACGATATGCCCAATTACAGCATTAAAGTGGAACGTAAGGGCAAAAACAACAATATGCTTTATGACGTAATGATTTACGATCATTCCAATAATGATGGAAACGTAAACGTTACCATTGCCGATTCAGGTAAAATGGAACTGACAGAAGACAAAAAATTCATGTCCATCACTTTATTCAATGGTCAGAACTATACAGAAGGAAAAGACAAGAGGGGATCTGAACGGAGGTATCCATTTCAAAGAGAATTATTTAAAAAGGAAATCATTAACATCAGCATGCTCGATTTCGAGTTTAATCGAAAAGATGAAACCCTTTTTAAGCATGGCGCCCGTGCAATGAATTTCAGTCAACTTACCCACCAGTCCGATTCGATGTTTTCTGATTACAAATTACGGGTTTGGAGGTTTGTTATCTCTTTGAATTATGAAAGTAATCTTTCAAGGCAAGTAGCCTGGCTTTCTAATCCCAACGATTCAATGAGAATTAATCCGAACCTAAAGCCTGATACTTTGGTTGATGTCAATCAGGTAGTCACATTAATGAGCACTTTTGAAAAGCAGGAAATGTATCATCGGGCAATAGAGTGTGTCCGGACCAATACACAAATAATAAGTCAGCAACTGGATGAATTGTATAACCGTAAAAAATTTATTAATGCTTACGCTATGGAATTGCATCGTAAGTTTACGCTTTCCTTTGCCTGTCTTATTTTCTTTTTTATAGGAGCTCCGCTTGGGGCGATTATCCGAAAAGGAGGACTTGGAATGCCTGTGGTTGTGTCAATTTTAATGTTTATTGCTTACTATATTATAATGATAACCGGCGAAAAATTCGCCCGCGAAGATGCCTGGTCAATGGTTAGTGGAATGTGGTTTTCGTCACTGGTCTTTTTACCTCTTGGATTCTGGCTTACCTATAAAGCAGCCACCGATTCAGGAATTATGAATTTAGAAAGCTATCAACTGTTTTTCAAGAAACTGCTCAGCTTCAGTTTCCTTAAAAAAAGAAAATCTGAAATTAATTAGATGCGAATACTACAACTAATGAACAAGGTGCCGTGGCCGCCAAAAGACGGAGGCGCCATTGCCTGTATGAATATGACCAAAGGTTTTTCGATGCTGGGACACGAAGTAACGGTCCTGTGTATGAATACCTCAAAACATCATGTTCGTATCAAAGACATTCCATCGAATATAAGAAACAGAGCCGAATTCAGGCTGGTCGAAGTTCCTGCTGCAATCAGTTGGGCTGATGCTGCATTGAACCTGCTGTTCTCCAAACTGCCCTACAATGCACAGCGATTTATTTCTGATGATTTCAGTTTGGAATTAATAAAACTATTAACTGAAAAGTCCTTTGACATTATTCAACTCGAAGGTTTATATCTTTGTCCATACATTCCTGTTATCAGGAAATATTCTGGTGCGCTGATTACTTATCGGGCTCATAACATCGAGTATGAAATATGGGAACGAACGGCCAAATTAGCTAAAGGATTTCGATCAAAATACCTCCGGAATCTCTCAAAAAGAATTAAACAATTTGAGATCAGCTACTTAAATCAATACGATATTCTAATTCCAATTACTGATCGTGACGGACTTATTCTCGATGAATTGGGAAACTCGAAACCGCGCCATACTTCGCAAACAGGAATCGATTTTGCTTCCCTGGTGCCAACAGCAAAAAAGCTCGAATTTCCATCACTGTTTCATATCGGAGCGCTCGATTGGGCACCAAATCAGGAAGGATTAATCTGGTTTTTTAATCGTTGCTGGGCGAAAATAAAAAGTGAAAATCCACAACTCAAGTTCTACCTGGCCGGAAGAAATGCCCCGGAATGGTTCGAGCGGATTATTAAACTCGATGGTGTTGAATATTTGGGTGAAATTAACGATGCATACGACTTTATTAATTCAAAGGCCATCATGGTGGTTCCTCTCTTTTCCGGAAGTGGAATGCGGATCAAAATTATTGAAGGCATGGCGCTTGGAAAATCGATTGTTACCACTGATATAGGAACTGAAGGGATTCCGACCGAAAACGGAAATAACATCCTGATTGCCAACGATGCCGATCAATTTATTGAGGCCATAAGCCGTTTGATTAACGATCGGGCATTGTCAGATCAAATTGGGAAAAATGCCATCGGCTTTATTCAGGAGAAATTTGACAATCTCGCACAGGCAGGAGAGTTGGTCGATTTTTACAGGCAACACATCCAATTGAAACAGCTAAATACAGGTGAACAGAATTGAAGAAATCATATTTTGGATATCCGGATTTGTCATTTTTTACACCTATGGCGGATACGGGATTCTTTTGTTTATTTTCCTCAAAATCAAAGCCATTCTCGGTTTAACAAAAACCTTATCCGATACTTTGCCTGATGAAAATCTTCCCGATGTTTGTCTCATTATTGCCGCCTATAACGAAAAAGATTACGTTGATCAAAAAATAAAGAACTCGCTTTCTCTTGATTATCCCTCCGGAAAGCTAACAATTATCTGGGTAAACGACGGATCGGACGATGGAACTCCTGAATTGGTTGCCAAATATCCGGAAGTAGTTTTACTGCATAACCCTCAGCGAAGCGGAAAGATTGAAGGTATGAATCGTGGCGCTGAACACTCTGTCGCTCCGATTCTCATGTTTAGCGATGCAAATACCATGCTTTCGGCAAATTCTGTAAAAGCAGCCATCTGCCATTTTCAGGATAAAACAGTAGGTTGTGTAGCTGGCGAAAAACAGTTCAACAAGAACAAAAACCAACCTGTTGCCGCAACCGGCGAAGGATTTTACTGGAAAATTGAATCGTGGCTAAAACAACTCGATTACCAGTTTTACAGCACCATTGGAGCTACAGGTGAGCTTTTTGCAATTCGCCGCGAATTGTTTCAACGGGTTGAACCAGATACACTGCTCGACGATTTTATGATTTCGATGCGCACAACCCTGCAAGGTTTTCGTGTGGCTTACGAACCGAAAGCAATTGCAACCGAAAACGGGTCATCAAATGTAAAAGAAGAGCTTAAAAGAAAGGTTCGGATTGCTGCGGGAAGCTATCAATCTCTCTTTCGACTGAAAAAACTTCTTAATCCGTTTTATAACCCGAAATTATTTTTTCAATATGTCTCACACAAGGTGTTACGCTGGACACTCGCACCTCTCGCGTTAATCAGTTTATTGGGTTCAACTGTTATTATCATGAGTAGTCATGATACAGTATTGCCTTTTTCGGTCTATTTAGCAGTCTTTTATTTACAGGTTTTATTTTATATTCTGGCTATTATCGGAATGCTCACACAAAGCACGCCTTTGCGGATCAAATACATTTATGCTCCCTTTTATTTTCTGGCCATGAACTATGCCATGTTCAAGGGTTTCTTTCGCTTCATGAAAGGCCGGCAATCCGTACTTTGGGAAAAATCGAAAAGGGCATAAGAATCCTTTTTCACCTTTCAAGTCGATAATTTTAGTTAATTTTGCACCCGTATTTGAAAATCATTTTGCTGAAATGAACGACATAAAATTAAATACGATCCCCGAGGCTATTGAAGCCATTCAAAACGGACAATTGATTATTGTGGTTGACGATGAGGATCGTGAAAATGAAGGTGATTTTATTGCTGCTGCCGAAAAGGTAACTCCTGAAATGGTCAACTTTATAACCAAACACGGGAGGGGACTTGTTTGTGCTCCGCTTACTGAAGAACGATGTGATGAATTGGAACTTGATCTGATGGTCGGGAAAAATACTTCGTCACACGAAACTCCGTTTACCGTATCGGTTGATCTTTTAGGGTATGGTTGCACCACTGGTATTTCAGCCAGCGACCGTTCCAAAACACTAAATGCGTTGGCTAATCCAGAATTAAAACCAGATGAACTTGGCCGTCCGGGTCATATTTTTCCTCTCAGGGCCAGAAGCCGCGGTGTACTTCGCCGTGCAGGCCACACCGAAGCTGCAGTTGATTTGGCACGCATGGCCGGATTAACCCCAGCCGGTGTACTGATTGAAATAATGAACGACGATGGTTCAATGGCCCGATTACCCGAACTGATGCAAATTGCACGACATTTTAAGCTGAAAATCATTTCAATAAAAGATCTGATCACCTATCGTTTGCAAAGTGAAAGTCTTATTGAACGAGGCGACGAAGTGTTCCTTCCAACCAAAAACGGAATTTTCAGAATTATTCCTTTTAAACAAATTTCGAATGGAGTAGAACATCTTGCTTTAATCAAAGGTGAATGGACTCCTGAAGAATCAATCCTGGTTCGGGTGCATTCTTCATGCATGACCGGCGATATATTCGGGTCAATGCGCTGTGAATGTGGCGAACAACTTGATCATGCCATGAAATTGATTGAAAAAGAAGGAAGAGGTGTCATTGTTTATATGCAGCAGGAAGGTCGTGGAATTGGGCTAATGAATAAAATTGCAGCCTACAAACTTCAGGATCAGGGAATGGATACCGTGGATGCGAACATTCATCTTGGATTTGATGCTGACGAACGCGACTATGGCGTTGGCGCCCAGATTTTGCGAAGCCTTGGAGTGAAAAAAATGCGGTTGATTACCAACAATCCGGTTAAACGAGTCGGTATCGAAGGGTTCAATTTGGAAGTTGTTTCAACCGTCAATATCGAAATTGAACCAAACGAATTCAACCAGTCATACCTGAAGACCAAGCGCGACCGGATGGGGCACCATCTTTCCAATTTCAAATACGACAAATAAACCGAAAATGGGAATGTTTGACAGTCTGTTTGATTCGGGCTATGGTGAACAAACCGTGGAAGGAGTTGATTATACAATAAGTCCGCAAGGCTACCGCATCATGACTGAATTATACCTGGTTAAACGTGGATATTGTTGCTCTAACGGATGCCTGAATTGTCCGTATTCGCCTAAAGCCATAAAAGGAAACCGCAAACTTCGTCCTGAACTGGAAAAGAAATACCATACATAAAAAGCAGAAACAAAGCAATTATAAATTACCTGTTTCTGCTTTTCACACCAGCAATAATCCCGTTAGGATATTACAAAGTTGTTGAAACCACACCATTTTCTTCACCAAAACTATTGGCGGCAAAATAGTCGGCCTGAGAGTCGTTTTTCCATACCGATCCGTTAATCAGATATCTGAACTGATAGGTTTTTCCTGTTTCCAATTCAAGAGTTTCCGTAAAGTCATTGGTCTTCAAAGCAGTCATTGGTTCAGAAGATTTATCCCAATTATTGAAATCGCCCAGCAATTGAACTGTATTTGCTCCTGAACCATCAGCAGCATCAAATCGGAATGAAACCTTGCATACCGGTTTTGATTTTAAAAATTGTTTCTTTAAGCTCATAATTCAAATTTTAATTCAACAGAATATTTTAACACGACAAAAATACCCGAAAGTGTTGGACTAATTAAGGGTAAGTGTTTGTAAACAAATTATTTAGCAATATATTGACAATAAATTAACTTTCCAAAATCATAAAACACTTATTTTCAACATCAAACACAAATATTACTCTTTGTTAACTCAAGATTAAGAGCTTCATTTTCAGTATTGTACTTTACACAGTAAGGTGCTCCATATTCTTTTTGTATTTTGCGGATTGTGATTATTCAACATGGCTTATCTTTGCAATAAAAAACAATGAATCCGAAAGAAATTCGTATCGTATTTATGGGAACTCCCGATTTTGCTGTCGAGAGTTTAAAGGCCTTGGTTGAAAACGGATATCGCGTAGTTGGAGTAATAACTTCTCCGGATAAACCAGCCGGCCGTGGTCGGCAGTTGAGCGAATCGGCAGTAAAGAAATACGCCATTCAACAGAACCTGAAGATTCTTCAGCCTGAAAAACTGAAAAATACGGAATTCATTGCTGAACTTGAAAGTTTAAAAGCTGATTTGCAGATTGTGGTCGCTTTCCGTATGCTTCCCGAAATAGTTTGGAACATGCCACTGATGGGTACTTTTAACCTACATGGATCGTTATTGCCGCAATATCGGGGTGCAGCGCCATTAAATTGGGCTGTAATTAATGGTGAAACGGAAACCGGAGTTACTACTTTTTTACTTTCACATGAAATTGATACCGGAAGGATCATGTTTCAGGAGAAAATAGGGATTGCGGAAAACGATACGGTAGGCGATTTGCATGACCGGTTGATGGTTATTGGCGCCAATTTGGTTTTGAAAACAGTTGATGCATTGGCAAATGGGAACATTGAAGCCATTGATCAGGAGCACTTAATTGACCATACGGACCATATAAAACATGCCCCAAAAATATTTAAAGACGATTGCCGTATTGACTGGACCCGAGATACTGAATCGGTACGAAACCTAATTCGGGGTTTATCGCCATATCCCACTGCCTGGACAGAGTTGGAGCATCCTGACAAAGGAGAAGTTCTTATGGCTAAGATTTTCGTTGTATCGCGCGATAATAGCAGTTTGCCGGCTGCACCGGGCACAATTCAAACCGATGGAAAAAAATTCCTAAAAATTGCTTGTCCTGACGGATGGCTAACTGTTACTGACATTCAGCTTTCAGGAAAAAAACGAATGAAAATAGATGAATTGCTGCGTGGATTTCAGGATTTGGGAGAATGGAAGATAAAAATGTAAGAAGACTGAAGACCGGAGACAGAAGTCAGAAGTTGTCTTACTTCTGACTTCTGTCTCCGGTCTTCCGACTTTTCTATTTCTTCTTACTGAAATTCACGATCAAAAAGTAAATAATAAACCCAAATGAAATAGAAACCAGTTCGATGCCAAATGGTAGCATGCTGTTGTTCATGAAATTGTGATAGTTATCATCGTTGTAAAGACTCGGGCTCATCTGATTAATAATAATAAATCCAATTCCGGCAAAGAATGCTACCAAGCCCCATTTCAGCGAAGGATATTTATTTGCTTCCTGATTCTCCGGAGCTGCAGATGCAACTTTCTGATCAAGTATTCCGGCATTCTCAAAATGCCCGGCTTTAATAACCTTTCTTTTTAGCAAAAAATCAGTAAAATTTTTCAGGATTTGATAAATCGCTAAAAAAACAACCGATGCCATTAATACTTCATTCATGTTCATAATTTCCAGTTTTAAATGTTTGTAAGATATGACAGCAAGGTTTAATGAAATGTTGCAGATAATTCAGTTTTTTCTGAAAAAAATATCGGTACTTAATGCAACATTTGATTACAGATTAGTGTCAAACTTCAAGTATGAATAATTCTGAATTAATAGGCCAGATTTTAAATGGGAACATGAATGCATTTACTTTTTTGGTAAACCGATACCAAAAATTAGTTGTTCATATTACTAGCCGCTTGATTCAGCGACAGGATGAGTTGGAGGATGTTTGTCAGGATGTATTTCTCAAAGTGTTTCAAAACCTGGGTAAGTACAGGAACGAGTGCAAATTATCGACCTGGATTGCTACCATTGCCTACAATACCAGCATTAATTACCTTCGGAAATTTAAAAAGGTTGATGAGGTAAATCCTGATGACTCAACAGCATTTCGAAACCTGACAGAATATAAATCGAATGATTTTGAAAAAACTGATTTGCACCGGTATATTCGGGATCAGATCGAATTATTACCCATTCAGTACCGAACCGTGTTGACCTTGTTTCATCTGGAAGAGTTCTCATATCAGGAAATAGAACAGATCACCGGGATGCCTGAAGGAACAGTTAAAAGTTATCTGTTCAGGGCAAAAGCACTTTTAAAGGAAAAGCTTAAATTTGTGGTTGATGGGAACAGTTTAAATGCAGTAAAGGAGATTAGTCATGAATAAGGAAGAACTGGATCAAATTATAGAAAAGTCGTTCAGAACAGAATTTGACTTTCAATTGCCGATTGATTTTGCACAAAAAGTTACCTCTCAGGTTGTTCGACGGGAACAATGGAAAACCGATTTACGCGAATATCTTTACCTGATTGGCGTATTATTGTCGTTACTGGCCGTAGTTACGGGCTTTTATTATTTTGTCGACAAAGAGTTCGTTCTTAAAGCCATCGAATTCATTTCCGAAAATATAATCCCGGTAATTTCAATAATTTTTACCCTGAATTTTATATTTTTTGCCGACCGCGTACTTTTACGGCTTCTCTTCAGCCGGTGGAACAGAACCTAAAAGCCTCCCCCGACCCCTCCGATGGAGGGGTGAAAAACCGATATCCAATTTTTTGACATTGGGTATTTCGATAAAAGTAAAAATGTTCTGAATATTCACTTACACAACTCCCTTCCCTTTCGGGGAAGGGCCGGGGAAGGGGCTTCTTTTATCCCTTTCTCGGTCTTTTATTCCTGAGATATATAATTTGCCCTTCAGCAGGTTCGTCTCCCGCTTCCATCCGGTTTCTGCGAAGCAACGGCTTTAATTTGATGGCATACCTTTGTGCAATATAGTGCATCGTATCACCATAATCTGTTACATGCTGCTTCCGCTGGCGGCTCGCCTTTTTGTATTTCGACGAAAGGTACAGTATTTCATTGACCCGGGGTTGCCGTCCTTTCTCAAAGTCGTTGTAGGTGTAAATCTCCCAATCTTTAAGTTTGAGTTCTTTGGTCAGACTTTCATAAGTATCGCCTTCGCTCACAACAACAGTACGCAATCCGTTACGTATTTCTATTTTGTGCCTGGTGCTGGTTCTTCCTAAAACCGGACCAACTTGTACTGATTTATCAGATTCCCGTTTGATTAATGCCAACTGTCGGTTATCACCATATTCATCGTAAACGGATAACTTAAAATCTTCAATAATTTTAATCAACCGCTCTGCATACGACGGGTCTGTGGCATAGCCAGCTTTCTTCAGTCCACGAGCCCAACCAACATAGTCTTTCGGATCAAGTTGAAAAAGGAAACTATACCGGCTACTGTTCAGGAGGAAATTGGAGTGGTCGATGTATGATGCTTCGGCATGAGCATATTTCCGGAAGCACTCCTGCAAAGCATCGTCGTCATGATAAATCTTCTTTCCCGTCCATTCCGCTTTACATTTAATTCCGAAATGGTTATTTCCCTCAGTTGCCAAGCGGCTATTGCCATTTTGTGATTCCCAACAACCCTGAGCCAGAGTTATACTGGCAGGAATTCCACTTCGCTCCATTTCCGAAATGGCCAGTTTGTAGAACATCTTAATGTATTCCTCCCTTGTAATCTGCCTGGGTTGTGTAAATCCTAAAGTAACTGTCAGAAGCGATAAAAAGAGTAAGGTATATTTGAGCATAACTTTTGTTTGGTGATTAGCAAAAATAAGAAAATGTTGCGTGTTACAATCATTGTCAAATAACAAGTATTAACGTACATTTGGGAAAACTGTTCACCTATGAAAACGACAGAAATTAAAATTACAGTATACGAATTTGCGAATATAGATGAATTACCTAAAAATGATCAGAATCTGCTTCTGGATGCCAGACGGATTACGGCGTTGGCATATGCTCCTTATTCAGGATTTCATGTTGGTGCAGCCGTTTTACTGGGAAACGGAAAGGTTGTAACAGGTAATAATCAGGAAAATTCGGCCTACCCTTCTGGGTTATGTGCCGAGCGGGTCGCTCTATTTTATGCCAATGCCAACTACCCTGATTCGGAAGTAAAAACAATTGCCATATCGGCTGCAAAAAACGGTATTTTGGTCAATGACTCAATAAAACCTTGTGGATGTTGCAGGCAGACCATGGCCGAAGCCGAAGTCAGGTTTGATTCTCCGATTCGGATTATCCTTGATGGTCAGGATTCCATTCTCGTACTGAATGGAGTGGAAAGTTTGCTGCCACTGAGCTTTTCGAAGAAGTCACTTGACTCTCCTTCGGGTGTCGCATCAACTTCAATCAACATAAACCAATAACCACAAAGTACACAAAAGTTTAGCACAAAGAACACAAAAGTTTTATAGTACAGAACCCTCATCACAAGAGGCTCTTTGAGTTTTCTTCGTGTCCTTTGTGGTTTATAATTCTTCATTTTCCGAAAAAAAATCTACATTTGCCCCATCAATTTACGCAATGGGGTGCCTTCCTGGCGAAAGTCGGGGTAATTACAGGCTGAGATCACACCCACCGAACCTGATACGGGTAATGCCGGCGAAGGGATGGCGAAAGGGAATTACTTGCCTCATTGGTTATTTATTAACCATTTAAAAAACAAGAATGAAACGGATTTATTTGACATTGCTTTTGCAGTGTGCAGTGTTTTTGGCAATCGCCCAATTTACACTAAAAGGAACGGTGAAAAACGACACAGGCGAACGGCTTGTGGGCGCTAACCTGATGATTTCGAATAGTTTCAACGGAACAACTACTGATGTAAACGGAATGTTTCAATTTAAAAATCTGAAAACCGGAAACTATCAACTGACTATTACTTACATCGGTTTTGAAACACAAACGCTGGATGTCAAACTTACTGATGATCAAACCCTGGACATAATTCTGAAGCAAGCTTCCTTTATGACTGAAGAAATACTGATCTCGGCTAACAGGGTAAAGGAAAAAACTCCGGTTGCCTTTACTACTGTTGAAAAATCAGAAATAAGGAATAACAATTTAGGGCAGGATATACCCTATCTGCTTGGATTGACGCCTTCATTTGTTGCTACTTCGGACGCCGGAACAGGCGTTGGATATACCAATTTCAGGATTCGTGGAACTGACTTAAACCGAATCAATGTGACAGTGAATGGAATCCCGATGAACGATGCTGAATCGCACGGTACCTGGTGGGTAGATATTCCCGATCTGGCTTCCTCAACCGATAATATTCAGGTACAGCGAGGTGTCGGAACTTCGACCAACGGCGCGGCGGCTTTCGGAGCGACAATTAATCTGCAAACTTCAACAATAAACAGAGATGCTTCTGCTGAATACAGTACTTCTGTGGGTTCGTTCGGAACCATGAAACATTCGGTTGGCATAAGTACAGGCCTGATCAAAGAAAAATTTGCTTTTGACGCACGTCTGTCGAAAGTTAGTTCCGATGGGTATATCGATCGTGCAGCTTCCGACCTGAAGTCATTTTTTGTTTCAGGCGGATATTTTACAGCAAATTCTATCCTGAAAATCAACATTTTTTCAGGATTGGAAGAAACTTATCAGGCATGGAACGGAGTGCCTTCGGTCCGACTGAATAATGATTTAATCGGAATGCAACGTTATGCCGAACATTGGCTTTATTCACCAAAACAGGTGGACGAAATGATCAATTCAGATAGCCGCACTTACAATCTTTATACTTACGAAAATCAGGTCGATCATTACCAGCAGGATCATTATCAACTGTTATTTTCGCATCAGTTTAATCCAACTTTTAACCTGAATGCCAGTTTGTTTTATACTTCAGGAGCAGGTTACTACGAACAATTGGAGGAAGATCAGAAACTTGCTGATTACCTGATTACAGTTCCGGTAATTGGCGGAGAAACCATAACCAATTCTGATTTAATCCGGCGAAAATGGCTTGACAATGATTTCTATGGAATGACCATTTCCGTCAATCGCAAACAGGAAACGAACGAATTTACATTCGGCGGAGGATACAACATATACGATGGCAATCATTTTGGGAAAGTTATTTGGGCCCGAAATTCGGGAAATTCTGAGATGAACCATGAGTGGTACCACGGAACCGGATTGAAAAAAGACTTTAATGTATATGCCAAATACAATTATGAGTTGGTTGAAAACCTGAACTTGTTTGCAGATTTGCAATACCGCAAAATTGATTACCAGATTGATGGAATCGACGATGATTTGCGAGACCTTAAACAGTCGCATAAGTTTGAGTTTTTCAACCCGAAAGTGGGCATTTATTACCAGTTGAGCGACAAGCAAAACCTGTATGCCAACTTTGCCCGCGCGAACCGTGAACCCAACCGCGACAATTATGTTGATGCCGATCCAAAAGGGAACCAACCCACTTTCGAAACATTGAATGACTTTGAATTGGGCTACAAATACGCCACTTCACGTCTTGCTTTGGGCGTGAATACCTATTACATGATGTACAAGAACCAGTTAATCCTGACCGGCGAAATCAATGATGTTGGTGCTCCGATCATGACCAATGTCGACAAAAGTTATCGCGCCGGGTTGGAACTGATGGCGGGAATAAAACTCACCGAAAAACTGAAATGGGATCTAAATGTGACTCTCAGCAAAAACAAAATCAAAGATTTTAGCGAGTTTGTTGATGACTGGGATAATTGGCCTGCTCAAATTGAAAACAAACTTGGATCCACCGATCTGGCTTTTTCTCCTGAAGTGATAGCCAACAGCCAAATCAGTTGGATGGCTGTAAAAGGTTTGAATGTCAGTTTACAAACCTATTCCGTGAGCAAACAATACATCGACAATACCTCAAGCGATGACCGGAAACTGGATGGCTACCTGCTGAATAACCTGAAATTCACCTATCGTGTTCCCCAAAAATTCGCCAAAGAATTTAACCTGCACCTAATGGTAAATAACCTGTTCGACGCAGAATATGAAAACAACGCGTGGGTATATTCTTATATGACTGGAGGCGAACGTTTTGCCATGGATGGTTATTTTCCACAGGCCGGAATCCATTTTCTGGCTGGATTGGATATTAAATTCTAAAAAAAGTGTTCAGTGTTCAGTCGCAGTTGGCAGAATGTATTTTGAATTTTGTTGCTTGAAGCTAAATTTAATGACTTCTTTGTTACGGGTTACGAGTTGCGAGACATGTAACTCGCAACCCGAAACCCGTAACATTTTCACTGCAAACAGCGACTGATCACTGTCAACTGTTTTACTGATTCATATCCTTCAAAATCTTCTCTACTTCCGCTTCAGTTTTATGAAGTTTGTCTTTGCAGATGGTTATCAGGGCTGAAACCCGGCTAACCTGTTCTGCCAGTTCATCCACGTCCAGTTCTTCATTTTCAATCTTTTCCAGAATTTCTTCAATTTCGCTAATTGCTTCTTTGTAAGTTACTTTTTTCGTTGCCATATATTTTAGTTTCAAGTTCCAAATTTCAAGTTGGTGCCTTCGAATGCGTTACCGCCATTCGTTTATTTCCCTATTTCTTATTTCTTGTTCAATATTGGATATTGGTTATTCTTTATTGGAAATTCTATTTACCATACTTTCAACCGTTCCGTCACTTAACCGTGTTTCAAGTTGAGCTCCTTCTTTTATTTGGCTGACCGATTTCACGAGCTTTCCATCGAGCAAGGTCAGCGAATAGCCTCGTTTCAGAATGTTTTGAGGATCGACCAGGCGAAGTTTATCCTGAATTAAATCCAGGTTTTTCTTTTCATACCTGATCGTTTCCATGGTTCTGATTTTAATCAAATGCTGAAACTGATACAGGAGGTTTTTATTCATGATCACTTTTTCGCGAAAAATGTAATTCAATTTATTCCCGGAGTGATCGAGTTTATGGGTTTGCCCTGCAACAAAACGGCTGGTAAAATTTTTTGTTTCTACCATCAGAGTTTTCAATTCCGACTGCTGATCTTTCAGGAATGACTCAGTCCGGTTGGACAGGTGAACACCAGCTATATTTAGCCTGTTTTGCTGGGCAACAATCATTTGATTAACCAAATTTTTCAGCTGGTCTGTGGCGTCTGACAATCTGTTTTTATGGTCTTCGAGCTGATCTGCGATCAATTCTCCGAAATGATTTTCAATTTCTTTTAATTCCTGCCAAAACCTGAGGGCTCCTGAAATCAGGAATTCGGCAACAGCAGTAGGTGTTTTCATACGGGTGTGGGCAACCAGATCAATTACCGTATCATCTTTGTCATGTCCAATGCCTGTGATGACCGGAAGTGGAAATTGCGCCACATGAGAAGCCAATTCGTAGTGATCGAAACAAGCCAGATCGAGCTGTGCACCCCCTCCCCTGATGATTACTACTGCATCAAATAAATCTTCGTATTCATAAATCTGATCAAGAGCATTCATAATACTGCGTGGGGCCTCAATCCCCTGCATCACTGCCGGAAAAAGCTTGGAATAAAATACAAACTGATGAGGGTTGTTATGCAATTGGTCCAGAAAGTCCTGCAAACCTGCAGCTGTGGGCGAAGAAATAACAGCCAGACGCTGAGGCACCAAAGGCAATTCAAGTTCCTTATTCATCTCAAATACGCCATCCTCCTGAAGCCGACGAATAATTTCACGTCGCTGCCGGGCCAAATCGCCCAATGTATATACCGGATCGATATCCCGAATATTCAGGCTTAAACCATACACTTCATGATACTCAATTTTCGCCTGCAGCAATACTTTCAGCCCTTCGCCAAAAGTTTGCCCTGAAGTAGTTTCGAAATAAGGGCGCAAAATCCGGAAGGTGTACGACCAAATCGTGGCGCGACAACGCGCAATTACCTGATCAGTTCCCTGCTCAGTTTCAACCAGATCGAGGTAACAATGACCGCTACGGTTGACCGTCATCTCGCTAATTTCAGCTTTCACCCAGACAGGAGTCGAAAAAGTGTCGTCCAGACTGCCTTTCACGCGACCTTGAAGTTCAAAAAGTGTAAGTTGTTGATCCATTCAACATGTTTAAAGTTGAGTCCCCTCCGAAAACAAAAGGATATTCATTGAGAACCAATATGATTTTTATTGCTCTATGATGGGTATTTTGGATTTGTCAACAAAGATTATTTTCCCTTTTGCTTGTCCAACATTTACCATTTCGTCTGCACCTGTTGATGCTCCACCAATTCTTAAAATTGCATCACAATGGTCAATAAGTTTGACCGCTATTGGGTGAAAAATGTCGTTAAAAATTTGATCTCCAACTTCTTTTGAGCCTGCTGCTTCAATAAGTGGCAATGCAAACCATTCTCCTAAAACCGGCAAATGACCCATTTTATAAAGTTCCAATGCTGTCTCAGTCATTGCCATTACATTTGCAGCAATAAGGTCTGTATTGCCATTGGTGCCTGAACGATAAGGTCCAGCAACAAGAATTAATAATGATTGATCTGTACGGGTCATAAAATATCATTTCAGTTTGAGTTAGATTCGGCACTTCAATTATCGGCCCGTTTTTATTAGTTTAATCCTTTCCTCCCTTCCTCCTGAACGAATTGAAAGGATCAGAACTCCCTTAGGCAAATAATCCAGATTTCTTAATACAAACATTCCTGAAGGCTCAAAAGTTGATTGCCAGACCAATATTCCCTGAAGGTTATAAATACTAATCAAACAGGTTTCATTTGTGTTTACACCGGTATTTAGAAGCTGAATATAATCGTTGAACGGATTCGGTAAAACCAACCAGGAGTTACTAAAAACCAAGCCTTTTGCACTGTTTAATTTCAGGTATTTATCTGCTTTCTCGAAATCCGGAATGCCATAACCTAGCAGTGAATCGGGTTTGCTGTATTGATGCGCGCTCTGCTCAATGGCCATTTTTACCTGCAGAACGTTTGCATAAGGATTGGCTTGTAACAGGCAGGCTCCCATTCCTGCTAAAACCGGTGAAGAAAATGAAGTTCCGCTGGAATTTCCCAGAATACCACTGCCGGCAACCAGGTAAGTGGATGAGCCCATAGCCGCTACGTTGGGTTTTATAGCTCCTCCGTAAGCTGGTCCAACAGAACTAAATCCAGCCCTTATCCCATTTTTGTCGACCGCAGCAACAGCAATTACATTTTCACCATCAGACGGAACAATGATTCGTTTCCATGATGTTCCTCCTTCGTTTCCGGCACTGTTAAAAACGAGGATGCCTTTCTTAAATGCCATGTTTGCTCCCTGGGTTACCCGCGTCTTTTTTCCGTTCAGGTCGCTATAAACATGATCCATTTTTGAATCGTCAAACGTAATATAACCCAAAGATGAGTTAATGACATCCGCACCCAGACTATCGGCCAATTCGGCACCGACTACCCAGTTATCTTCTTCAATCAGATATTCAGTTCCGGCATCCTCCGTACGAAAAAGATAAAAGGAAGCATCGGGTGCTGTGCCAATCAGTTTCCCAGGCTCGTTGCCTCCCATGCACGACAATACACTCATCCCATGACTGTGTTGCTGATAAAAATCAGATTTGGGTTCAACAAAATCCCGGGTTTTCAGGATACGATTTGTATTTCTAAGACTATCGAAAGCAGTAATTTCGTTGACATGCCAGAATCCGGCATCCAAAATGGCAATTTGAATTCCCTTTCCACGGAAACCCTGATTGTGCAGATACTGACCATTTAACTGTGTCAATTGGTTGATTGCATTACCATAGCTGGAAGGATCAATATCTGCATGAATATTATCTTCGTTGAATTTATTCTTCGCCGACTTCAATACATTAGCCGGCCGCGTAAACTGCACTGAAGCGACAAATGGAAGGGCCTCAATTTTTCTGATTTGGGCTGTGTCTCCAATTCTGACAGTAACACCATTCAGCCATTTTGAAGTATGAAAAATTTCGAGTCCTCTTCCTTTCAGCGTATCGAGGTAAACTTTTGAAACGGGCAGGTCTGTTTCATCAATGGCAATGTGTTGCCTGATGCGCCTGTTAATAGCCCGTTGAGATAAAAAAGTTTCGGGTTTACTGATCTGATAAGTAGTTCCTTTTTTGTCCTTAAGTTGAATCCAGAAATAACTTTTGGGTTCGTTCTGGGCAAACAAAACCCCATTAGAAAAGGTAATGAGAAGAACTACCAACAGCAAAAACCGGAAAATGAAATATCCCGTTCCCTTCTTCCTTTTTCCTTTTTCCTTTCCTCTATTTTCAATGCGGTGCTCTTTCGTTAAAATCAGATAGGGATCCATAATTTGTCATTAACGATTTTTCATTAGTTGCATGTATTCCTCCGGATTTTGCATGAATTTTTCAGGATCAGGAACATTGTCCTCCCTGGTTTTATAAGTCCCAAATTGAACATTATTAATACTGTCCTGAACTTTAGGATTTAACAGTTTTCCCAGGTCGAATTTCAAGGTATAATGCAATTCACCTTGTTCATTATAATATTTCCAATCCTTATCCCTGACATTGTCGTTGTAGCTGGCATCCAATTCAAGTTTACCGTTTGGGAACCATGTTTTAAAGCTTCCGTTACGCAGCCCAACTGCATAATTACATTCAAGGTACGGCTTGCCATCCTGAAAATAAGACCGGTAAATTCCATACAGTTTATCGTTTTGCCAGTTCGATTCTTCAAGCAGTTCTCCGGTTTTATAAAAACGTTTGCTAAGCCCATTTTTTTGCCCATTCTGGTAATTTTCGGTCGAGATCACTTTCGAATCGAGCAGATAAGTCCATTCCCCGGTTTTCTTTTGCCTTGCATATTTTCCCCTTGCAATTAACTTTCCGCTTTCATCAAACAATTGAGCATCCGAAGTGTCATTTCCTTCGGTAAAATTCATGATCGCTTTTAGCTTTCCGTTCGGATGAAACCGTTTCATCTCGCCAACTGGCTTGTCGTCTTTAAAGGTTGCCTGATAAACCAATTTACCTTCAGTATCTTTTTTAGTCCAGAAGCCTTGTTTACGACCCTGATTATCAGTTTGATTAACTGCATTCTGGGCATAACTATTTCCTGAAACCAGAAGAAATAAAAATAAGATCAATCCACGCATATCATTCATGTTTTACGAGCTACTAAGTTAAAGATTTATTTGGCGGATGTAGATTCCTGATTAATCCTTATTTTTAGATTCACAAATTATTACGTTTTGAATTATGACTGTAAAATTTATACGTACCACCAGTGAAAATCCTGATTTCAGAAAAATGGTCCATGCGCTTGATGAGGATCTTTACCAACGCAACGGAGAAGGTCAGAAGCAATATCAGCAATTCAACCATATTAATCACATCAAACATGCTATCGTAATTTATCTTGAAGGAAAACCTGTTGGCTGCGGCTGCTTCAAACGTTTCGACGACCAAACTGTTGAAATGAAACGAATGTTTGTACAGATTGAAATGCGGGGTAAACAGCTGGCCGCAAAAATGCTTCAGGAATTGGAAAAATGGGCAGTTGAAGAAGGGTACTGCAAGGCGGTACTCGAAACCGGTGTCCGCCAGGTGGAAGCCCAACGACTATATTCGGTTGCAGGATATTCAAAGACTGAAAATTACGGGCAATACGTTGGAATGGAAGATAGCATTTGCTACAGTAAAAATTTGTAATAGGTTTTTACTAACAGGGCGACTTAGAGTCACCCCGTCAATAGCCACATCTACAAAGCAAAAGCCCCGCCGGAACTTCCGACAGGGCTTTTTAATTTATTTTTTTGGTAAAGCATTTTTATTCAAAGCATATGTAATTTAATGAGATCTCAATTAAAGCTTTACTGATTTCGGAAAATTCGGATTTTATAGCTAATAATAAAGTCGATTTTATTTGATTTAGTCAATCATAGGATTGCATTATGTCCATCTGGAAAATAATCAGGAGAAAAAATCAGAAGCACGCTAAAGTTTACATAAACCTATAATTTGCTGTTAATCATAGCATCACTGCTTGAAATGAGAATAAAATTCTAAAATTAAGCCTCTAGATTTCTAATTTGATGTAAATGTTCACATACAATACATGTTTCATAGCATTAGTTTAATCCTATTTTAATCTCATTTTAACTTTTTTTTTAAGTTTGAGGAGAGTATCTTTAACAAAAATTGACAAACGTTAACAATTAACCTCGAAATCGGAATTTTTATACCCAAGAAAAGAGTCAATTAATAAGTGTTTTAACATTTTTCAATACATACTAACTAATTAATTAAACTATGCGAACAATTCAAAATTCTCTGTTTTTGTGGAGGAGATGTATTCTATCGCTTCTTCTTGTTGTCTTTTTTGTTAGCATTGCCAGTGCACAGCAAAAAAAGGTTACTGGTAAAGTTACTGAATCTTCTGGTTCTCCTCTCCCGGGCGTAACTGTTGTAGTAAAAGGCTCAACTACCGGAGCGCTAACTGATATGGACGGGAATTATTCTCTTTCAAATTTGAATGAAAATGCTACTTTGCAATTCTCTTTTGTGGGTATGAAAACACAAGAGGTTCCGGTTGCCGGCAAAACTTCCATCAATGTGGTTATGGAAGAAGAAGCCATTGGTATTCAGGAAGTAGTTGCCGTTGGATACGGGACGCAGAAGAAAAAGGAACTTACCAGTTCTGTTTCAAGTGTTAAATCTGACGAATTCGTCAAAGGAAACGTAAGCAATCCGGTTCAATTGATTCAAGGTAAAGTATCTGGATTATCAATCAGTAAAGCCGGTGGTAATCTTAACGAAGGTTTTAACATTCGCCTTAGGGGATTAAGTACAATTGGCGCTAATACCGGTCCACTTGTTGTTATTGATGGTGTTGTAGGCGGAACTCTTGACAACATTGATCCAAATGACATTGAAACAATCAATGTCCTGAAGGACGGTTCTGCTGCATCTATTTATGGAACCAGGGGTTCCAGTGGGGTAATCCTGGTAACTACCAAACAAGGTAAAAAAGGTTCTTCTGAAGTTGAGTACAACGGTTACTACTCTGCTGAAATGATAGCTAAACACACTGATGTAATGAATGCTACAGAGTGGCGGGCTATGTCGAAAGAAACTGGTTTGGGAACTGACTTTGGACATGATACTGATTGGTTTAAGGAAACTAGTCAGACAGGTCAGTCACAGAATCATAATATTTCAGTATCTGGTGGAAATGACAGAACTACCTACAGAGCTTCACTTAATTACCGTGATGCAACCGGCGTAATGCGTACTTCCGGGTTCAAACAACTAAATGGTAGAGTTAACGTTAGACAAAAAGCGTTTAATGACCGGCTTACGGTTGACATGAACATGGGTATTACCAATCGTAAATCGGAATATGGTTTTTCTGACGCATTTAAATTCGCCACCATATTTAATCCGACTGCACCAGTAAAAATGGAAAATGATCCTGCTTACGCTAAATGGGATTATTATTTCAACCAAACGCTGTTCGATTATTTCAATCCGGTACAGATACTTGAGGCAAATAAAAATGACGGAGATAATACTTTATCAAATGTCTCAATTAAGGGTACTTTCGATATTGTAAAAGGATTGAGCGTTGACGCATTTTATGCTAGTCAGGGGAGTACAGCTACCACCAGCCGGTATTATGCCAAGACCAGTTTTTGGCTAGGAAGCAATACGAATGGGATGACTGATAAAATTGAAAACAAATCCAGCAGTCAACTTTTCGAATCTACTTTAAAGTATAATGGTAATTTAATGTCCGATTTGACTATTAGCGCATTGGGAGGTTATTCTTATCAGGACTTTAATAATGAAGGCTTTAATGTTCATGGTGGTAACTTCCTTACTGATGCTTTCACCTATAATAACCTTGGTGCCGCCCTTGATTTCAAAAATGGCATTGGTACTGCAGGCAGTTATAAAAACACCAATAAACTGATCGCTTTCTTTGGTCGTGTAAACCTGAATCTCAACAACATCTGGTTTTTGTCTGCAAGCGCCAGGTATGAAGGATCAACCAAGTTTGGTGCCAGTAACAAATGGGGGATGTTTCCATCCATTGGTGGGGCAGCCGATATTTCCAAGTTCTTAAACGTCAGTTTTATCGACAACCTGAAATTACGTGCCAGTTATGGAATGACCGGAAACCAGCCCAACGACAGTTATATGTCTTTGCTCCGCTTAGGCCCACAAGGGAACTTCTATTATAACGGAAAATTTGGCCCGGCTTATGCCCCTGTAAGTAATCCAAACACTGACCTTAAATGGGAAAAGAAAAGTGAAATTGACTTAGGTTTTGATTTTTCAATTCTCAAATCGAAAATAAGTGGTTCGTTTGATTTCTATACAAGGTCAACAACCAACCTTTTATTTTATTATGAAGTTCCAAGTCCACCAAACCTCTACGATCATTCTTGGGTTAATCTTGGTGAAATAAAAAGTAGTGGATTGGAGTTAACACTTAATTGGAATGTAATCCAAAAATCAGACTTCACATATGGTATTTCCCTTACACCTTCCTATAATCTTGAGAATACCTTGGTTTCCATGTCAGGGCAATTCAACGGCGCTGAGTTGAAGTATGGTGTACGCGATCTTGAAAACATGGGTTCCCCAGGTCAAAACCAGGTTCCATTGGTCAGGGCTGAAGAAGGAAAACCAATTGGCCAACTGTTGGCATTTAAATTCAAGGAAATTGATAAAAATGGCAACTTGATTCTTGAAGACATTAATGGTGATAATACAATTGATGCTAAAGACAGGACCATTGTTGGAAACGGTTTGCCAAAATTCATTTTTGGCTGGGGCAACGATTTCAAATATAAAAACTTCGATTTCAGTGTCTTTTTCCGTGGCGTGTTCGGCCATTCCCTTATCAATTCTTTCAGGGCTTTCTACGAAGTACCAAATGTTATTGGATCATATAACCTGCCAAAAACAGCAACTGATATGAGAAATGCTGAAACCGGAACTTTGCTTAATAACTCTTCTGGTATTACTTCGAGTATCCATGTTGAAAAAGCTGATTTTGTTTCTCTTGATAACATGAGTTTAGGCTATAACTTCGATGTCAGTAAAAGCAAATCAGTTAGTAAGCTCAGGATTTATGTTGCCGGTAACAATTTATTCTATATCACTAAATATAAAGGGGTAGATCCAAACCCAAGATATGGTGATAGTTCTGAATCTCTGAGTACTGAAGGTAGCTTCAGTGCCAATCCACTTGCCCCGGGTATTGACAGAAGAGCTACATGGTCCAGGACCCGATCAGTATCAGTTGGTCTAAACGTTATATTTTAGTCCTGAAAAATGAATAGAATATGAATTCTAAAGAAAGATATACTATGAAAAAATTACTAATTCCGATTAAAATTATATTGTTTGGAATCATTATAGCTGCATCCAGTCAGTCATGTACCAAACTTGATGAAGATCTTTACAGCACTGTAACTCCTGCCGGTTTCTTTACAACTGAAGAGGAGTTTATATCAGCACTGGGCGCTGCATATACACAATTTGGAAATTATGCAGCAGGGGCTCCGGCTCAGTTACAGGTAATGACCACGGATGAAATGACTGCCCCTACAAGAGGACAGGACTGGGACGATGGCGGTAACTGGAGAAGACTCCATTTACACTCTTGGACCAAGGAAGATGGCGTAATGTCTGATGCATGGAATTTTGGATTCGGTGGAGTAAATACTGCTAACAGACTTATCTATCAGTTCACGACGCTGGTTGAATCCGGTCAGGTGAAACAGGAAGCAGGGGATGCATATATTGCCGAACTCAAGGCAGTTCGTGGTTTCTTCTACTGGCAATTGGTTGATGAATTCGGAAACGTTCCGTTAGTAACTGACTTCGCAAAAGCCGAAGCTACGCCAAAAACTGAAACCAGGGCAAATGTCTATAATTTTCTTATCACTGACTTATCGGCGGCTGTTCCGAAATTGTCAAAAGCTGTTGATGGAACAACCTACGGTCGTATGAACTATTATGGCGGTCAGACTTTACTTGCTAAATTGTACTTGAATGCCAAAGTGTATACGGGTACTGCTCAGTACGATAAAACGATTGCTGCCTGTGATGAAGTTATTAACTCGGGTAAATATTCATTGGAAAGTAACTTCTTTGCCAATTTTAATGTCAATAATTCTGGATCAAAAGAATTCATTTTTGCAATTCCTTACGACAAGGTATTCTTCACAGGATTCAACCTGATAATGCAAACATTGAGTTATTTGAATCAGGCAACCTATAACCTCTCTGCACAACCCTGGAATGGTTTCTGTTCTCTGGAAGAATTTTACAATTCATTCGATGATGCAGACCTTAGAAAAGGTGAAGCAGGAACTTTGACCAAACCTGCAACCAAACGCGGAACCTTCCTTGCTGGTTATCAGTACAGCAGCGCTGGAACTCTTTTAATGGATGACGGATTTGAAGTACCAAATCTTAACCGTAAACCGGTTCCTCTTCTTGGAGACCCTGACGGAAAAGTTTTCAACTTTGGAAGTATTGGTTCAGGTCAACCTCAGATCAATGAACTGGGTCCACAGGCATTACGTCAGGCTGGCGTAAGAATTGGTAAATGGGAATTTGAAATGGGAGGTTTGCCCGATATGAGCAACGATTATGCTGTATTCCGTTATGCAGATGTTCTGTTAATGAAAGCAGAAGCTCTATGGCGCAAATCAGGTAATGATAAAGATCCTGCTGCTTTGGCGCTTGTGAACCAAATCAGAGCCCGTGCTGGTGTACCTGCATTGACTACATTAGATGGCAAATTGAGCTTTGATCTTGCTGGAGCTGTTGTTCCCGGAGGAGAATTGTTCAATGAATTGGGTCGCGAACTTGCCATCGAAAAAAGCCGCAGACAGGCTATGATTCGTTGGGGAGTATATACTAGCGTTAATAAATGGGCGCTTCCTGCTTACAATCCTGGTGATGTCATAGTTACCGATCCTAAAACCAATCTGTTCCCTGTTCATAAGGATAAATTGGCTGCTAATCCAAATCTAACACAGAATCCAGGTTATTAATAATAATCTTTGTTTAATATTTTAAAGGGAGCAGGCAATTAGTAAATTTGCCTGCTCTCTAATTTTTGTGCCTGATTCAAACGCTTGTGAAATAAGTAACAATGAATAGTTTGTTCTGTAATACAAATCATAAATACGAATGCTTATCATTCATACAGATTATTTTAATTTGTATTTCGCTGGTTTCATGTATTGAAAATCAGTCAGGATCCAATCAAAAATCGCTCTTCGAATTAATAGATAATGAAAAAATTGGAGTTGATTTTATTAACCAATTGAATTATACAGAAAAACTAAACACTTACACATACCGAAATTTTTATAATGGTGCAGGAGTGGGCATTGGCGACATAAACGAGGATGGTTTACCCGATTTGTATTTTTGCGGAAACCTGGTCGGAAATAAACTATACCTCAATAAAGGAAACTTTCAATTCGAAGATATTACCCAACAAGCGGGAGTTGCGTGCAATGAATCATGGTCAACAGGAGTAAGTATGGCTGATGTGAATGGCGACGGTTGGCTTGATATTTATGTATGCAAATCAGGTGATCCGAACAGTAAAAACCGGAATAACGAATTATTTATAAGTAACGGAGATCTTACCTTCTCAGAAAAAGCCAGTGAATATGGACTTGCGGAATTAGGTTTGTCAAACCATGCAACTTTTTTTGATTATGATCGGGATGGCGATTTGGATTGTTATCTTTTAAACAATTCATTCCAATCGGTTACTGAATTTGATATGAATCCAGATCAACGAGAACAGCGTGATCCACTTGGAGGAAACAAACTTCTCAGAAACGATAATAACCATTTTAGTGATGTAAGTAAAGAAGCTGGTATTTATGGAAGTAAAATCGGGTTTGGACTTGGTGTAAGTGTTGGAGATGTAAATCGTGATGGCTGGATGGATATTTACGTCTCGAATGATTTTTTTGAGAGAGACTACCTGTATATCAACAATACGGATGGAACTTTTACTGAATCACTGGAAAGTCAGATCCGTGAAACCAGTCTGGGAGCAATGGGTGCTGATATTGCTGATATCAATAACGATACTTATCCTGATATTTTTGTAACTGAAATGACTCCCGAAGATAATGCACGCCGTAAAACCAAGGTCATGTATGAAGATTGGGAACGATATCAGTTGAAACTTAAAAATGGCTTCTACCATCAATTTGCCCGAAACACCCTCCAACTGAATAACAGAAACAATTCATTCAGCGAAATCGGAAGAATTAGTGGTGTCAGTACAACCGACTGGAGCTGGGGAGCATTAATTATGGATCTCGATAACGATGGATGGAAAGACATTTTTGTGGCGAATGGAATTTTCAAGGATCTGCTCGATCAGGATTACCTCGACATCTATTCAAATCCTTCATTGATGCGATCAAAAATTAAATCCGGTGAAAAAGCAATCCTGAATTTGATTGAAATGATTCCTTCAGTAAAAATTCCCAATTATGCTTTTCACAATAATGAGGATCTGACCTTTACCAATTTGTCCGATCAATGGGGACTTGCCACTCCTTCTTTTTCGAATGGAGCAGCTTACGGCGATCTGGATAATGATGGCGATCTGGATTTGGTGGTAAACAATGTTAACATGCCTCCTTTTATCTACAGGAACGGAGCCAGCAGCAAAACTGAATCAAATTTCCTGACATTGAATCTGAAGGGAACAGGAAAAAATCCTTTCGCTGTTGGTGCAGAGGTTACCTTGTATTCAGGAGGAAGCAAAAACTATCAGGAGCTTATACCTGTGCGTGGATTTCAATCGAGTGTTGATACCAGGCTTCATTTTGGTCTTGGTTCATTGCAAAACATCGATTCTTTGATGGTGATCTGGCCTGATGGAAAGTATTCTCTCATTAAAAATATTACTGCAAATCAGATTCTCACTATTGATCAGAACAGCGCAACTGTCAATTCATCGAATATTCGAGGAGAAAAACAAACACCTGTATTCCAAAAAATTGAACAGGTCTCAGTGAAAGATTTTAGTCATAAAGAAAATGATTTTGTGGATTTCGACCGCGATAGATTGTTATTTCAGATGGTTTCAAGTGAAGGTCCCCACATAGCATGTGGTGATGTTAACAAGGACGGACTGGAAGATTTCTACATCTGCGGTGCAAAAGACTCACCGGGAGGTTTGTTTATTCAGGAAAAAAATGGGCAATTTGAAAGGACAAATCAGAAATTGTTTGAAGCAGATCAGATTTCGGAAGATGTTGATTGTTCTTTTTTTGATGCGGATAATGATGGCGATCTTGATTTATATGTCAATAGTGGAGGGAACGAATTTCCATCAAGTTCTTCGGCTTTAACCGACAGGTTATATCTGAACGATGGCAAAGGTCATTTTGACAAATCAACACAAATGTTGCCTGCCGGAAAATATGAAAGTACATCGTGTGTATCTCCAACTGATTTTGACAAAGATGGCGATATTGACCTGTTTGTAGGTTCCCGCTTGCTGCCTTTCAGCTACGGATTACCTGTTGATGGATATCTTCTGGAAAATGACGGAAAAGGTAATTTCAAAGATGTTACCGATATCAGGGCAAAGGATCTGAGAAAAATCGGAATGATAACAGACATGGTTTGGGCTGATGTAAACAATGATGGTAATTTGGATATGGTTGTAGTTGGTGACTGGATGCCTGTTAAGGTTTTTCTGAATGAAAATGGAAATTTCAGGGACCAATCGGAGCAATATGGTTTATCAAACACTGAAGGCTGGTGGCATACAATCGTTGCTAAAGATCTCAATGGTGACGGATTAGTGGATTTTATTCTTGGGAATCATGGATTAAATTCATTTTTTAAGGCGACAGCAGAGCATCCTGTAAGCATGTATGTCAATGATTTTGATTTAAACGGAAATATTGAACAAATAATCTGCACATACAGTGGGGGCAGATCTTATCCGGTTGCGATGAAAAATGATCTGGTCAAACAGATACCTTCACTGGAAGCCAAATATAAAACCTTTGCCGATTATAAAGATCAGACTATCGGGGACATATTTCTACCTGAAGTTTTGGACCGATCGGTAAAATTGAATGCCAAAGTATTGGAGAGTTGTGTATTGATTAATTCAGGCAAAGGACAATTTAAATTAACCCCTCTGCCATTGGAAGCGCAGTTTTCACCGGTACATGCCATCGTTGCCGATGATTTTGATCACGATGGAATTTGTGATATCATTGTTGGGGGTAACCAGTACAAAGGCAAACCTGAAACAGGCATTTATGATGCTGGTTATGGCCTTTTCTTAATGGGAAATTCGAATGGAACTTTTAAATCCATCTCTACTGTAGAATCAGGTTTTTCAATAAAAGGGGAAATCCGGGATATGAAAATTCTGGATATAAATAAAATGCGCACAATTGTTATTGGTATGAATAATGGTAAATTTCAATTTTATAAATTTTGACAGAATCTTATGAAGACAAAAATTTTATGGCTTGTTCCAATCCTGATTACCATACTGTTGGTGAATGGTTGTACTCCAAAAACAAAGTACGACAGAATGTTGAAACAAGAGTTGGCAAGCGGAATCCGGCATGATTCATTATTTATGGGTTTATACCTTGGAATGCCAGCTAAGGAATTTTATACCCATTGCTGGGAACTTAACATGAAAGGACTTATCAGGCAAGGCACCAGAAACATGACTGTTGCCTATCAAATCAAAGAGGAATTGAAATATCCGACAACTGTAGATTTTTATCCTGAATTTATCGATGGTAAAATATCAGAGATGCCTGTCAGATATGTATATAATGGATGGGCTCCATGGAATAAAAAACTGAGTGCAGACAGTCTTCAGGTTCAGGTGTTAAAATGGTGCGAGAAGAGATATGGCGATGATTTTATTGAAGTCAAGCATCCTCAAAAAGGAATTGCTTTTGTGAAGGTAAATGGAAATCGGCGTATTTCGATATATAAAGAAAACGACATGAGTGTTTGGGTTGTTTATACTGATTTGCTTGTTAAAAGGGAGTCAAAAGATTCCATCATTTCCAAGAGCAAATAAAAATAATGAACCCAATAACGAGATAAAAAATAGGATGATCAAGACATTTCCATCATTAAAGGCAGTAACGCGATTATTATACCTGCCTCTTATTTTATTCATATTTTCATGTGGAAACCAGAAAGGGAAACACAAGGGTGAGCAGTTGTTTACTCTCTTACCGGCAAGCGAAACGAACGCAGGCTTTATCAATCATCTTGATTACGAGACCCAACTGAAAAATAAATTTAACATCTATACTTTCCGGAATTTCTACAACGGGGGTGGTGTTGCCTTGGGCGATATCAATAACGATGGATTGTTGGATATTTTCATGGGTTCGAACATGGAAACCAATGTGCTGTATCTGAACAAAGGTAATTTTCAATTTGAAGACATATCGCAAAAGGCAGGAATTGGTGGTCAGGGTTGGTCAACTGGGGTGAGTTTTGCTGATGTCAATGGTGATGGATTGCTTGACGTTTATGTGTGCAAATCAGGAAATATCAGTGGTACTCAAAGCCGGAACGAATTATACATGAATAACGGCGACCTGACCTTTACCGACAAGGCAAAGGAATATGGTATTGATGAGCAAGGCAATTCAACACAAGTTGTATTTTTCGATTATGACAAAGATGGCGATTTGGATATGTACCTGCTTAAAAACTTTCCGAAAGCGATCGGAAGTTTTAATCTGAAAGAAAATCAGCGTGAAGTTCGCGATCCACTCGGAGGTCATAAGTTTTTCAGGAACGATGATGGTAAATTCAACGATATCAGTGCTGAAGCCGGAATATATGGCAGTACAATTGCCTTCGGATTAGGTGTTACTGTTGGCGATATCGATCAGGATGGCTGGATGGATATCTACGTTTCCAACGATTTTTTTGAACGTGATTATATATACATCAACAATCATGACGGCACTTTCAGGGAAACCCTGCCTGAAATGATGCCGTCAATATCTGCCGCTTCGATGGGAGCCGATATGGCTGATATCAATAACGACCATTTTCCTGAGGTTTTTGCAACCGATATGATACCCGAGCATAACGACCGGTTAAAAACCAAAACCACTTTCGATAGCTGGGAAAGTTACAGCTCGAATGTTAAATACGGATATCATCGCCAGTTCACCCGGAATATGCTGCAATTGAACAATACTGATGGAACCTTCAGTGAAATAGGACGATTGGCGGGCGTTTCGGCTACCGACTGGTCATGGGGTTCGCTCATCGTGGATATGGACAATGATGGTTTGAAAGATATTTTCGTTGCCAACGGTATTTACAAAGACCTGACAGACCAGGACTATATTCAATATTTTTCAAACCGTGATATGGTCATGTCCATCATGTCTGGAAATAATGTGGACTACCGGAAACTGATCGATGGTATTCCTTCTGTTAAAATACCGAGTTACGCTTTTAAAAATATGGGTAACTACCGTTTTCAAAATGTGGCAGATCAGTGGGGGCTGGGGAATCCCGGATACTCAAACGGATCAGCTTATGGTGATCTCGATAACGATGGTGATTTCGAACTTGTGGTAAACAATGTTAACATGCCCATGTACATCTACAAGAACAAAACAAACGATAAATTTCCTGAAAATCACTACCTGAAATTAATTCTGAAGGGTGAACAAAAAAATACGGCAGCAATAGGGGCTAAGGTCACAGCAAAACACGGTGGCAAACAGTTTTACGTTGAACAGATGCCTATGCGGGGTTATCTGTCTACCATTGATCATCGTCCCAACCTCGGCCTCGGAACCTTGACAATGATCGATTCACTGCTTATTGAATGGCCGGACGACAGGGTAACACTCCTTACCAATGTTCAGACCAACCAGACATTAACCTTAAACCAGAAAGATGCGGTAAAAATGTCGGTTCGTTCGGTCCAACCTTCTTGGTTGGATAATCATTTTCTTAAGGATATTTCAGGAGAAAACCGGATAAATTTTAAACATGTTGAAAGTGATTATAATGACTTTGAACGCGAGAAACTGATTTATCACATGATGTCGACCGAGGGACCACGAATGTGTACCGGCGATGTAAACGGCGACCAACTTGATGATGTTTATGTATGTGGTGCTAAGGGACAGGCCGGAGAACTTTTGGTGCAACAAACTAACGGCACTTTTATTTCGGTTGAAAAGCCAATGTTTGAGCAGGATAAAATTTCAGAAGAAGTGGACTGTGTTTTTTTCGATGCAGACAAAGATGGCGATACCGATCTATATGTTGTCTGCGGAGGAAATGAATTTCCGGAAAGCTCATCAGCCTTGAGCGACCGGCTGTATTTGAACAACGGGAAGGGTCATTTTGTGAAATCTGATCAGGTTTTGCCTGCCGGGAAATACGAAAGTACCTCATGTGTCAGACCTGAAGATTTTGACGGTGATGGGGTGACAGAATTGTTTGTAGGTATTCGACTCAAGCCGTTTCTATACGGAGTGCCTGTAAATGGCTATCTACTCGAAAACGATGGCAAAGGAAATTTCAGGGATATTACTGATCAGGTTGCTCCTGAATTGAAAAATGTTGGAATGGTTCGCGACATGCAATGGGTTGATATTGATAAGGATGGAGATAAGGATATCGTTGTTGCCGGCGACTGGATGCCCATTAAAGTTTTTATTAACGATCATGGAAAGTTTAAAGAAAAGACCGATGCGTTTGGTACTGAAAAAACAAATGGCTGGTGGAATTGCATTACAGCAAGTGATTTTGATAAAGACGGCGATATGGACTTTATTGCCGGAAACCACGGTTTAAATTCGAGGTTTAAAGCCACAGAAGAAAAACCGGTAACCATGTATGTGAATGACTTCGATTTGAACGGATCGACCGATCAGATTATCTGCACTTACGATGGTGATATTTCATACCCGCTGGCTCTGAAACATGACCTTACCAAACAGATTCCGTCGCTTGAGAAGAAATATCCGAAATATGAGATGTATAAAAACCAGCAAATCACTGATATTTTTACCCCTGAACAATTAACCAGCGCGGTTCGTCTGGAAGCAGATATTCTGGAAACCTCGGTTTTTATAAACGACGGAACTGGAAAATTTACAAGAATATCCTTGCCGGCTGAGGTGCAATTTTCACCTGTTTATGCTGCTTGTATTTTTGATTATAACAACGACACTAATCCTGATATTCTTCTGGGAGGAAACCTCAATAATGTTAAACCTGAAGTGGGGAGTTACGATGCCAGCTATGGTACCATCCTTGAAGGCGATGGAAAAGGAGGCTTCAGCTATGTACCGGCAAAACTTTCAGGTTTCAGATTGAATGGTGAAGTCAGGGATATTAAGGTGATTAACACAAAATCGGGCAAACTCGTTTTAGTTGCCAGATGTAACGACTCATTTCAGATTTTCAGGCCACAGTCAGTACAACATTGACAATGAAAAACAGATTCTTTTTACTGCTTGTCATTTTGGCAACATCCTGTAATCCGGACATTAGAAAAGACGGTAAGCTATTTACATTGCTTTCCCCATCGGTTACACATGTCGATTTTGCCAATCAGCTTACAGAAACTGAGGATCTGAACATGATTGAGTATCTCTATTTTAACAATGGCGGTGGAGTGGCTGCCGGAGATATAAATAACGACGGGTTAACCGATCTTTACTTCAGCTCCAATCAACTCCCAAACAAATTATTCCTGAACAAAGGAAAAATGGTTTTTGAAGATATCACCTTGTCGGCTTGTGTTGCAGGTTCAGGAAGTTGGAAGACCGGCGTAACCATGGCTGATGTAAATGGGGATAATCTCCTTGATATCTATGTTTGCCAGGTTGGGAAATACAAAACCCTTTCAGGCAAAAATCAACTTTTTATTAATCAGGGTAACCTGACTTTTAAAGAAGAAGCCAAAGAATATGGGCTTGACTTCTGTGGCTTCTCTACACAGGCAGCTTTTTTCGACTTTGACAAGGATGGCGATCTGGATATGTATTTGCTAAATCATTCGGTTCATACCGCACGCAGTTATGGCGATGTTTCTTTGCGATTCGAGCGGGATTCACTTGCCGGCGACCGTTTGTATAGAAATGACGAGTTGAATGGTAAAAGAGTCTTTTATGAGGTGACAAAAGAAGCGGGAATCTACAGCAGCCAGATCGGCTACGGACTAGGGATCAATGTTAGCGATATCAATAATGACGGATTTCCTGACATCTACATCTCGAATGATTTTCACGAAAATGATTACCTGTACATCAATAACGGGAACGGTACTTTTTCAGAAAAGTTAACCGAAGAAATGGAACATACCAGCCGGTCGTCGATGGGGAACGACGTGGGGGATATCAACAACGATGGCTTGCTCGATGTATTTGTACTGGATATGCTTCCCGAAGACATGAAAACCCGGCAGTTGTCGGGTGGGGAGGATGAGATGGAACTCTTCGACCTGAAATTGAAATATGGTTATCATGACCAGTTTGTCCGGAATACACTTCAATTGAACCTTGGAGGAGGGAAGTTCAGCGAAATTGGGCGTCTTGCAGGAGTTTATGCAACAGACTGGAGTTGGTCGCCGTTAATTTGTGATCTTGACAATGACGGTTGGAAAGACCTTTTTATTACCAATGGAATTTTCCGGAGAGCCAACGATCTCGATTATGTGAAGTTTTTAACGGGGGGAAACAGGTATAACTCAGTAAAAGACAATAGCAATGTTTCGGATAAAGAATTATACGAAAAAATGCCACTCAATCCCAACGTCAGTTATCTGTATAAAAACAACCGGGATCTGACATTTTCGAATAAGGCGAGCGAATGGGGAATTGAACGGAAATCCTTCTCAAACGGTTCTACCTATGCCGATCTTGACAACGACGGCGATCTTGACCTGATCGTCAATAATATTAATGAACAGGCATTCATCTACGAAAACAACTCTGAGAAACAGGAGAATAACCATTTTTTATCTGTCTCGCTTAAAGGGAATAAATTGAACTCAAAGGGCATTGGTGCGAGGGTGACTATATATTCTGGAGGTCAACAGCAAATTACAGAGCAATTCCCGGTACGTGGTTTTTTGTCTTCCACTTCAGAGGTGCTGCATTTTGGATTGGGTTCGTCAACGGTCATCGATTCTCTGATTATTCGCTGGCCCGACTTTTCTAAACAAATCATCAGGAACATTCAAGGTGACAGGTTAATCATTCTTGATATCAAAGATGCATCAAATCAGATTCATACTGATGAAAATGAATCCGTTGCAGCTAAACTTCTTGCGTCAGTTCAGATTGATGGCCTCAAGTACAAACATCAGGAAGATGGATATACCGATTTTTATCGCGAGAAACTTATTCCCCATGGTCTTTCACAGGAAGGTCCGGCTTTGGCTGTAGGAGATGTTAATGGTGACGGACTTGTAGATGTGTTTGTTGGAGGCGCTTCCGGCCAGACATCCATGATTTTTGTCCAGCAAACAAAAGGAGATTTCAAACCACTGAATAAGTTGAATTTTTTCGATCCCGTTTTGGCTGATGAAGTGGATGCCGCATTTTTTGATGCTGATAACGATCGGGATTTTGATTTAATCATCGTATATGGGGGGAATGAATTTCCTGTTGGTGACAACCGGCTTTCTGCCCAATTATGGATGAATGATGGGGAAGGCCATTTTAAAGAAGCCATTCGTGGCTTGTTGCCTTTTACAGCCAATAACAGTTCGTGTGTGAGCCCCTGCGATTTTGACCAGGATGGCGATATCGATTTGTTTATTGGGTCACGATCTGTTCCGGGATCGTATGGCTGGTCACCAAATCAGTTGCTTCTTGAAAACGATGGAACAGGGCATTTTAAAGATATAACTGATTTAAGGGCTGATGGGCTAAAAAGTATCGGTATGGTAACCGATGCTTGCTGGATGGATTATGATAAAGATGGAGATAAGGATCTTGTACTTGCAGGCGAATGGATGAATGTCAGCATATTCCGAAATGATCAGGGAAAATTTACTGATGAAACCCGGTCTGCAGGTTTAAATGAAACTTCTGGGTGGTGGAATTGCCTTGAAGCAGTTGATATTGACGGCGATGGGGATTTGGATATTGTCGGGGGAAATCTGGGTTTGAACTCGATACTAAAAGCATCGGTAAAAGAACCGGTCGAAATGTTTCTGAACGATTTTGACAATAACGGTTCTCCCGACCAGGTAATCAGTTCATATCGAAATGGAGTCAGTTATCCTGTAGCAACCTTTGATGAACTGGTAAGCCAGATGCCTGATTTGAACAGAAAATATCCCAATTATTCTGATTTTGCCGGGAAAACGGTTGTTGACCTGTTTGGCAAAGAAAAAATCGGGAAATCGATCGTTAAAAAGGCCGTACTGTTTGAAAGTTGTCTTTTTGAGAATAACGGCGACGGTACATTCAGTACAAAAAAACTCCCGGTGACGGTTCAATTCTCTCCGGTTAATGATATTCTGTGCGGTGATTTTGACTCAGACGGAAACGCCGATCTTTTGTTGGCCGGAAACAATTATCAGGAAAGACCATCACTCGGACGTCAGGATGCAAGTTTTGGATGGTGCTTTGCAGGAAATAAAAGCCATGAACTTAAGACACTCACCCCTGTTCAAAGTGGATTTGAGGTAAACGGAGCTTCCAGGAAAATTCTTGGCATTAAAATAGCCGGGAAACAACATTTTATCGTTGGGATTAATAACAGAGAACTTCAGACTTTTAGGGTATTTTAGAGAGCAATTGTATCAAAATCAGTGTTGTATCCCCGGGCAATTGGTAATGTAAATGATACAACCGTGCCTTTTCCCAATTCGCTCTCCACCCAAATTTTTCCACCATTTTTTTCTACAAACTCTTTACAAATTAATAAACCCAAACCAGTCCCTGTTTCGTTTGAAGTTCCTTTTGTGATTATATTTTGAGAAATATCGAACAATTTGGTTACTATTTGTGGGTCTATTCCAATACCATTGTCAGATACAGAGATGGTAATATTTGAAGAGTCAAGCTTGGCATATATAGATACTCTGCCATTGTTGTTTGTGAATTTTATCGCGTTTGAAATTAAATTACGCAGAATAGCGCTTAACATGTTATTGTCAGCATAAACAGAAATGTTATAAGCAACAAAATGATGGAGTGAAATTTCTTTAGCTTGAGCCGTTTGAGTTAAAATTGAAATCACCTCATCACAAATTTTTGAAAGATTTAGGCTTTGGGGTTCATAGGGGATTTTGCCCGAATTTGCTCTCGCCCACGTTAAAATATCTTCCAATAATTTAAAGGTGTTTTGTGCGGATGCTTTAATAGTATTTACAAACACTTCAATTTTAGAAATATCATATTGCCTAATATTTTCGGTTAATAGGTCTAAAAAACCAAGTATCGAACAAAACGGACTTTTTAAATCGTGGGCAAGAATTGAAATAAAACGGTCTTTGTCGGCATTAAGTTGCTGTAATTCTTTGTTTTGCTGACTGATAGTCAATTCGGCTTGTTTGCTTTCGGTAATGTCATACGAATTTACAATAATCGAAACAACATTTTTATCTTTATCAAATTCAGGAACATAATTAACCCTCCCCCAACGATTACCTGTTGTAAGATGAAAAATATTTTCATAACAAACAGAGTTTCCAGCCCTAACTTCCTCAATATATTTTAATGCGAATTGATATTTTTCCTCACCCAGGATTTCACTTATATGTCTTCCTTTAATTTTCTCATAAGGAATTCCATATGCTTTTTGAAATGCTTTATTTACAAATTCATATCTTAATGTATTTGCATTAATAATGCCAATATAACCCGGAATATGGTCTGCAAGAGCGTTGAATCTTTGGTTGAATTCTAATACCTGCTCAGCATTTTTGATTTCGGTAATGTCGGACGCCAGTACACCAATCGAAACAACCTCATTATTTATTCCAAAAATTGGAAGATAATTTACTTTACACAGTCTCCTTCCGGTAATTAAATTGAAGTAAGATTCATAAGAACCGGCTTTTCCTGCTTTAACTTCGTCGATGTATGGAAGGGCAAACAGATAATTTTCTTCGCCAATAATATTCCTGATATGACTTCCAATAATTTTTTTGCGGGGAATGCCGAAAGATTTTTGTAATTCATTGTTTACAGATTCATAGATTAATGTATTTGCATTTATAAAGGCAACATGTCCTGGAATATTATCTGCAATAAGATTAAATCTTTCATTATTTTCTAATTTCAGTTTAATATTTTCCTGTTCAAGTTTTTCAACTCTTTCAAGGATTTGTTGATAGGTTGGCTTACGATTTTTCATGAAATTCAGTTTCTTGCATTTCTTTTTATAATCGCAATAATCTCTTCTTTGGTAAAGGGCTTACTAATAAAATCAGTACAACCATATTCAAATGCTTTTTCTTTGTCGGTGATATATGCTGTATGTGCTATAATCGGTAGTTCCGGAAGAAATGATTTGATTTTTCTTGTTGCCTCATAGCCATCCATAACAGGCATTTTTAAATCCATTAATACTAAATCAATATTCTTCTGTTCCTTACATTTAGCTACTGCCTCTTCACCATTTTTTGCCAAAATAGTTGAAACATTCAATTCTGAAAATAAGAAGAGCAGGTAGTTTAAATTATTTTCATCATCTTCTGCAATAAGTATTTTAAGCGACTTTTGGAATACTGGTTCCTGTTCGTTCAAAATGGTTTGTTCGATTAAATTTGATGGTTCAACTGGTTCGAATGGTATTGTAAAGAAAAATGAAGAGCCTCCACCCATTTCTGAAGTAACCCATATAGTGCCACCAAGAAGCTCTACATAAGCCTTACAAAAAGATAATCCCAACCCGGTACCGTCAAGTCTTCTGGACAGCTCACGTTCAACCTGGAAAAAGGGGTTAAAGATTTTTGAATGATATTCAGAAGGAATTCCAATACCGGTATCAGAAACATAAAATTTAACAAAGTGGTTTTCCAAAGTATAACCAAAGTTAATTTGCCCATGTTCAGTAAACTTGATGGCATTACTTAGCAGGTTTGAGATAACTTGAATTAATTTGATCTGATCAGTTTTAATATTTGAACTTTCCTGAGGCAATCCCATCGCGATATTTAAGCTAATATTCTTGTGAGTTGCACTCATTTTAAATTGCTTATGAGTACTTAATATCATCTCATTTAAATTCAGCTCGCTAATATTCTTCTTGACTAAATTGGCTTCAATCTTCGAAATATCAACAAGATCGGTAATAATTGAAAGTAACTGATTGGTGCTGCCCTGAATCGTTTTTATATATGACATCATTATTTCGTCCGATATCCCAGGTTCACCCAGAAGTGTACTAAAACCGAGTATAGCGTTCATGGGGGTACGTATTTCATGTGAGATGTTACGCAAGAGGGCTGCTTTCAGTTTATCGCTCTCTTCAGCTTTATTGAGGGCCAAAATTAGTTTTTCCTCTGCTTCTTTCCTGTCAGAAATATCACGGCATACTATAATTAATCCCTTCGGTTTGCCCAATGTATCAAGAAGAGGCGAAGAGGATAATTCACACCAGAATTCTGTCTTGTCATATTTCAGGCACTTATATGGAAGGATTTGTGGTACCCGTTCTCCTAACATGATAGACTTAAAATTTAATACTACTGCATCAATGCTTTCAGGAGCAATCCAGTTAAAGACAGATTCTCCAATCGAATCTAAATTTTCGGGAGCTCCAAAGATTTGAAACATCCTTTTTGAATGAAAGGTAATGTTGCCTTCCAAATCGGTTACTATAATTCCATCAGGAGAGATATTGATGAGCGTCCTGTAATAAGCTTCAGAATCAATAATTTTTTGTTGCAGCAATTTTTGCTCGGTTATATCTATTCCAATTCCAATAAGACCTGATACCTGATTGTAAGCATCAAATAAGGGAACCTTGGTTGTTAGTAACCACTTTTGCTGACCGTTGCTGTCGAAGAAGTACTCTTCCCGGTTAATTATTGGCAATCCTGTATTAATTACCCTCATATTGTCGGCATGACCACGCTCACCTACCTCGCCCGGAAAGAGTTCAATATCTGTTTTACCAACGACTTCAGCCTCGGTATTGGAACCGATAGTTTCAAGATCAGTCCTGTTCGATATTACTTTTCGGCCCTCCTTGTCAATAACATAAACTGTGAATGGTAAATTATCTACAAGGGTTCGTAAGATCTTACGTTCATTCTTGATGGATTCTTCATATTTTTTTTGTTCCGTAATATCAATATGTGAAGCAAGAAAATGATGAACTGAACCATCTTCATTTCTACGACATACAACAGATAGATTTACATTAATGATCCGGCCATCTTTTCTGATTAATCTGGTGTCGAATGTATCTTTATCAATTTTACCTTCAAGCGCCAGGTTAAAACGATCTATATGTCCCTGAATATCATCAGGATGTACCAGATCGACCCAGGAAAGTCGCAATAATTCTCCCTTACTGTATCCAAACATCTGACAAGCCTTTTCATTTACAGCAATCCATGATTTATCAGGGGTACCAACAGTCAGTCCTACAGATGCATTCTCAAAATAGGATTGAAAGTCTTTGTGACTTCTTTCAAGTTCTCTTTCTGTCTGTTTACGGCTGGAAATATCAGCAAAAGTTCCTATCATACGAATGGTTTTACCCTCTGAATCACGTAAGATTGCTTTACCTCTCAACCGTATCCATTTCCAACCGGCAGATACCGTATTTACTCTAAATTCGATATCGATTATATCAGTTTGGCCATTTGTGACAGAATTAAGTTCATTTTCAATATCTGGTATATCATCTTTGTGAATAATTTTAGCACATAATTCATTACGATGTAAGGTTTTAGCCTCCTTATAACCAAACAAATTAAGGGCATTTGGACTTAAAAATACCCGGTTAGTTTTCATATCCATGTCCCAAATTCCGTCACTTGTTGCATCAATTGCCAATTGGTAAAGAGCAAAGTTCTTGCGCCATTCCTTTTCTTCTTTTGCGCGATCAATTAGTTCCCGAATAACAATATCTATGATCAACTCTCCATTTTTATCATCGAATGCGGAAGAAATAATTTCGCATGTAACTTTAGAACCATTCTTTTGGATTAATGTAATTTGGCCGTGTGCCTTACCAGTTTTCTCAGCTACCCTAACCAGATTTATCAGACGAGGATCGCTATAGTCCACCAGGTCGGTCAGGAAATGCTTACACAACTCCTCCTCTGTCATACCGAATAGCGAACAAGCCAAAGGGTTCGCTGAAATTACCTTGTAATCACTATAAAATACAATTAATTCTGGAAAGTTATTCTCATAAATCCATTGGTAAATAGTAGGATCTTTACCAGATTTTTCCCCTGCAAATTTTCTTGTTTCCATTTTTAGTCATTTTAAAATTAGCTCATTTTAACCAAACCAATTTTGGGCATTTGGACTCACAAATATTTTGTCAGTTTTCATATCCATATCCCAAATTCCATCATTTGTCTCATCAATTGCTGGTTGATAAAGTGTATTGCTCTTGCGCATTTCTTCTTCTTCTTTTATACAATCAATTAGTTCCCGATTACCAATAACTATGATCAACTCGCCATTTTCATCTCTGAATGAGGAAGAATTAATCTCGCATGTAAATTTAGAACCGTTCTTTCGAACAAAAGTAATTTCGCCATTTGCCTTACCTGTTCTTTCTGCGCCAACAACCAGATTTATCAGACGAATATCACTATGGTCCACCAGGTCGGTAAGAAAATGCTTACAAAGCTCTTCCTCTGTCATACCGAATAAAGAACAAGCCATAGAGTTAGCTGATATTAACCGGTAATCGCTATAAAATACTAATACTGCGGGCAAGCAATTCTCATAAATCCTCTGGTAGATAGTTGGATCATTAACAGATTGCCCCTTTGTGAATTTTTTAGATGTCTTTTTCATAACTGGTTAGTTTTGTAGTGATGCAAATTTTTCCCATGTTGCATACCTTCCGATTTCCACCAGTTCTTCCGCTTTATAGAAGTCGAACGTTCCACACGATTTTTTGGAAATTTCTACCAGAATATCCGGGGGAGAATTTTTTATTATCGTTGTTGCCAGTTGATTTGTCATGACAGCCATTGTGTCGTTAATAAGATTAAAATAATTGAACTTTTTACCTTGATCCTTGGATTTGGACTTACTAAGATTTTTTCTAAACTCATTAATTTTTTGAATGTATAATTCTTGCCATATACTCTTTTCTGAAATATTTATTTCATGAACCGGAACATCAGCATTCACGTACACGGCAATCAGAGTATCATTTTCTGATCTGATTGCATTATTTATCGGGATGTTGTTTACTACCCCGCCATCAACAAGCACCGAATCACCACAGACAACCGGAGTAAATACTGTAGGAATAGCAATAGAAGCCCTGATGGCATCATAAAGGCTTCCCTGATTAAATACAACTTCTTTGTTGAGAGCCAAATCAAACGCCGTAGCTGTATATTTGATTTTCAGATCTTCAATATTGGCGTCTGGTATAAATTCCTTCATTTTGTTCAGCACTTTGTCGCCCTTAATCAGCCCCTGTTTACTGAAAGAAAAATCTAACAGTTTAAAAATGTCCTGCTTGTCCAGATTGTAAATCCACTCTTTATACTCGTTCAGTTTACCAACAGCAAACACTCCACCTACCAGAGCGCCCATAGATGTTCCGGCAATTGAGTTTATCACATATCCCTGGCTTACAATTTCTTCTATTGCTCCGATATGGGCAAATCCTCGCGCCCCTCCTCCTGATAATACTAGTGTTACATCTTTTTTCATTTTCAACAGTTTTAATCAACTACTCAGTAAAACAACCATCGGAATATTTATCTGCCCCTATTAACCTCTTCTATTTCCTTCTTAATGGCTATTATCTTATTTCTCAATTCAGAACTAAATTTCTCAGGCATCTTTTTTACCTTTCTAAGGTCAAAGGACAGAACTATCGAAGATGCCCCAATAAAAATAAATGAAAGTCCAGTGATTGTTACCAGGGAAATTCCAGATGTTAAAGGATTTACAATCAGCATGAAAGAAAAAATAACTCCAAACACACTTAAAATAGCAGCATTCCCCCAATTGAGAATTCCTGCATCTTTCATTTCAAAAGAGAATCCCAGAAGGTGAAACGAGAAGAAAAGCAAAGTAAATCCCACTACAAAAGGCAATATGATTATAGATATCCCGGGATAAATGCTAAGAATAATTCCCCCAGCCAATGAAAGAAGACCGCCTATTAGGTACCATCCCCATCCCTGCAAGATTTTGTGATTCCGGATTGAAAAGAAAATATTCAATAATCCTATAACAATAAATGAAATACTGAAAAGTACGGAAAGCGTCAGGTAAGTTTCGAGGGGCACCATAAAAACGTAAATTCCTGCTGCGATCAGTAAAATGCCGATTATCAATGGTATGTACCAATGCTTTACCGATCTTGTGATTGTTTGAAAAAAAGTTGTCATAATTTTTAAATTTTAAAATGATTAGCGCCTACTTTGTTTTGCGGTGTTCGGCTAGTCCGTATAGATATTTTAAAATGTTATAGTGGTAGTTCTATCAGAAGTTTTTCAGTTCCAAAAAAGCAATCAGAATGCAAATGATGAAAATGACTATGTTTGGAATGATTGAAAGTTTGAGTTTATAGTTTATCCTTCCTGCAACAATCATTGTTAAACTCAGGCATATGGCAGAAATGGCAGAAAGAATAGGGTATATATTTAATAGCGTAGGCATTATTAAGCCAACCGCACCAAGAACTTCTAATATACCTGCTATTTTGATTTGCTTTTCGTCAAGGTCTATTAATCCTTTCATTCCTTTAGCAAGCAGTTTAGCTTTAGGAAGGAATATTTTGTAAATACCTGTGAAAGTGAATATCAATGCGATAACGCCCTTCAAAATCCAAATTGTTGCAGTCATATTCGTCTTCTGTTAAATTCATATTTTTAAATTGTCCTTCATATCCTGCATCTTGCTGTTAATTGCATTTTGTAATGAATGGATTTTATTCTTTGCAGTATTATTCGATTTACTGATTAATAATTCTACCCTTTGATTTATCAGGTCGTAATTATTAAATATGGTCTCTGCAATTTCAATCCCTTCTTTTAAATATTTTATGGTAGCAACGCTCACTGAACCAGCTTTTTCATAGGTGCTTGGATGCTTAAGTCCTTTCATCAGCACATATTTGATCCTTTTACCTTTTGCCTGATAATAGAGATTTAAAAATGTTTCGATCCCAAATCTGATGTCCCTTATTTCATCAAGTATTGGTAAAATATCTTTTTTTAACAAAGCTCTTTCTCCAGTCAAAGGTGTGAAGGGATGTATCCGATAGTCAAGAAGAGTATCGGGTGGACCTAAAACCATATCTGCAGAATTATCGATAATTGGTTTCAACAATTCATCAAAGTGCTCTTTTTTAATATTTGAAACGTCCGCATCGAAAAACAGAATGATGTCATTTTCTGATATTTCAACACCACGAGCCATAGCCCAGCTTTTACCCCTGTTTTTTTCAAGTCTTTCATAACTGATTGAGTATTTTGGGGATAATTCATCCATGATGTTTTCGGTATTGTCGGTTGAGCCATCATCAACCACAATAATTTCATGTTCAGGATTGAGTTTGCAACATGCCATCACCACGTCTGCAATGGTCTTTTCCTCATTATAGGTACAAATGATTATACTTGCTTTCATCTTCCATTATTTTTTTAAATTCTTCAACTGTAATTGTTTCTTTATCTAAAAGATGATTTGAAAGATCATCCAATAATTTTCTGTTTTTTTTAAGGATCTTGGTCGCTTTGTTATGAGCATTCCTAATAATTGACAATACCTCATTATCTATTCTCGATGCAGTATCGGAAGAACAAATTAATGAAGCATCTCCGCCCAGATACTGGTTGTTGACTGTTTCCAGGGCCATCATATCATAGTTGTCACTCATTCCAAATCGTGTCACCATTGCACGTGCAACTCTTGTTGCCTGCTCAATATCGTTGGCTGCACCTGTTGTAATACGTTTAAACACAATCTCTTCAGCGGCACGACCGCCTGTTATGGTTGTTATTTTATTGAATAATTCCTCTTTACTCATAAGGTTATGTTCGTCGGCATCTACCTGCATAGTATAACCCAGCGCACCTGATGTTCTTGGTATAATCGTAATTTTATGGACAGGTGCGGAATCTGATTGTTTTGCTGCCACCAGGGCGTGTCCAATTTCATGATAAGCCACTATCTCTTTTTCTTTTGAGGAAATTGTTTTTTCCTTTCGCTGGAAACCGGCTATGACAACCTCAATACTTTCTTCCAGATCGCTTTGGTTTATTTCTTTTCTTCCCAGGCGCACTGCCCTTAAGGCTGCCTCATTAACCATATTGGCAAGATCAGCACCTGATGCTCCGACAGTGGCTCTTGCCACTAAATTGAAATCAATATCGCTTCCAAGCTTTTTATTTTTTGAATGAACTTTTAAAATGGCTTCCCGTCCCTTCTGGTCAGGAAGTTCAACAGGGATTCTGCGGTCGAAGCGCCCTGGCCGAAGCAGCGCTTTATCCAATATCTCGGGCCTGTTTGTGGCTGCAAGAATTACGATTGCCTTGGTTCCGTCAAACCCATCCATTTCAGACAAAAGCTGGTTCAGTGTTTGCTCCCTTTCGTCGTTTCCGCCCATAACGCCGTTTTCGCGTTTCTTACCTATTGTGTCTATTTCATCAATAAAAATGATACAGGGAGCCTTTTCCTTGGCCTGTTTAAAAAGATCCCTGACCTTAGCCGCTCCCATTCCCACAAACATCTCAACAAATTCTGAACCTGTTATTGAAAAGAATGGTACATTGGCCTCGCCTGCTACTGCTTTTGCAAGAAGTGTTTTCCCGGTTCCGGGAGGACCTACAAGCAACGCTCCTTTTGGCAGGGTTGCCCCTATTTCGGCATACTTTGACGGATTATTGAGAAAGTCTATTACTTCAACCAATGATTCCTTGGCTTCTTCCTGTCCTGCAACATCAGCAAATGTTTTACCTGTTTCGGCTTGTACATAAATTTTTGCATTGCTCTTGCCCAAGGTCAGGAAATTGCCTCCGCCCATTCCTGATTGCTGCATCTTTTTTGTAAGAACCTCGCCAATTCCTAAGAATAAAACAAGAGGGAGTATCCAAGTTAGCAGGATACTTAGAAGTGGTAAATTCTTTTTTGGAATCACTTTGGTAAATGCAATCTTCCCGTTTTCATTGGGGCTCGAAGCCTTCATGAGACGTTCAACAAGCGCCGGGTCATTCATTGGCACAGTTGAGTAAACGTTCTCAACGTTATTTTTTTCCTGAAACATAAAGCGTAACTTGTCTTTTGGTAAAGTTGAGTTAACAGCCTCTTTGTTATTAATTTTCTGCAACGTAAAAAGTATCTCATCTTCATGAATACTGACATTTTTTACCAATCCGCTGTCAATTTTCATGATAAATGTACCGTAATCTACTTTTGTTATCTGTTTTTTCGTGATTAACGGGAATAGTAAAGCATTCAGAAGGACCATGGTTATCAAAACCCCTGTATAGTAAAATATAATAGGTTTCTTTGGCGTCTTTTTTTCTTCCATATCGTTTTTTAATATTGTTTTAGTTTATTTTTGATTTAATTGAAAATGTATCAATATCAAGGTAACCCAGAACTCCGGAAACATAAACTACAAACTCCTCATTACCGAAAACTAAGAATTTCATTATCGGTACAGTGTTGCTGTTAATAATGACTTCAATAAATTCCTGAATGGAATCATACTTTCCGGGTTCAACTTTCAAAATATAGGTATAAAGATTGTGGGAAAATCTTTTCTCTAGAATTCTTATCTCCCTTTCAAACAAAGGATTTAGGTAATTTTCCGGTACAGAATAAATCAAAGAGAGAAATGTTTCACCCCTGCATCCAAGGTGATCCTTTATTATCTTGAAACCATCAAAGATTCCGGTTTCATCACAAATTAAAACAAGGTGGATTTTGTTTTTCCTGGGATTGCTATTGTTGTTTGCCTCAAACATGTCATCAAGATTTATGATGCAAATTTGAGACAACTGTAAACGTAAACTTTTGACTTAAATCAAAAAGTGATTCTTCGGGATGGAATTATTTTTTGAGTATCCGATACCAAGCCTGATTTTCAAAAGGAGTTATTTAATGGTCATTTGTAGTCATTAATTGTAGCTCAAATGACGATAAATGACAATCAAATGACAGTATTCTCCAAAGCGAAAATCTTATTAGGTAAGGGAAAGTATATTCATATTATATTTTCCCTCTTATCCTGCTCAGAGTTTCCTGTGTAATACCAAGGTAGGAGGCTATCTGACCCAGTGAGACTCGTTGCAGTATTGCAGGATAATTGCTCATCAATGATGTGTACCTCTCTTCAGCCGATCTGAATCTGATACTATCATTAAGATCTGCCATTTTACGGGTCACTTCAAACATGATATGAAATACTATTTGTGCTCCTTTTTCATTATTTAAAAGAGTTTCCAGTTGGGAACGCGTAATGGTATAAACAACCAGATCTTCAAGTGCTTCACAAGAATCCCGGGTAGGTTTGTTCAGGTAGTAACTGTCAATGGCAGTAACAAGCGTATCTTCGGATGAAAACCATAACGTAATTTCCTTTCCTTTGCTTGAATTGTAATAAACTCTGACAAGCCCCTTTTTTATATAAAAAAGGTACCTGCAAACCTCTCCCTGTCTGAACAAGTGATCACCTTTGGAAAATTCTCTCAATGTAAATAAGCTCTCCAATTCTCCTTTGAAAGAATCAGAATACTTTCCATTGTCCTTTAAATATTCAGGCATTTCCATAGAATCAAATGTACGACATTTCCGGGATTCAAGGGAATGTATGTCGCCAGAATCGGGTTTTAGCAAAGGATAATAAGAAATCAAATTGCGCTAGATGCTGTCTCAAATGGAAACTGATGGGAGTTTGTCTAATAACTAGTGCCCCTGTGTTGTAGGTAATGTAAATGAAACAATAGTGCCATTGTCCTTTTGGCTTTCTATAGTTATAGTTCCATTGTTCCTGTCTATGAAATCTTTGACGAGGATTAATCCTAAACCGGTGCTCATTTCACCTTCAGTACCGTTAGTATGAAGTGTGTTGTTTATATTAAAGATTTTTGAGAGCGCAGATTGTTCAATTCCAATCCCATTATCTATTATTCGAATAGCTGCATTATTCATGTCTTTGATATCAGATTGAATGGTTACCGAACCACCCCGGTGTGTGAATTTAATGGCATTACTGAGAAGATTACGCACGATGGTCTGAACCATGTTGGGATCGGCTAACACAAAAATTTGATCATTTAATTCAAACTTGATATCAATCTGTTTCGTAACCGCAGATTGTTTTAGTCCATGTACTGAATTCTGAATAACATCAGTCAGTTTTAATTCCTTAGGACTGAATTCAATTTTGTTTAATTGTGATTGCGCCCATATGAGCAGATTTTCAAGTAGTACACTTACATTTTCTGCTGATTTATATAATGACAATAGTATTTTTTTTAATTCTTTTGGGCTGTGGTCATTAAACGTGTCATTGAGATGCTCCAGAAAAGCAGCAAGATTCCCGATAGGTCCACGCAAATCATGTGCAATGATTGCAAAAAATTTATCTTTGGCAGCGTTGGATTCCTTTAGTTCGAGGTTCTTATGCCGTATTTTGTTGTAAAACCAATATATGGATATAGAAATTAAAAAGGCGATAAAGATTCCAATAATCATTAGTAGTTGTGAAATTTTATGCTGCTTGATTATTAGGGAATTAATTTCGTTTTGTTTTTCCAGCTCTATAATTTGCCCGTTCTTTTTATCAATCTCGTAAATCGCCTGCAACTGCTCAATTTTTATATTTGCAGCGCCCGAAAGGATTAAATCCTGAATTTCGATTTGTTTTTTCTGGCAGCTAATCGCATTTTTAAGATCATTGATGCTCAAATAAACCTCGGTCAATTTGGAATAAATGTTTAACTGGATTTTTTTTTGGTTTTTTGATATGGCAAAAGATAACCCTCTCTTTAAACTGTTGAGTCCCTCATCTGGTTGGCCTTTTCCAATGAGGCATAATCCGAGGTACTCATATATAGTAGGCAAACTAAGTAAATCGCCTACTTTATTCTTTATCTTGAGCGACTCATTTAAATATTTTTCGGCCAGTTCATAATTCCCCATTGAATATTCAATTATACCCAGGTTCTTTTGGGCGTTTGATAGTCCGTATTTTGATTCATTATCGGTATAAATTTTCATTGTATTATCGATGTACTTATGCGCTTCTTTGAGATTTCCTGATTCTAAATTGATTAATCCAATCTGCTCATAGCAAATAGCTACTCCATTTTGGTTTCCATCAAGAGACGCTTGTTTAGTATATATTTTCAGTGCCTCCTGAAAATATTCGAGTGCTTTTTGTGAAAGTTTTAAGTCTGAGTAGATGCGTCCTAATAAATACGCGGACCAGGCTTTTCCCTCCAAAAAATTTGCTTTTTCATAATTTAGCTTTGCGTTAACGATGTATTCTATTGCCCTGTCGTACAATCCATTAATTCTGAATATTGTCCCCATCATTGAGTAGGAAGAACCCATGGTTTTGAAATTTTTTGATAAACGACAGGCCTGAAGCGATGCATTAAAATACTCAAGTGCATTTATTTCTTCACGATTGTATTTAATTACACCTATACGGAATAGGATTTCTCCTTTGTACCAATTATCGCTGGAAGCTTCTGTGAGTATTAAGGCAGTATCATAATAAGCCTCAGAAAGATCCATGTTATCCAATACCTCACCTATTCTACCCAAAATAAAATAGGTACGCATTTCAAGATTCTTATTTTTCGCAGCTTTGGCCGCCACCAGCGCAGAATCTGCCAATCTTTGTGCTTCAGTTACATCTTTGTCAATAATCAGCAGGGCAAGGGTCAACTGAGTGGAGATTTTATCGGATCCTCTTTTATTATTTAATTCTTTGCGGAGACTGTCTGTTTGAGTAGAGCTAAATTTTTCCTCAGGATAGACAGGCCAGGTAATTGCAAGGGTTAATAAAAACGATAAGAACCAGATAATCTTTTTATTCATCTTTTTATTTCACTTAGAATCTAGTATAAACTTTTATGTATTGAAGTTAATCTCTTATCTTCAGTCAATTATGTAATAAGAAATGTAAAAAAAACAACAATTACTTTTTGGCTGAAAATACGAAGAATAAGTTGATAAACCTATCAGTAAGTGTTTATGCATCTTTTACATGTAGTAACATCACCAATATTTGGGACTTAACACAGTCGCTAAATACCTGGAGCGTCAAAATATTGTGAAATCCATTAAGACCACATTGACCACCAGGTGGCACATTGTTCTAAAATTTGGCGTGAAGCATATTTTGATGGCAATCTCGCAGTCCTCTGTCAGTGGGATAAATCAAATTTGCAATCAACTGAAATGAAATGAGCTGAAATATTTGTTCAATCCTTCTTGAAAAATCTATCTGCATTATAGGGAGTTTAGGCACAATTTTTCATAACTTTAGAAAAAACTTTCTTTTCATAGGTAAAATCTGGCCGGAATTATGGAGGGCACAGCATGTCTGATAAAACTAACTGCCTTTTAATTCATCCTGAATTTTCAAAGAACAGTTCTTTGAATTATGTGGATGTGTGCAGGATCGCAGGGGCAAAATATCCCATCCCTCCTTTAGGACTAATGACGGTAGCTGCATTATTGCCCCAACATTGGAACTTCAACCTGATTGATTTAAATACTGAGCCTGTACAGGATAAACACTTTCAGTGGGCAGACATTGTATGTACCGGTGGAATGCTATCGCAGCAACCGGGTATCATTGCCATTATCAGGAAAGCACATGAGTTTAGGAAAAAAGTGGTAGTGGGGGGACCCGATCCTACCTGCCAACCCGATCTTTATACAGAAGCTGATTACCTGGTAATGGGCGAAGGGGAAAATACAATTCCACTATTTTTGAACGATCTGAACAAAGGGATAGCAAAAGGGACATATCTTAATTCAGAACCAGTTGACATGTCTAGTTCTGTTGTTCCCAGGTATGACCTCATCCGCTTTTCTGATTACCTGATGATGGGCATGCAATATTCGCGGGGATGCCCTTACAATTGTGAATTTTGTAATGTGATTGAAATCTTTGGGAGAAATCAAAGAGCCAAAACTACCGACCAGATAATTACTGAACTTCAACACCTTGATAAACTTGGATATCGGGGGCATATCTTTTTTATTGATGATAATTTTCTTGCCAACGGAAAACCCGTGGAAGAGCTGCTGATTTCCATCGCTGAATGGTCTGAGAAAAAAAACTATCCATTTTATTTTCAGGCTGAAGCTTCATTAAATTTTGCCAGCGATGATAAGTTATTGCAGCTAATGCAGCAAGCTGAATTCCGGCATCTGAGCATCGGACTTGAAACTCCGGAAGACAGTGTTCTGAAAAATGCCCGGAAACACCAGAATATGCATAAATCGATTCCTGATATTATCAGAAAGATATTGTCATATGGAATTGTTGTGGATGCGAGTTTCATCGTTGGATTTGACAATGAAACTGAACATTCTGCACATTTATTGATGAATTGTATCGCGGATTCGGGTATCTGTATGGCTATGATAGGAACCTTGTATGCACTTCCTGACACACAACTTGCAAGAAGGTTGAAAAATGAAGGACGGTTATTTCAGGATGTAACCAGAATCAACCCTAATTTCATGGAAATTGACCAAATGACCAGTGGCCTGAATTTTCAGACCATCAGGCCAAGATCATTCATCTTAAAGGATTACGTTTTCATCCTGAATGAAATATATGATCCTGAAAATTATTACAAGAGACTGACTTATCTCGGGCTTAACCTGAACCCTCGCTACAAACACAAACCCGGAGCCTTGAAAAAAATCAGGCTTTTTAGATCATTTATGAGGGTGTGTGGAAAGGTTGGATTCAATAGCCGAACCGGAATATTGTTCTGGAAATTATTATTTATCCTATCATTCAAAAATCCTAAAGCATTAGAATCAGTTGTTGGTTTTGCAGCGATGTATATTCACCTGGCAAAACATACCCGGTTTATCATTGAACTGACCAATGCGAAGATTAGAGATATTGAACTGTATGGCGAAAATAATTATAATCAAAAATCGCTCCATTTTGCTGAAGGATAATAAGGAAGGACAAGCTAAAAAATTTGCATATACTGAAATTAAATACCAGCTACCTGATGAAGAATGAATTTGAAATAAGCGGGGACCTAATGGAAAAGACTTGGGCATTGGCCGATTCAGGGAAAACTCCATTTTATATTTACGATACGAAGAAAATTCAGGAGAATTGCCATGAATTTCTAACTATTGAATACACCCCGCTATCTGTCCACTATGCCATGATGGCCAATTCAAATCCCCGGTTTTTAAAGATTGTCAAACAAGCCGGTTTAAAAATATTCGTAAACTCGATGATTCATCTGGAAATGGCCATCGATCTGAATTTCAGGGGAGACGAAATTATTTTTGCTGCATCTGCGATGGATGAACCCACCATGAGACGGGTAAAATCGAGTGGAGCAAAATTAATTCTGGATTCCATCGGCCAATTTGAATTGTGGCAATCCCTGTTTCCAGATACTGGTATTGGGATACGATGCAACATTGGAGAACTGGTCGTCCCCCGGAAAACCAACGGTGGTTATTTTATCGGGAAACAAAGCCGTATGGGTCTCACCATGGACGAAATTAACAGTCTTAAAGGCAACCCTTGTATTTCAGGACTTCATATTTATGTAGGAACTAATATTTCTGAAATTGACCATTTTCTGGATTGCTACCAGCATGTCACCAACCTTGCTGGATTATTTCCAAAACTCGAATACATTGATTTTGGGGGCGGTTTTGGTTCAGGGGAAAAGACAACTAAAAAATTCGACCTATCAGCCTATAGTCGGAAAGTGACAGAATTAATGAACAATATAGCGACCCAAATCGGGCACAAAATTAGTCTGATACTGGAACCGGGCAGAATAATAGGCGCTGATGCCGGTTACTTTGTATGCAAAATAACCGACATAAAAATGGGGAACAATCAGCAGTTAATCGGAGTCAATGCCTCCAGTGTACAGTTTCCAAGACCGCTGTTTTATCCGGATAGCGCATACCATCCTGTTTTAATCAGGAGTAAAATCCATCCCATATCTGACAAAGCCGGCAGGTTGTCTTCCATTTACGGGTGCTCCACTTATTCACGGGATTATCTGGCAAGGGAGGTGGAACTTCCGCAAGCTCATATCGGAGACATCGTGATATTGGGCCATGCAGGGTCCTACTGTTCGGCCGCATATACCAATTTTCTGGGTTTCCCTAAAGCAGAGGAGTACTTTATATGATCTTAAAAGAAGTACATACGAAAAGAGATTTCAGCGATTTTTATAAAATCCCGGAAGAGATTTATAAGAACAATCGGTTCTATCGCGCTTCGGATCATGATATTACCAAACTGCTGGTGGAAGGACCCACTGCCTTTCATCAACATGCAATCGTTCATTCCTATTTAATTTTGCAGGATGGAACTGTGGCAGGGCGGTTTAGCCTTATTCGCGATCAGAAACTTCCCGAATACGTGCAGGTTTCATTTTTTGAGGCTCAGCCTGAGTTGTCCGGGTTAGCCAGTCTTATTGTTGAAAAGACCCGTGCAGAATTTCCAGATTGTAAACAGATTGTATTCGGGCTTAATGGACATTTGAACTACGGTGCAGGCATACTGACAAGTAATTTTGATGAAGCCCCGGTATTTGGTCTTCCTTACAACAGGGAATATTATCAGGATTATTTCACTGATTTCAGGAAAATACCACTGGTTTCATACAAATTTCTGCTCGACCCTTTTGTTGATTATCACCAGAGGATGGGCGACAATCCTGATTTTAAGGGCATAACGGTAAGGATGCTTAATAAGAAAAAGCTCCGACAGGAAACTGAAATTTACACATCCCTAAATAATGCCTGCTTCCCGGGTCATCCGTTTTGGGCCGCTCGCGATGTCCGGGAGGATTATGAACTCTTTTACCCGTTTCGTTTTTTGATTAAAGAAGAAAATCTTCTGTTCGCGGAAAAAGACGGAAAACCCATTGGATTCTTTCTCTGGTATCCCGATTTCAATCAACTTCTTAAAGTATCCCAGCGGCTGGGATTAAAACACGTTCTGAAATACTATTTTAATAATCCGATTGATACTTTCCGGTTTACCGAAATTGCTGTTTTACCTGAATATAAAATGAGTCATGCTGTGCAGGCGATGATTTTATATGCCATACCCTATATCCAAAAATCTGGAATTAAATTCGGAGAGGGGGGATTTATTTTTGAGGAAAACACAAACAGCATTGCAATGACCCGTAGATTTCTTGAACGGGCAACAGGGTTGAAAATGGAACCTCACCGCCACTATGCCCTTTTTGAAACTGATTTGTAGTATTGAATTCAGTTATTATGCAGGTAGAAAATAAAATATCGAATCACCCTGATGACACGGAAAATAATAACCGGTTAAAAATCCTGGTTTGCAAACCCCGGCTGGCTATTCAGACCATCCGGTTAAACCAGTTTATCAGGTGTGAACCCTTGGAAATGGAGTATCTGTACACCGTTTTACAACATCACGATATTTATCTGCTCGATGGCATCCTGGATCATCGCAATCCTGTCAGGCTGGCCTCAAAGCTGAAAATACAGGTAGTTCTGTTTACTTCGCTGATCACAACAGTTTCAGAAGTGCTTAAAACTGCATCCCGCCTGAAAAAGCTGGCAAATCCGCCACTGATTTTTGTGGGGGGGCCGGATGCAGAAGTGGTTCCGGAACATTTTTATTCAAAAGATATTGATGGAGTGTTTTTCTCCAATCAATTGGAGGGAATTTCGCTGGTTATTGACCGGATTTTACAGTCAAGGTCCTATCAGGATATTCCAGGCGCAGCATTTCCGGTCAATGGTGAATTTGTACGCAATTCATTCCATCCTCTGGATGTAGCAAAAATGCCGCGACCCAAACATTTCCTTCTGGAACAAAATCCTGACCGTTATAAAATAATCTATTACAAACCTTGTGCTGCCATAAAAACAGCTTTTGGTTGTTCCGGGAAATGCACTTTTTGCTTCTGTACTGAAATGAATGGCGGAGCTTATGGCGCCCGTCCCATGCATGATGTTGTGAATGAAATAGAAGAAATTTCTGTACAAAATATTATAATCCTGGATGACAATTTTTTTACTTCCAGAAAACGTATGCTGGAGTTTTGTGAACTAATTCAGGAAAGGAAAATCAAAAAGGAATTCATTGCTATCGGAAACGCTGGTTTTATTGTTCAGAATCCCGATATAATGGCAAAATTGCGTGATGCCGGTGTAAAAGCGGTAATGGTTGGATTTGAATTTGTAACTGACGAAGAACTGGCTGCGATTGATAAAGATACATCAGTTGATGATAACAACCGGACCATAGAAATTTGCAGGAAGTTGGATATTGATTTGTTCGCACTTTTTATTGTTGACCCTGCCTGGCGTCATGCCGATTTTTGGCGATTGGCGGGTTACATCAAAAAGAATAAAATACCATTTGCGCTTTTTTCCACGCTAACTGTTTTCCCTGGAACCAAACTGGCTCGTCTTCATCCGGAACCATCGCCGGATATGTCAAAATCCTGGCGTTTCGATTTGTTGCGCCTGCATCAAAAACCATTACACATGTCGGTTATGATGTATTATCTCTGGCTTTTCTACCTTTATATGATACCCGGAATGCAATTTACGTCCATCCAAAAATTCAGGCAACGGTATGGAGTAACCGGTATTATACGTCATACTGTTACAAGTTTTTTTATGGGGTGGGAATACCTGATTAAATTATTGATTTGGAGATAAGTATGCTTTTATAAATAAATGTAATGGATACTGAAATCAAAAATATATCCAGGGCTTTTGAACTTCCGGAAAACTGGGATTACGCAGTAGTGGATTATTTTCAAACCAGGGAATTCCTGAACCATACCGAAAATTACAATCCTTGTAACCAGCGGTACTACCTCCTTTACCAGGACGGAATTTTCAAAACCGGTGTGGTTGTCTATACCCTGAAACTTGATTTATTGACCTATTTAAACATTCCCAGTCCCTTCCGGATGCACATTGCTGGAATTCCCTGTTCGGTATCCGCAAGCGGAATTATTGGAAATCAAAGTGATTTGACTCAAATTATCGGACATATTAAAACCCGGGAAAAAGGATTGCTCTTGTTTCTCAATCTGGCAACCGAAATTAAGGAAGAAAATATGATATCCGGGAAAACCCTTCCTACCATCATTTTAGCAAACCATTTCCAGTCATGGGAAGATTATATGGGAACAATGAGAGCCGATTACAGGCGAAGAGTCAGACAACTTTCATTACCATTTTCAGGAATTCAGATGAAGCAATCTGCATGTTCCTGTTTTGACGACCGGATGCACAAGCTTTACCTCGAAGTATTAAAGCGAAGCAAGGGTAAATTAGAAACCTTGTCGTTGGAATTATTCCGGAATTTGCCGTCAAATTTTTCTCTGACTGCATTTTATAATGCTGATAAGCTAATAGGCTGGTACATTTCAGCCACTTTCAAGGAGAAGTTTTACTTTTTTCTGGGAGGTGTGGACTACAGGGTAAACCGGCAGTTTAATACCTATTTCAATATTCTGCTGAACGTTGTTCGGGAAGGGATTGAAAAAGGAGCATCCATCATTGATCTTGGACAAACGGCTGAAATTCCGAAGCTTCGGCTGGGAGGTAAATTGGTTGAAAAAACGATGGCGGGCTACAACTCGAACCAAATAATGAGGTCTCTCATGAAGGCAGGTAAAAGTCTGCTGGAATATTCAACGACAGTGCGTGAAACACATGTATTCAAAGAAATAAGATGAAGATTCTGTTTGTACGCCCGAGACCATCCGGGAAAACCATTGGACTTCAGCATGTAATGATTGTTGAACCGCTGGAACTGGAAGTGCTGGCAACACTGGCCGGTTCAGCGCATAATTCTGTGATTATTGACATGATTCTGGAGAAAAAGCCAATCGATTATTTCATCCGGAAAGAAAATCCGGATATTTTTTGTGTGACCGGATACATTACTAACGTGCCCGGAATGATTGATTATTGTCGTAAAGCAAAAGATATAAATAGCAGAATCATTACCGTTGTTGGCGGCGTTCACTGTGAAGTTTGCCCGCAGGATCTGAATGATGCATCAATTGATTACCGGGTTGTCCGAAATGCAAGCACCGTTTTCCCCCAACTACTTGGTTATTTTGAGAATGGGAAATTATTCCCGAAAGGTGTCCTCAGATACAACGAACAGCTTTTGCTTGCTGAATTGCCTCCTTTTGATTTCAACTTCCCTATTCCCGACCGGTCGCTGACAAGCCGTTACAGGAAGGACTATTTCTTTATTTTCCATGATAAAGTAGCCCTTATTAAAACCTCTTTCGGCTGTCCGTTTACCTGTAACTTTTGTTTTTGCCGCGAGATTACCAGGGGAGGATATTTTGAGCGTCCTCTGGTTGAAGTTATTGAGGAACTCCAATCCATAAAAGAGAAAAATATCTACATCGTTGATGACGACTTTTTAACTTCAGGAACCAGAGTAATGGATTTTATCGAGGCTAACCGTTCAGTGGGACTTGATAAAAACTATCTCTTGTACGGAAGGGCAGACTTTATTGCGGGCAATCCAACCATCATGGCAGATTTCAAGACTATCGGATTAAAAACCGTGATTGTGGGGTTCGAATCATTCTACGACCACGAACTTAAAAATTACCATAAAAATACGGATGCTAAGACTAACGAGGAGGCCATGAAGGTATTGAATGAAAACAAAATTGATTGTTATGCCACCATTATTGTTTCTCCCGATTGGGGGAAGAAAGAATTTGACTTTTGCAGAGATAAAATCCGGGAGTTGGGAATTCACTATGTAAATCTTCAGCCTTTTACTCCCCTGCCAGGCACTGGGAATAAGGTTGAAACTGATGAACTTATAATACCATTTTCTGATTTTGAACGATGGGATTTGGCGCATGTTACCATTCGTCCGAGAAAAATGAGCACCGCTGATTTTTATAAGAATATACTTCGACTCTATAATTCGATTCTCTTCCAGCCAAGATTTTTATTGGATTACATCCAAAAATATAATCTGGTGATGCTTCTGAAAATGATTAAAGGAAGTATTAAGGTCAGAAAACAATATTGGTCAAAAATTAAAGAAGTGAAACGCAATGCCTAAAATCCTTTTTATACAGCCAACCCAGTATGGTGCTGACAAGAAGTTGTGCAAACAGAAAAAAATCCACCTTCCGGGTTTGGTATTCCCGTTGCTTGCAGCGATGACTCCCGATAACTGGGAAGTTGAGGTCAAAATTGAGGTGGTTGATGAAATCAACTTTGACACGGATGCGGACATCGTCGGCATTGGGACAATGGGCTATGCCATATACCGCGGAATTGAGATTGCTACTGAATTTCGCAGACGGGGTAAAGTTGTGGTTATGGGAGGTTATATGGCATCTCTGGTGGCAGAAAAAGCGCTGCAATATGTTGATTCAGTTGTGATCGGTGATGCAGAAATAGCTTACCCTCTATTGTTGCGTGATTTTGAAAAAACCAGAAGCATTCAGAGAATTTATCATCATCCAATCGAAAATCTGAAAGGGCTAACACTTCCCAAATATGAGCTTTTGCTGGAGAAGCCGATTGGGAACATGCTCCCGGTACAGGCAGGAAGAGGCTGCACTCAATCCTGCAGTTTCTGCAGCATCGCTTCGCTTTACGACGGCAAATATTTCACCCGTCCAGTCGATGAAGTGATCAGAGACATTCAGCGGGTAAAAGATCTGGGCTTTAACCGGTTTTATCTTCTCGATGATAACATTGTTTCCAACCCGAAATATTTAAAAGCGCTGTGTAAAGAAATTGAGCCTTTAAAAATGACCTGGGCAAGTCAATGCACTCTCCATCTGGCTAAAAATGAGGATTTGCTTGAATCTGTCAGCCGAGCCGGTGGAAATTTGATGAGCTTCGGAATAGAAAGTATTACCCAGGAAGGCTTGAACAAAGTGGATAAATCATGGCTAAAGGCGGATGAGCATAAAAAGTTGATTAAAACAATCTCTGAAGCAGGAATCATGGTAAGTTCAGAAATGATGATTGGTACCGATAGCGATACCGAAGAGAGCATCCGTGCCACCTACGATTTCATTCAACAAACAAAAATCCCCATTCCCCGTTTTTACATCTTAACCCCAATACCTGGATCATCTCTTTATGAGAGCTATAAATCCGAGAATCGCCTGTTGACTGAAGATTTGAAAGAGTATGATGGCTCGCACTGTGTTCACGTGCCTGCAAATATTTCTCCTGAAAAAGTCAATGAACTGTTTTGGTGGATTTATCGAAAGGTTTTTTCGTGGAAGAGCATCATTCATAGGATAATTTTAAATCCGGCAGCCTTTAAATCACCACTTTTATATTTGTTTGCCTTAGCAGTTAATTTACATTACCGAAAGTATATTAAGAAACGAGTTCCGCCGAATATCTTTTGAAATCCCGGACTCCTTTGGTTCTTGTAACGAATTAAATTCACTTGAAGGGCTGAACAGGTTGAAAAAACATGCTTCAAATTGTGGTTTGAGTGCTACCTATAGCTATCAAATACGACCCTTAAATATCTGATGTTGGTACTTTTGTTAGCAAGCTAAATCCCAATTTGATCCTATTTCGGTGGTCAGATGAAAATTAGCAGACCTTACTAAACAACAAGTAATGAACTTCCGGATATCTCAAAAAATGTTTTCCATTGACATAATACGAACAGTTGATATTATATTAATAATATCGTAAATTTGATATTCTATTGACAATTATTATTGTGACTTTCAGTAACCTACAATCGAAAATAATGAATGCATTTTGTTTAACCGCAATGATTGGAGTATTCCTGTTAATCTGTTCAAACGAGATACAGGCACAACCACCACAAAAGCAACTCCAGCAGGTGGATTCATTAAGGGGAGTTAACCTAGTGAATATTGGATACGGGACTCAAAAGCAAAGAGAGGTCTCCAGTTCGATTACCACTGTTTGGGCTGATGAATTCAACAGGGGTAATATTAATAATCCTGTACAATTGATACAGGGAAAGGTGGCAGGGCTGGATATCAGTAAACCAGGTGGCGACCCGAATGGTACGTATTATTTACGGTTGAGGGGTTTAAATACTATTGGTTGCAATACCCAGCCTCTTATCGTGATTGATGGCATGAGTGATGCAAGTTTCGATAACTTAGATCCAAATGATATTGAATCAATAACCGTTTTAAAAGATGGTTCCGCTTCAGCTATTTATGGAACCAGAGGTTCCAATGGTGTTATTCTTGTAACAACAAAGAAGGGTAAAACAGGGACATTCGTCATCGACTACAATGTATATGCATCTGCTGAGAAGGTTGCCAAAAATGAACCTGCAATGGATTCTAAAGAATGGAGGGCCTTGAATAAGGAATTAGGCGGATTGGGAACTGACTATGGTGAAAATACGAATTGGATGAAGGAAATAGAACAGACAGCTATCTCGCAGGTGCATAACCTTTCAATGTCAGGAGGAACTGACAAGACTACTTACCGTGCTTCAATAAATTTCAGGAAGGGTGAAGGTGTTGAGATTAATACCGGATACACTCAACTGAATGGAAGGATAAAGCTCTCACAGAAAGCAATGAACGATAAGTTAATCCTGGATCTGAACTTTGGTGCAACTAACAGGACTTCGGCCTATGGTTTTAACGACGCTTTCAAATTTGCACCCATTATGAACCCTACTGCTCCGGTTAGGATGCCGGGTGATCCTGCTTATGCAAAATGGGATTATTATTATAACGAGCTAAAATTCGATTATTATAACCCGGTTCAGATTCTCGAGCAGAACCTTAATGATGGGAAAGATGCACTGCTTAACCTTTCTTTAAAAGGTACTTATGAGTTGGCGAAAGGCCTTTATATTGATGCATTTTATTCAACTCAGAATACTGTTAATACAAGGAGTACTTATTATGACAAGAATAGTTTCTGGGTCGGCTCCAATACCAATGGCATGACAGACAAAAGCGAAGCAAAATCAAGCAGCCGACTTTTTGAATCAACAATCAATTACAAGGACGAGTTAAATTCATCACTCGGTCTTAGTGCTATCGGAGGATATTCTTATCAGGATTTTACCAATGAGGGATTTAATGTTCATGCTGGTAACTACCTTACAGATGCTTTCACATACAATAACCTTGGTGCAGCCCTTGACACAAAAAATGGTTTAAGCACTGCGGGAAGTTATAAAAACACCAATAAACTTATTGCATTTTTCGGCCGTGTTAACCTGAATATCAACAGCAAATGGTTCGTAACAGCAAGTGCAAGATACGAAGGCTCTTCACGGTTTGGCGCCGATAATAAATGGGCTTTGTTCCCGGCAATCGGTGGAGGATTTGACCTGACTCCGATTGTAAACGAAAGCTTTATCGATCACCTTAAAGTTCGTGCAAACTATGGGTTGACAGGTAATCAGCCAGCACAGAGTTATCTTTCATTATTGCGTCTTGGTACATGGGGTAACTTCTACTATAACGGGAAATTTGGTCCTGCATATAACCCTGTAAGCAATAATAATGAAGATCTTAAATGGGAGAAAAAAAGTGAATTTGATGCCGGATTTGATTTTTCAATTTTCAAAAGCAGGTTGTCGGGTTCATTTGACTGTTATACCAGCACAGCCTCAGATTTGCTATATCAATACGGTGTTCCAGTCCCGCCAAACCTTTACAGCAGTGTGCTGATCAATATTGGGGAAATCAAAAGCAGTGGACTGGAGCTGTCACTTAACTACAATGTCATCAAAAAACCTCGATTCAGTTACGACATAAGCTTTACATGGTCCTACAACCTTAAAAATACACTGGTTTCCCTGTCCGGCATTTATAATGGCACTTCATTAAAGTATGGTTATTGGGAAGGATACGGTAATGGATATCAGGAACTTGGCTATTTGGGTTCTCCTGGAGGAAGTAGTCCACCGATCGTAAGATCAGAAGAAGGTAAACCTATTGGTCAGCTGGTTGCATATAAATTCAAGGAAATTGACAAGAATGACTACCTGATTCTTGAAGATATTAATATTGATGGTAATATTGATTCCAGAGACCGTACAGTTTTTGGAAACGGTTTGCCTGAATCTCTTTTGGGCTTCGGTCACATACTAAACTATAAAAATTGGGATTTGAACATTTTCTTCCGTGGTGTATTCGGGCATGACCTTATAAGTAATTATCGTGTACTTTTTGAAGTGCCACGGAATATCAGTTATTATAATCTGCCAAAAACAGCTGCCAAAATGAGAAATCCTTCAACAGGAACCCTCATGAATAGCTACGGAGGTATCTTTACAGATAGGAATATTGAAAATGCTTCATTTATCTCTCTTGATAACATCAGTTTAGGCTATAATTTCAGGTTACCTGTGAGTTCTCAATTTAGTAAAATCAGGATTTATCTTGGCGGAAACAATTTATTCTACATCACGGGATATAAAGGTCCAGATCCAAATCCCAGATATGCAGATAGTGAGCAAAACAATAATCCGCTAATACCTGGTGTTGACAGAAGGAATACATGGCCGAGGAGCAGGTCGGTTACCTTTGGTGCAAATGTTGTTTTTTGAATTTCAGGATATTGAAATCTTTATTGCTTCAAAATATAAAGACATATCAACTGGTCGCAAATCCAAAGTTTATGGTGTCTGGAAAAGGAGAAGATATTCTTTTTAATTTAATCACATAATCGTGTTATTATGTCTTATTCCCTAATAATTTGGACAGATTTTTTAAACAATTTGAGGTTAGTGTTAATTACCACCTTTCCCTTTAGGTAAACAAACAAAATCCCCAAAACCTAACTCATTTTCTTGCACATATTATTGTTTATTTCTCCTCAAAAAGTTTTTCTATGGTCTTCATGGACAGAAACATTTTTCTGCTATCGGGAAGTTGGATAAAACCATATTTGGTATAGAAATTTTCAGCGTCTTCGTCCAAGGGATCAACCACCACAGCGAAAGAACCAATGGATTTGGATATTTCATAACTCTTTCCTAAAGCATCAATCAATAACATTTTACCAACTCCAGTTCCTTTGAATCTTTCATCAACGGCTAATCTTCCAAGAAGTGTTGTAGGAATCGAATAATATGAATTAGGTAACTGATTTTTGAAGTTGTCAGGTACTATATCCAATGGGATACTATTGTTTGAAAGAGTATAGTACCCCTGAATTAATCCGGCTTCCTCATTAAGAGAAACAAAACAAGCAGATAGTTTTCTTCTTATGTCCTGACTTGCTTGAGTTCTTAGATAAGTATCAAGCAATTCTTTACCGCAACTAAAATCGAGCTTTAGTTTTTTATGACTATTCGAGAGGATTTCTGTTGTGATCATTATTTATAAACCATTTTTTTATATTGCCTGGCTGCTGATACTAAGGCTTCATTTGGTTCTTGTGGATTTACTAAAGCATTAAAGAATATCTCACTGTCCCTTTGGGATGCCAGAATGGTTTCAGATTTTTGAATGATCATTTGTGCTCTTTCATAGACCGTTGATACAACAAAATCAGAAAGGTTCCTGTAACCACCTAATATGGCAGCTTTTTCAATGATTAGTTTCTTATCCTTTGATAGTCTTGCATCAAATCGGGCTTTTCCTTCATGTTCAATAATTGCGTCCATCGTATTTATTTTTTTTACAAACGTACGGAAATTATCCGTACGTCTTATCTATTTGTACGGAAAAAGACCGTACGGGATACAAAATAGTTTATTCGAGATGATTTGGGTTAGAACAATGTTAGTGCTTTTGTTGGTAGTGTGAAATAAAAAAGCAGCTCCGATCTCTCGTAACTGCTTGATTTTGAAGTGGGCCCAACTGGGCTTGAACCAGTGACTCCCTGATTATGAGTATTAAGACTGCCGTTTTCTTTCATTTTCTTCTATTTTTATTTGTTTATTAAATATCTGATATTTAATTATTTAAATGACTTTGTTATTTTATAAAATAGTATCTATTTTGAAATAATTGCTATATTTGTGTGCAAACTGTGTGCAAATATTCGTTTTGTACACATAAAATAAGCGTTTAAATATAGCGACTATGTTCAATTATGCAAACAGTGGAGTTACCGTATCTTCTATTTTAGATAACCGGAGGGCAACCAATGACAATTTATATCCTATCAAAATCCGTGTTACATTCCAGCGTATCCGTAAATATTATTCGACTGGGAAATATCTTAAATCAGAAGCATGGGAAAAGCTGCCGGATACTAAGAGTAAGAAGATGCTATCTATAAGATTTGATATTCAAAATACGTTTGATATAGTGAAAGATACTGTGCAAGGATTGTTGTATGAAGGTGGCTTTTCCTTTGAAGCATTAAATAGCCGCCTGAATAAGTCCCCTTCAGATACATTAAATGCCGGATTCAAAATAAAAATTCAGGCTTTATTGGATAATGAACAGGTTGGAACCCATCTTTTCTATCAGGATGCACTTAAAAGCGTGGAATCTTATGGAGGAGAGAATATTTCTTATACGGCAGTTACAGTAGATTGGCTAAAATGCTACGAAAAGTATATGTTAAAATTAGGAAGGGCATATACAACCATAGGGATGTACTGTCGCGCCATTCGTTCTATTATCAATGAAGCAAAAAGAGCAGGAATAATAAAAGAAAATCAATATCCATTTGGAAATGGGAAGTATGAAATACCAACAGGTACAGGTCGTAAATTGGCTCTTACATTACAACAAATAAAATCAGTTGCTAATTATACAGACGGAAAAGAAACGACAGAAAAATATCGTGATATGTGGTTTTTCTCCTACCTGTGTAATGGTATCAATTTTGCGGATATGCTTACTCTCAAATATTCCAATATACGGAACGGTGAGATTTGTTTTTTACGTGCAAAAACAGCGCGAACATCCAAGGTAAAAAAAGAAGTATGCGCGATTTTGACACCTGAAATGAACGCAATTATCAAGAAATGGGGCAATAAGTCCCAAAAGCCAGATGACTATATTTTTAAGTATCTGACAGGCAAGGAAACACCTTTTAAGGAAAAAGACGTGATAAAAGCTGTCACCAAACTTTGTAATAAGCGATTAAAAAAGATCGGAACAACTTTAGGAATTGAATCGTTAAGCACTTATACCGCGAGACATTCCTACGCCACAGTTCTGAAACGGTCTGGAGCGAATATTGCTTACATTTCGGAAAGCTTAGGTCATAATGATCTAAAAACAACAGAAAACTATTTAGCATCTTTTGAGAGGGATGAGCGAGTAAAGAATGCAAGCTTATTAACCAACTTTGGAGAATAAGCAATATGTTTGTTTTATAAATAAAATCGCATGGCAATACACATTAATGTCGAGAAATTGATTTCAGGAAAAATCGTTGAAGGGGAGCGGATTGAGTACAAAAAAGGTTGGAACCCGGCGGCGATTTACCGGACGATTTGTGCATTTGCCAATGATTTTGAAAATATTGGTGGAGGTTATATCATTGTTGGAGCGGAAGAAGAAAAAGGAAGGGCAAAACGCCCGGTTGCCGGTATTGCGACAAATGAATTGGATTCTATTCAAAAGAAGATGGTTGAATTCAATAAAATGATAAATCCTCACTATGATCCTAAAATCAGTATTGAAACAATTGATAATGCCTCAATTCTCGTAATATGGGTTCCTGGAGGAAATCAACGGCCATACGAAGTTCCTGAAGATGTTACCATTAAGAAGGACAAGAAATACCGTTACTACATTCGAAGGTATGCAAGTACTGTTCAGGCAGATAAAGACGAACGGGATGAATTGATAAGTCTTACACGCCAAACCCCTTTCGATGACAGGATTAACACTCAGGCAGGTGTTGAAGATATTTCTCCATTATTAGTCAGGGAATATTTGCAGAATGTGAAAAGTTCACTGGTCGATCAAATCGAAACAACCCCAATAAATGATATATACCGGGCAATGGATTTGGTAAGTGGTCCCGACGAATTACTTTATCCGAAAAATGTTGCCTTGATGATGTTTAATTATCGGCCGGAAAAATTCTTCCCCTATTCCCGAATTGAGATTGTTGAATTTCCTAATGGATTGGGCGATCCTGTATTTTATGAAAAACCGGCCATAACAGGCCCGGTCTATGTGCAGATACAGAAAGCGCTTGCCCAGTTAGAAAGTATCGTGTTAAAAGAACGGATATATAAATTGCCTGATAGGGCAGAAGCACAACGAGTATGGAATTATCCTTTCCGGGCTTTGGAAGAAAGTGTTGTAAATGCCTTGTATCATAGAAATTGGGAGGTTCGGGAACCGGTTGAGATACGGATTTTGCCGGATTGCATTGAGATTGTCAACCAGGGAGGTCCCGACCGGAGTGTCAAGATGGAAGAGTTACAAAAAGGGATTATTCATAACCGGAGGTATCGAAACCGGAGAATTGGTGATTTTTTAAAAGAATTGGATATGACTGAAGGCCGGGGAACAGGTATTCCAATTATCCGCAAAGAAATGGCAAAGAATGGCTCTCCTGAACCTCGCTTTGAAACAGACGAAAATCACAGTTATTTTATAACAACGCTCCCAATACATTCCGCCTTCCTTTTGGAAGAAGAAATGAGTGAAGGTGTACATAAAGTGGTTAAACTTTCTGATGGACAGCATGATGCCATTTTGAAACTTATTCATGAGGGTGTAAATGAGGGTGTAAATGAAGGTGTAAATGAGAATGTGTATGATATCATAAACATTCTCATAAATGTAGCAGGATTAAACGCAGTGGAGATAGCATCCCGAACAAAAAGAGGACTCTCTACTGTTGAGCGATACCTTCGTTTGTTACGGAAAAAAGAAATCGTTGAATTCAAGGGAGTACCTAAAACAGGGGGTTATTATCTGACCCAGAAAGCGAAAGATAAACTGAAATAGCTATGCCCCGACGCAAGCAATACAAAATATCAGCCAGGCAAACTGTAATCTATGATGTTATTGTGGCCGAGCTTCAGAAAAATCCCGAATTGGCTGATTACGATATGGGAACCATTGAAATATCCATAAAGAAGAAAATTACTCCCCGGATTCAAAACATTGATTTAGCGATAGCCAACCTGAAAAGATACATCGCAATTAACAAGGAACATATCCAGACCATTAACGGCGAAATGATTGTATCCAAAAAGGAGATAGCCAGGATGCTGAAAATCTCGCGGCCAACCCTTGATAAGTGGATTATGGAAGAATTTGTATCTCCCGTTCAGTCAAGTGTTTTGAAGGGTACAATAATCTTTCCTCCCGACCAGATTCTGAAGCAGCTTCAAAATAAAAAGAATAAAAAATAAAATAAATTTTTCAGCTTTACATCTGTTACGATTGGCATAATTTTGCATTTACAAGTAAATAAAAGAGTGCTTTTAAAAACTTTACATGGTGAGGTTTGATCTTATTTGGCATCATTTGTCTTATTCATGTAAAGCTATTTATCTATTTGATTTTCAATTATATTCATTTTTATTTTACACTTAAATTCAATCAGTACTATGTGTAATTTTAAATTTGAGTATCATGTCAAACATTATTCTAACTACACCCGACGAGCTGCGGGCAATCGTAAGCGAAGCGATCTCCGGCGCTTTTCCCAAACCGGTATCCAATCCGTCACAGATTGACACCATCACATTGAACGACGCACTGGAGTTGTTGAAAGAACATGGTTATCCAACGTCCAAGGCCAAGCTTTATAAGCTGACCTCAACCGGTAATATTCCATGTAAAACGTACGGAAATAAACTGGTCTTTTCCCGAAAAGAAATACTGTTATGGGCTGATAATCAGACTAAATCCAAGCACGATTCTGGTAAAATAACCATGGCATTAGCACGGAGCGCCAGACGTAAGAGGCTAAAGCTATGAAAGGAAAAATAAATGATTGCGGAAAATATATCCGCATTGGGACGACTTTGTACAAAACGGTACAACGTCCACTCATCAGCGGCGATTACATCGAGGAGAAAATCCCCTGGAGTTACGAAACACTACGGCAGGACTATGGCAAAAACAATCTTCCGGAGATCGAAAAGTACGATGGGTTTTGTATTATTCCCGACCATGTTTACTATAAACAAGTGCATGGGACATACCTTAATCAATATGAACCAATAATACATGTGCCGTGTCCGGGAGACTTTCCTTATATCCTGGGTTTTCTGAACCATATTTTCGGAGAACAGATCGAATTGGGCATGGATTACCTGCAAATCCTTTATACCCGGCCAACGCAAATGTTGCCGATTCTGTTACTGGTTTCCAATGAGCGGAATACCGGAAAAACAACATTCCTGCGGTTTTTGAAAATGATTTTCGGTAAAAATGCAACGTTCAACACGAATGAAGATTTTCGGAGCCAGTTCAATGCAGACTGGGCAAATCGCCTTTTGGTGCTGGTTGATGAATTGCTTTTAAATAAAATGGAAGATACGGAGAAAATCAAGAATCTTTCAACGGCAGGTGATTATAAGATTGAGGCCAAAGGCAAAGACCGGAGGGAGATTGAGTTTTTTGCAAAATTTGTTCTTTGTTCCAACAATGAACGAAATCCAATAATTATTCCCAAAGAAGAGGTGCGGTTTTGGGTTCGCAAAATCAATCTGATTGAAAAGGATAATATTCATCTCCGCGGACAGATGGCGGCAGAAATTCCGCATTTTTTAAACTACCTTCTGAGAAGGGAACTTTCTTCTAAAAATGAATCCCGGATGTGGTTTCATCCATCTACCCTCGACACACCAGCCTTACAGAAAATTAAAAAGTACAACACCAATAAGATTGAAATAGAAATGGCTGCTTATTGCTATGAGGTAATGGATGGATTAAAACAAAACAAATTGCGATGTTGCCCCAAAGACCTTATGGATGTGTTGCGCGAATCAGGGTTACGTGCTGATATTAATATCATCCGAAACATACTAAAAGACAGTTGGGGTCTGAATTCTGAAAAGAACGGTGAATACAGTTTTTATCTTATAGGCTCTGATGGAGAATTCATCCCGGTGAAAAGAAAAGGACGATACATGGAAATTGAAATAGCGATGGTAGATAAAATCCTGTTGTAATGTTGAGTTTTAGATTTAAAGCATTGATTGATAATAATTTTAACACCACAACACGGCCACAACAAACGCACAACAATTTTTACTCTGTTGAATTCCAACTGCGACAAATCAGACTTTTGTTGTGCTATTGTTGTGTTTGTAATAATCTGACAACATGTATTTTAACCTCATTTACAACAAAACAACAAAAAAATGGCAATTATGGCACTGCACGAAATAAAGCAAATAAGTATCCAGCAATACCTGGCAGATTTGGGAATCTTTCCGGCGAAAGATCATTCACATTATGGGATGTATCATTCACCCTTCAGGGAAGATCCTAACGCAAGTATGAAAGTAGATTATCCTAAAAATCTGTGGATAGATTATGGTACCAATGAGGGTGGAACGTTGATTGACCTGGTCATGAAAATGGAACATTATTCTCTGCATGAAGCCATATCTATGTTGGAACAGAAATACCACCGTACGGATTTAAGTACATACCAGCGTGACAACATACCAACAGGTAACTTTTCTTTTCACAGGGGAAAACCGGATTCAAACATGAAATCATCGGAACCGGCAACAAAAATATTGAACGTCCAGCCGATCAGCAACGCGGCATTAATTGACTATCTGAATGAGCGTCGGATCAGCATAGCCATTGCCCGGATTCATTGCCGTGAAGTTCACTATTCAGTAAATGATAAGCCTTATTATGCTGTCGGCTTTGAGAATGATAAAGGAGGCTATGAGCTGCGAAGCAAATACTTCAAAGGATGCACTTCGAAAGACGTTACTTCGGTAAAGCGAAATAGAAACCATTGTCTGCTCTTCGAAGGGTTTATGGATTACCTGAGCTTTCTTACCATACAAAAGCAGCAAAATGCACCGGTTGATGTGATTGTTCTTAATTCACTCACGAATCTGCCCAAAGTAAAAAGTACGCTCACAGCTTATAAAGGAATCTGGACATTTTTTGATAATGATGTGGCAGGGAAAAAGGCAGTTCAGGAATTGCAATCAACCTGCAACAATGTCAATGACCTGTCCTATTTCTATTCCGGGCACAAAGACTTAAACGAATACTTGTGCCATAAACAGCAGATTAAACAACCTCAAAAACTGAAAAGGCCGGGATTGAAACGGTAAGACGTAATCCGGAGGGTAATCTTTGGTTGGTAGAGGGGAGCAAGAGGGAACTGGACAAGTCCTGTTCATCCCTCTTGCCCTGCGGGATTACTTGCTGTTAACCAGCAAGATAAGAAAATTGAGTTTTATAAAGTCTTTTATAGAGCCTTTTCGCAAAGGTCTGTTTGTCAGAAAAATAAAGACCATGATTGTCATAGAAAAGTTATAATATGGAACAGAATAAGGATAAAACAACTTTAACAACAATCGGAATCGACCGTTCAACCAACCGGTTGATAGACAAGTTGTGTAAACGCTATAACTTGAAAAAAGGAGAAATTGTGAAACTTGCCTTTGAATATATGGAGAAGGCTTGCATCAATCCATCCGAGCCGCCGGAATCTGTAAAAGCCGAACTGGCGAAAATAAACAAGCGGCAGGATGATTTGATACGATTTATCCGCCACTTTGAAGAAGAGCAACTAAATCCGATGATCCGCGCGACAAATTCTATTGCCATCCGCTTTGATAATATCGCTAAAACGTTGGAAACATTAGTTCTTTCACAATTAGAACGGAGCCAGGAGAAAAACAATACAGTACTTCACAGGATCGCCGACCAATTTACCAAGCACGTTGATGCTGTCAACAATCAAACCAGACAGCTATCTGCTTTGGGACAGGTACAGAAACGGGATAACCAAAAGCTACTGGATCTGATAATACTGTACGCCGATCTTGCAGCCTGTGGAGTGATGGATGGGAAACGAAAAGAGAGTCTGAAATTGGAAATCCATAAACTAATCAATGCTGAATAAACCATGAACATTGACTTCCCGCCACCATCTAATGGAATATATAACAATGCAAACAGTAGCCGGCAGTTGGCAAACTACCTGGAACATGAAGACCTGGAACGGATGCAAAAGGGTATTTATACTGAAGGTTTTTTCAACCTGAAGGGAAATAACCTGTATAAATCCCAGGTGATTAAAGACATTGATGGAAACATCGGCCAGCTATTAAAAACTGATGCTAAATTTTACGCAATTCATGTTAGCCCCTCGGAAAAAGAGTTGCAAATGATGGGTAGCACCGAACAGGAGCAAGCCGAGGCGATGAAACGTTATATCCGGGAAGTATTTATTCCTGAATATGCCAGGAACTTCAATAAAGGACTATCAGGTGAAGACATTAATTTTTATGGGAAGATCCACTTCGGACGAAGCCGTTCAGATAACAAACTGAATATGCACTGTCATTTGATAGTAAGCCGCAAAGACCAATCAAACAAAATCAAAATCAGTCCGCTAACCAACCATCGCAATACCAGGAAAGGTGTAATAAAGGGAGGTTTCGACCGCGCTACCCTTTTTGAAAATGCAGAAAAGGGTTTTGACAAATTATTTGGCTACAATCGGCAATTAACAGAAACGTTTGAGTACTGCAATACGATGAAAAACGGCAGTATAGCAGCGAAACTACAAATGCAGGAACAGGAACTGAAAATACCGGATCAGTCGGTCGATACAGCGATTGATCGCTCAATTGATAAGTCTATTAATCAGCCGATTACAAAATCAAACAATCATTCAAACGAATTAAGTAGCGCAGCCTCCTTATTCTCCATTTTCCCATCAGCTAACGATACTAGCCATCCTCAGGAAGAGCAAAATTTATTGAAACTTAAGAAAAAGAAGAAACGGAGAGGTTTAAGGTTATAAACGAGCTTTTTTGCCCTCAGTTTCCTTCTTCGTAAAAGATGTTGTATTTTGATAGATATGCAGAAGTAATATAGAAATTCTATTTTTCTTTAATGAGTTTTTCGAGCCGATCCATCATCTGGTCCTTTTCTTTCAGCATGCGTTCATAGAGGGCAATTTTTTCTTCGTGAAGTTTTATTATTTGTTCAACTGGGTGAACGTTTGAAGTGTAACTCACGGCAATTGCATTATCTTTAAAATCTTGGAACGTATTGTTGATGATGTTTATAGCTTGCTCGTCGTCAAAATTTTGAAAAGCTTCCACCGGAACTTTCATGGCATTGGAAATCTGTTTCAGAAGTGGCAGTTCAATGGTTTCTTTCTGTTCCAGCAAAGAAATTTTCTGTTGGTTCCATCCTTCACCAAGTTCGTATGCAAGCGCATCCTGCTTGATTCCCAACATTTCACGAAACCTTTTCACATTGCGGCCTTCATGTACTTTAGTTTCCATAATTCTGATTTATTTTTCAATCAATTCAAAGATAAAACAATTTTGGTTAAAAAAGTAAAAGACTAAAGTTAACAAAGACTTCCGGTAAAATACCCGTGATAAAGAGATGTTTTACAGTACTCATTTTGAATGTGTTAAAAAAGAATTAGGCGAAATCTGGGTTTTAAAACTTTGTAATTTACATGCCCGCCGTTGATATTTTATCCTCCGGAAAAATTGAATATGCTATTGGGAGGTTGGAAATTTGTGTTGTACCCCTAAAACACTGCACATGAAAACAGCGATAAAACCTAATTTTTCGGTTCCGGGAAACGACACTTTAAGCGGAAAGCTCAAACAGTTAACCCATGAATTCCCGCTTGCATATATCTTTTATCATCCGGTTAATGCGACGAGCCCCCGCACACGTAGTAATTATTACAGAAGAATCCCAGGATGTTGAAATTATCGAATCACGGAAATGGATTAGTAATAGTCGGAATGAGAACACAATCTTGTTTCATATTGCCTGCCGGGAGAAAGTGAAAGTTGAATGCCAGTCCGGTAACCCGTTCATTGCCTGGTATTGTCAAAAATCAGCCCTCATCTATCAAAACCCGCAGGCAAAAGAATATCATGATACGGACTGGACTTCTTTTAAAAAGAGATTCAAAAGATATTCCAAGGCCTACTGTCATGATCGGGATAATCTGCTAACCGCAGTCAACCGATTTCAGGAGTTGGATTCCCTTACCGGGGTATTTGTTTCCTACCTTTCTGCTATTGAATACACAATCCAATACCTGGAAATTCTTTATACAGGACGCAGTTTTGAGTTAGACAACTTGCACCAACGAATCAAACTACTGACCCAGCATATCCCCGAGATGGAGGGCATATTTGTCCAAAAGAATGGAAATGAATATTACCTGGTCTCAGAACTGGAGAAAGCTAAAGAAGTAGCAGAGGATGGAGATGAAATACGGCTCAATGATAAGCTCATAAATAGTTTTTCCAAGACAGAGATGAAGCTCCATAAGATGGTTCTCTCCCGCCTTTCTGAGTTAAAGTCGCTGATAAAGTCCAGCCTTCCCAAACAGCCATGCGTTGAACATTCAGAATTCACAACAGGAGATGATCAGGTGACAGAGATAGCCGCACAAATAGTAAAAATACATCCGGTTGATGAAATCTATTTATTCCATCGAATCCAAAACAGTATGCATACCACCTGCTTTCTTCTGCTCATTGGAGAAGGTCTTGGAGCAGAAATCTTGAACCGGATTCAACAGTCTGTGAATTCCAAATTTGATGGAAAATATTCAGTTGTTTTGATAGGCCACAGCCGAATCTGGATACAAACCAATTTGTTTTACCACAGTCATTCTTCAGTAAAATAATGCAACCGGAGGAACTCCGATTTCAGTCCCATCCAAACCATCCTTCCATCCATTGGGAAGACAATCATACCCCTGAATATCCCGACCTCGAATATTTAAACCGTTCGGCAATAAATCTCTCGGCGCAGTATTTTGTACTGCGGAACCATTCGGAGAAAGACAATACAGAAGGCACCTTCGATTTATTTAGCAAATCCGTAATGAGAATATTCCGGACACTGGTTTACTCAAAGCTAAGTTACCTGCCATTAATCTTTGGAAGCTTTGCGTATATTCAGAACCTAGGTTGGAAAAAATCGAATACCTGTTTGAAAAACTAAGCGGAGAGGACTTTTTCAAGGAAGTGAACAAACGCAACCTTTTTCATCATGATCTTTCACGATTAACCGAAAAGAAGCTGCTGATAGCAGATGAAATTTTAAACACGCTGATACAGGAGTTAAAAAGGTTTCCCACCGTAAATATTCTTTATTAAGACCATTGCCTTAATAATAATTCCGGATTTAAGTAATAAGAACTATTTAATGTCGTATTCATAAACGCTAGAACCTTTGTAGTTAAAGGCAGAGCGAAAAGCAAAATACCACAACATCTCACATCCTAACACCCCGTCGAGGTGAATCTTTTGTCAAACTTTTTGCAAGCCTGCACTCCAATAGCACATTGGCTTTTCGTTTCTCAAACCCAAAGAGCTATTCCCACCCACAAGGCAAAAAACGTTTCACTCCAACCACCTCCACCGTTCCGCTTGTGCCAAAAAATTCACCCCCAAAGCTATTGATACATAACGTGCTATTCTATAACAGAAAGCCCCCTCGCCCGGATTCCGGGCAAAGGGGCAACCTAAATATAACCAACACGAACTATACTTAATCTCTCGTCGACTATCTATTCCTGATGCAAACCTGATGGTGTTCCAGAATAGTTTTTATTTCTTCTTTGCTAAGTCCTTCAATCCATCTTACTTTATCATTAAAAGTTAGATAATCAAATTCGTTCAAGGGGCAATCATCCCGCCGTTGAAGGGTTGGACAATTGTAAGCTA
>Ga0209417_1000149_pt1 | contig 188769 bp, 151 predicted proteins | sample RifGroF2_FD_184002 | JGI IMG/M metagenome (GOLD analysis project Ga0209417, IMG submission 184002) | Groundwater microbial communities from Rifle, Colorado, USA - Groundwater F2 (SPAdes) (version 2) | ecosystem: Environmental > Aquatic > Deep subsurface > Groundwater | place: Rifle, Colorado... | reverse complement strand
AATATCTGACTAATCTGTATTTTTTTTATGAAATAACCAACTCAATGCACCATAAAACCTAATAGCGAAAAAATATCTTTGAAAGTTATAATCTCATCTTAAAAAAGAATAATCCAGAAAATGCACCAAAATCAAATTTTCACACAGCCTGTTTATTCCGGGTTGGTAAAAAAAGCAAGTTATTTCAGGAAATCCGCCAGTTTATAAATGGCCTTTCTGCAAATAACTTTTTCACTCAGAAAGCTGGTCCGAAAATCCAAAAGAATTGTAGTCTAAATCCTGCTATTTCCAATCTTCCGGCATAGTAACCAACACGCTGGCATAAGAGGAAGAAAAGGCCGCGAAGTATCCCACGGCATCGTTGTCGATATTGCTGATGACATTGGCGGGTGGACCACTAAACAACGGGTTTTTAGGCTGGATTTCCTCCTGTACATTGAGGATGAATTCAAAATAGCTTTTGGTGATGTTCGATAACGACAAGGTGAAGGTGTCTCCCGGAGAAATCTCGTCTTTGTAGAGTACCATTACCGTTATGCCACCGGTGTAATTGCCGTTATAGAGTTTGTCGTCCGTTACACTCTTTCGCGAAACACTGTCGGTGATCATTTCTCCGTTCACATATCCGTTGAATAGGTAATAATTAACGGCCGGTGGTTCCCAGGCATATAAATGCACCAGCCAGCGTTCCCATTGTGCATTGTATTCCAACTCAATGGAATCGATCACGGCGGGTTGATGTGGCATGGTTTCGGTAGATTGGAAATAAACCGAATTGTTGATGGCATCCTTTAGTTGAATTTCAAGCGAATAAGTTTGTTGCGGGATTCCCCTGAAATCGACCGGAGCCATGTAATATCCCGGATTTTCAAGGTCTTCAACAAAAATGACAGCCGAATCGCCTGTGGTAACCTTCACCTGAGCCTGCGTTACACCTTGCGGCGGATTATTATAGAAATAATCAGATGTTTTGGTGAGTTTTACATGTTGTTCCCCTTCTTCAGGCGTAATGTACCCTTCAACGGCAAGTCGTGCGTAACTTTCATCCAGGTCGATGTTGATGCGTTCGGTACACGAACTAATGGCCAAAATCAACATAACCAGAGAGATATAAATTTGGAATTTCTTTTTCATGATCAGAATTTAAAGTTGTAGGTAAAGGATGGAATGATGCCAAACAGGTAGGTAGATTCGGCATAAGTTACATTTGGGTTGTCGGGTTCGCTCTGGAAATTAATAACATACGGATTCTTGCGGTTGTAGGCATTGTACACGGAAACGTTAAATTCGCTGTGCCATTTTTTTTCGGGTTTGTACTTTTCGCGCCAGGTAATGCTCATATCCAGCCGGTGATAATCGGGCATGCGGTAACTGTTGCGTTTTGAATAAACCGGCACAGTGGTATTGTTGTAATCGAACCGGCCTACCGGGAAGGTGACCGGGTTCCCGGAAGAATAAACCCAGGTAAATCCGAAGCTAACCCGTGTATTCAAATCGTAATTCATCACCAGAGAGATGTCGTTGGGTCGGTCGTAGGGCGATGGATATTCGTTTCCATCGTTGATGCCGTTGATTTTACGAAGCGACTTCGACAAGGTATAACTCAACCATCCCGTGAGCTTCCCGCTGTTTTTTTTCACCATCAGCTCAGCGCCATAGCCCCAACTTTTGCCAAAAAGGAGTTCTCCTTCAAAATATTTATTCAGCAGCAAGTCGGCATGATCGCGGTAGTCGATGGCACTGTTTGAATATTTGTAATACACCTCGATGGAGGTTTCAAATACATTTTCCCTGAAATTCCTGAAATATCCCAACGCAAACTGATGCCCGATTTGGGGTTTTACGTTCGGACTGCTCGGAAACCAAATGTGCAGCGGTGATCCGGCCGTTGAATTTTGAGCCTGTTGAATATACTGGTGGTTCTTGCTGTAACTGCCTTTCACCGAACTGGATTCGTTCACCAAAAAAACGATGCCCAGCCGTGGCTCAAAACCGGTATAACTGTTATAAAAATCTCCAGGTCCATGCGAAGTAGAATCGGTAACATTTCCCTGACTGTCAAATTGATAGTTGGTAGCTGACCCGATGTTGTTGAACATGCTGACCCTAAACCCATATTTTAGGATAAACAGGGCACCTATCTTTTGTTCATTGCTGATAAACACGGCACTTTCGAGCGCATGCTGGCTGTTAAGCTGGTATTTGGTGATAAACGAATCCTTGTTGGTTCCCTGAATTACACCGGGAAAGAAATTGTGATATAAGGTTGAATATCCAAATGTCACCAGGTTATTTGGATTGGCAAACCATTGAAAGTCCTCCCTCAGGTTGTAATCGTCCAGTGATGATTGCCAGTCGAATCCATTGGCGGAATTTTCCGACACCCCCAATTGGTAATTAAACCGGCTGGCCACAAAGGTTAAATTGGAAAAAAGTTTCTTGTTGAAGATGTGGTTCCACCGTGCTGTTCCGGTGGCGTTTCCCCAATTCATTCCAAACAATCCGCTTTTAAACACATCCTTCCCAAAATAACCCGATAAATACAGGTGGTTGTTGCCGTTGATGTTATAGTTGACTTTCATGTTTAAATCGTAGAAATACAGGATGTTGCTGTTGATGTCTTCGTCCGGCGACAAACGGAGGAATAAATCGGCATAAGATCGCCTGCCCGCCACCATAAAGGCGACCTTGTCCTTTACAACCGGCCCTTCGAGCAACAACCTGCTGCTGATGAGCCCGATACCGCCATTTCCATGGAATCCTTTTGTGTTGCCGTCTTTCATCCGCACGTCTATCATCGAAGCCAGCCGGCCACCATATTTGGCAGGCAGATCACCTTTGTACAGGTCAACACTTTTTACGGCATCGTTATTAAAAACGGAGAAAAACCCCATCAGGTGACCTGCATTGTAGATGGTGGCTTCATCCAGCAGAATCAGGTTCTGGTCAGGCCCACCCCCGCGTACACTCAACCCCGACGATCCTTCGGCCACAAATTTTACCCCCGGCAGTAGTTGAAGGGCTTTTATCAGGTCCACTTCACCCATCAACGATGGGATGGATGCAATTGTTTTGGCGGAAATGCTGTTGACACTCATCTGGGCATTCACTACGTTTTCGTTTTTGGCAAGTCCAGTTACTTCAACCTCATTTAAATCATGACTTGTTGAAACCATTTCGATGGTGAGTGTTGTATCGTTATGTAACTCAATATCAATTATGTAATCGTTGTATCCCAAAAAGGAATAAACCACATGGTAAGAGCCAACGGGTAAGGTCATGCTGTAAAATCCATAGTTGTTTGAAGTGGTTCCTGACTTGGTATTGGAAACATACACCGTGGCACCCGGAAGCGATTCCCCGTTTTCCTTGTCGTAAAGATGTCCGCTCAGGGTAACTCCCTTTGAGATGTTTTCAGCAAAGGATCGGGCTGTATAAGTGCAGCAAATTAATAACAGGATGAGGGGAATCCAAAGGAGTTTATTCATATTAAAGGTGATTTTAAACTGAGGGTCAGTTCAATGATGTCGGAGCTGCCATCATCATTGTCGCCGACTCCAATCACCTCAAAAACGCCATTAGTGGTGGTGCTTTTAAGGGTGATGCTTTCAAGTTTTTTTGTGAATTGTTTGTCTTTAAAAGTGAGGTTGCAGATTGAATAGGTTCCTTTTTCGAGTCCGCAAAATGGGATGTATCCGATGTAACTGCCCAATACTTCTCCATCGGATGTTGCTGTTTTAGTGTTTTCAAGCGAAGCGGTAAACAACAATCCGGCTTGGTCAGGCGAACTACAAGCACCTGAAAATCCGGCGGAAACGCCTTCGAATTGGGGAAGCTCAAACCGGTAAATCATGATCTCAGGTACGGATTTATTGTTTAAAAAGTAATTAAAAAAGGCTTCGTGCGATATGCTAACGACAAAGTTGGATGTAACATTGCCACGTTGCAATAAATAAACGTGCTCATTGGCAACAGCCAGGCCCTCGATATTGAGCTCACCCGGCTTAATTCCTGATTGTGCACTAATTGTATCAAAAAGGTCGCGGACATTTTTTTGATAAATCGGGGCTTTTGTTGCCAAAGGAAAAAGATAAGCTGTATCGCGGGTAACAGCCTTCGAACCACTCGAAACCACCATCATCATTTCACGGCCGTGCAGTTCAAAAATATCCATCGATTCAAAATCGGCTTTGATGCTTCCCGGAGTTCGCCCGTTTATCAGGCTGTCAACATGACTTAATTGCGTTTTGTTTACAATGTTGTACCTGTTGTCGAGTTGAAAAAGCCATGGAACATCATCGCCGGCAATATAAGTGATGCCATCCTGATACCAGGCAGCTGACGCCGAGGACAGATTTTCGAGATAAGTCGTTTGATTCACGGTAGCCACAATTTTTTTTACTTCACAGGTGTTACAACCTGCAATAAGTATTAATGACAAGCCAATGACCAAAAAGTTTAAAGGTTTCATGAAATGGTGTAATTTTTTTGCAAATGTAAGCGGTTAATATCACTTTGAGGTTAAATTCAAATAAAGGGCACATTATTTGAGGATGAAAATATCAGCCTTAAAATGAATGGGCGACAAAGTATGAAAATTGAAAGAAAAAGATTCGTGGCCGCCCTGTTACCTCCGGCATATCTGCTCGTTTTCATGTGGTTGGTTAAAATCTTTGAAGTCTTATTAAAAACCGATGTGGGATTTTTAGGAATTCATCCGTTTTCGTTGGATGGATTGCCGGGCATATTCCTGATGCCATTTATTCACGGAGGCTGGAGTCATTTAATGGCCAATACAGTTCCATTTTTGGTTTTGTCCACTGCTTTGTTTTATTTCTATCGCGAAATTTCATGGAAGGTCCTGATTGGAATTTGGTTGCTTTCAGGAATGTGGGTTTGGTTTGGAGGTCGTCCATCATGGCACATCGGAGCCAGTGGGGTGATTTATGGGTTGTCTGCTTTTTTGTTTTTAAGCGGAATTATCCGAGATGTAAAAGGACTTGCGGCGCTTTCGCTGATCGTGGCATTTTTGTACGGGAGTATGATTTGGGGTGTTTTTCCCGATTTCTTCCCCAAGGAAAAAAACATCAGTTGGGAAGGGCACCTGGGTGGATTGATTTCAGGCGTGATTATGGCACTGTATTATCGCACACAAGGCCCGCAACGGCGTAAATATAGTTGGGAACTGGAGGATGAAGAGGAGGAAGATCCAAATCCCTATTGGCGATCGACTCATACCTGAAATTTACTTTTGGCTTTGGTGATATTCACCCGCAGCCTTTACAAACCCTACAAAAAGCGGATGAGGTTGTTTTACAGTACTCTTGTATTCAGGATGAAACTGAACGCCAATAAACCATGGATGATCCTTTAATTCAATAATTTCCACCAAATCTTCCTGTGGATTGATCCCCGTTATCGCCATACCGTTTTCCTCAAACCGGATGCGGTATTCGTTGTTGAATTCGTAACGGTGACGGTGGCGTTCTTTTATTATATTGGTTTCGTACAATCCATAAACCAGGCTGTCTTTTTTTAGTTCACAGTCGTACGATCCCAAACGCATGCTGCCTCCCAGGTTCTTTACGCTTTTCTGCTCTTCCATCAGGTCAATTACCGGATACGGAGTATTGGGGTCAATTTCTGTAGAATGGGCCTCTTCAAGTTTCAATACATTGCGCGTAAACTCAATGGCTGCACACTGCATTCCCAGACAGATTCCAAGGAAAGGAATCTTGTTTTCGCGCGCGTACCTTACCGCCTCAATTTTGCCTTCAATGCCACGGCCACCAAATCCGGGGGCTACCAAAACGCCATCCAGTCCGGCCAGTTTTTCGTTTACATTTTCTTTGGTGATTTGTTCCGATTGGAGGGATTTGACATGAACCTTGGTTTCGTTGGCCGAACCGCCATGTACAAACGACTCATGAATGGACTTATAGGCATCCTTTAATTCAACATATTTACCTACCAATCCGATGGTGATTTCCTGTTTTGGGTTCTTCAGCCTGCGGATAAAATTTTCCCAGTTTTTTAAGTCCAGTTGTTCCGGAACGGGAGTTTGCGTTTTTCTTAAAACGGCAATATCCAGTTGCTCGTCTTTCATGAGTAAGGGCACATCGTAGATGGTTTCTGCATCAATGGATTCGATTACATTGTTGTGCGAAACATTACAAAACTGGGCTATTTTTCGTTTAATACCATCATTTAAAGGATGTTCGGTACGGCATACGATGATGTCGGGCTGCACTCCCTGTTCCAGCATGGTTTTTACCGAATGCTGTGTGGGTTTGGTTTTCAACTCCCCGGCGGCCTTTAAATAAGGGACCAGCGTGAGATGAATAACAGCACAGTCATTTTCCAACTCCCATTTCATCTGACGAACAGTCTCGATAAACGGAAACGATTCAATGTCGCCAACTGTTCCGCCAATTTCGGTGATTACAAAGTCGTATTTGCCCGTTTCACCTAAAATTTTAATGCATCTTTTAATCTCGTCCGTAATGTGAGGAACCACCTGAACTGTGGTGCCCAGATATTCACCTCGGCGTTCTTTCTCAATCACGTTCTGATAAATTCGTCCGGTGGTAACGTTGTTCGCCTGCGAAGTGGGTGTGTTCGAAAACCTTTCGTAATGGCCAAGGTCGAGGTCGGTTTCGGCACCATCTTCCGTTACATAACACTCACCATGCTCGTAAGGGTTTAGTGTTCCCGGATCGATATTGATGTAGGGATCAAGCTTTTGAATGGTGACAGAAAAGCCCCTGCCCTGGAGCAATTTTGCCAATGATGACGAAATGATTCCTTTTCCTAAAGAGGAAGAAACACCTCCGGTTACGAAAATGTACTTAACGTGTTTATTCATGTGGTGGATAAAAAATTGATGCCCTAAGAAAGTGCAAATATAGCAATCAGGCGGTTTGTGGCAATTGAAATTTTTATTTATTCTTTTACCGGCTTGTTAGGATGTTTATTGTTGGTTAATAAATAGATAGTTATGTGGTTTACATGTGTTTATAAAAAAACCGGTATTCCCTTAAAGAAATACCGGCTGAATAACCTGTCTGATTTTTTAATAGTAGGTGGGTCGTTTAACCCCTGCCATATTTTTAGCTACGCGAATCACCTGTAAGGCATATCCAAACTCGTTGTCGTACCAGATATACAGCACCACATTTTTTTTGTCTTCCGACACGATGGTTGCCAGGCTGTCGAAAACGCTGGTAGCAGGCTCTCCAATATAATCTGAAGAAACGGCGTCGGCTGAGGTAGAATATTTTATCTGGGCCACCAAATCTCCGGAAAGGGAAGCTTGGCGCATCATCTCGTTGATTTCTTCCTTGGTGGTTTCACGGTTCAGGCTCAAATTAAGCACCACCAACGAAACATTTGGAGTGGGTACCCGAATGGCATTTCCGGTAAGTTTACCCTTGAGGCCGGGGATGATTTTTGTGACTGCCGAGGCTGCACCGGTTTCGGTGATAACCAGATTGAGAGGTGCAGAACGACCTCTGCGTGATTTTTTGTGCATGTTGTCCAGAAGGTTCTGGTCGTTGGTGTAGGAGTGAACTGTCTCCAGATGTCCTTTTTCGATGCCGATTTCACGCTCCAGAACCGATAAAATGGGCGCTGATGCATTGGTAGTACAAGAAGCTGCCGAAAAAATGGTTTCCTTTTTGTAGTCTACTGACTTTTCGTTAACGCCAAACACAATGTTTGGAATATCACCCTTTCCGGGAGCTGTTAGCAAAACTTTGGCAATTCCTTTGGCATTCAGGTGGCGGCTTAGCGCATCACGATCGCGAAAAATACCGGTATTGTCGATCAGCACGGCGTTGTTGATGCCATATTCGGTATAGTCGATGTCTTCCGGATTTGATGCATTTAGCATCAAAACCTTATGGCCATTGATATAAATGGTCTTGTCATCGAGATCTTCGATGGCTACTCCTCTGAAGGGACCATGAACCGAGTCGTGACGGAACAGGGAAGCGCGTTTTGTAATTTGTTCATCATCGTTGCCTCGGGTGACGATGGCCCGCACACGAAGTTGGTGCCCGTTGCCCTGGATAATCAGTTCGCGGGCCAGTAAGCGGCCAATGCGTCCAAAACCATATAGCACTACATCCACCGGGTTTTCAAAGTTCGGTTTATTGCCGATGTAGTCTTTGAGTTTGAAATTGATAAAGTCTTCTGCATTAACAAATTGGCCCTTTTCTTTGAGCCACTCTCCGTTGAGTCTGCCAATATCGAGTTTAGAAGGTCCGACACCACAATGGAGGATCGCTTTGGCCAGCATGAGAGAATCCTCTATTTCGAGCTGTTTGTCGATGATGTTTTCGACGTAGGAGTGCCGGTACAGAATTAAACTGGCACTTCTGTCGATAAGTTGGCTTCTGAACAGAACCAGTTCAATGGATTTTTCATAAAAAAGTTTGGTGAGTACGCTGATAAATTCATTGGCAATCATTTCCTTGTGAGCCCACTCACTCAGCGATTCTTCGTAATGGCCATTCATGTTTTTTTTTGGTACCATGTTCATCTTTTTTTGGGTAATCAAATTGTGTAATAGCTGTAAAGCAAATGTATAAAAAAAGGTGGTTTTGCAACAAAACCACCTTTATATTCTTAAAATTTAATTATTGTCCTAAATACGCCTTTAAAAGTCTGCTTCGTGCGGTATGACGCAGTCGCCGTATTGCTTTTTCTTTAATTTGTCGCACCCGTTCGCGGGTGAGGTCAAATTTATCACCGATTTCTTCCAGTGTAAATCCATGGTTCATGCCGATGCCATAATACATGTTGATAACGTCGCGTTCTTTGTCGCTTAACGAGGCCAGCGATCGCTGGATTTCGCTTCCCAGACTTTCCCGCATCAGCGACTCATCTGTTTCTTCAGCATCCCGTGGAATGTACATATCCAGAAAACTTGTGTCGTCTTCTTCACCCAGAGGTGCATCCATCGAAACGTATTTGGTGGCGATTTTCATGGCCGAATTAATCTTGTGATCGGCCACTTCCATTTCCTGGGCAATCTCAGATTCAGATGGCATACGCTCATATTTTTGCTCCAGCCTTGAGGTGGTTTTCTTAATTTTGTTCAACGAACCCACCTGGTTTAACGGCAATCTGACAATACGCGATTGTTCGGCAAGCGCCTGTAAAATGGATTGGCGAATCCACCAAACGGCATATGAGATGAATTTAAAGCCACGGGTTTCATCAAAACGTTGTGCTGCTTTAATCAAACCTAGATTGCCTTCGTTGATCATATCCTGTAAACTTAACCCTTGGTTTTGGTATTGTTTCGATACCGACACAACAAAACGCAGGTTGGCTTTGGTGAGTTTTTCAAGGGCAATCCGGTCACCGGTTTTGATGCGACGGGCTAAATCTACTTCCTCCTCTGCTGTTATTAACTCCTCTTTTCCAATGTCTTGCAGATATTTGTCGAGGGAAGCAGTATTCCGATTGGTGATCGATTTTGATATTTTAAGTTGTCTCATAGTGCGGATTTGTAATATGAAGTTTGCTTCAAAATTGGGGACGCAATTTATTAAAAATAAATCTAAATAACAAACATTATTTCATGAATTCGTAAGAAATTCTTGCCCCGTTGGGATAAATGCCTTTTAACCGGATAATATTACTCTGCGATTGGTTCAATGCCTCGTCCAGGTTCTGCTGGGTTTTTATTCTTATCCCATTGATTTCGTACAAGATAAGGCCTTTGTTGATACCTCCTTGTTTCAGGATACCGTCTTCAAGCCGAATTACTTTTAACCCTGCGGGGATTTGTAGGTGCTCTTTTTCTTCCTGGACAACAGGTTGTAATTCAGCTGACAATTGTGAGCTAAAAAATGAATCGCCTGCCCTGACAATGGCCGTTGTCCCACTTTCATTTTTAAGTACCACTTCAACGGTCTTCAATTTGTTGCCACGGTTTACCATGACCTTAACTTTGTTCCCGGGACTGTATTGGGCTATCACTCCCATGAGTGACGAAGTTGTATTGGTGGGTCTTTCATCGATGGACAGTATGACATCTCCTTTCTGAAGACCTGCTTCGTATGCCCCACTGCTTTCGACCACACCATTGATATAGGCTCCTTTAACCTCTTTCAAATTCAAATTTTCTGCCAATTCTGCATCCACATCCTGTATTTGAACCCCGATATAAGCGCGCTGAATTTCACCGTATTCCATCAAATCATCTACCACCTTACGAACGATGTTGACAGGAATCGCAAATGAATATCCCTCGTAAACACCTGTATGAGAGGCAATGGCGGCATTGATTCCCACCAGTTCACCCTCCGTGTTTACCAAAGCACCACCGCTGTTTCCCCGATTTACCGCTGCATCTGTTTGAATAAATGATTCAATGGCTGATTTTGATCCCAGGATGTTGATATTGCGTGCTTTCGCACTTACAATACCGGCTGTTACCGTGGAGGTGAGGTTAAATGGATTGCCTACGGCCAGTACCCAATCGCCAACCTGAAGAGCGTCCGAATCGCCATAAGTAAGAAACGGCAAATCGTCCCTGTCTACTTTTATTAAGGCCAAATCGGTTGATGGATCGAGCCCCACTATCCGTGCTTCAGCTTCATGCCCATCGTTGAACTTGATACTTACTTTGTCTGCACCATTTACCACATGGTTGTTGGTCACAATATAACCATCTGCCGATATAATCACGCCCGAACCAAAGGCAGCGTATACATTCTGCCGTTCAGGATAGTGATTTAAATAATCTTTAAACGGGCCAAAGAAATCGTAGTAAGAGGTATTGGCAGTTAATATTTCAGATTTTATGTGAACCACTGCATTTAATGACTTGGTGGCTGCTTTCCTGAAATCAGTAGTAGCTTCAGGTAAATAGGATGACTGATGGACGGGTATAGATTGCGATTGACTTATCTCCACACCCGAAGGCTGGGTGGACTCAGATTTGGTTTTATTATTCGATTCTGAAAAAAATACCAATAACAAAACCAGGGTTGCACCGGCGGCGCCTCCTAAAAAACTTTTTGTAAACGAACTTAGTTTCATTTTTCTCGTGTATTTTTGCTTGTTAACGTAGATTTGCCTACTGAAATTATTTTTTAAAGGTTAATAAATGTTAAGGTGCACCTTATTTTTCTAATTAAATAGTTTAGTGATTATGAATCTTCCGTTTTACAAATTTCATGGCAATGGCAACGATTTTATTTTGGTTGACAGCCTGTCTCAATCGGTCAAACTGACAGACAACCAAATCATGAGGGTTTGTCACCGCCGTTTTGGAGTGGGTGCTGATGGTTTAATACTGGTTCTTCCATCAGTAGAGCATGCTTTTACCATGAAGTATTTCAATTCGGATGGTTTAGAAGGAACCATGTGTGGCAACGGTGGAAGGTGTGTCGCGGCCTATGCCTTTATGCGTGGATATGCCACCGGCACATTTTCGTTTGATGCCATTGACGGGGTTCATCAGGCTGTTGTTGAGCGGGTGATCAAACCTGGTTTCGAGTGGTTTGTCTCTTTGCAGATGCAAGATGTTATGCATGTTGACCGTGATGGAGATGATTTTTTCCTCGATACAGGATCGCCGCATCTGGTAAAATTTGTAAATAATGTCCGCAGCCTGGATGTTTACGCCCTGGGAAAACAGATTCGCTATAACAAACATCCTGATGTCGGGGGTGTGAATGTCAATTTTGTAGAGGTAAGCCCGGAAGGCCTTTTTGTCCGTACTTACGAAAGGGGTGTGGAGGACGAAACCCTTTCTTGTGGAACGGGTGTCACGGCTTCGGCCATTGCGGCTGGAATAAAATTTGGTGAAAACAGTTGGAAAATAGAAACCCCCGGCGGACCTTTTTTAGTCGATTTTAAGGTTGAAGAGTGGGGGAGAACCCGGATTTGGCTTCGTGGTCCGGCTGAATTGATTTGTAAAGGTGAAGTGGAATTGATCAGTTAAGTGATGGTTGATTCATTTTTAAATAATGAAATGAAAGTTGATTAATGCGATTCGATATGAAAAACATGTTACAGATGAATGGGATCAAACTTCGGGCACCCGAGCCCGATGATGTGGATTTTTTATTCGACCTGGAAAATGACAGCCGTTTGTGGCACTTAAGCAATACCCAATCTCCTTTTTCCAGGTTCGATCTGGAACAATATGTACTTCAATCGGATAAGGATATCTATTCATCAAAGCAAATCCGCTTCATCATTGAAAAAGTGGATGGCAAAAAGTGTAGAACCATCGGCACAATTGATATTTTTGACTTCGAACCGAAACATAAACGGGCCGGCGTGGGTATAACGTTACTCGAAGATGAAAGAGGAAAGGGTTTGGCGGCCATTGCATTGAAAATTCTGATTCGGTATGCCCTTGGATATTTGAAACTCAATCAGCTTTATTGCGAGATTGAAGAAGACAATACTTCCAGTATCAAATTGTTCGAAAAAGCAGGGTTTAAGTTAACCGGAATAAAGAAACAATGGGTAATAAGAGGGATCGCCAGAATAGATGTTCATTTTTATCAATTGATAGAAACAGTTAAACCAGGTTAAAATGACATATTATCATCACAGATACGGAAGCAATAAAAAGAAGAAAAGTGTATTCGCGAGAATAATATTATGGTTTATTCTTCTTCTTGTAGTGGCAACTGCTACGGCCTCGTGGTTTATGTATGAAATCGTACTACAACCCAATGTATGGACTCCCTCCGGAGAACCGGTATCCGTATTTATACCCACTGGTGCTGATTTCAATCAGGTGAAATCAATATTGTATGAAAAAGGGCTCATTGTTCACAGAGCGAATTTCGAGTGGTGGGCTCGCAAAATAAACTATCCCGAATTAGTGAAACCGGGTCATTACGTTATTCAAAACAACCTGAGTAATAATGCGCTAATCAATATATTGCGGTCCGGAAAACAGGTTCCTGTCAGGGTTGTTTTTAACAACCAACGCGATATTTACCAACTGGCTGGCAGGGTTTCGGAACAAATAGAAGCTGATTCAGCCTCCATCGTGGCTTACCTAACCAATGAGGCTACTTTACAAAAATTCAACCTGACCAAAGAAACCATTTCCTGTCTGTTTATTCCAAATACCTATGAATTTTATTGGAATACCAATGCCGGCGGTTTTACTAAAAGGATGGAGGAGGAATACCTGGCTTTTTGGAACGACGCACGTAAGATGCAAGCCAGGAATATAAATATGACCATCCCACAAGTAATTACACTTGCGAGCATTGTTGAAAAGGAAACCAATAAAAATGATGAAAAAGCCCTGATCGCGGGAGTTTACGTCAACAGGTTGAATGCAGGATGGTTATTGCAGGCCGATCCAACCCTGGTATACGCGCTCAACGATAAGAATATTCATCGGGTGTTGAATGTGCATAAAGACATCGAATCACCATACAACACATACAAGAATCCGGGTTTACCACCGGGGCCTATTTGCATTCCATCCATCGCTTCCATCGATGCCGTGTTAAATCATAGTCACGAAGAAAACCTGTTTTTTTGTGCAAAAGATGACCTGTCGGGATATCATGTTTTCACCAAATCATATGCACAACACAATCGGAACGCACAGAAATACAGGAAAGCACTTGATGAAATGAAGGTGTTTAAGTAGGAGTTTTCGTATGCTTTATACCACCTCTTCTATCTCAATCTCATCCATTAAGTAAACCAACAACGCCTTCACCTCGCCATAACCAAGATTAGTTAGCGCCTGCCTGTATTTTTCCATTTGCATGGAATGTTCAGGGCTCTTTACGCCTGTTTTATAATCGATGATTACCAACTTGTTATCTGTCTTTACCACACGGTCGAGCCGGATGATTTCTCCACTATTGAGCAAGAGTTCAGTTTCGTTCCTGCACCAAACTCCGGGAGAGAAATAGGGCTGTAATGTTGGATGTTGAACAAGCTGATTTAAAATGGAGGTCAATAATTCGGCTTCCCCTGTAGTATAGTTACCCAATGAAACCCTGAAGTTCACCTGAAATTCAATATCCCGGTGATCGATAATATGGGCCAACAGCTGATGTAGCATGATTCCATAATCACGCCCGGAGGTTTTTATTGCATCAAAAAACAGCGTTTCATCAGGTTTGGTTACCCAACGGTCGTCTTCCCATGGGAAAGAGGACCAGGTGGAGAGTTGGTTTGGAAAGAGGTCTCTGTCATTTTGCAATGAATGACCCGGAAGTTGACCAAATTGGTAGGTAAGCTGGTTTTCGTCGAACAGGTTTTCTTTTTTTAAATACTCAACCAGATAGGAAGCGAGTTTCCCTCTTCTTTTTTCATCGTTGTTGTTTGCCAGGATGAAAAGTGCTTTTTTTGGCCGGGTAAAGGCCACATACAGCACATTCAGAACATCAAGCAGGGAGCGGTTTTGTTCACGCAAATAAACATCCTCTCGATCGATGAGGGAGAGTGCTTTTGTCAGTGGAAAGAGTCCTATCTCAAGTTCTTCGGGTTCTGCCAGCCGGATATCCATCCAAAATTCATCTTTTGTGTGTTTGATACGTTCAAGGTCAGTGTCCGCAATCACGACCGTAAAAGCCAATCCTTTGGATTTGTGGACAGTCATTACCTGGATGGCGTTGGTGTTTTCGGGAGAAGCAATGTAATAGTTGTTTTTCTTGTCTTCCCACAGGCGGATCATGCTTTCGATGGATTGAGGCGACTGTTGCAGAAATTCATAGTAATATTGAACAAAAACGTTGGCCTTACTCGCCTTAACCAGGTTCCTCCAAACGAAGTCGGCTATTTCTGTGAGTGGCTTTTGGGCCAGTTGGCTTTCTGTGATCTCAACGCCAAAAAACTGCAACAGGCATTTAATGGAATCACATTTCAGTGAAATAAGTTCTCTGAGGAATTGATCTGCATTTGTTTCGGGATGGTGCAGCAACCTCAGGTTTTCGGCGATGGTGGTTTGTGCGATGGCATCGGTGGGATTGGCCAATAGTTGAAAAAAAGCTGACAATACCTGTACTTCAGGAGCATTGGCCACCAGTAGCGATTCTTCTGAAAGCACCTCATAACCCAGCCCAATCAAAAATGCAGCATGCTCCCTCACCGCCTCTTTGGTCCTGCAAAGGATGCCAAGGTCATGCAACGCGTATCCTTTTTCCAGCAAATTTTCTACAATTTCCCTTATTTTCTCCTTTTTCCGAGCAACAAGTTCGGCCTTGTTTTCTGCTGTAATCAGGTCCACCCTTACCAAACCTCCCGATTTGTTGTTGCCCGGGACCAATTGTTCATGATGGGCATATATTTTCGCAATATACTCACCCGATTGGGATTTCAAAAAATCAAAAAACCGGTTGTTAAAGCGGATTATCTGTTCAAGCGAACGCCAGTTGGTATCGAGTTGTATTTCCTGATAGGCATGTATTAACTGGTTCTCACGTTGAGCCGAAAGAGAAGATCCGTTGTTTTCGTGCAATCTGGGCAGGTTTGCAAACAACTCTACTTCACCATTCCGAAACCTGTAGATGGCTTGTTTGGCATCGCCCACGATCATGTTAAACCGATTGTAAGCCAGCGATTCATCTATTAAGGGGAGGAGGTTGTCCCATTGCAGTAGGGAGGTATCCTGAAACTCATCAATCAGGAAATGTCGGTATTTTTTGCCAAGCCGTTCGTAAATAAATGGCACCGGCTGCTCAGCTACCTCGTTGTGAACCAATTTATTAAATTCAGAGATGTGTACCTTTCCCGTTTCTTCGGTATAAGCAGTCATCACCTGACGCAGTTCATGAACCAGGGCCAGCGTGTAGATTTTTTTACTCAGCAAATAAAACATGTAATAGGGCTCTAACAAATCGATCAGGCACTCAAAATGATGAAGGAGCTGTGATTTGATGGAGTCAATCTCTTGTTTTGCAAAGGCGTTGGCTTTGGTCGATGTCCATTTATCTTCGGCTATATTTTTTAATACAGTTGCTGTAGCAGGTAACTTTTCAGCATCAGTACTTTTTACCCGGGCAGCTTTGTTAAAGAAATTATAAATTCCATTGCTGCCTCCGGCCAAATCACCGGGCAAAATACCATGGATATTAAGCAGGTCGAGTGCTGTAAGTGCTTCTTTTTCGATGGTTGCTTTTTGAAGTTCGAGTTTTTCAAGCAGTTTTTTGATAAGGATCCAAAGTTCATCTGTTGACAATCCGGCCAGTTTTTTCACCTGAAGAAAACTCTCCTCGCTCAGCTGGCTGGTAATAAATCGGTTGAGCATGTAAGTGGGATCCGCGTTTTTTTCCTCCTCGGCCTGAGTGAGTACGAATTTTACCAAAATCTCTGTAAGAATGGCATCGCTACCCACTTTGTCGTATAGGCTTTGAACAATCTCAGAGGTCATGTCGTTTTGTTCGAGAACCACTTCAAAGTTAGGAGGCAGGTTCACTTCGTTGGAGAATGTCCGGATGACTTTATGAATGAAGGAGTCGATGGTACTCACCGAAAAATCCTCGAACCGATGCAGGATGAACGAAAGCACCTGTTTAGCGCTCAAACTAAATTCCTTTTCGGGAAGTTGTACTTTTTCAAACAACAAAACAATTCTGTCATCCTCTTTCCAATGTCCGTTGACGATGATTTTCAGGGTTTCAATTATTCTGTCTTTCATTTCATGCGCCGCCTTGTTTGTAAAAGTGATAGCGAGGATATGCCTGAAATCTTCCGGATGCTTCAAACAAATTTTAAGATATTCGTTTACCAGGGTGGTTGTTTTTCCTGATCCTGCTGAAGATTTATAAACTACAAGTGGCATGTTAGGGTATGGGTTTTTATGAATGGATCATCTGTTAAGGAATGGGTTTGTTGGGAAGGTTTTTTTCTTTCTGATCCAGTTGCTTTAGTCGTTCGCGTTTGCGTGTGTTAATAAAGAATTCAGAGATGTTATTAAATTCTTTTCTGAACACGATACCAACACCCTGCGTGTAGGGTGAAATCTGGTCGTAGGTATTTGAATTATACCAGGAGTTTACATTTGAATGATTAAAAACCTTCAGCACCCAACGACCATCCGGGGTGAGCTTATAGCCGATGTTGATGTCACCCACCAGGTTAGAAGCGCTTTGCTGGCTTCGGTTATAAGTCATACCAAAGTTCCCGTCAATCGTCAATCGGTCGTCGAACAGTTGTGTGGAAAGAGCCACCTCAAACTCTTCCTGCGAAACGGCATCGCCCGGTTTGTAGTTTACACCAATATCAAACGCATCACTGATCTGCGAAAGCATATTGCTGAGCTGGTTGGCGATGATACCATAATAAGAGCCTGCCAGGTTGATATTTGAAGCGTTGTTAAAACTGAAAGTTCCCAAAACCAGCAAGGAGATCATCTGTTGGTTCATCATGGCTTGGTTGGTGGTGTCGAGTTCGGCAAAAACCATGCGTTGCAAGTCAGGATCCAATTCGGGAATGGTAATACGGAATTGAATCTCGGGATTGAGCAATTCATGGGTCAGCATAATATAACAATTCACCTGCACCTTATTTTTGTACCCCGCCGTTGAATCCACCTCGATGCCAAGACTCCGTAAGTTGGTTTTTACCTTATACAATCCTTGGATATTCACATTGGCAGTATATGGGCTGCCAGTCCACGAAATGCGGCCCCCTTTTACCAGGATAAACCGTTTGTTAACTACATTGCCAATGGTAAAATGGAATGTTCCGTTATCGACAATATAGTCACCAAATAGATTAAAATCCCCATCTGAGTTAACATCCATCGTTAAGTTCCCACTTCCTCTGGCTTCAATATTTCCCATGTCGGATGGTAAGTCAATGGAAACTCCGGCATCAGTAGTTATCCCTGCATTAATATTGATGTCGAATTTCGACTTCATACTTCTTTCTGCATCTATTTTATGGATGGCATCGGCCTCGGCTATACTGTCGGGTGAATTAACAAAAACGATGTAGTCTTTATCCGAGATTTCTACCGAATAACTTAAAGGCAGGTAGACGAAGGTTCCTTTTTGAGTTCGGGTTGTGATATTCAAGTGAATGTTGTTGGGGCTCCCCTGAAGCGTGATTCTGCCGGAGGCGATGGCTGTCCCGTAATACAACTGGTTCATCCTGTGGGTGGTGTTAAAAAACAACAGCTTATCGGTGGTCACCACCACATCGAATTTCGAATCCCTAAAATGATCGTGTCGTAATTTCCCGGTAATCTCAGCCTTATTTCCAATGGTGTCGTACAGCACCAGGTTGTTAAAGTTTAACGCGTTTTCTTCAAACTCAATGCTGTTCGAAAACGAATATCTCGTGTTGAGATAATTCACAATCAAGCTGGTGCGTTGCAGCTTTGCCGATCCCTTAAACACTGGATTTTTCAAACTTCCGCTAACGGCCAACGAGCCGGAAGTGGTGCCTTCGATCTGGCGAACAAAATCTGCCAGAAAGGGTTCAAATGCTTTTAGTTTGATGCGGTTAAAACCTATCTTAAGGCTTAAGTTGTCTTCTTCCTTAAAAGGATAGTAATATCCATCAGCAGAAAACACTTCTCCAATTCCTGAATTGCCTTCTTTGATAATTTGCGACTTTATAAAAATGGCATTCGTGGTATTGTCCCAGGTGTTCAGTAACCTGGCTTTACCCAAATATTCATTATTAAACCAAAAATCTGTAATGGTCAGGTTGGATACCAGAGTCGGATTATCATTAATCATAGTTAATTGCAAGCTTCCGTTGATATAACCATTTAAATCAACTTGATACGGACTTGTCAGTATATCGAAATTCGATAAATTCCAGTTAACAAATTCGGCTGCCAATGAGTCGGTTTCAACTTTTGGCAATGTTCCGGTGAGTTTAAGTTCAGAAGTTCCTCCGGTAATATTGAAGTTGTTGAATTCGACCTTGTTATGAGCTATTATTATCATATTGGATGTGTCAATCTTCCACAGTGAATCGTTCAAAACCACCTGTGTTTCGCCCACATGTATATAAGTGGTGTCGTTGAGGGTGGCTATGGCTCCCTCGATTTTTCCCTGGTTTTTGAGAAGGGTGTCATTGTTGTTCCAATAAACTCCATAGATAATGGAGTCTTTGCCCATTCTGGCAGAAAGGCTCAGGTCATCAATCCCAAATACGGTTTTATCGTCGTCGGTGCTGTCCTTTAGGATTACCCTTGAGGTGCTGTAGTCAATTACCAATTTCTTATGTTGTGTATTAACAACCAGTAAGGTACTATCGAATTTGATACCCTGAAAGCTGAATTTTGGGGCAAAGCCCTTTAAATAAACACTGTCATTGTGAAAGTTTATTCCACCTTGAATGGTGGTTTGTGCTGACAAAATAATCCCTTTAAGTAACAGTTCTTCAAATAGTTTTGGCTGTTTTATTACGGCATCCACGTAGATGTCTTCATCTGATATGGAAAAAGCAGAATCGCTGACCCCATCAAAATCGTAATAATGATTCAAAAATTCATTCAGGCTATTGCCAATGGTAGTTAATCTAAAGTGCCCTGATGCCGTTAAATCTGCTATTTCCGAATAAAGGGTCATTTCGGTACTCCCGTCAGCACGAGTTGACTTTTGTAGTGAAACGCTGTCGATTACATACTCATCCTTGTTGTGGCTGATGGTCGTTTTTTTCAGGCTGATATTGGCAATCAGCCCATCCAGATCAATGCCCTGTGTTTGTGCCTCAATGGTTGAGGCAACCATCAATTGAGGTTCCTTTATAAATCCAAGTTTATTTAAATCCGCTTTCTCAAGTTTAGCCGACAGATTTACTTTTGTCTGATCAACAGATTGTATGTCAGCATGTGCTTCGAGCATCAGGTTGGGATCAACTACCCGGAGGTCGATGAGACCTGAATCTTCCTGATAGGTCAGCTCGTATTTGATGTGTTGGTAATTATAATCCAGAAGTTTGGTGCTGTCGAGGATGCCTGAGGATTTTATTTTCAGGTGATTCAGGTTTTTTCCCGAACCTATCGCCTCCAGGTCAAAAGTGGCTATTCCCAGCACTTCTTCCATGTCCAATAAGCTCCCCATATCCACCTGGTTACCCTGAGCGGAGAGCGTGAACCCTACAGTGTCAGCTTCTTCATGGATAAAACTCACTTGTGCCCGGATTAACCCATGGGTAGTAACGATGTTAAGATTTGTAGCGAAGTCTTCGTAATATCCATCAAATGTACCTGTTAAAAATAATGGCGCTTTGGCAGGATAGTAGGATGTAAAATCAACAAATCCGCTTTCAGTAGGGAGCCGGAAAGATCTTAAATCGCCGGTAGTGAGGTTGATCGACAGGCTGTCGCCGTGAATATCCGTGTTGAAAAAATCGGGTAGCCCTTTCATCGAGATATTTCCCGCAATCCGTGTGTTTTGGCCATATTTAATTCTCAACTGCGAGCCTTTTAAATTGGTTACGGTACCTTCTACCTCACCGGTGATGCCGACAATATTTGGCATTTGGTACATGATATCTGCAAAATATCCGATATCAGCCATGTTTACTGTTGAAGGCCTGAATGTCCCGGTCATGAAAACGGAATCAAGGTAGTATTGATAGGTGTCCCATGTTTTGGTATGCAGCCCGATATCGGCATTGATCTTTGATTCCCTTAAAATGATGATCGCCTGGTCGGCAATCAACCCGGTGGAACTCAGATAAAAATCACTACTGAAATCGGTCACTTTAAGGCCGCACTGCTCCGTGGCACTTAACGAATTAATTTTAAAATGGAGAGAATCGTCCGAGACAGAAAAATTCCTGATGCTCAGGTTGATACTGTCTACAACAATATTCGAATAATCCATCGAATTTGACGGGGGTTTCATGGTTTCTTCATTAAACAACCGAAAGTGTGAATTTGTCAGTTTCAGGTTTCTGATGAATATCTTAAATGGGTTGTCATGAACAATCGAATCGCCGGGTATATTTGCACCCGGCAGGCTGGCGATGAACCTGTTCAGGTTCATCATGCTATCGCCTTGGTAATAACCCATGTTAAAAACAACTCCATCTAATGTTACTGTATTGAAAACAAGTTTGTTATGAATGATGTCAGCGAAAACAGGAAGGGTGGTCAGCTTTTTGGCTCCAATGAGGACATTGCCATGGTCATCGCGAAGTTTTAAACCTTCGAGGGAAACCCCGCTAAACAGTTTAATTTGGATTCTTTCAATTTCAAATTGATGGTGTAATTTTTTACTCAGGACGTGGGTAATAAGTTTGGCCGATATGGTTTGCACCATAGGACTTGTGAAAAGCAAGGTCAACGAAGGTGGAATTGCCAGCAGTACCAGCAGCAGGTTTAAAGTAAAGTGCCAAATCTTTTTTTTAATACTTTTGCTCACCTGTAAACTATTCAAATGACATATATTTTAGGCATCGAATCATCGTGCGATGACACATCAGCTGCAGTGATAAACAACACCCGGGTGTTATCGAATATAATTGCAAATCAACATGTTCATAGCGCGTATGGTGGTGTTGTCCCTGAATTAGCCTCACGGGCACACCAGCAAAACATAATTCCTGTCGTTGATGTGGCACTGAAGGAGGCAAAGATAAGTAAAAATCAATTGGATGCTATTGCCTTTACTCGTGGACCGGGGTTGCTGGGCTCTTTATTGGTGGGCACTTCATTCGCCAAGTCATTTGCCTTGGCGTTGAGAATTCCAATCATCGAAGTAGATCATTTAAAAGCCCATATATTAAGCCATTTCCTGGAAGATACCTCAGGCGAAAAACAACCGAAATTTCCCTATTTGTGTTTAACGGTTTCTGGTGGACATACCCAAATTGTAAAGGTAACAAGCCCTTCTGCTATGGAAATAATAGGTTCCACTATTGATGACGCAGCAGGAGAAGCCTTCGACAAAGCAGCCAAAATTATGGGATTGCCCTATCCGGGAGGTCCTGAAATCGATCGGCTTGCCAAACAGGGGAATCCGTTGGCTTTTAAATTTTCACAGCCCCGAATCGCGGGTCTGGATTATAGTTTCAGTGGCCTTAAAACTGCTTTTTTGTATTTTCTTCGCGACAGCCTGAGAAATGATACCGCTTTTATTGAGGTAAACAAAGTGGATTTGGCGGCTTCCATTCAATATACCATCATTGAGATTTTATTGAAGAAACTCAAGCTGGCCGCTGAGCAAACAGGAATTAAAGAAATTGCCATCGCCGGAGGCGTGAGTGCCAATTCAGGTTTACGACAGGCGATGTTGAACCTTGCTGAAACTGAAGGTTGGGAATTGCACATTCCGGCCATGCGTTACACCACCGATAATGCAGCCATGATCGCTGTTGCCGGTTATTTTAAATTCCTGGAAGGCGATTTCGCCGCACAGAACCTTGTTCCTTATGCGCGGAGCAAATTTTAAGCCCGTAATCTATTGGAATATCTTGCAGGGTTCTGACTTTAATTCACCATTCCTTACTCCTCCAACGAAATAAACCGGTCTTCCCCCGCCAAAAAGAAAGTCTGACTAAAGGGATCGTAACGCCAATACCGGTCGGTGCGGTCTTCAGGAGGGAGCACCCTGTCTAACTCGGTATTTAACAGATAATCAAATGTGTAACCGGCGTACACTCTGCCCAGGTCATAAGCAAACTGATACAACATATCGGTACTCATGGGTTCGAGGTTATACATGTAACGCACCTGATCAGAAAAAACATCATAGTCGAAGGTGCTTTCTACCTGATCCACCAACATATCCGTCGCAAAATAAATGGATGATTTGTTATTGAGTGGAGTTATGTCGAACCATGAGTTGACAAAAACCGCGTTTAACTGATGATCATGAAAATAGTTTTGTCCGTAAATTTGTGTTTCATCGCGAAACGGGTACAATGTTTCCTCCAGTTCTATCTGGGCAACTGACACCTGAATAACATTTGAATCCTTCGCGGGAATCTTATCCAAAGTTGACGCATCATACACATGAAACCCAAACCTGGCAAGTTCATTTTTATACCCCAGCATGTAATTGTCAACAAAACGGGAATCGTTCAGGTCCTTTAGAAACAGGCTGTTTTCGAGTAGTACCTCAGCTTCACGGTCTTCGTCAACCGGACCCAGTGAATCGAGCAGATACAACTTTTGGTTGATTTTAAACAATTGATCCGGTTGAAGGACGATCAGGCTGGTAACATTGGCTTTTTTTGTAAAAGCAACGGCGGTCTTTCGCTCGATGGTGCATGCCTGAATCGACAATGCCAAAACCACGATCACCACGAAAGAGCCAACAATGTTAACTGTTGATTTATCAAGTTTCATATGGCAAAAATAGAAAGTTTATCATGACACTCAACTAACGCAGGTTAGCATGAGATATTTTCTGCAAATATAAAGAAGTGCCGTCGTACGAAAATGTTTTACTAAGAAGTCATCCGTGCGAATAATAATACTATTGAGCCAGATACAATTGAAATGTTTACGCTACGTTTGTAAAATAAAATCACTTAAAAATGCAGAAAATTCTTTCAGTTGTTTTAGTATTGTTGTTGGTGACGGGGACAAACTCCTGTGATGTGTTAGAACAAGTTGGTGAAACGGAACGCTTTGTCCAATGCGATTTTTCACTCAACGGTGTAAGGGTGGTAGAAATGGGCGGTATTGATCTGAGAAATGTCAACTCTGCCTCTGATTTAGGATTGGGAGATATGATGTCGTTAAGCCAGCGGTTTATTAATGGCAATCTTCCGGCAACATTGGAGGTGGACGTGAACGCCAGAAATAACAGCACCAAAGTTGCAGGTATTGCCGGAATGGCATGGAAGGTGTTTCTGGATGAGTCCGAATTCGTGGGAGGGCAGTTTAACCAAAGTATCCAGGTTTTTGCGAACAGTTCCACTAATTTCCCCATCCGGGTGCAGGTTGATTTGATCAAAATGCTCCAATCGGAGTCGCTCCCCAAAATATTAAACCTGATATTTGGAATGCAAGACAATACCAAACTTCGCGAACTTGGCTTGTCGGTTAAACTAAAACCGGCTTATAAAACCTCTTCAGGTGCTGTAATAGAGTTTCCACTATGGATTACCATTCGGCCATAAAGTTGTAATAGCCTTCGTTTTGTGCTGTTTCAACTTGTTTGAAGTTGAATAACTTATATTATATTTGTCTTTGTATTTGATTAAACCGAACTCCCTTGTTGGTTTCATTATTTTATAAAACCTACTGCCATGGAATCCCAACACAATGATATTGAAAGCCTATCAAGAATTCGTGAAATTTTATTTGGTGCACAGATCGAAGGCCTCGAGAACCAACTTTTATTAGTGAAAGAGGAAATCACGCAAACCATCAGGTTAATTGACGAAGAACACCAAAAAAAATACAACCTGCTCCATGAGCTATTAGACGAAAAAACGGAAACGAACAAACAAAAAATTCTCCAATTGCAGGAAAATTTGGAAGGGCTTAAAGATTCCATGAGCTGTGGATTAAGTGAAATTGAGAATGCCTTGAATACATCGGTGAATAAACTTGAAACGCAGATAAAAGATACTGAAGCCCGGTTTCAACTGCTTATCGACCAAAATTTAGAGTTGATCAACCAAAACAAGCAACGCCACGAAATCATGGAAAACAAGATCAGCACAATTGAAAACACAAAACTGGGAAAGGAAATACTGGCCAGGTGGTTGACTGACTTCGCCAGGGAATTATCAACAAATGATCCGGGAAAGCATGACTGAAAAAGATCATAAAAGTAATTTGTATAGCAGCATTTCGCTCGGTCAGCTTACCGAACTTCGTAAAGCCATTACGGGGCTCGATAGCGAGGACCTGCAGCGATTAAGCAGATTAATACAAGATCCGGAACTTTTTTCCATCGAAATAAGTCAGTTGCTTCCTCTTTCGATAAAAAAAATGTTTGAAAGGGGTGAGGTGGATGAGGAGCAGCTTCGAAAGTTTGTTGAACAGGTACTGCATCAGAGCGTTAAAAGTGATCCGGGCGTCATGGCCACTATACTTTTTCCCATCATGATGCCCGCCATCCGAAAGGCTGTTGCCGAAGATATAAAAAGAATGGTCGAAAGCCTGAACACATCGCTGGACCATGGTTTTTCTCCCAAGCGCATTGGCTGGCGCATGCAAGCGCTGTTCAGCGGAAGAAAATACGCGGAGATCCTCTTATCGAATGCGTATGTTTTTAAAGTAAGCCAGGTTTTTCTAATCCACAGAACCACGGGATTGTTGCTGAATCAAGTGCAGGAAACAGAAATAAAAGATGCCAGGGATGCAGATTTGGTTTCGTCTATGCTGTCGGCCATCAAGGATTTTGTTCAGGATTCGTTTCAAAGGGATGCAGAAGAAAACCTGGATTCCATCAAGGTAGGAAACTTTAATATCTGGATCGAACAGGGACCCTATGCCATTATCGCTGCTATTGTTGAAGGAAACGTGCCCGGAAGTTTACGGCTGATTTTGAAAGAAGCCATTGAGGCCATTCATGTAAATTTTAGTTATGAACTGGAACATTTTCAGGGCGATACGGAACCGTTTGTTTTAAAAGACCGCTTTTTACGTGCTTGTTTATTAAATGAGAAAAAAGAAGTAAAAGGGAAAAAGCCGGTTATCATCCTCATCCTCGTGGCTTTATTACTTGGCGTTTTGAGTTTCTGGACTTATACGCGGGTTGAAACTAAACTCCGGTTTAACCGGATGCTCGATGAACTCGATGCGACGAAAGGAGTTGCAGTCACGGGTACCGAAAAAAAAGACGGTGTTTATTCGATTACCGGATTATACGATCCGCTCGTAGGCAATTTAAATAATGTTGTAAAGCTACATGGATTTGATTTACATGATGTAAAGCTGAATTTGGAGCCCATGATTTCTCTGGATTATGATTTGGTTTTATTACGCGCCCGCAGGGTACTGATGCCTCCTGAAACCATCGACCTTAGTCTGAAAAGGGATACTTTGATTGCTGAAGGTGACGCGGATAATGAATGGCTCAAACGGGCCACTTCACTCGTTCTTCATTTACCAGGTATCTATTTTTTCGACATCACTAAAGTAAATGAAGAAAAAATACAGCAAACACCTGCCAGACAACTGGTTAAAAAGAGAATACTGGCCATCGAAAACTACTATTTCGTTTTTAAAATCAACGAGGTGAAGCTTGACAGCCTCCAGAAGATTGATTTCGATATTTTGATTAATGAAGCAAAATCTGTTCTGAATTTTCGATTCGATCAGGATTCGGTACCTGTAATAGAAGTATTTTCCCATACCAGTAGGACCGGACATATTGATGCGAATAAAAACGCCGCCAGGTTACGGGCCGAGAAGTTTGTTGATTTGATGTTGCATGCTGGTCTTCCCATCGAAACCCTTGTCCCTAAAGTTATTTTTGTCGAAGATGAAAAGGTACCTTTCCCTGTCAGGTCAGTTTCTTTTAAAGTTAAATATGTAAATCCGGCAGCCTTATGATTAAAAAGAAAATATGTATGTTAGGGGCGTTTGCCGTGGGGAAAACGAGTCTTGTGCAGCGATTTGTAAATAGTATATTTTCAGGGAAATACCAAACTACCATTGGCGTAAAAATCGATCAAAAGATGGTTTCTCTTGGTGAAACAGATGTTAATCTATTGCTTTGGGATATTCACGGAGAAGATGATTTTCAAAAAGTGAAAGCAACTTATGTGATGGGTGCTTCGGGCTATTTTATCGTGATAGATGGCACCCGAAGCGAGACCTATCAGGTTGGCCTGGAGTTGGAAAAACTGGCTAAGAATGCTGCTCCTCAGGCAAAATGTGTCATACTGATCAATAAATCTGACTTAATACGCGATTGGGAAATAACTCACGGACAAATCGCGAAGCTCATTAGCGACGGTTTCAAGGTTATACAAACAAGTGCCAAAGATAACCTCGCCGTAGAAACTGCTTTTACCGAACTTACCAGGATGATGATAAAATAACAGCCCATGCTTAAGCTACTACCCGAATCCATATTAAAATACCTCATCGATAAATTGCCCCCGTTTACAGGAATACTGATGGTTAAAACTACCTTTGAAGGAACCATTTGTGGGTGGTACGGAAAGCCGGACGATTACCTTGATCGCAACCCTGAAATTGGAGAAGATGTGTGTGAGCTGGTGCCCGCGATTTTTGGGATGATTCCCCCCATGGTGGTTCCTGTGGTGATGCCGAGGATACAAACCCGCGATCAGTGTATAGCCGATATCCATATTGTTCAGGATGAGATGACTGATGACTACTGGATATTTTTTGTAAACCAAACCAAAGAAGTTGAAAACATACGCCAGTTGCTTCAACGCTTAAATGAAATTCAGATTAAAACCGGTATCCTGTCTGTTACCAGCTTTTTGGATAACCCTTTTGGTAACTTGCATTTGCTCGATTACGTTACTTTCTTAAAGCAGGAAAACGGTTTTTTTATCCTCCTTGGAGAGCGACCTGAATGGTTTAAGGAACTTGCACAGCACTTTCCAGTTACTGATCAGCAAATAGCACTGGCGGAATGGTTTCCATTTATCGATGTTTTCGTTATGGAAGCAGATGATTTTTGGAAAGAGGGAAAACCAGGCAGCCTGAAGTCAGGTATTTGGAATGAGAATGCAGTGACAGGTAAAACATTTTCACTCAATGCATTTGCTATTAACCTGAACGAATCGAATTACCTGTTGATAAAGCCATTGTTTGATGAGTATACTGAGGAACAGGATTTGATGCAACGTGCCCGTGAGCAAAGCCTTGCTTATGAAAAATTAGCCAAAACTGAACGTAAGTTGCAGGCATTGCTCGATTACAAAGAGAAATTTGTTTCCATCGTTTCGCATGATTTGCGCTCACCGGTTGCATCCGTGCTTTCCATTGCCCAGGTACTCAACTCCGATGCCGAATTCATGGATCACCTCAGTGATTTTAATAGGGAAATGATTAAGAATATTCAGGATGAAATGCACAGACTGCTTGATTACAATGATAAATTATATCATTGGTCGAACCTGGAATTGGGTAATTTTGAATTGGTTACCTCCAGGATACCTCTGGTTGATCTGGTGAAATCGGCTGAACGCACCGCCAAACCCAAAATCAACGAAAAACAAATCCTGTTCAAAACCCGTGTTGACGAGGAACTCCTGGTGGAAGTTGACAAAACACTTTTCTTGCAGGTACTAAATAATTTAATTGGTAACGCTGTTAAGTTTACACCAACGGGTGGGATTATCGAGGTTATGGGTACCAAAAAAGATACCTATGTCGAATTGATTATTCACGACTCGGGGGTTGGAATCTCGAAGTCGGTGATGAATAATCTGTTTCACGGCTTTGTTCGCGAGAGTACGCAGGGTACCCAGGGTGAAAAAGGGACGGGCCTGGGCATGGGGATTGTAAAAAAAATTCTGGATGCCCATAAGGTGACCATCGAGGTGGACTCGTCGCCCAACCAGGGCACTTCATTTATTATCTATTTGCCATTGGTATAATTAATTCTATCTCATGTGCTTATGAAAACAAGTCGCTTCCATTGGTTTTTAATACCCAATTTGATGTTTCGGCTGTTTTATTGTTAACTTTGTGGCAATTGTTATTGTGAATAAATCATGGGTGTTAAAGAAAAATCTTTAGGTTCGCCTGATACTGTGTCCAAAGAGGAGAATTTACACAATTTAATCTTGTTCAACGATGAGGTAAATTCATTTGATTACGTCATCGATTCGTTGATTGCCGTTTGTGGACACGATTTTTTGCAAGCAGAGAATTGTGCCTTAATTGCTCATTATAAGGGAAAATGCGTGATAAAGAATGGATCGTTGGATACGTTAAAGCCCATGAAACGAGAGTTGGATTTCAGAGATCTGACGGTTGAAATTAACTAAAAGACAAAAATTAGGATAAACAAAAAACATAACTATGTGGTCGGTCATCATCATCTTAATATTAGTAGGTTACCTGTTGCTTTTGCTTGAAATCCTTGTCATTCCCGGAACGGGAATTGTTGGAATCATTGGTTTTGGCCTGATGGTGGCTGGAATCTGGATCGCTTACCGCGACCAGGGAATGATCGAAGGACACATTGCCCTGACGACCACTTTGGCATTCAATCTGGTGGGTGTTGTGTTGGCATTGCGCTCAAACACATGGAAAAAAGCCGCACTAACTGCCGAGATCAAAGGAAAAGCAGGCCTCAATGTAGAAGCTGTGGTTGGTGTTGGCGATCGGGGGATGACCATTTCGAGGTGTACACCCGGAGGTACTGCGGAATTTAATAACCGGCTGCTGGAGGTTACAACTCAATCAGAATTTATTGATCCCCAGCGTCAAATAGAAATTATTAAAATTTCAGGAAATAAAATTATTGTTAAACAAATTACTTAATTCACGTTTATGGAAGGAATGTATGTATATGTAGCCCTGGGAGTAGGAGTTATATTTTTATTGTGGATATTGCTCTATTTTATTCCTGTTGGACTGTGGTTCACAGCGTTGGTATCCGATGTAAGGATATCCTTGTTACAACTGGTACTCATGCGTTGGCGCAAAGTACCGCCAAGCGTTATCGTCAACAGCCTGATTACTTCTACAAAAGCCGGACTAAGCCTAAAGCGCGACGACCTGGAGGCCCATTACCTGGCAGGTGGTCGGGTACAAAAGGTAGTTATGGCGCTTATTTCGGCCGAAAAAGCCAACATTGTACTGGATTTTAAAACTGCCACCGCCATCGATTTGGCAGGCCGTGATGTTTTGGAGGCCGTTCAAATGTCAGTAAATCCAAAAGTGATTGACACTAAACGCGTTGCCGCCGTGGCTAAGGATGGTATTCAGTTGATTGCCATGGCCAGGGTAACCGTCCGTGCCAACATTCAGCAACTGGTTGGTGGAGCAGGTGAAGAAACCGTACTGGCACGTGTTGGCGAAGGAATCGTGTCGTCTATTGGTTCTGCCGCCTCGCATAAATCGGTGCTCGAAAATCCGGATAGCATTTCAAAAGTTGTGCTGAACAAGGGCCTCGACAGTGGAACTGCTTTCGAGATATTATCCATCGACATTGCCGATATCGACATTGGTAAAAATATTGGTGCCGAGTTGCAGATGGATCAGGCGAATGCCGATAAAAATATCGCGCAAGCCAAAGCTGAAGAAAGAAGAGCGATGGCCGTTGCCAACGAGCAGGAAATGAAGGCAAAAGCTCAGGAAGCCAGGGCCATCGTAATTTTAGCCGAAGCCGAAATCCCTAAAGCCATTGCTGAATCATTCCGTTCAGGGAACTTGGGTATCATGGATTATTACAAGTTTAAGAATATCCAGGCCGATACCAGCATGCGTGAATCTATCGCTCAAAACCCTACGATTGAAGGGGAATCTATAAAATAGCATTTAATCATGTGCCAGGGATATGTTGTCATATCCCTGGACTCATTACCTTATTTTCAACTGTTTCTATTTATCATTGTGTTTGTGTGCACATCAATTAGCTGTATCCACCATGAACCCTGGCATAGCAAATGATCCATTGCAGAGATTGGAGAAATTGATTTCCAAATCGCCAATCAAGTTTTCCTCACAGGATATTGAGCTTGTTAGAAAAGCCTTTGCCATTGCCAATAGATACTATGAGCATAAGGAAACACCCAATGGCACGCCCTATGTGCTTCGAAACCTTGATATTGCTGAAATAGCAGTGAAGGAAATCGGTCTGGGACCAACCTCTGCCATCTGCTCTTTATTGCATAGCATCGATATCAATCGCGACTATCCCATTCAATCGATTCGGGATGATTTTGGTGATCATGTGGCTGATATTTTAGTTGGTTTTAACCAGATTTCAAGCCTGGCCACCGAACGTATTTCATTGCAATCAGAAGCATTTCGTACGCTCTTCCTGTCAATGGTCGATGATATGCGCGTCATCCTCATTCGGTTGGCACACCGGTTAAGCGACATTCGTCACCCTGATTGGGTGCACGAAAAGCAGCAGTCGCTGATGGATGAGATTAAACATTTGTATACACCCATCGCGCACAGGTTAGGATTGTATCATGTAAAAACAGAATTTGAAGAGCGCATTATGCTCTACGAACATCCTGATGTGTACAAGCAAATTGAAGAAAAAATTCAACAAACCAAGTCTAAAAGAGAGGTTTATATCCAGGATTTCCTTCGCCCTATTGAGCATGACCTACATGGTGTAGGCCTCGATTTTACTATTAAATGGCGGACTAAGTCTATTCCTTCCATCTGGGCAAAGATGAAAAATCAACAGGTTGATTTTGAGGAAGTCTATGATTTATTCGCCATCAGGGTGATTGTAACCAGCAAGCCGAAAAACGAACTCGAAGATTGCTGGAGGGTTTATTCCATAGTCACGAACATTTATCAACCCAATCCAAAACGACTTCGAAATTGGCTCTCCTCTCCCAAGGCAACCGGGTATGAGTCGCTTCATACCACTGTTTTAGGTCCCGGCAACCGCTGGGTAGAGGTGCAAATAAGAACCACCAGGATGGATGAAATTGCCGAAAAGGGGCAAGCGGCACACTGGCAATACAAAGGGGTAATGGACCGAAAAAATACGGAGGATTGGTTGTCGCAGGTACGTGAAATTCTTGAAAATCCGCAACTTCCTTTGCACGACAGTTCGTATAGAAGCAAAACAACGAGTAAACACCAAAGTGTGTTTGTCTTTACTCCAAAAGGCGACCTGAAACAGTTTCCTGCCGGAGCAACCATACTTGATTTTGCCTTTGGCATTCACACCGATGTAGGGGCTACCTGTAAAGGGGCTCGTGTGAATGAAAAAGTGGTACCCATCAGGTATGTACTGCAGAATGGCGATAAAATCGACATCCTTACATCAAAAAACCAAAAGCCAAAACTCGACTGGCTTTCTTTTGTGGCTACAGAAAAAGCCAGATCACGTATCAAACGGACCCTTAAAGAAGAGAAATATAAAGAGGCGGACCTGGGAAGGGAAATTCTGATACGAAAGCTGAAGAATTGGAAAATAAAAAATTCAGATATCCTGATCAATCATCTGGTTAAACATTATAAAGTTGAAACCGGTATCGATCTGTATTATTTATTCGCTACTCAAAAAATCGATCTGGCACAAGTTAAAAACGTGATTAATAAGTTTCTCGAGTCACAACAGGAGGAAAAACCAATCGAAGCTTTGCAGGCGGAGCCTAAGCCGGAGGGGCGAAACGCCATACCTGATGATGACAACAACGATGTTTTATATATTGGCGAGCAACTTAAAAATGTGGATTACCGTTTTGCCAAATGTTGCACACCCATTCCGGGTGATCAGGTATTCGGGTTTATTACCATTCAGGGAGGAATTACCATCCACCGCAAAAGTTGTCCCAACGCGGCCCGCTTGTTCGAGCGATATCAATACCGCGTGCTGGATGTAAAATGGATAAGTTCCTCTGATGCAAAATTTTCACTGGCCAACCTTCGCATCACCGGCAGGGATGAATTGGGTGTGGTGGGTGCTATCACCAAGGTGATTACAAATGACCTGCGTGTCAACATGCGGGCGGTGAATTTTCAAACCAGGGGCAAGCTCTTCGATGGGCACATCACGGTGATGGTAAAGGACAATGAGCACCTCGACCAACTGATACATAAACTGGGCAAAGTACCCGGTGTGGACAAAGTGGTGAGGATTAAGTAATTATATACGCATACTTTCCTAATTTGTAAAAGCATTGGAATACAAAACGGATTTGGAAATTAATAATTGGTATATTTCCCGTTTTTTAGCAAAATCAATTGGTTGAAAATGGAACACGATTACGATTATATCATCATTGGAAGCGGTTTTGGCGGTTCGGTAAGTGCTTTGAGGCTTTCAGAAAAGGGTTACAAGGTTCTTGTAATAGAAAAAGGAAAGTGGTATCACCGGGACGATTTTGCCAAAACCAACTGGAATTTAGCAAAATGGCTGTGGATTCCCTGTTTGCGATTGTTTGGAATCATGAAAATCAGTATCTTCCGTCATGCAGCCATTCTCTCAGGGACAGGTGTTGGCGGAGGCTCTTTGGTATATGCCAATACTTTACCTCTGCCGAAATCTGCTTTTTATAAATCCGGTAGCTGGAGCAGTCTGGCCGATTGGGAGTCAGAATTGAAACCATATTATACCAAGGCTTTAACCATGTTGGGAGCCTCGAAAAACCCAAAATATTTTGATGGGGATATTGCCTTGTTGAATCTGGCAAAGGAAATGGATAGGGAAAAACATTTTGAAGCTCCGCAAGTGGCGGTTTTCTTCGGTGCCGAAGGTGAGGAAGTGAACGACCCCTATTTTGAAGGTAGAGGCCCTGCCCGGTCGGGATGTACTTTTTGTGGAGGATGTATGACCGGTTGCCGTCACAACGCAAAAAATACCCTGGATAAAAACTACCTGTATTTTGCACAAAAACAAGGCGCTGAAATACTGGCCGAAAATGAAGTGGTCAATATGGTTTCCCTTGATGGAGCCAATGGATCAACGGGTTACAAAGTCATGGTAAAATCGAGTGTACGACTGTTTGCAAAACCGAAAACCTATACCGCGAAAGGAGTGGTCTTTGCAGGGGGTGTTCTTGGTACTGTTAGACTGTTATTGAAATTAAAGAATAAATCCCTCCCGCTTATTTCCGATAAATTGGGCGATGACATCCGTACCAACAACGAAACATTAATCAGCGTAACCACTTTGGACACCACCCTTGATATGTCGAAAGGAGTAGCCATCGGAAGTATGCTGCAAACAGATGATAACAGTCATTTGGAAGTGGTCCGCTATTCAGAGGGTTCTGGTTTTTGGAAAATGTTCCATCTCCCGCTAAGTGATGGTTCAAACACCTTTGCACGTCTGATTAAAATGGTTGGCGTTTTCTTCAAATCGCCTCTGGGTTACTTGAAGGTATATTGGGTAAACAGTTGGTCGAAACATACGGTGGTTCTACTGTTTATGCAACATCTGGATAGTAAATTAAAGTTCAAAAGAAATGGTCTGGGTTGGATGGTTTCTTCCGTGAGTTCCGGTAAAAAACCCAGTCCCAATATCCCCGAATCGTTTGAATTGACTAAAAAATATGCCTCCATTGTCAATGGTAAGGCTACTTCATTTGCCCTGGAAACTTTTGCAGGGATTCCCTCTACAGCCCATATCCTGGGTGGTGCTGTCATGGGAAAGGACAAGTCAACAGGCGTGATTGATCAGGATAACCGGGTATTTGGTTATCAGAATATTTGGGTAGTAGATGGTTCCATGATTTCGGCAAACCCGGGAGTAAATCCATCGCTCTCTATTACAGCCATTGCCGAAAGGGCAATGGATCAAATTCCCACAAAAAAGTAAAACATTGTTTTTCTCTGTCACCAACTTGTAACCGTCACCATGCACAGTAATTTTGTGTACCTTCGACACGGATTATTATACTATGATCACAACATCACAACCATAATAAACAGGAAGGGTTAAGTATGATCTTGCCGACCATATTCGCGAAATACAAAACAGGCCTGGTGCTCAGCGGAGGAGCAGTTAAAGGATTTGCTCATCTGGGAGTACTTAAAGCTTTGCGTGAGAAAAACATGTTGCCCGATGTAATTTCAGGAGTAAGTGCAGGAGCCATCGTTGGCGCACTTTTCGCGGATGGATTTGAACCGGAAGAAATTCTGGAGTTGTTCAAAAAGAAAAAATTCTTCTCGTTGATCAAATTTAAAATGGCAGAAATGGGTTTTTTAAACATGGCGGACATGGAAAAACTCCTAAAAAACAACCTTAAAGCCACCACCTTTGAAGAGTTAAAAATACCTTTGTTCATCGCCGCCACCAATATTAAAACTGCTCAAACAACCTATTTTCATGAAGGGAACCTGATGCGTGCTTTATTGGCTTCTTCAAGCATCCCGGTACTTTTTAAGCCGGTCGTAATTGATGGTGAGTTCTACCTGGATGGTGGCATTACCGATAACCTGCCTATCAGCCCGTTGCGAGGAAAATGCAGGCAAATGATTGGCGTCCACGTAAATCCGGTCGGAATGGCCTCGGAGATTGATGGGATCATGACCCTGGCTATACGCTCTTTTCATATGAGCATCACGGCCAATGTACCCGAAAAATCAAAGGAACTCAAGTACTTTATCGAGCCTGTCAGGTTAAGGGACTATAGCTACTTCGATTTGTCGAAAACCAACGAAATCTTCGAGTTGGGATATCAGGAAGCCTTGCGGGTGCTGAATGCATGATAATAGATTATTGAAAAGTAGGCGAAAAGGTTCATATCGCTGTCGAATTGCACAAAGGTCAAAATAATTTTATTTCATTGACTATCAAATATAAACACCCGGAAAAATACATGCGAAACCTGTGTTAATTACAACTCAAACACCTTCCTTTGTGAACACAAATGGTTCCTCCACAACCGGGGCACATCCACCTGACATCCTCCATCTTGATAAATTGGCCCAAACCTACTTTCCTGATGTTCTCCAAATTTTCAAGCATACTCATTTGGTATTTGATCCGATATCGCTTGTCGAGTTGTTTTAACCGGGTGCATGGGTATTTTCTGCAATCATAACAGAACATGCTCTCTGTTTCCATTAATAACTCACAGTTTTTGATTACACATTTTCCACACGAAGGGGATTTGTATTGGTTCTCACCCCAACAACCATGACATTGGTTTTTTACCCTGAGATACGCCATGCAAATGCCGCAATTCATTCCACATGGTGCTATTAGTGAGGTTTCCACGTTCTTTAAATTTGAAATAAAAGTAATAAAGAGTTGTCAATTAATTATCGTTCCTGAAAAAATTAGTTGCAAATAATTGATTGGAATGAGACAGCGAATAATCACTTGAGAACTGATACTCATAATAAAGTATTACTTTTGGTTCAAAATAACTTCATCAACATGATCTTAACCCTTTTTATCGTTTCAGGCCTGTTTTTAATCGGAGGAACTATTTTTTTTCGCAAGCACAAAGCCATCCTGGGTTGGATGTTTGTGATGTTGGGCTTTTTTGGATTGGTGCTGGCCACCATCGTCAAGTGGCTGTATCCGAACGTGATGTAATCTGATTTTGATCTTATCAAAGATAAAATCCTTTTGCCGGGATTTTATTCCGGATTAATAATATCTTCTTCAAGGCTAAACCACTTCCTGATTCTCTCGTCACAGGTGGTGATTTCATGTATATGTTGAAACTCGTTGGTGTGCTGGTCGTAGGTGTAGTCATTTGACCAGAGCGCGTAATTGTCTGCAATTTGATTCACCGCATCAATGATGAACTCAAGTTCTGCATCGGTCATGGTAGGATGAAGCGAAATACGCACGAACCCGGGTTTCTCACTTAAATTGCCACTGTTGATTTTCTCTACGATGCGTTGTGATTCTTCCGGGGAAACGTTTAATAAAAAATGGCCATAGGTACCGGCGCAGGCACAGCCACCGCGCACCTGAACGCCAAAACGGTCGTTCAGGAGTTTTACAATCAGGTTAAAGTGCATCTTTTCGAACCAAAAGGAGAAAATTCCCAGCCGTTCCGGATCGTTATCAGCCAGGATATGGATGCCCGGAATTGCAGAAAATCCTTCAAATGCCCTTTTCACCAACTGGCTTTCTCTTTCTCTCATGCATTGGGTGTTGAGTTGATTTTTTAATTCAATGGCCAATGCGACTCTGATGGCCTGTAAAAATCCGGGAGTACCACCATCTTCTCGTAACTCGATGTCATCATAATATTTGTGTCCGCCCCAGGGATTGGTCCACTCAACTGTGCCTCCGCCCGGATGATCAGGAACCTGACAATGATAAATGTGTTTGTTAAAAACGACAACCCCCGAACTGCCAGGCCCGCCCAAAAATTTATGTGGCGAAAAAAAGATGGCGTCCAATGCCTGTTTTGTATTCCCGGGATGCATGTTGATGTCCACATAGGGTGCCGATCCTGCAAAGTCGATAAAAACCAACCCGCCATGTTCGTGCATAATTTCGGCCAGTTCATAATAGGGTGGCTCTACTCCTGTGACATTTGAACACGCTGTAAATGAACCTATTTTCATCTTGCGATGGGCGTAGTTACCTAACTGTTTGCGCAATTCGTCAGGAACTAAATTGTTGCCTTCATCGGGTTGTAATACCACCACATCGGCAATGGTTTCGATCCAAGAAGTGTGGTTACTGTGGTGTTCCATGTGGGTAATAAAAACCACAGGTCGGTCTTCGTCGGCTATACATTCCTTGCTAAGCGGTATTACCGAACAGCTTCTTAAACCCAGTATTCGCTGCAACTTGTTGATGACGGAAGTCATCCCAAAACCTGCCGTGATTATCACATCATCCTGGTTGGCGCCTACATGCTTTTTAATTGTCTCATGTGCTTTGTGGTAAGCCTTGGTCATTAAGGAGGCCGTTTCGGTGGTCCCTGTATGGGTGTTGGCCACAAAAGGGCCAATCTGGTTGGTTATCTTTTCTTCGATGGGACGGTACAAACGGCCACTGGCAATCCAATCTGCGTAAATCATTTTCTTTTTTCCAAAAGGCGTTTCAATCATTAAATCATCGCCAATGATATGCTTCCTGAATGCCGCGAAATGCGCTTTTAAGTCCTTCTGACAATGTCCCATATTTTTCCCGTTTACTGATCTTATTGACAACTTCACCTATAAAAAGGATGTCCCCATTTTATTGATTAAAGGTCAAGAAAGACAACCAACAAAATTAGGTTATTATTTTGAAGCCGCAATTGTGTGATTGTGCATTTTAAGCCATTGAAATCTCAAAAAAAACAATATATTTGATGCCATAACCTAATTTGATAACGAAAAGGATTCAGATAGTTCTCATTTGTAGGAAATTCATGATTCCGAATTGATGGTTGTTAAAGATGAAATTATGAATAAATCTATTCGACAGATTTTATTTCTATTTCTGATTATTCAGGGTACTGCTTACGCTCAGAATACCACTATCGATAGCCTGATTGATTTAAACCAGACACTCCAAAACGAGAAGAAAGTAAATAACCTGATTAATATTTCAAGACAGTATTTTATTGATGGCGATGATGGGGCTGAGAATTACGCATGGGAAGCCATATCACTTTCAACCCAAATTAACTTTGAAGAGGGAAAGGGAAAAGCCTATTTGTTTTTGGCCCTTTGCATGGATAATATCAATGTTGATTCATCATTAAAGTACTACAGTTTGTCGGGAGAGATCCTTTCAAAAATTAATCATCCGTGGGCAGGATATGCTTTTGAGAATAGTGCCGGCAAATTCAGGATCAGGGGATGGTATCCTGAGGCCCTTCATCATTACCTGCTTGCTTTGGAGGTTTACCAGAATTCAAAAGATACCACCCAGATTTGCAAAACGATTTCAGGTATTGGCTATGTTTATAACACAATGGGCGATAATCCAACGGCCATCGAATGGCAAAAAAAAGCGCTGTTTCTTGCTTCCAATATCGATGATCCTTCTTTGAAAGGTCTCATTTATGGAAGAATTGGAATTGCCTATGACGAGATGTCAAGGTTCGACAGTGCTCATTACTACAATAAAATGGCCATCGGATTATTCAGAAAGAGCAATGAATATAATTATTTAACCAGATGGTTATCAAATATTGGAAATACCTATGTTCAACAAAAAAATTATCCGGAAGCCGAAAAATATATCCTTGAAGCTATAAGCTATATTGATCAAGAATCCTTAAAAACAAGTTCATACACCAACCTCGCCAATATTTATATTAACACTAACAGATATCAGGAAGCTAAATTACTTTTGGACAGTGCCTTCTATTTCGCACAAAAATTCAAACAAAAAGATTTTTTAACTGAAGTTTATTTCAGAAATCATGAACTGTATTCAAAACTGGGGCAGTATGAAAAATCGCTTCAGTATTTCAGCGCTTATAGTCAACTCAAAGATTCGATCCTGAATGCTGAAAATACAAACCAGGTGGCCAATATGCGAGTGAGATACGAAACAGAACAAAAAGAAAACCAATTGCTCACCGAAATCGCAAACAGGGATCGGCTTGAGAAGGAAAATGCGCTCGCTGAAATTGTCATATCAAATCGTAACAGATTAATTATTATCATATTAAGTACCGGCGTTGCTGCGATATTCCTTTTGCTGTTTATTTATCAGCGCAAGAAAAGTAAACTGAAAGCAGAACAGGATGCAGCAATAATAAGCGAACGTGAGTCAGGGATTAGGGCAATATTTGAGGCACAGGAACAAGAGCGCAGCCGAATTGCCAAAGACCTTCACGATGGTATTGGTCAACAAATCAGTGCAATAAAACTCCATTTCCAAAATATGGTCTCCGACATATTGGAGGTAAACCCAAAACTTGGAGAAAATTTAAGCAAAATGATTTCGATGATACGTGATGTTGGTGACGAAACACGATCCATTTCACATCAAATGATGCCAAAATCATTAACACAGCTCGGGCTGGTGGATGCCCTTCAGGATATGATCGACAAAAGTTTTACCGGTACATCAATATCCTGTAGGTTTGAACATTACAACCTGGAAGTCAGGCTTCCTCAAAATATTGAAACCGGACTGTACCGGATTGCCCAGGAATTAATCGTTAATATCATAAAACACTCAAAAGCAACACAAGTTGACATACAATTAATGAAGATTGAAAACAATTGCATATTTATTGTTCAAGACAATGGTCAGGGGATGCAAAATGGAGGTAAAAAAGAAGGAATAGGCATGATGAATATTACCAACCGAATCCGCACCATGAATGGTAATCTGAATATTGAGTCGAGTCAGCAAAATGGTACAACCGCCACAATTAAAATATATCTTGGCTAATGGATAAAATACATCATATTGCCCTTGCTGATGATCATGCCATGTTATTGGATGGCATTTCTACTTTGATTGAAAGTCAGCCAAACCTTCATGTGGTTTGTAAAGCACAAAATGGGAAGGAACTCATTCATTTTGTCGAAATATCAGTCCCTGATCTGTGCATTATAGATATGGAAATGCCCATTATGGATGGGATGGCAGCCTCTGAATTGCTGTTAAAACGTTTCCCCGACTTAAAGATTATCGTACTGACGATGTATCAGGAGCAGAGCCTGGTAAAAAACCTTGTTAACATGGGCATTTCAGGATACCTGCTTAAAACTTCTGATAAAGATGAACTATTGTTTGCCATCAATCAGGTGTTAAAGGGAAAGACCTATTTCGATGGAAAACTGATGAATCAAACCCGCAATGCCGAAGAAGAATTAATTGCATCACCCAACGACTTTTCGAAAGTGTCAAGACTCAGTGAACGTGAGAAGGAGGTTGCTATTTTATTGTGTAATGGGTTGAGTAATAAACAAGTTGCCGAGAAATTATTTGTTAGTCCAAGCACCGTTGATAACCACCGTACCAACCTGATGAAAAAACTGGATGTTCATAATGTGGTTGAACTCATCAGGTTTTGCTTAAAAAACAGCATCACAAAATAGGAGAGTGTTTCCTTCGATGTAATAAAATCCACCGGTATTATCCCGGTCGAGTTTTACAATACCACTGGCAGCCGACATGGTAGCCTGCAATTTCAATCTCAGTTTCTAAGTCCGATTGGTGTAATCACCCCATTATTTTAGTGTTGTTGAACTATTGTTTCTTCAATCTTCTTGGATGAATTTTGTCATTGTAATTCATCCATATTTAACAACTAAACACTTATCAAAATGAAAAAATTGATTTTTTCGTGTATTACGATTGAGTTTGCTCTCTTAATATCGAGCCCGCTGACAACCCAAAAGGAAAATCCCTTTACGGAGAAAACATCCCAGGTCTCAAAGATTATTGTAAAATATAATTACTAACTCAAATAATTTTATGCCTTATGAAAAAACTTTTACTTTTTATTTTTAGTACTTCAATGGCCATGGTGGTATATGGCCAATGGACTTCAATCACGGTAGGAAATACAACAACAGAGCCTACTTCAATGTCAGGTGTTGGAGATAGTGTAGTTGTTAGTTTTGCCGGTGATGGGATTTTCAAAACCATTGATTTAGGTAACTCATGGGTTGATGTCAGTGGTAATTTAGCAAATAAATATGTTAATGAAGTTCTGCAAGGCCCGGGGCTAATGCTCTTTGTGTCGACTAATAATGGTCCCTACTACACTTTTGATCAATCATCTTACGTACTTGCTTCAACCGGACTCGTAAATACTGATGTTAGTTTTTATTATGTTGGAGGTGATTTGAATGATAAAGATTTTATGGTAGGCACAAATGGCGGTGGTTTCTATACAGGGCCTGAATTAGATGGCCCCTGGTCGGCTGCAAATAATGGATTAGCCAATGATGCGCTCTATACAAATGAGCTAGCAGGTTACGATTTTGGAGATAGCAGCCGTTTTATTCTGGGTACCAATGCAGGAGTATATTATTCCGACGACAACTTCAACCATTGGACTTCAGGTAATAATGGTCTATCGGGAGACCAGCTTATTATTACCGGTGTAATGCAATTAAGTACCCTGTCTTTAATTACTACCCATGCAGGATGTTATTACAGTATTGACAAGGGTGCCAGCTGGGTATCGCTTATTGCTGATGAAAAGTTTAATTTATTGGTGTTAAATATTAATCCGGGTGGCGACTTTATGATTTTTGTTTTGGGTGAAACATCCTATCTGACCACTGACCTTGTAAACTATATTCCTATTTCTACGCCTGGAGAGGTAATATGTGGAACAGTTACCACCAACGATTTATTTATCGCAACTGCATCAGGAAAATCAGATGTTAATTATAGTGGCGGGTTTTACAGACAACCTATAGATTGGATTATTTCAGGATTGCCCGACAATACTCCTGACTCGAAATCATCTTCTTTAGAACAAAATTATCCAAACCCGTTTGGCAGTTCTACTACAATTGGTTATACAATGAATAAATCAGATTTTGTTCAACTCAAAATTCTTGATTGTTCCGGAAGAGAAGTAACAACGTTGGTGAATGAATTTCAGGAAGAAGGAAGCTATCAAGTTGTTTTCGATGCCAATGATTATCCCGCAGGCATATATTATTACACGTTGCAAACCAGGAATCATCTTTCTGAAACAAAGTTGATGGTAAAACTTAAATAGTGGTTTCGCTATGCAAAGGGTATGGCAACAAAGTAAATTTATAGGTTTCTAGGTGTTGAAACCAATTCAAAATATGGATCCCGGGGGATGGCACGCTACAGGCAACCGCTTGGTTTGGTTGTTGGTATGGATGAAATTCTTACTTCCGGCTCAGCTCAATGTCTGGAGCAAAATTTCCCGGATCCTTTTTCAAATAGTAGGGTTGGCGTTAAGAAAATAGATTATTCTCCGGCTATGAGGCTCACCCAACCATCAAAATAACCTTAGGATTTTTATTTCATATTAATTTGAATATATTCGCTTTAAAAATTGATATGGAAACACCACTGGAGAAAATACTTGTTTTAGGGATTGGCAATATGCTGATGGGTGATGAAGGAATTGGCGTTCGGGCCATTCAATACATACAAAACCAACCTTTACCCGAAAATGTTGATTTGCTTGATGGTGGAACCGGAGGGTTTTATATCCTTTCGGTGCTCGAAGATTACCAAACCATTATTATGATTGATGCCACCATGGACGATGAAACTCCCGGGACATTAAAGGTAATCGAACCCCATTTTGCGTCTGACTTTCCAAAAGTGCTTAGTTCACACGATATCGGATTGAAGGATCTCATTGAGTCGGCTGCCCTGCTTAATCACCTTCCAAGGATATATCTCATTACAGTGACCATTTTAGAATTGCAGGATCTAACCCTGGAACTTTCACCTGAAATAGAAGCCTCCATCCCCAAAATTTATCATCTGGTAAACAAAATATTGGCCTCCTGTTAATTTAGAATAGTTCTAAATTTGTGCCGGATGGGCAAAAAGTGAGTTCGCTATTTAAATTCGTTTCTAAATAACAATATATTTGAGGCAATTAATTATGTAGATAGTTAGATATTTCATTTTATTGTACCAAAATTATGTGTTTAGCAGTTCCGGGAGAAATCATATCCATCGACGATAGCGTATCCGAAATGCGGATGGCTAAGGTAAATATCTCCGGAAGTATAGTGGATGCATGTGTTGAGTGGCTGCCCGAAGCAGGCGTGGGTGATTATGTGGTGGTTCATGTAGGTATGGCCATTGCAAAAGTGGAAGAACAGGATGCAATGGAAGCTCTTGAAATATTTAGGGAGATGGATGAGCTCCTTCAGAACGAAGAGTTGATTAAGACAGAGAGGCAGTAAGGAGCTGAACCAGAGGAGAAAGCTTAGGCTGAAATAGCCATTTGTTGGGCTTTCAGATGCCAGTCGTGATGTTATTGCAGGTATAATCATATACATTATATTAATACGCATCTTAATCTGTTTAGCTATGATCGACAAAAAACCCACCGTTTACGAAGAAGTGCTGGCAGCAGGCTATTCACGCCGCGATTTTCTCAAGTTTTGCGGCACCATGGCCGCCATGCTTGGTTTAAGCGCCAGTGGTGCTTCTCAAATTGCCAAAGCACTCGAAACCAAATCCAGAATCCCTGTTTTGTGGATGCATTTTCAGGAATGTACTTGTTGCAGTGAATCGTTTATCAGGTCGTCGCATCCCATTGTGGCCGACATCTTACTCGACAAGATTTCTCTGGATTATACTGAGACCTTAATGGCTGCCTCGGGTCACCAGGCAGAAAAATCACTCCACGATACCATGGAAAAATACCATGGTCAGTACCTGATGATGGTTGAAGGTTCTATTCCTACAGGTGATGAAGCTTATTGCTGCATTGGAGGCAGAAGTGCTTATGATATTGTAAATGAAGTGGCCGATGGAGCCAAAGCCATCGTGGCCTGGGGCAATTGTGCTTCAGCTGGTTGCGTTCAGGCTGCTTCTCCAAATCCAACGGGAGCCAGACCGGTGCATAAAGTCATCAAAGGCAAACCCATTATTAATGTGCAGGGTTGCCCCCCCATCGCCGAGGTGATGGCTGGCGTAATTGTGCATTTGCTTACCTTCGACCGCATTCCTCAGCTGGATGGATTGGGCAGGCCGATGGCATTCTATTCAAGACGTGTGCATGACACTTGTTACCGCAGACCCAACTATGATGCAGGCCTGTTCGTCGAGTCGTTCGACGATGAAAATGCCAAACGTGGATACTGCTTATACAAGATGGGGTGCCGCGGACCAAATACCTATAATTCATGTGGGGTTATTAAATGGAACAATGGTGTCAGTTATCCTATCCAGTCGGGCCATCCTTGCATAGGATGCAGTGAAGCCAGTTTTTGGGACAATGGCCCATTCTATAAACACCTGCAAAGTTTCCCGGGATTTGGTATTGAATCTACAGCCGATACCATCGGAGTGGGGCTGGGGATAGCTACCGGAGCCGGAATTGTGGCTCATGCCATTTCGACTAACATCCGCAAACGGAAACATACGAACAAAGGTGAAGTGAAAGCAGATATTGAAAACCCGAAAATTTAAAGTATTATGGCACAAAGAATTGTTGTCGACCCGATCACACGTATCGAAGGACACTTAAGAATAGAAGCTGAAATCAAGGATGGCGTTATTGTGGATGCTTACAGTTCAGGAACCATGGTTCGGGGAATTGAACTCATCCTGAAAGGACGCGATCCACGCGATGCATGGGCATTTACCGAAAGGGTTTGCGGCGTTTGCACTACCGTACACGCCCTCGCCTCGGTAAGAACCGTTGAAAATGCCCTGGGTATAACCGTTCCACCCAATGCCGATGTAATCCGTAACCTGATGTTCTGCGCGCAATATATGCAGGACCACGTGGTGCATTTCTATCACCTCCATGCCCTCGACTGGGTAGACGTGGTCTCTGCCCTCCAGGCCGATCCTGCTGCCACCTCGCAGCTGGCTCAAAGTATTTCGAGCTGGCCCAACAGCTCGCCCGGGTATTTTTCGGATGTTCAGAAACGAATTAAAAAATTCGTTGATAGCGGCCAATTGGGGATTTTCGCCAATGGTTACTGGGGACATCCGGGTTATAAACTTCCTGCCGAAGCCAACCTGATGGCGGTGGCACATTATCTGGAAGCACTGGAGTGGCAAAAGGAAATCGTTAAAGTTCACACCATCTTTGGCGGAAAAAATCCACATCCCAATTACCTGGTAGGAGGCGTGCCTTGTGCAATTAATATCGATGACAGCAATGCGCTGAATGCCGAACGGCTGGCTTATGTAGGTACCTTGTTCGATCAGGCATACGACTTTATTGAACAGGTGTATATTCCTGATTTACTCGCCATCGCTTCCTTTTATAAAAGTGATTGGGGAGCCATTGGCGGAGGGCTATCAAATTATATGGCTTATGGCGATTTGCCTACCAATGGCTATGCAGATGTGGGCAGCTTTAAATTCCCGCGTGGTATCATCATGAACCGCAACCTGAATGAAGTAATTCCGATTGATGGTACCGATCCCGAGCAGATCAAAGAGCAAATTGCGCATTCATGGTATGATTATTCTGACAATGATCCTTCCGGTAAGCATCCATGGAATGGAGAGACCAATCTTAACTATACAGGGCCAAGACCTCCTTACGACTATCTGGACGTTGATAATAAATACAGCTGGTTGAAGACCCCCAGATGGAATGGTCATCCAATGGAGGTAGGACCACTTTCTCGCATGCTGGTGGGTTATGCCTCAGGCAAGGATGAATTTAAAGAAGTGATTACCTACGCATTACAAAAACTGGATGTACCTGTAACCGCCTTGTTCTCTACCTTAGGGCGTACTGCCGCCCGTGGACTTGAAACCAAGCTGGTAGCCGGATGGTCAAGAGAGTTCTATCAGCAATTGCTTGCCAATATTAAAAATGGCGATACACGAACTTTTGTTGCTGATAAATGGAAACCAGAGACTTGGCCATCAGAAGCCCAGGGAGTTGGTATGACGGAGGCCCCAAGAGGTGCACTTGCACACTGGATTAAAATTAAGGATAAGAAAATAGACAATTATCAACTGGTAGTACCGAGTACCTGGAATGCTTCCCCACGTGATGCCAACGGAAACCGATCGGCTTACGAAGCCTCTTTAATTGGCACCCCCATCGCAGATCCGGAAAATCCCCTGGAAATTCTGAGGACAATCCATTCTTTCGATCCCTGCCTGGCCTGTGCTGTGCACCTGTATGATCACAAGGGAAAGTATGTTCATCAAATTCAAACCTTTTAATCTTGGCTTATGGAAACTTTAGTAAGTGAGGAATTAGTCCGAAAAGTGTATGTTTGGGAACTTCCCGTAAGGTTATACCATTGGGTCAATGCACTGTGTATCGTAGCTCTGTGCATTACAGGTTTTATTATCGGCAGGCCGCCCGCATTGCAAAGCGCTGCCGAAGCTTCCTTTAGTTATTGGTTTGGGACCGTCAGGTTTATCCATTTCGTCGCGGCTTTTTTATTCTTTTTCAACTTCGTTTTCAGGATTTATTGGGGATTTGTTGGAAACAGATATGCCCGTTGGAATAATTTTATTCCGCTTAAAAAGAGGCAATGGAATGAATTTGTTAGTGTTTTAAAAGTGGATATTCTGCAGTTATCCGACAAACCCATTTTGTCTATCGGGCACAATACCCTTGCCAGCCTTACCTATTTTATCACCTTCCTGGCCTTCATTTTACAAAGCCTCACCGGGTTTGGTCTGTATGCTGCCATGAGCACTTCCTGGTTTCCTGACCTGTTTTCGTGGATCGTCCCCCTGTTGGGAGGTGATTTCATGACGCGTCAAATCCATCATATTCTCATGTGGTTCTTCATCCTTTTTGGATTGGTCCATGTGTATCTGGTATTTTATCATGACTACATTGAACGAAATGGGATGACTTCTTCAATGATTGGCGGATGGAAATTTATTGATGCGGAAGCACATAAAGCTAAACCTGACGACAAGACAAAATGATATCTGGATAAATAGGCAGTATACTTATTTTAATTGTCATTGATCGATTTGGATATCAACCGGAAATATTTATTAAAATCACCACGCGTTTCACACTATTCATTCATAATCATCGGGTGTAACGCGTGGTTATTTTTAGCACTTTATTATTGAATGTCAGCTTGTTTATCAAATTAAAACCGGGATAAGAAAGAATGAGGACTTCGTTTCCTGCGGCAATAAAAAGCCTGCCCTTCTCCTGTTCCCAAGCCATATCTTCTATTTCGTTTACCGAAAAGTTTATCTGCGTCGCGATACCTGTTTCTGAATTCACCTGAAACAGCCCGGATGCTGAATTGATTAGAAATGTGATGTCACCGATGGGAACGACTTGATGGATACTTCCAAAATCGAAAATATGTGTGGAAATTAGTTGATTTTCATGTGGATCGAAATTCAACATACGACCTGAATTGTTAATGTTACCGAACAAAATAACAGTTTCGCTTTCGCCGGATTGGAGTCCAAAAACCAGTTCGAAATCAATCAGGTACTGATGTTGAAGTGCGCCTGTTGTCCGATAACAGGTGTTCAGCATGGAGGATAAACCTGTCCTGCTTTTATAAGCGATTACCAGTTTTGTTGTGTTAGCAACCAGGTTAGTAGGGTAGTAGCTACTGAATATGGGGGTGTTAAACACTTCTAAGCCCGTGGAGGCGTATATTGAAATCACCTGCCCCGCTCCGTTACCAAAATATAAAAGCGGTGAGTGGTACTGTACGAAGGTGAATTCAGGATAGGGCAGCTGGGGATCTCTGGACCATTGTAGTTTTAAATCGGAATATGAATAAGCAGATAATATTTCAGGAATGGCAGTTGTTAATATCAACAAATCAGATTCCCGGTCGGCAATGGCATGAGTGATTTTACCGATAACCGGAAGCTGTGCCGTTTCTGTCATGTGTTCGTCGTAAAAGTAGATACGTGATTTGTTTCCATCTTCCTCGGTTACAACGGAAAATCCCTTATAAGCAAAGGGTTTATTGCTCAAATTGATTTCCATGAACTCATGGGTGGTTTTTTGATCGTTTTCCACAACCAGGTGAACAAAGCAATTCATAGAATCGAAAGCTGCCAGGGCACCTACCGGGACAGGAATCTCAAAATGGCGCATGCTGTCAACGGGATAAATGAATAGTTGCGGTGATACCGGAATAAGGTCTTCATTATCGATGCTAACACGAACATAATGTATCGCTGACTTGCTCTCGATGTTAAATTTAACCAGAATAGTGTCAGGCACTTGAAAAATGGAGGATGCTTCGGGTGCGATAAACGTGATGGCCACCGGAGTTGCTTTTTCAGGTTTTTTACACCCCGCAATTGAGGTAAGCACCACCAAAAAAGAAAAAATAAATCTGTAAAAATGGTTTGTCATAACCTGCGCAAGTTACACATTTTTGTGTACTTTTAATTTTTAAAACCTGAGACATGCTCAATCAACTTGCTACTGACAGAATACTGTTTCTTGACATAGAAACAGTTCCGGGAGTTCCGGATTTCAATCAAATGAGTGATAAAATGAAAATCTTGTGGGAAAAGAAATCCCGCAGGTTACAGACCGAGGAAGGTGAAACTGCCGATGTGCTTTATAACAGGGCAGGAATTTTCGCTGAATTTGGAAAAATCGTCTGCATTTCATGTGGTTGCTTTTCAGGGAAAGAATTCAGGGTCAAATCATTTTTTGGTGACGACGAAAAAATTCTTTTACAGGAATTTGCCGACATGTTGAGGCGATACTATGACAATAAGGATTCGTTGTTGTGTGCTCATAATGGCAAAGAGTTCGACTTTCCTTACATTGCCCGCAGGATGTTGGTGCTGGGAGTAGAACTTCCTTCCATTCTGGATATGGCTGGTAAAAAACCATGGGAAGTTCAACATCTCGACACCATGGAGCTATGGAAATTTGGCGATTATAAACACTATACTTCGCTGGAGTTATTGGCCGCTATATTCGACATTCCCACACCAAAAGATGACATCGATGGCAGCATGGTTGGTAAAGTTTACTGGGAGGAAAAAAACCTGGAACGCATCGTGACCTATTGCCAAAAAGATGTCATTACCATTGCCCGGCTGTTACGCCGGTACCAAGGGTTGGATTTGATAAAAGATGAAGATATTGTGCTGACTTAGATTGGGTTGTTCATTCCAATTGGGTCATTTTTTATCATGGTTACTAAAAAGATGGAAACAGCATCAGGGTACTTTTATAGGTTAGCAAATAAAGTCATAAATCACCTTTTGTGTAAGCACAATATACATCTTATCATCTTCAAATATGCTTTTCCAATCGACCCATTCTTTTCTTAAATTAATTTATCAACATCCTTATCAACCAAAACCATTATTTGTATTTTTGGCTTTATGGAAGATGTCAAGAAAGAGTTCAGGAAATCAGTAGTTCCCAAAAGTTTAACCACGTCAGTGCAACCCGCTTATGAGCATGGCAAAGTGCCACCACAGGCTATCGATCTGGAAGAGGCGGTGCTTGGTGCCATGATGCTGCAGAAAGATGCTGTTTCTGCAGTAATCGATATTCTTTCTGCAAAGGTGTTTTATAAGGACAGCCATCAGCGTATTTTTACCGCCATATCTGAATTGTTTGCGGAATCAGAACCAATTGACATTCTTACTGTTACCAATAAACTAAAAAGTAAGGGTGAGCTTGAAATGGTAGGTGGCCCTTATTTTATCACCATGCTCACCAGCCGGATCGCTTCGGGTGCCAATGTGGAATTTCATGCCAGGATCGTTATGCAGAAGCATATCCAGCGTGAGCTGATTCGCATTTCGTCTGAAACCATCAAGGATGCTTTTGAAGATACCACCGATGTGTTCAATTTGCTCGATAAGGCTGAACAAAGTCTTTTTTCTGTTTCGGAAACCAACCTGCGACGCAATTTCCAGGACATGCCTGCTTTAATACGCCAGGCCATCATCGATATTGAACATGCCAGGGATGGGGAAGGGCAGATGCGTGGTGTAGCCTCGGGTTATACTGCACTCGACCGCATCACCTCCGGTTGGCAAAAATCAGATCTGATCATTCTGGCCGCCCGTCCTTCCATGGGGAAAACCGCGTTTGCCTTGAACATGGCCAGGAATGTGGCCGTGATGTTCAACAAACCCGTTGCTTTCTTTTCACTTGAGATGTCGGCGGTACAGCTTGTGACGAGGTTAATTTCGAGTGAATCGGAATTGCGCTCTGATAAACTTAAACGTGGTGATCTGGCGAGCTATGAATGGCAGCAGTTGACCGATAAAATTTCCAATCTGGTGGATGCCAAGATGTTTATCGATGATACACCGGCCCTTTCGATTTTCGAGTTAAGGGCCAAATGTCGCCGGCTAAAGCAACAGCATGATATACAGATGGTTTTTATCGATTATCTGCAGTTGATGACATCCGGTGGCGATAGCCGGGGGAACCGCGAACAGGAAATCAGTCAGATTTCGAGATCGTTGAAAGCATTGGCCAAAGAGCTGGATGTTCCGGTGTTGGCTTTGTCGCAGTTGAGCCGTGCGGTGGAAAACCGTCCGGGACAGTCCAAAAGGCCGATCCTTTCCGACTTACGTGAATCCGGTGCCATTGAGCAAGATGCCGACCTGGTACTTTTTATTTATCGGGCAGAATACTACAAAATCGATGTATTCGAAGACGGCACACCTACCCAGGGCGTTTCGGAAATTATTATTTCCAAACACCGAAACGGTGCCGTTGGCGATATTAAGTTGAAGTTTATTGCCGAGTTTGCCAAGTTTGAAGACTATGGACCCGGGCCGTCTGATGGTGGATACAGGTCGTCGGATGTGAGTGCCGGCATTAAAAGCTTCCCCTCAAAAATGAATGATATGGACGATGATGAGCCATTTTAACCTAATAAATATGAGAATAATGACGATTAAATCAAACATTTTATTACTGACTTCCGCACTGCTTTTGGCAGGTTCAGTCAGCACTGCCGTGGCACAAAAAAGTATCGAGCTGAAATACAAGCTGCTACCGGGCGACCAATTTAGCAACAAATCGAATATTGAGCAAACCATCCAGTTTGAAGCCATGGGTCAGAAAGCCACGCTGGATCAGGACATGGTTTTTTACATGACTTCCTTTATCGACTCCGTTAAGGATGGGATGATTACCCAGCGAACTGTTTTCGACCACATTGTGATGGACCAACAGATTTTTGGGATGCAAATCAAATACGACTCCCAGGATAGCAGCACTTTCGACTCGCCCATGGGCGCGGAATTTGCAACCCAGATGAATAAAATGATTGGGGCCGCGGTTATTTCCGTGATGAACGAAAGGGGCCAGGTTGACCGCATGGATGTTTCGGCTCTTGGCGATGCCGGTGACATGTCGGGTAATTTGAATTCAGGAAATAATTATGCTGTTTATCCTGATCATAAGGTAAAAGTTGGCGACAATTGGACTGAGCAGATTACACCTCAGGAATCGAGCAATATGACCGTGAATATGACCTATACCCTCACCAGGTCAACACGTCAACAAGCCATGTTGTCGCTCAATGGGACATTGTCAGAGAACCTTACAAATCCGGAATCCAATGGTAAAGTCGACGGCACCATGAAGGGCGAGATGACCATCGATCGGAAAACGGGCATGGTATCTTTATCTAAAATTCAAATGGACATGACCATGCAGATGGAAAAGGATGGAATGACTTTTCCGGCTACCGTGACCAGCTTTATTGATACCGAGATCAAAAAGATAAAATAAACTCAACAGAGTTTTATCCTTCCTGCCCGAGCACAACAGAGTAAATCAGTTTATTCTTAAACTTCAGGCAGGATTTATTTTGCTTTCTTTTTCGAAAGGACCTGTATAAGCCAGGCGGTAAGCACCACTATAAGTGAGATAAAATAGAGGGAAGTCGTACTGCTCTTGATCACCGAAAACACACTCGAAATTTTTACCAGGGTTGGGTTTATATCAGGATATTGATTCAGTAAAGTTATAAAGCCAATGTTCTCCATATAATCGGAAGCTCCGGAAACAAGTGGTAACAATGCCAGGTAAAAATAGGGACTTCTTAGTTTGCCCAGTTTGTTCAGAAAATAGGCCATCAACAGACTATATCCAATGGCAAAAAGCGATGGATAAATCATGTCCACAGGGATTTGATAAAATAAATAGGCATGTCTGCCTTCCGCTCCCAGAGCGGTAAACAGGTCGGTTACATCCTTCAGGTTATATCCGGCAGGCATCATATCCAGTAATTTTATACCGTGCCCATAAGCCATGGTCATGGGAATGGTCACCACCAGCATAAAGGCGTAAACAAGGTTGGTAAGAACGAAGAAAATGAATACTTTTCTTCCCTGTATATGTTTGGCAATAAGGTTTTTCAGGCAGTTCATCTTTAATGATTTTGGTTCCAAATATAATTGAATTTGCCAGAGTGGAGACTCGGTTCAAGTGGAAATTATGGGGCTACTCACTATAAAAATCGGGACTTAAATAACCTACTGTCACACCAATTTTTTATACCGCGTTTGGGTGCTGCACATTTGTCCTTTTAATTACTTAATCTGTAATATGGTATCTCACTATAAACTTCAAATCCGAGTTTTTCCGCTAATTTATACGAGCCTGTGTTTTCTAATCTACATGCCCATATTGGTTCATAATCCTTTTCAATGCAATAATCTATCAAGGCTGAACATGCTAACTGAGCAAATCCTTTTCCGCGAAACTCAGGAATTGTCTCAATGCCTAATTCTAATTTGTTATCATGAATAAATGCTGAATATGCGGTCGCCGCTAATTTTTTATTGCATAATAAACTGAATCCGATTCCATTGTTAATAAAATCATCTGCAGAATCCCAAAAATAAGAAGGGATTACGCTGCCTATCATTTCTTCATATACCTTTTTGTCGGTTTGTACAATCGCACAAGTCGGTGGTAAAATCATTTTCTTATTTACGATATATTTTTCTCGATTAAATTTAAAATTAATCCGTGTATTAAGCTCAATAATTCCAGATACTTTATTCTCCTTATTCTCTGCGGCCTTAATCAATCTGTTACTATAAAGCTCAGAAAGTACTTTATCCCAATCGCCCGGATAAGCTTGCATCCATTCATATTTGTCGCGTATCTTGTTTGTGTTCAAGGAATAATCAAGGAATTTATTATTGAAATCAGTATTCTGTGAATCACCAAAAAGCAATGACATCCCGTATGGATGAACCACATAGAATGTTTTTGGATTTTCAAAGTTGTCAACGTATACTTGTCCTGATATTTTCTTTTCAATTACCGAACGGGCAAATAAGTTGTTAATCCTGACCTGTTTTAAATGATTCGTCAATCGTTCGTAAAATATTTTATCCAATAATTCCATTTTTTATCTCCTTACAATAGAATTTGTATTGGGTTTCTTTGTGTTGTGCCTAACGGTTAGCAGCTACCCGAAGGTGGTGATTTCGGAGCACTTCACTGTCAGCCAAGCACAAACTTTGATAGAAGCACAAAGCTTGATTTAACCACGGAACCGCCACTTTTGGGTAGGTGCTGTTGGCGGTTAGTGCTTTTCTAAAATATTGAAACTCTTTTGCTTTTTTCATAATTGTCAATTAGCACTTTGATTGTCTTTGATATGGACTCTAAGGACACAAGATTTTTTTCTTTAATCAAGTAGTCAATTTGGCTGTCTAATGTGAACCAAACAGATGAAAACGTCCTTGAATCTTTATACTTGTCAAAATATGTAGAAAGTTTTGCAATTAGTTTTTTGTCAAGTTTTTTAAAGTCTCTTATTATTAGAACAAGTTCAAAAATAAAATAATCGTGTTCTTCTTTTGTCTCTGTTGACTTAATGCTTAAAAGATAGTCTTTTATTTTTGTTTGAATTGTCTCTGTTGCAATATCATAAATACTTAGAAGAAGCGATTCCGAAATATTTAATTGTTCATCAATGGCTAATTCTTTTGACGATGCAATTAATTTATCAACTAAAGCATTATCTTTAAAAATCGCCTTACTTTCTCTCGCATAACCGTAAAGATTTGAAATCTCGTTGCGTGTAATTACGTGAAACTCGTGTCCATTATATTGTTTATAAACAAACTTACTTATAATAGCCTTTATCAAATTCAATAGCGATTCTTCACATATTGAAGTATTAAACAGATTGTATTGATTGCCTAAAAATAGATTTATTGATTGATATATACCGATTGTATTTTTAGCACCATCTATGATGGTGTTAAACGAACTTATTATTTTGTCAATTTCCTCCTTTGACAATTTTGATAATGAAAGTAAAAAAATGATGTTTTCTAAGTATTGCTCAAACTTATTAAACGCAATCTTTGATGAAATGTATACTTTTACAACAGAAGCCAATACTGTGGTTATTAGCCAATCTTTGTTGACATCTGAAATTTCAAATTTTCCTTTTAATTGAGAATTGTATTTATAAAAATCAACCAACAGTTGTTTTAATTCCTTATTCGATAAATATTTAATAGCGGAAAAAAGCTCTGTTTGATTGAACGATGTTTTTTCTTGTTGAACTTGGCGAACGATAGCTATTTTTAAGAAATACTTATTGATACTTCTAAATTCGCTATGATTTTCAATCATTATCCTGTTACGAAGAACAAATGATATGAGATTTTGATGCTTGCAAGTTGATTCTGTAATATTTGAATTAAAAACAAAACCGCCAGATTCAATAGTTTTCTTTGATTCTTCCTTCTTATTTAGTTCTTCTGATATTTGATAGGCGTATTTGTAGAGGTCGTTTGAGTTTAAAAAATTGTAAATCGGCTTCAAAGCCTTTCGTAAATCCTTTGGCAATTCATAAAACTTTTCCTCTATATCATATTTTTCAATGTGTTTGTAATCATCTCTGCTTTGGTTAATACCGAATTGCAGATGTCTTAAAAGCACATTTCTATTAAACATTGAAATAAAAAGCAAAGAATAGTTTTTTTGCTTTAAGCATTGGGAAATGGTTTTCTCTAATTGTTCAAATGCTTTATCATAATCTTCAATTTGATATAGCAAAAAAGATTCGTTTAATAAATCATAGACTTCAGTTTTTGATTTGCTTATTACTTTAAAGTCAAAGTTGTAATAATTTGTTTCAAGATTAGAGTTTTCCTTTTTTAAATAGTCATCAATTACGATGTATTGTTTTTGTGCGGTTTTTAAGTCGTCATCACTAATTATGATGCCTTTAATGTTTGCCTTTCTTAGTATGTCAAAAATTCTAATTAACGAATTATTGGATATTTTTTTTTCATCCTGCTTCTTTAGAATATTGACAAACTCCTTGTAAATATTTCTTTTTTCTTTGTTCAAGTCATAAGTCAAAATTTTGTCATAGAATTCAAGTATGACTTTATTTTCATCGTCATAAAGGAAGCCACAGTTTGTTAAAGAAGTTTGGATTTGTTCTAAAAGTATTCCGTTTAATTCTGCTAAAACATTTAATTTACTCAATACAAATTCAACAATTTCTTTTTCGCCATTTAATAGTTCAACATTTTCATAATTCTTTAAAAGGTCTAAAAAATGTTTTGAGTTTTCAGAATACTCTTTTTGTATTTTGGGTTCATTATTAGGCTCGTCAAGATGAAAAATATTTATTCCGTGATTCTCAAGATACTTATTTTGTGTAGGGTTTTCGTTGAATACTGTTAAGTATCTTGGCGGCTGCACTTCAGAATGGTTCTGTAACCATTTTGTTATCTGCTTAAAATTTATGTCGTTGTATGAGTAGCCTAAAAACAAAACCGTGTGAGTTGACAATATACTTTTTATGTAATTTTCAATAAGTGGGAAATTGAATTGATAATTCAAATAATCGTCTTCTTTAAATACTATGTTGTGATTTTTAAAATCACCGTGCATTTTAATTAACTTCTTCTGCAAGGTTGATTTTACTAAATCTTCGTCACAACGAATTATATCATATATGTAAGCATTGTCTTCAATAGCTTTTTCTAAAATTGTGTCCCAATTTGTTGTAATAATTACTTGGGGATTTAACTCAAATATCTGTTTGTGAATTGATGATGGTCTTATGTTGTCAGGGAAAAAGTCTTTCAGCTTTTTTAGGTATGAATGTTCTTTAAATTCAAGATAATATAGCTGTGCAATTTTTAAATAATCTGATTCGTCAGTTAGTTCCAAGTCCTTTTTTAAATCAGAAATCAAATCAGTCCATGTAGGAAGTTTTAATCCTTTTGTCTCAGAATTTTTTGACACGCCCGCACCAACAAAAATCGCTAAACGATTATCGTTATTTGCGTCAATTATATTTTTTAAATGTTGCTTTTTAAATTTCATATGATGTCGTATGTGTCGTCTTTTAGCATTACCGCTAATGATCGGATAAACCCAAATCTAGCAGTTATTTATTTAATACCTTTTTTTTAACCTCTTCATACATAATAACCTGGCCATTTTCAGTCGTTTAAAATGATTTAAATCAGCTGTTTGTTTCATTGTAAATGGATCATCGGACGTTTTGTGGGGTAAATCTAGGAATTAATGTTATCGGTTTGATTTTTAAAGTCATTATTTTGGTGGTTTATTTCTGGGGCGATGCGGAATTATGGAGACCGATCCTGCTTTTAGAAGTGGTTCTTACTTCAAATGCCAAACATCATTTTATTTCAAGGATGCAATGATCTCTTCCCTTTGTTTTAAATTTTGGGTAAGTATCTCTTTATCAGTCTTAGAACCAAGAATTGTTATTATAGCCTTAAGAAATGAGAAATCATTAATCTCTGATATCCTCCTGATATGCATTGCCTTCAGTTCTATCGTTGTCATATCAATGTATTTATTGCGAAATTACAAAAGCGATACCTTGTAATCGGCTACCCTTTTCTCTTCATTAAATCCCTACAATTTTGCTTCGTCTTTCTAAAATGTAGTTGTCTTTCCAGGTGTCTTTTAATTTGCCAATTTTCTCTCTGTACCCAATAACTCGAAAACCAACACTCTCGTGAAGTTTTACACTGGCAATGTTGTCGGTAAATATGCCTGCCTGCAAAGTCCATATATTATTACTTTCACTTTCTGTTACTAACTTTTTTAAAAGCAGTTTTCCTATGCCTATTCCTTTGTAACTTTCATCTACATAAACACTTACTTCCGCAACACCACCATACACACATCTGTTTGAAACAGGACTGAGGGCAGCCCAACCTACGACTTCGTTATTGTACATGGCAACAAGTCTTGCAAAAGTCAAATGTCCATCGTTCCATTTTTCCCAACCCGGTGCAGTGGTCTCAAAAGTGGCAATGCCTGTTGCAATGCCACTTTCATAAATTTGTTTTACTCTTTCCCAATGCTCTTGTAGCATCGGTCTAATTATCACAGCTTCCACTTTCGCAGTTCTTTTTAGTTATAGTAGATGGTCTTTCAAAAGTAGCATTTTTACCGTCGTTACCTGTCCATTGTTCCATTTCTTCGGGGGCAGGTCTTTTGTTTTGCTTTTTCCGTCTATGCTTTCATCACTGTATGTAAACCAATCAATAAACCGGTTTGCCTTTTTGCCCGGAAATTCTTTGCCTTAGGCAATAATACCAGTGTAATCCAACATATCGGCTAAACGCTTTTTACCATCCGGTGCAAGGAATTTCAACTGGGTAGTGGCACTAACCACTTGACTGTTTTCTTTCTTCAACTTCGCTTTAAGGTATTTCCAATAGTTGCGGGTTTTGGGTAGTCGTCCTGGTCGGTAAGCAAAGCTACAATATCCCCAACACACTAAATCACCACTTGGCGTTTTGCTCGTCCCAAACGGCTCGCACTTCGCCGTCGTCAAAAAAGCGTATGGATATTTTTGCAATCCTCATCATTTAAATGTTATCTATTCTGTCACTCTGTATTTTTCTGTCCAAAGTTATGATAATTTTTTTCTTGAAGTTGCTGTATAATGTGTCGCGTTCAAGAAGTAATATTAGATCCCGTTTAGACATAAGTCAAGTCCGGTTGAATTCTTTGGTAATATTTGTCTTTGATCCCTTTTCTTGAAACCAGGTCAACTTTAAAACCAATTAGTTTTTCAAGTTCTTCGGCCAGGTCTATAAAACGAACGCCAATTTTGTCGTTAAATTCAACTAATAAGTCAAGGTCGCTTTCCTCTTTCTGCTCTCTTCTGGCATATGAGCCGAAAATTGCTAAAGACTTAATAGGGTACTCAGAAAACAATTGTTGTTTATGTTTTCCCAGGGTCATTTCTATTTCTTGAAGCGTTTTCATAAACCAAAACTACGTTTTTTTTCTGAATAATATTTGTTGTCTGAATTTTGTTCTATTTCTCATGGATTCTGGTTTTTCATACCATTGGCCCTGACGGGAGTATAAACCCAACTCTGGAAGTTCTCCATTAACACCTTTTTTTTAACCTCTGTAAACATAATAGCCTATCCATTTTCAATCGTTTAAAATGTTTTGAATCAGCTCTTTGTTTCATTGTAAATGGACCATCGGGTATTTGGTAGGGTAAATCCAGGAATTAATTTTATCGGTCTAATTTTTAGAGTCATTATTTTGGTGATTTATTATTGAGGCGATGGGGTTTTAGATTTTGAGAGCGGTATAAAACCGGAGGCGTATGACTATCATGTTATATTTGTTTTCCCAAACAAAAAAACGCAGTTTACTTTAACCCAATAGCAAAAGTTTTTGGTGAGACATGTTCGGATGTAGGTCAAATTTCCTAGTTTCGCAAACCACGATTTTAATCGGTAAAATATATTTGAACTCATTATTTAAAAGGAATCCTATGAAATTGAGAATATCCCTGCTGTTCAGCTTGTTGCTTATCTATTCTGTTCAGATGTCCCTGGCATGTACCATAATTGCGGTGGGCAAAAAAGCTTCCGCCGATGGATCGGTAATCGTATCGCATACAGATGCCGGCCCCGATTGCAGGTTGCATTTTGTTCCGGGTCAGACGTTTAAACCGGGTTCCATGGCTGACGTTCATTTTGGTATGGTGGACCTGGGCCGACCATTGGGTGATTATGGAAAAGTACTGGGAGAAATCCCACAGGTAGCCCAAACCAATGGCTACTTCCAGACAGCCTATCCGCAGATGAATGAATATCAGCTGGCCATCGGCGAAAGCACCACCAGTGAGCGTGAGGAGTTGAAACTCGACCTTAACCTCTGCAAACAGGTGATGACCGTTGAACAGGCACAGGCTTTTGCTCTTCAGCGTTGCAAAACTGCCGAAGAAGCGCTGGCACTGATTACCCAACTCATGGAAAAATATGGGTTTCTGCCCAGTTGTGTGGGCGAAAGCGAATCGCTGGTGATTGCCGATGTAAACGAGATCTGGGTGCTGGAAATTTTTAGTGTGGGCAACCAATGGACGCCCGAAAGTGGTCAGCCCGGTTGTATTTGGGCAGCACAAAGGGTAGGGGACGACCGGGCCCTGATCATCCCAAACTGGAGTATTATCAAGCAAATCAACCTGACAGACAAGGCCAACTACCGTGCCTCGTCCAATTATATGCAGGTGGCCATCGACAGTGGATGGTATAATCCTGGGTCGGGACTGCCTTTTATCTGGCAAGAGGCCTACGCACCCATTCCACGCGAGTGGGCTACCTCCCGTTTTTGGCTGTTTTATGCCGGTTTTGCTCCACATCATGCCAACTGGCCAGATCGTTTTACCAACTCACCCTGGGAAGGTGAAAATCAATATACGCAATATGTAGAGCCTTTGTCGCTCTATCCCTTTTCAGTTAAACCCGAGAAAAAGATTTCTGTTCAGGACATCATGGCATTCCAGCGTTCTACGTTTACCGGAACCATTTATGACAAGGAAAATGCTTCGGTGTGGTATTACCCCAACGAGGCCGGTGAGCTGGTGAAGAGCCCCATCGCCACTCCTTTTCCAACGCTGGAGTTGAGAAGGGTATTGAACATCAACAAAAGACGCAATGTGGCCCGTGCCCGGGGGGAATATGGCATGATTACCCAACTCAGGGGTTGGTTGCCCAATGAAGTGGGAGGGATTTACTGGTTTTATGTGGACAATGCCTACACATCGGCCTATGTGCCCATTTATTCGGGTGTGACCGATGTAGCCGAATGTTACAAGACTTATGATCCTGTTGCCTTTCAGGAGAACAGCATCCGCTGGAATGTGGATTTTGTGGACAATCTGCTGTACCTGCGTTGGCAGGATGCAGTAAAAACTTTGCACGAACGCCGGGATCCGCTGGAAGCCGGTTTCTTTGCAGAGCAATCAAAGGTGGATTCTACTGCACTGGAATTGATTAAAATAAACCCCGAAAAAGCTAAGAAATACCTCACCGATCTCACCATTAAAAGGATGGAAGAAACTCAGAAATTGTTTCAGGACTTACGGTTGGAGCTGATCTCAAAATATACCAACAATAAACAGGGGATATAGTGAAACGTCTTTTCGAAATCTGTTTTTGATTAAGATGGTAAGATTGATTACAAAGATCAATCTTACCATCTTCCAGATAAAAATTTATGGAAAAAAGTTGTGTTTTTATGATTGTTACGCCATAGGTGATCTACCAATAAATCAACTATTTTGTCATCGTATGGTTCTGGAAAATCCGGATACTTTTTCTTCAATTTTTCCAATTCATTTTTGCTAACACAGAAAACTCTCGATATTTTTGAGAAGGTGGTTTCATCTAAAGCCAGGTCAATATAGGTTTCCAGGATTTTTTCGCTTTCTTTACTTTTTGTTCATTTGACTTCTGACTTCTGACTTCCCCCGAAAGCCCCGATAACTATCGGGGGGGTCGGACTTCCGACATTCCTGTTATTCCAGATTTAACAGTTGCTTTAGTTGTATTAAGTAATTCTCAAATTCATTTTTCCCTGCATCTGTGACCCGGCATTCGGTATGAGGGTAGTTTCCTTTAAAAGATTTCTTTACCTCTATATAGCCGGCTTCCTGGAGTTTTGAGATCTGAACGCTCAGGTTCCCTTTGCTTGCCTGAGTGACTTCGATTAGTTTCATGAAATCAACCCATTCGGCATTGACCAGAAAACTGATGATGGAAAGTCGAAGTTCCTGATGCAATATGGGGTTAAGCTTTGTCATGCTCTGATTTTCGTAAGATAATACCTGGAATAACATAGCCAAAAAGGAAACTCCCGGCGAAAACCAATCCCTGATAAGGTTGATCAACAACAAAAGCACAAATAATAGCACCCAGCTCCATCACCAGGCCCCCCAGGATAAACGGATTAAACTTTGATATACCTCCACTAATGAAAGTGGCAGAACCTGCCAGCATTAATATTAAAGCATGTGGCGGAAGCTGGTGGTGCATTGTATAGGCAATGGAGAAGATCATCGTAAAACCAAATGCACCCCAGGTAAAGGAGGTGATCCGGTCGCCAGAGGTTTTTACGCCCGAACGTTTACTTTCCTTCATCCCATAAGCAAATGAGATAATTCCACCTATAATTCCCATAGCGGGCCAGATCATCCAAAAATTGGGATGCCCATACAACAGGTATTCGGCTATGCCGGTCGGGATAAGCAAAATTCCCCACATGATAAAATAAAAGGAATTCCGATGCAGTGACTTCTTGTTCTCTTTGAACATGGTCTCAATAATTTCAATACTCTGGGTTGTTTTCATACGTAATAAGTTTTTAATTTATAATTCTCAACAAATATAAACTAGTTTATAATATAAACCACATAATGTTTGAAATATTTTTCAATAATTTTAATTATTCTTTCTCGGATAGTCTGTTGATTTTCGTGTTGGATTCCCCAATGGCCATATAATCAGTTATTTTGGTCTAGAATCAATGCTAAATCCTGTTATAAGACGGAATCATACACAATTGATTTGAATTGTAATCACGTTGAACTGCAATTACTTGGAAAATACGGTAAAAGTCGTAGACTTTTTGCTTTTCAATATTGTATCTTTGTTACAGGGAAATTGTTAATTCCCTTTTGTCCATCATAAATGCATGTGTAAAGTATTGGAATTTAGAAATATCACCTAAAAAGAAAGCTAATTAATTGTTATAATTCTTTGTTCTAACCAAAAAGTCTCGCCTTATGAAAAAATTTGTACTCTTTATGTTTAGTTCATTTATGTCCGTCTGTTTGCTTGGACAATGGACTCCTATTCCCATCGGAACGGCTTCCTCCGAGGCTGTTACAATGGCTGCTTATGCCGACACCGTGATGGTTGGTTTCGCGGGCGATGGGATCTTCCGCACCCGTGACTTGGGAAATTCATGGGAAGATATCAGTGGGGATTTGGACAATAATAACATCAATAGAATTATGCCGGGTCCCTGGCCTTCTCTGTTTGTGTCCACCGACGATGGCCCTTATTTTACTATGGATCAGGTGTCTTATGTAAATACCACGTCCACCGGATTAACCAATACGGATGTTAGCTTATATTATGTTGGGGGTGAACTGGACAACAATGATTTCATCGTTGGAACCATAGGAGGTGGATTTTTTACAGGCCCGGAGTTGGATGGGCCCTGGACTGCGGCAAACACAGGCCTGTCAGGGGATGCTCTTTATATAAATAGCATGAGTGGTTATGATTTTGGTGACACCAGTACCTATATTCTGGCTACTTATGGGGGAGTTTATTATTCGAACGATGAATTCGCCTCCTGGTTCTCGGGTAACAATGGGCTTACGGGTAATCAACTTTATGTTACCGGTGTCATGCTGCTTAGTACTTTTTCATTTATAACCACCGAAGACGGTGCTTTTTATAGTCTGGATTATGGCCAAAATTGGGTGGGTGTTATTGAAAACGAAAAATTCAATGTATTGCTTTTGCAAGTGAGCCAAAGCGGCGCTTTTACATTGTTTATTTTGGGAGAAACAGCTTATGTAACCAATGATCTACAGAATTGGATCCCTTTCTCAATTCCCGGAGAGGTGATATCTGCTGCTGTAACTTCAAGTGAGTTGTTTATTGCTACCGAAGCGGACAAAGCCGGTTTCAATTCACCCAGTGGGATATACCGACAACCTGTTAGCTGGATTCTTACTGCATTGCCGGAAAATGAGGCTGAAACCAACGTTTCATTAAAGCAGAATTATCCAAATCCATTCTCAAACTTAACGACCCTCACTTATTCATTGTCTAAGGAACAGCTGGTGGATATCAGGGTGTTAGATTTGCTTGGAAGAGAAGTTAAAATGCTTGTGAATTCGGTTCAAGAAGTTGGGAGCCATGAAGTAATCCTGGATGCCAATGACATGTTAAGGGGTATGTACATGGTTGTTTTAAGATCGGAGGAATCGACAGCTACTATAAAAATAATGAAAGAGTAAGCCCCATTATTTTTACGCCAGCAACAATGCCAACGCGTGCTTTACGCGCCCTGCTTCAATTAATTTCCTGGCAATCTGGTGTCTTTTCTCGTTATCCCCGGTGGTGAGTGTAAATTCAGGCTGCTCGCGAATAAACACCATTTCCTGTGCTGAAGGCAGGTGTTCCAGGTTTCCCAGTCGTCCCAGGTCGTTTCCGGTTAAAATCCTGCTCCATCGGATGTGATCAGGTAAGGCATCTACTCCGATTCCGATGGTACTCAGCGGTTTCGGGACAATAAATTTTGAGTTGCCTGAGGTACGAACATAATAATCTCCTCCCATCCGGCCCACCAGATCGATCTTGTCCACATCGATATCACCCACATCATCCAACACCTTTTCATCCAAATGCACAAACAGAATTTCACAAATGACGAGGTTACCCGATCCCGCTTTACCGCTGGTTTCAATAATTTCGCGTACCTTACATTCAAATTGCAAGGGTGATTCTTTCACCCGAAATGGTTTCACCAACTTACTGGGAAGTGGGGTAAGCCCCGATTTTTCAAATTCGTTAACTCCTTTTGCATATTCGGTGCTGCTCAGGCTTACCTGATGCACCATGTTGTAAGTCACAGCGTTTATCACCACTTCCGGACGGGCCTTCAAATTTTCGAGCGTATGTTTGGTCGTGTTGTCGCGTCCCCGGCGAGCCGGTGAAAAGATGAGTGTTGTGGGATTGATGCCAAAGGCATTGTAAAAACTAAAAGGAGACAAATTGGGATTTCCCAAATCATCCATGGTCGAGGCCAGTGCAATGGGTCGGGGGGCTACTCCGTTTTGTAGCAATTTCGACAGTTGTTGGTTACTCAGAGTTTTCGGATCAATTTCTATCATCGCCAATTAATTTGCGGGGAGAATTTTTGTGATGCACTCACCAAAACCGATTCGTACCCTGTCGTTTTGGCAATGTCCGCGCATAGTGATGGTGTCATGATCCTGGATAAATTTTCGATCGCCACCCTCGTTCAGAGAGATGGGTTTGGTACCTTGCCATGAAAGCTCCAGCATTGATCCAAAGGTGTCAGTCGTTGGGCCAGAAATCGTGCCGGAGCCATACATATCACCAACACGGATGTTACACCCATTCACTGTTTGATGTGCCAGTTGTTGTTTTACGCTCCAGTAAAGATATTTGTAGTTGGAACGGCTGATCGTTGTTTCAGCTCCATTGTCGGGTGTCAATGAAACCTCCAACTGAATATCATAATTGTCCTTTCCGTCAGATTTTAAATAGGGGAGGACGGGAGGATCTTGTTTAGGTCCCTCGACGCGAAAAGGTTGCAAGGCTTCCATCGTCACGATCCAGGGCGAAATAACCGACCCAAAACTTTTTGCCAGGAATGGCCCAAGGGGCACATATTCCCATTTTTGGATGTCGCGGGCCGATAAATCGTTGAAAAGTACCATGCCGAAAATATAGTCTTCGGTTTGTTCGATGGGGATGCTTTCGCCCAATTTGGATTCTTTCCCGGTGATAAATGCCATCTCCAGTTCGAAATCCACCAGTTTTGATGGACCGAAAACGGGACTTGAGGACTCATTTATCATGGTTTGTCCTTTGGGTCGGTAAATGTTGGTGCCACTCACCACGATGGAAGAACTTCTCCCATGGTAACCCACGGGCAAGTGTTTCCAGTTGGGAAACAAGGCGTTGGCCGGATCGCGAAACATCACCCCCACATTGGTGGCATGTTCGATGCTGGAATAAAAATCGGTGTAATCGCCAACGGCTACCGGCATTTCCATTTTTACCTGATTTATTGGGATCAGGGCCAGATTTCTTGCTTCTTCATCCTGCTGAAGATCAGTATTATTCAAACTAAACAGCTCAGACAAGGATTTTCTGATGCCGGACCACATTGGTTTTCCTAAAGCCATCAAAGGATTGAGAACAGGCTGATAAAACACACTTAAGTCGTCAATTTCAAGGTGATCGAAATAGCCAAAATCAGCCAAAACGCTTAGATCTATGGCGGTATCTCCAATGCGGGTGGCGGGTCGGGGGTCACCGTTTTGAGGTCTGATCATACCAAATGGAAGGTTCTGGATCGGAAAATCACTCCCCTTTCTTACATCAATCCATGACTTCAATTCAGGGTTATTTGCTTCAATCATTATCATACTGTTTTATAAAGTGCCTCTGTTTCCCTGCTCCAATTCAATGGCTTCGAACAGCGCCTTAAAGTTTCCCTTGCCAAAAGATTTGGCTCCTTTGCGTTGGATAATTTCAAAGAAAAAAGTAGGACGGTCCTGAACGGGCTTGGTAAACAATTGTAATAGATAGCCATCTTCATCCCGGTCGATGAGTACCCGTTGTTCCATCAATTTGGACATGTCTTCGTCGATTTTTCCTACCCTTTTTGTAACGGTAGTGTAATACGTGTCGGGAACGTGCAGGAAATCGACTCCCCGCTCGCGATGTGCGCTTACAGTGGCCAGGATGTCATTGGTGGCCATGGCTACATGTTGCGGGCCGGGGCCAATATAAAAGTCAAGGTATTCTTCGATTTGAGATTTTTTTAGGCCTGCTGCCGGCTCGTTGATGGGAAATTTGATTCTCAGGTTTTTACTGGCCATCACCTTACTTTTTAAGGCGGTAAACTCAGTTGATATGTCTTTGTCATCAAACGAAATCAATTGATCGAAACCCATCACGGTGCGGTAAAATCCGGCAACGTTGTCCATTTCATTCCAGTCAACGTTTCCAACGATATGGTCCACAAAAAGCAATCCGGTGTCTTCGGGTTTATATTCAGGATCCCACTTAACGAACCCCGGTAGAAACGGTCCATGATAATCATTCCTTTCAACAAACACATGCAGCGTTTCACCATAAGTATAGATTGATGAGGTAACTACTTTGCCATGCAGATCTTGCATGGTGGCAGGCTCCTGATGGCTACGTGCACCCCGGCCGGTGGTTTCGGCCCAGGCTTTTGCGGCATCATCTACATTTAGTGCAATTACCTTTACGCCATCGCCGTGTTTTTTATGGTGTTCTGCAACCGGAGAATCAGGAATAAGGGTGGCTGTGAGTACAAAGGTGATTTTGCCTTGACGGACAACATAGGAAGTACGGTCTTTTAGTCCGGTTTCGAGTCCCGCATAAGCCACCGGTTGGAATCCAAATGCAGATTGATAATAATGAGCAGCCTGTTTAGCATTGCCAACATAAAATTCCACATAATCAGTTCCTGTAATGGGGAGAAATTCAGCAGTATTTGTCATCTTTATTCAGTTTAGTCTATTGTAATCAATTATTTTCCGTGGTTTATTCGTGCAGCCAGCTGAGGTAATACTCAGATACCTCCAGGTTCAAAGCTGTTTTGGTTAGTTTCAGGGGTTTGAAAGTGTCAACCATCACAGCCAACTCATCGGTCGATTTTTTACCAATACTTCGTTCGATGGCGCCCGGGTGCGGTCCATGGGTGATTCCCATGGGATGCAGTGTGATTTGCCCGTGTTCGATATCGTTTCGGCTCATAAAATCACCTGCTACGTAATATAACACTTCATCCGAATCGATGTTGCTGTGGTGATAAGGGGCTGGCACCGATTGAGGATGATAATCGTAAAGCCTGGGTACAAAAGCACACATCACAAAACCATTGGCCTCAAAGGTTTGGTGGACGGGTGGTGGTTGATGAATGCGACCCGTAATGGGTTCAAAATCGTGTATGGACAAGGCAAATGGGTAGAGACACCCATCCCAGCCAATGGCATCAAAAGGATGGGTTTTGTAGTGGTATGGGAAGAGTGTTTGCTGTTGCTTGATGATCACCTTGAAATCGCCTGTCTGATGGTGAGTAACCAACTTCTCGGGTGTGCGTATGTCGCGTTCATGAAAAGGGCTATGTTCCAATAGCTGTCCCGATTTGTTTAAATATCTTTTTGGGAAATTCAAAGGGGACATCGATTCGACAATGAACAACCGGTTGTGTTCGTGAGCAAAGGTGAGTTGGTAAATGGTGCCTCTTGGAATAATCACGTGGTCGCCTTCATGAAATGGCAATTCCCCATAGATCGTGTCCAATATGCCGCTTCCTTTGTGAACAAAGATCATCTCATCTGCCTGGGCATTTTTAAAAAACCAGTCACCCATCGATTTTTTCGGTGCGGCCAGAATAATCTGTACATCCTGATTAAAAAGAATAACTTGTCGGCTTTTCAGATAGTCATCCTCTTCAGGCAAGTCAAATCCTTTAAAACTACGGTGTTGCATGTTTTTATCAATGGCAATTTCAGGACTTGCTTCGATAGGCAAATCAATACCAATTACCTGTGTTGGAGGAAACTCATGGTAGATAATGGAGTAGATGTCTGAAAATCCTTCCGATGAAACCAATTCTTCCGCGTAAAGGCTTTCGTCAGGCTTTCTAAAAACGGTATGTCTTTTCGCCGGAATTTGTCCCCTGACCTGATAGTGTGGCATGTTTATTTAGATTTAATTAACAGAATGACAAAAGTATAAAAATATCAGGAAATTCACGCTTCATTTTAATAAAGCTTGCATTGTTGCAATCGATTGTTAACAAGAATTAACACGAAAGTATACTATTATCATCCCGCAAAGGCTTGCTACATGTTTAATATGTACTGAAAAGTGATATTCCGCATGGGTTCTGCTTTTAAGGGTCTCAGCGAATACATCCGGTTAAGTAGGTTAGAGCTGATGAGGGCAAATTCATGCCTGATTTTCCATTTATAGCTGATCCGTGCATCAACAATAACATTTCCGTTGTTGTGGTGCTCGTAATAGTTGCGGTACAGAATCGGTTGCATGGTGCCTCCCGTACTGACCGTTGCATCCTCAAAATCGAATATGGCCCTGTCCAGGTTTTCCGTTTTGCTAAAAAATCGCACGCTACTTCCCACACTTAGGTTTTTATACACAAACTCAATATCGGCTTTGAGTGTATGAAGGTAGCGGTATTTGAGAATTCGTTTTGACGGATTAACGCTCGAACTCTCGTATGAGAATTCAGTCTTACCGCCCGGATTATAATCATGAGCAAATATATAATCCGGTTGCAGGGTCACCGGCATCACATAAGTATAGCCAAACATGGTGTTGATTTCGTAATATTTACCAAACCTGGCTTGCCCGTTCACACTGATGTCGATGCCGGTGATTTTTGATTTTCCGGTATTGACGAATTTAAACCCTGCCGGGGCGAAGATATAAGTTGAATCCCAAAACCCAAATAAATATTCAATGGTGTTGTCATATTCCTGATAAAACAAGGCCATGTCGAGATAGCCATAGTAGTTTTTAAATTTAAAACCCTGCTTGATGCCAATTTCTGAGTTCCAGCTGGTTTCGGATTTCAAATCAGGATTGTCGAAGACACCAAATGAGCCAACAGTAGTACGGATATACCTTTCGGTGATGGTTGGAAATCGGTAACCTTGTCCCAGTGAGGTTCTTAGATAGGTTTCCTGGCCAAGTTTGATGGAGGCTCCAACACGTAAAATTGGTTTCGTATCAGTGATGGAATCATTTAGTTGATAATTTTCCATCCTGATTCCTCCTGATAAGTTGAGGGCATCGCCGAATTTTTTTTCAACTTCCATAAAAACAGAAAGATTCCAAAGGTAGTTCAGGGGTGATCCGGAAGCTTCATACATATTCGCGTAGGAACGTGTATACTGACTGGTGACTCCTCCAATAAAATCCAGGTTTCCAAGGTTACTGAAACTTTTACTAAACTGGTATGCATTATAAATATACAACGATTTGGTACTCTGGTCATTGTTTGCCTTGTTGTCGCTGTACAAAACACGGTTCGAAAATTCGTGCTTTAACCCCAGGGAAGAATAAAAGTTGATATAAGGATCAAAATAGAATGTGATGTTGTCAGATAGCAGAACGGCTCCCGGATAGGCTCTGTAAAAGTTGACGGTGTCATCAAGCCAGGCAAAGACAGTACTTGCTTTTTTGGCCATGAAATTGCCATTAAGACCAAAATGTAATCCTGTGATTTTGTTCGATCTGCGCCTGAAATTGAAATTGATCCGTGCTTTACGGTTTTGCATTTGGTCGTCGTTTATAGGCACGGAGTCGATAACCAGAGGCCCCGGTCTTGGAGCTCCCAGGTAACTTTTGTCGGCAGAAAACATGCCGCCAATAACCAAATCGGTATGTCCGTTGCCCAGTTGCCGTGAATGCAGAAAACTAACTCCACTGGTATAATTCACACCTTCCCACCAGCGGCTTGCAGGCGACTGAGGTGGTGACATCCAACCGGCGTATGTTTTAATCTTTGTTTTTGGCTGAATGTCAGGATAGTTGGTACGAATATAGATGGCTCCACTCAAGGCAGATGAGCCGGATAATACGGAGGCAGCACCCTTAACCACTTCAATTTGTTTGATGTTTTCAACCGGGATCAACGACCAGTCGGGTTTGCCTGCATCGCCTGATATCACGGGAAGATTGTCGATAAAAACAGCTACTTTGCTGCCCACGCCGAAGGTAAACCCACTGCCTCCTCTGATTTGAGGCTCTTCGTCAAGGATGGTCAGACCGGGTACCATATCAAGTATGGTTTCAATAGAAGTGGTATTGCGTGCATCGATTAACCTGGGTTTAATTACCTCGATAGAGACAGTCTGATCTTCCAGCCTTTTGTCAAAACGTCCGGCACGTACCACGACTTCATCGAATTGAGTGCTGAAGGGTTCCATCTCCACAACTCTAAAAGGGATTTCATTTGCCGTTGCATCCACTTCAATGGTCTGCGATTTCATACCTGTGAACGAAACAATAAACTGATATTCGCCCGATGCAACTGGTATGGCAAAATATCCGTTAAAATCGCTTACCGAGCCTATGCCCATGTCTTTTTTAAGGTAAATGTTGGCGCCAATGAGCGACTCTTTGGTGTATTTATCAACGACCCTGCCGCTAAACACCCTGTTTTGTTGGCCGGAAACAAAGGTGAAAACACCAAGCATCATCATGAGCAGAATTCCCCTTACCTGCATAAACAGGTTGATGTGTTGTCTGAGATAGAAACGCCCCGATATGCAATAATTCTCCCTTGCTTTCATGAAGCTGTTGGTTAATGAAGGATGATTTTACGGGTGATCACTTGGTTATTATACTGAGCTACCATGATATACAAACCTGAATTGATTTGATCTGTATTGATTTCAATGCGGTTTCCTGACTCGACTTTTTGGTTGAAGATGACCTGACCGTTCGTATTTAGGATGCTCAACTGGTAATATCGGGCAGGGAACTTGTCGAGTTCAACATGTAGGGTATTCCCATATTGAGAAGCAAAAAAATAATGGATAGAATTTTCATCAATGTCACTTGATTTGTACACGAAGGCAAAATCATCATACCATACTTCACTTCCATCAAGTGCATCAACACCGTTGCCTGATGTGACCACACTTAAAAAATATTCAGGGGTTTCTTCTGAAACATAGTTAAAAGGAACCGAAAAGCGTGTCCAGGTAGTTACCACGACGTGGGGAAGTTCATAATATGCGGTGGCAATGAGGTTAGCTTCATCGCCTGGTAATTTCAAATAGCCTTTGTGAAGAACAAATTTCACGGTGCCAAAATCCCCTTCTGCAGGGTTGCACTTAAACCATCCGGTTAAACTATCGGGCCTTTGGTCGAAAGCCGTATGAAAGTGGTCGTTTTCAATGTTGGTAAACACATATCCCAGGTTTGGATTAAAGTCGGAGTGGACTTGTCCGTTGGTGATTGTTCCTGTGGCGACAATACCAAAGGTGCTCACATTGAAGAGTTTCAAACCGTATTGTCCCGAATGGGCATCTGTACTCTTTTCCCAAACTACGGGAGCCAAAGGGTTTAAATTGATATTGTCACTGGTTTTTATTGAGCTCCAATGGGTAGGTTCGTCAGTCCCGATACCTACGTCCTCCCATGTTTCAAATCCGGGATTGTTTATTTGCTGCTGAGAGAATGCCCCAACACCAATAATAATCGAAACAGCAGTCAAGAGTAAAAATCTGGTCATATTAGGTGCGTTTTAGTGATGATTAAAAAGATATTCCCTGAAAAACATCTGATCAATGGTGTTCTTAACAGCAAAGCTAGTATTTTTCCGATACCGGTCAACGGAGAAAAAAGTTCAAATTATTGTATGGTTTCTGTTCTTCCCTGGCGTTTTCCCTGAAAATTCAAAGTGATGCCTAAATATACGTTAAAGCCGAAATAATAGATGCTCATGTCGTTTTTCAAAGGACCTTGCAAAATTCGGTTATCGATGGGATCGTATTCTACCGGGTTGGTAAAGTTTGCTACCTGTTCCAGGTGGGTATCATATCCGAACGACAACTCCCCTCCGGCGATCAGCTGATATTTTTTAAGTACAAGAAACTGAAAACCGGCCGTATAGTGATAAATATCGAAATTGGTGGTATTGATTTTGTTCAGGTCATTCAAATCGCCATAATTAACATACTTTACATTATTAAAATCGGTTCAGAATCCATTCAGAAACAACAGGTCATTTTTTAACCGCCACCGATAAGCTATTGCGAAATTGACAACCTGGTTAGAGGCATCTGCTACTGAAAGCCAATCTTTGTTTTTCAGTCTGTCATAAACGATTGAGGAGGTAATATCATCTCGTATAGGTGCATCCACCATGCGGTAAGGTTCAATTTTTGAGAAGTATTCCACCGTAAAATACAGCCTTTTTTTTCCTTTCTTGACGTCATAGATAAAACCGGCAGAAACCGACCTGGGGTATTTGAGACTTGTATTCACATCATTGCCTAACAATCCATTGGTGATCATGTACCCATTCAAAAATTCTCCGTTTTCGGGATTGGTGATGTCGCTCACACGCTGTGTACGAAGCGCTTCATTTTTAACTGAGAACAGTGGAAACGATTCAGTAGTAATGTTGAGCCCGAACCTCCATCGATCGGCGACGTAGGAAAATCCCAATTTGCCAATTAACCTGACGTGGTTAAAACGGTACGATTCGTTGTAGCTGCTTTCGGCAACAAACGAAGGGTTCGGAACTCCATTTACCCAGAGCGTGTCGGAGGGTGAGAAAGCTACTGCCGAATATTGATTTTTATAATTGAGTTGTGCGATAGAGACAAATAAACTGGCTCCTACCTTAAAATGACTGGAAATATCATACGAACCTGCCATGCCAATCCAATTGTCGACGAAATTTAACTCATAACCATAGGAAGTACTGTAGTTCTCTTTTCCGGGAATTTCGTGCAGGATATCAAGCGGCCGGGAGTTGTAGTAGTTGAGATTGATATTTTCTTTTAACCGTGTGATGGCAGTAAGTGCAAAACTGAGTTTGCTGTCGTGGCTTCTGACACTATAGGATAAAAACTGAGGAATTACATTGAAATTAGTTCCATTCAGGTGAATATCATCGCCCAGTGCATTTCGATAGGAATATATCCCCCATGAAAAAAGGCTGGCAGCAAATGAAAGATTCGACCCTTTTTCAATTTCAGAAATGGTGGCCGGGTTGAAATAAATAGAGGCATTACCCGCATCTCCTGCAACAACAGCGCCTGAAAGAAGCGAGGACTCTGAGTTGAAATTTAATGTCCAGTAATGATTCATAAGTTGAGCCTTTACCGGAAGGGCAATAACGACGCCTAACATCAACAGGAAAATGAAAAGTATAAACCCCGGGTGTTTCAACTGGCCTAATTTTTTGACCAAAGTACGAAAAATGGTTGAGACAAGAATCCCCTGAAGGGAATTTAATTGGTTCGTTTTTTGTTCAACTTTTCTGCCTCATTTAACTTTTAACTTTGAGTCCACTCCGAAAAGTCAAATACCCCTAAATCCCCTAAAGGGGACTTTAGATAGTTCATTGATTTTCAACGAATCCCCCTTTAGGGGTCAGGGGTAAATGAGTTGAAAATTAATGAACACATACTTTTCGGAGTGGGCTCAACTTTAAACTTTTAACTTTAAACTTCCCCTCCCCAACTATTCAATTCCCGAAAAATATTTCATAAACTGAACACGTTCCCAGGATGCTGTGTTTTTGGAGTTTTTAATGCTCATGATTCCCCTAAAATCATCAATGGTTTTAAAGTCTTTTTTCTTCATCCAACTTTCAACTTCCATCAGCATGATGTTGATTTCCTTGAATCCTTTTTTATAAAGCACGGAGGCAATTTGTACTACTCTGGCACCGGCCAATAATTGTTTTATCACAGCAGTACCATCGTGTACACCGGTAGAGGCGGCTATGTCACATTTCACAACATCCGAAAGCATCGCTACCCAACGAAGAGAGAGCGACAAATCAGAGGGTGAACTGAATATATTAGAACTTGTTATTTCCAGTTGGTTGATGTCGATATCGGGTGAGTAGAATCGGTTAAACAGCACCAATCCTTTGATATTGGTCCAACTTAACATGGCCATGGATTTGGCCAGGCTTGAGAAATAATAACTCAGTTTCAGGGCGACAGGAATCTTGACCAGGGAGGTGATTTTGTTGGCGATGTCGAAATACACCTTTTCGTTTTCAATGCTGTTTTTCTCCAGGTTGGAGGGTAAAACGAACACGTTGAGTTCCAGAGCATCTGCTCCGGCCTGCTCGATACGTACGGCAAAATCCATCCATTCGCTGTCAGAAATACAGTTGATGGAGGCTATAACCGGAATGCTGACTTTCTTCTTACAATCTTTAATCAGGTTCAGATAAATATTGAGTTCGTTTTCTTTGCTGTAATTATGAATGTAATCCTGGGCTTCGGGATAGTAATTGGTAAAATCGCCTTCTTCAAATGTTTTGCTTGAAGTGAAAAGGATTTGTTCTTCGAATAGAGACTTTAATACCACAGCACCTGCTCCGCTTTTTTCGAGCTCAATTACGTTGTCAACTGAATTTGTTAATCCTGAACTGCCGACAATAATTGGGTTTTTAAGTTTCAACCCCATGTAAGTTGTTTCCAGACTGATCATATTTCGTGACTTTTATATGCGATATAAATCGGAAGCGTAAAAATAGCAACTTATATACATCCTAGTTCAGGATCAGAAAATTAAAATCAATTCTAAATAATACAATTATGCTGATTTGTGCTATTGAAATATAGCGGGGATTCATCTTTCATTAATTTTGCAAAAAAAGCAATTGAAAAGAATACTGATTATACAAACTGCTTCGCTGGGGGATGTCATTTTATGCACACCCGTCATCGAAAAGTTACACCGGTTTTATCCAACGGCCAAAATCGATTTTTTACTTAAGTATGGCTATGAAGAAGTCTTGCGTTATCACCCCTATCTTCATCAAATAATCGTTTGGAATAAAAAGGAGAAAAAATATACACATTTAATTGAGTTGATTCGGTTATTTCGCGCCAGGCGATACGATTTAATTGTAAACGCTCAAAGATTTGCCTCATCAGGATTAATCACCATTGCTTCTCAGGCAAAAAGCACGGTGGGATTTAGTAAAAATCCCTTCGCTTTGTTTTTTAATCAAAGGATTAAGCATGTGATTGGGAAACAATCAATTCTGATACACGAAGCGGAGCGTAACCTGAAGCTTATTGAACATATTACCGATAATTCTGTCGATTATCCTGTTAAATTGTATCCTACCCAACTCGATTATGCAAAAGTAAGTCAGTACAAAACTCATCGTTATATTACCATCTCACCCGGTTCATTGTGGTTTACCAAACAGCTGCCCAACGATAAATGGATCGGGTTTATAAAAGCAATAGATAAGGATTTGGTAATTTATCTATTGGGATCAGGAAAGGAGACCAACTTATGTGCCCAAATAATGATGGATTCAGGACATGTAAACAGCCTTAACCTGGCTGGGAAGCTTACCTTTTTGCAATCGGCTGCCTTGATGAAAGATGCAACCATGAATTATGTGAACGATTCGGCACCCATGCATTTTGCATCGGCCATGAATGCCCCGGTCACAGCTGTTTATTGCTCAACCATTCCTGAATTTGGATTTGGCCCGCGATCAGATATTTCCCTGGTAGTACAAACAAGTAAACCATTAAGTTGTCGTCCCTGCGGACTGCACGGGTTTCATTCATGTCCTGAGAAGCATTTCGAATGTGCCACGACCATACTTGTAAAACAATTACTTCAAACACTGCCCACTTAAGCGATTCCTTGTTATTTTTGTGGGATGAATTTGCAGGAAGAAATACTTAAATCAGTTGAACTGCTTCGCAAGGGAAAGGTGCTGCTTACTCCAACTGATACAATATGGGGAATTAGCTGTGATGCCACCAATGCCAAAGCCGTACAACGAATATTCAAGATCAAGGGACGTGAAGAGAGTAAAAGCATGATCATTTTGCTCGATACGGTTGAAAAACTTGAGAAATATTTAAAAAACGTTCCGCCACTTGCATACGACTTGCTGGCCAATTCAAGATCACCCCTCACCATTGTTTATTCGGGGGCAAAAAACCTGGCGAAAAATGTCATTGCGAAAGATGGGACTATCGCCATCAGGATTGTGAGCGGCGAGTATTGCGCCGAAGTGCTGCGACTTCTCGATCGGCCACTTGTGTCCACTTCGGCTAATCTGGCAGGGCAGCCCACAGCCACACTTTTTGAAGATATCAATCCGGCCATTATCCATCAGGTTGATTATGTAGTGGAAGCCTTCCGCGACAGGGTACGCTCGATAAAGCCATCTACCATTATAAAGCTCGATGAAAATGGATTGTTTAAAGTGTTGCGCCCCTGAGTAATTTGATACAACCGACTTCCCTGTTACTGCAATTCTTTTTTTCCGAAAAAAAGTAGCTATAAATTTTATCGGAGTACCCTTATTATTCAATTTCAATAGATAGCAATGTTTTTTTAGGTGCTAAATATCTGTCATCCAGCGAAGAAGAAATTAAATTAAAAAAGAGTTAAAAAAAACCTAAGATTTGTTGACAGGATTGAAAATACATTGTATATTTGCAGTGCTTGTTTTGTTTGTTTTTCATAATTGGGCCCACCCTAAAGACCGCCCGGTCGAGGGTGGGTTTTTTTTTTCGTCAGGTTTTTCAGAACAGAATGATGGATGTTGCAAGCATCCGCTTGCGGCCATTTGATAAATCGCATGCACACGCTAATACCAATTAGAATGATACTGGTGCGATATTGTTTTTAATTGTTATTCAATTTGATAACAGGTTCCTTCTTCACTAAGGTATGTTTCAGGAAATATTTCGCGGGCTTCGAGAAGTAACGGATTGAGGTCTTTATACCGGGCTGAGAAGTGGCCGATCAGTAATTTGCCGACTTGTGCTTTTTGTGCTATCAAGGCGGCCTGGCGTGCTGTGGAGTGGAATTTTTCGGTTGCAAGTTGTTCCAGCGTGCTATCAAATGTAGCCTCGTGGTAGATTAAATTTGTATGTTGAATTTCGTTGATGATGGCTTCATAAAAGGCTGTATCGGCACAGTAGGCGTAGCTTCTGGTTGAAGGGGCTTCCACGGTGATATCTTCGTGCAATAAGTTTTGCCCCTGGCCTGCATTGAATCCTTCACCCGCTTTTATCGCTTTTATTTGAAGAATGGTGGGCCGATATTGCTCGATAAAGTCTTTTTTTATCTTTCTTCTTTTTGGCTGTTCGGTAAATTTAAATCCCCAGGTGGGGATTCGGTGGTTTACCGGGAAGCATTTTATATTTATCTGTTCATCGTTTATCAAGGGTTCGCTAACAAAATCTTCCAGGGCATAAAACTCAATAGGGAACTTAATCCTGGTGTCCGAAACCCTGAATACTTCCTTAAGGAGAGCATCAAGTGCTGCCGGGGCGTAAATAGTTAGTGGCTTTTCTCTTCCAAATAAGTGCAGAGTTGATATTAAACCAAACAGGCCATAAAAATGATCTCCATGCAAATGACTGATCATTACATGATCCATATTTGTTTGTTTCACATGTAATTGTACAAAGCGGTTCTGGGTGCCTTCCCCACAATCGATCAGGAAACGCCGGTTTTCATAAGTTACTAATTGAGCCGTAAGGTTGCGGTTGTTAGTGGGGGCGGCGGAACTGTTTCCTAAAATGGTTACAGAAAAAGGCTGAAACTTACTCATGAATCAAAATTAATGTTTTACATGACCAGGGGAATAACAAAGCAAAAAAAAATCCTTCCCATTTCGGGAAGGATTTTGAGAGATAAAAGAATCGGCTTATTTAACTTTGTCAGCTTTTTCTTCTTTTTCAAGATCTGTTTTTAAGTTAGCAAGCACATCCAAGTCACCAAAAGTGGTTTTTTCCAATTTTTCGGTTACTTTTTTCATGGTACGCTGTGTTTTCTGATCTTCAGCTTTTGCGGTTTCTACTTCTTTCACCTTGGCAACTCTTTGATCTTCTTCAAACAACCTTGAGTGCGACAAAATGATCTTTTTGTTTTCTTTCGAAAATTCGATTACCTGGAAATCGATCGATTCATCAGCTTTGATGTTGGATCCGTCTTCTTTTTTTAGATGACGTGTTGGAACAAATCCTTCGACACCATAAGGAAGGGAAACAACAGCACCTTTATCATGAATGGCCGTAACAGTTCCCTGGTGGACAGAATCAAGCGTAAAAACACCTTCAAAAATATCCCATGGATTTTCTTCCAGCTGCTTGTGGCCCAGACTTAAACGGCGGTTTTCTTCATCAACATCCAAAACAATTACTTCGATTTCTTCACCAATTTTAGTAAACTCGGCAGGATGTTTGATTTTTTTCGACCAGCTCAAGTCGCTGATATGTATCAGACCATCGACGCCTTCTTCAATTTCAACAAATATACCAAAGTTGGTAAAGTTGCGCACGGAAGCCTTGTGTTTCGATCCCACGGGATATCTATCGCGGATACTACTCCAAGGATCAGGCATCAGTTGTTTCATGCCCAGTGACATTCTTCTTTCTTCGCGATCGAGCGTCAAAATAACGGCCTCTACTTCGTCGCCTACTTTGAGGAAATCCTGAGCAGTCCGCAGGTGTTGCGACCATGACATTTCACTTACGTGTGTAAGACCTTCAACGCCGGTGGTGATTTCAACGAATGCTCCGTAATCAGCCAACACCACTACTTTACCTTTAATTTTATCACCTACCTTAAGTTCTGTGTCGAGAGAATCCCATGGGTGGGGAGTCAATTGTTTTAATCCAAGTGCAATGCGTTTCTTGTTTTCGTCGAAATCGAGGATCACGACTTTCAGTTTTTGGTCGAGTTCTACCACTTCTTCCGGGTGTTTTATACGTCCCCATGACAAGTCGGTAATATGTACCAAACCATCTACGCCACCCAGGTCGATAAATACCCCGTATGAAGTGATGTTTTTAACCGTTCCTTCAAGTACCTGACCTTTTTCGAGTTTGGCTATAATTTCTGAACGTTGTTGCTCGAGTTCGTCCTCAATAAGGGCTTTGTGCGAAACAACTACGTTTTTATAATCGTGGTTGATTTTAACCACCTTAAATTCCATGGTTTTGTCAACATAAACATCGTAGTCGCGAATTGGTTTAACATCGATTTGTGAACCTGGTAAAAAGGCTTCGATGCCAAATACATCTACAATTAAACCACCTTTGGTGCGGCATTTAACATAACCGTTGATGATTTCATCGTTATCATGCGCGGTATTGATGCGATCCCATGATTTGAGTGTGCGTGCTTTTTTATGAGAAAGAATCATCTGACCTGTTGAGTCTTCCTGATTTTCAACATAAATATCCACTTTGTCACCTACTTTCAATTTTGGATTGTACCTGAATTCATTGAATGGGACCACGCCGTCGGATTTGTATCCAATGTTGATGACAACTTCGCGTGTGGTGATTCCAACAACGGTACCATCAATCACTTCATGCTCGGTTATTGAGCTTAAGGTATTGCTGTATATGTCCTCCAGTTTTTCACGTTCGGTGAAGGAATAAAGATCTTGTTTCTTTCCAATGGAATCCCAGTCGAATACACCTGGAACCTGGACTTGTTTTTCTTTAACTTCATCATGTAAAAGGGTGGTTGTTTCTTCCACTACTTTTTTCGAAACTTTAGCAACTACTTCAGCAGGTGTTTCTTCAACTACTTCAACAGGAACATCTTCAACTACTTCAGCAGGTGTTTCTTCAACTACTTCAACAGGAACATCTTCAACTACTTCAATTGGAGCATCTTCAATGACTTCAGATGGAGTTTCTTCAATAACATCTTGTGATTCTGCTTGCGCTTCAGGGGCTGAAGTTTCTTCAACTGCAGCGATTTTTACTTCCGGTTCGGAAGATTCAGAGAGGTTTTTTTCTTCTACTGACATGTAATAATACTTGTGTTTCATTGCCGACCATCCGGTACTTGCGGTTGTGAAACTGGTTAGACATTTGATCTTAGTGCTTTTATGAATCTGATTCAGATTTCCTGATCAAATCCCGGATACCTTAAAAACGGGCGCAAAATTACAACAATTATTTGAAAACTAAAATTATACCGGCAAAGATTTTATGCCGGGCTTTTTGTTTTATCTTTGCTCACGCTTTTAAAAGTAGAAAGCAATTATAACACATTGTAATTCAGTATATATAATAGGAGTACGCTATGGCGCTAAACTGCGGAATCATTGGGCTGACCAATACAGGAAAAACAACTATTTTTAATTGCATGTCGAATACCAAGGCTGAAAGCTCGAGTTATGCTTTTAGCGCGACAAAAAGTAACATTGGAGTAGTTGATGTTATCGATCCGAGGTTGGATGCACTTGATGCACTGGAACATTCTGATAGAATAATTCCGGCCACAGTGGAAATTGTGGATGTTCCGGGTCTGGCCAAAGGTTCAAGCAATGGAGAGGGTGTGGGAAATAAATTTTTGGCTGATATCCAGCAAACGGATGCGATTATTCATGTGTTGCGCTGTTTTGATGATGAAAGCCTGCCTCATATTGAAGGATCTGTGGATCCGGCCCGTGATATGGACATCGTTGATTTTGAACTTCAGGTACGCGATCTTGATCTCGTAAACCGAAAAATAGTTCGTACTGAGAAATTAGTAAAAACAGGTGATAAGGATGCTAAAAAGGCGCTTGAAATTCTGGAAGTTTATAAAAACCACCTCGAAAATTTTGGCAATGCCCGTACTGCACCTGTGAGCGAGGATGATACCTATGTGATACAGGATATGTTGTTGTTAACAGCCAAACCGGTTATTTATGTATGTAACGTGGATGCCGCTTCAGCGGTAAGTGGCAATAAGTATGTTGAACAGGTAAAAAAACAACTTGAGGGATCAAACAGCCTCATGTTGGTTATTGCCGGCGAGCTGGAAGCCGAGATTGCTGAATTGGAAGATATGGAAGACAGGAAAGCTTTTTTGGAGGATGCCGGCTTATCAGAACCGGGTGTAAACAAACTGGTTCGTGCGGCCTACGATCAGCTGAATCTTCAGTCTTTTTTTACCGTAGGACCAAAGGAAATCCGGGCCTGGACCATTAAAAAGGGCATGAAAGCCCCGGCGGCGGCTGGTGTTATTCACAGCGACCTTGAGCGGGGATTTATTCGTGCCGAAGTGATGAAGTATGCCGACTACATCCAATACAAAAGTGAAGCAGCGGTTAAGCTGGCGGGTAAATTTCATGTGGAAGGCAAGAATTATGTGGTGGAAGATGGCGATATTATGAACATCAGGTTTAACGTATAAACAACCTAATGACAAACTATTGTCTTTGTCTTTATCCTTGTTCTCTTCTGATTGGTTAATAAAAATCAAACTTAACAATTCCTCTTATTATTTGAATAATGCAAACATAGGATGACAGCAATGTTCATGAGGGGATATCTCGTCGCTGCGCTTCCCTAGGCATGACAGCATTGATCAATGAATTATCACACTTTTCTTTTATCTATTCCTGAACACCAGCTTATCTCCTTCAGCATCAACAAGAATATGGTCGCTGCTATTGAGTTTTCCGGCAAGGATCATTTTAGAGAGTTCGTTTAGCACCTCGCGTTGGATAACCCTTTTCAGAGGACGGGCACCAAATTGTGGGTCAAAGCCAATCTCAGCTAATCTATCGGCAGCCAAATCGGTGAGGGTGATGTGGATGTTGTTTTTCTCCAGCATCTTCTGTACCCCTTTAAACTGAAGTGTGACGATTTCCCTGATTTCGTTTCTGGTCAAGGGTTTAAACATGATGATTTCGTCCACCCGGTTTAAAAACTCGGGACGAATGGTTTGGCGAAGCAGGCTGAAAACTTCTTTACGTGTTTTTTCTTCCACTTCTTCCATATTGCTCTCGGTTAAACCGGATAGATTTTCCTGGATGATATGCGATCCGATGTTCGAGGTCATGATGATGATGGTATTTTTAAAGTCCACCAAACGACCTTTATTATCTGTCAACCTTCCATCGTCCAGCACCTGAAGGAGTATGTTAAAAACATCAGGATGGGCTTTTTCAATTTCGTCGAGAAGAACCACCGAGTAGGGTTTGCGGCGCACGGCTTCAGTCAACTGACCGCTTTCGTCATATCCCACATACCCGGGAGGCGCTCCAACCAGTCTCGAAACAGAATGTCGTTCCTGGTATTCCGACATATCGATGCGCACCATGGCGTTTTCGTTGTTAAAGAGGAAATCAGCCAGGGCCTTGGCGAGCTCTGTTTTTCCCACACCGGTTGTCCCGAGAAAAATAAAGGAACCAATGGGGCGCTTTTCATCCTGCAAACCGGCACGGCTTCTTCTGATGGCGTCAGCAATGGCGGAGATGGCATCTTCCTGTCCAACCACATGTGTGTGCAATTCGGCTTCCAGAGTCAGTAGTTTTTCGCGTTCGCTTTGCAGCATTCTGCTAACCGGTATGCCGGTCCATTTACTCACGATGTCAGCAATATCTTCCGCGCCTACTTCTTCGTTGATGAGTGGTTTGTCACCCTGAAGTGTTACCAGCTGTGCTTTGTAGGCATCGGTATAGGCCTGCGCCTGTTGTAGTTTTCCGTAACGAATCTCAGCTACACGGCCATAATCTCCATCCCTTTCGGCACGTTCTGCTTCTAGTTTTAAGGACTCGATGTCAATTTTTTTCATCTGGATTTTATCCACAAGATCTTTTTCAGCCTGCCAGCGGGCAGAGACCTCAGTACGCACTTCATTTAGGTTAGCCAACTCCTTGTTTATGGTTTCCAGCTTGAATTGATCATTTTCGCGTTTGATGGCTTCTTTCTCGATTTCAAGCTGACGTACCCGGCGGTCTGAGGTCTCCAGCTCTTCGGGCAGTGAGTTGATTTCCAATTTTAATTTGGAAGCTGCTTCATCAATCAGGTCGATGGCTTTGTCGGGCAAAAACCGATCGGTGATATAGCGTTGCGACAACTCTACGGCGGCCACGATGGCTTCGTCTTTGATCCTCACTTTGTGGTGGTTTTCATAACGTTCTTTCAATCCCCTCAGAATCGAAATAGCTGAAAAGGTATCAGGCTCATTTATCAACACGATTTGAAACCGGCGTTCCAGGGCCTTGTCTTTTTCGAAGAACTTTTGGTATTCTTTTAATGTGGTAGCTCCGATGGCGCGCAATTCTCCCCTGGCCAGAGCAGGTTTGAGAATGTTGGCTGCATCCATGGCTCCTTCCGATTGCCCGGCTCCAACCAGCGTATGTATTTCGTCGATGAACAGGATGATTTCCCCATCTGAATCAATTACTTCTTTCACAACGCTTTTCAGTCGTTCCTCAAATTCCCCTTTATATTTGGCTCCTGCAATCAAAGACCCCATATCCAGTGAAAAGATCATCTTTGATTTTAGGTTTTCAGGCACGTCACCATTCACAATGCGGTGCGCCAGCCCTTCTGCAATGGCTGTTTTGCCCACTCCCGGCTCGCCGATGAGGATGGGGTTGTTTTTTGTACGACGTGATAGAATTTGCAGCACGCGTCTGATTTCATCATCCCGACCGATGACCGGATCAAGCTTGCCTGAGTTGGCCAGGTCGTTGAGGTTTTTCCCATAGCGGCTCAACGCGTTATACTGGTCTTCAGCACTTTGGCTGTTGGCCGTTGCCCCCTTGCGTAATTGTTTGATGGCTGCAATCAAGTCCTTTTTACTGACCTGATTGTCTTTTAACAAGGTCTGTGTGGTACTTTTCTCCTCGAGCAGAGCCAGCAGGAGATGTTCGATAGAGATAAATTCGTCATTGAATTCTTTGAGGTATTTACGCGCGGAGTTAAGAACCTGGTTGACCTCATTGGAAAAATACGGTTCCCCACCACTCACTTTTGGGAGCGATTCGATGATTTTGACAACAGCTTGTGAAAATACGGGGAAATTAACATTCAATTTCTTGAGCAAAAACGGAGTCACATTTTCATCAGATTCGATGATTCCTTGAAGCAGGTGGATGTTTTCAATGGCCTGATTCTGATGACTTGCAGCAATCTCCCGGGCTTTTTGGATGGCCTCTTGCGATTTGATGGTGAATTGGTTTAAATTCATTTTATATTATTTTTCTGAAATAGATGAGTTCGGCCTAAAAAGGTGAATCATGAAAATAATTGAAAATCAGTTTTCACCCCATCCCTAAAGGGAGAACTGATTTTCAGCCACTTCCCCTTTAGGGGATTTAGGGGTAAAAGTGGCTGAAATCGTTCTATTACCTTTTTAGACCGGACTCATAGATTCAAACATTTTTATTTTTTGGTGCAACAAATCCGACACCAAATAGAAAACAAGATTGTTTTCGGAAGATATGGCGTAAAAAATTTTATTACCTGACAGGATGACTGATTATTAGCCGGTTATTTAAAAAATAAAATCAATAAAAGGTCGTTTACTGAATAGTGTTATCTTTGCCGTAGCAGATGACATAGCTGTGATAATTCTTAATTTATGACAAAAAAAACGTTGGTACTTGGGGGAAGTTTAAAACCTGAGCGTTATTCAAACAAGGCCATCAGGCTGTTGAGCGCCAATAGACATCCGGTTGTCTCTATCGGGCTTAAACCGGGCCGGGTGGGAGAGGTGGTTATTGAGACAGGATTACCCGATTTTAAGGACATCCATACTGTCACCATGTACCTGAACCCGTTGAATCAAAAACCCTATTATAAGTATGTAATCAACCTGCATCCAAAACGTGTGATTTTTAATCCGGGAACTGAAAATACGGAATTTGCAAAGAAATGCAAAGCTGGTGGAATTGAAGTTGTTGAGCATTGTACCCTTGTGATGCTCGACTCGGGAATTTTCTGAAACGCATAACCATGAGCCCTGAAAATATATTTTACTACCTTTGCACCGCATTTTTCAACCATAAGCCGGACATTTTATGACCATAAAACGAAGCATATTCAGGGCCTTTCAAATTGTTTTTAGTTTCGCTTTGGTAATGCATGCCATCTCTGCAAAAGCAGAAGTGTATTGTGAAATTTCCATTGATACACCAATGCCGGTTTGTCCGGGGACCTATTTTGAATTAAGCGTTTTCGAAGGGCCAAACCAGGTATTCGACTGGCAACGCCAGGAGGGAAGCGGTTTTGTTACGGTAGGTAATGAATCAATATTGGGTCTGCAATTGCAGGATAGTGCCACATTTCGGGTCATTGTTATTGATACCATTACCAACGACACTTGTCCAAGTGAATTATTTGGAGTTGGTGTTCGTCCACTCATCCAAATTGAATTTTTTCAGCATCAGCTGACTTGTACCAATGGCGACAAAGATAACGGAAAAAATGCCAAAGTGGGGGCGACAGCCTCAGGTACGTTCCAACCTGATGAATATCACTATTTTTGGGACGTACTTCCACTTCAACTGGCCCCCGGGGATTCCTCATTGGCAATTGGACTGAAAGCCCATCAGAACTATGCCATCATGGTAAAGGACAATTATGGATGTGCCACCCGCGACACGTTTTATACCAAAGCATACCCGAATCCGGTCATCGAAATCTTTACTGATCCGGGTGATACCGTTTACCTTCAAAACCCTTTGGTTACGTATTCGTTTGATAACCTTTCTGTTGACAGTATTCCACTAACGACCCATTCCTGGGAAATTATGGAGGGTGATACTATTTTTTCTTCGGAATTAGGTGAGCCCACCTACAAGTACAACAGCGTTGGTGAATTTTACACCTATCTTACAGTCGTAAATCCTCAGGGCTGCGATACTATCTATACGACCCAGGTTACGATAAAACCTGTAGAGTTGTTTATCCCAAATGTCTTTAGCCCCGGTAATGGAGATGGATCGAACGATAAGTTTGAGATAACGACAGCGGATAACAAAGGAAAAGTTACGGATGAAACTTTAGCGCGTTATTATGAACAATCGAGGTTGGTTGTTTTTAACCGTTTGGGAAGGAAAGTGTTTGAATCTGACAATTATCAAAATGATTGGGAGGGCGATAACCTTCCCGATGGCGTATATTATTATGTACTTGAATGTCATGGTGCAAAAAGTACAGATATATTTAAAGGTTCAGTCACCATCATCAGAAGTAATTAAAGGAGGAACACTATGAAAAATTGGATTTGGTTAATGATGTTGGTGTTTTTTTCCACATCGTGCGGTAATTCGGGATCGAAAAAGATGAGTACCGATTTGGTTAACAACCCCAGTTCAGCGGAAACATCCGCTACCGACTCACCTCAGATAAAATTTGAAAAAACCGAGCATGATTTTGGCCGGATTATTCAAGGCGAAAGGGTGACCTATCAGTTTAAATTCACCAATACCGGTCAATCTGATTTGTTGATTTCGAAGGTTAGTACCAGTTGTGGTTGTACTGTTGGAAAGTACCCGAAAACAGCCATCGCACCAGGAGAAAGTGATTATGTCGAAGCCGCCTTCGACAGCGGTGGACGCAATGGAATTCAAAACAAAACGATTACTGTACTAACCAATACGCAACCCAATATTACTACTTTGAGAATTAAGGCTGAAATTGTGATGCCGGAAAATAATTAAACTAAATAAATTTATTCGTTATGAAATTAATGCTTATTTTACTGCAGGCAGCCGAATCATCCGAAAGTAGCTGGATGTCGATGTTGCCATTGTTTTTAATTTTGATCGTGTTCTATTTTTTCTTCATCCGTCCTCAAACAAAAAAGACGAAGGAACAGAAAAAATTCAGGGAAGCACTTCAAAAAGGCCAGAAAGTGGTTACCTTGGGGGGTATCCATGGTAAGATAGTAGAAGTAAACGAAACTACCGTGGTTCTTGATATTAGTGGAGGACAGGTGAAAATTACCGTTGAAAAGAGTGCTATCGTGGTGGACATAACCGAGGTAGGCCAGACCAAGTAGTTTATTTCAATTTTATTGAAACAAAATTAACTTCCCGGAGTATGACCATTCAGGCTCCGGTTTTTTTATGAAGGTACTAACAACAAATACGGTAGGAAAAGAAAAGACCACGGATTATTTTCGCTTTTTCAGGAAAATTAAACGCGATCATTTCATCTTTTTCATGTGTATCGTTATCGCTTCCCTGTTTTGGTTGCTGATCAAACTTTCGGAAGTATATACGGTAACTTATGTTTTTAATGTTAATTACAACCATGTGCCTGTAAAAAAGCGACTTACATCGCTTGTCGACAGTTCACTAACTGCTGATGTAACAGCGCGTGGTTTCGAGTTGATCAACATGGGTTTTGGAAAAGAGACGATCACATTGTCCATCGACTTGAGAAAATATCAGCTTATCCATGACAAAGGTACTTCCTACTATATTTATACCCAGGAATTAAGAAAACGGCTTGCGGAACAATTGAGAGTTGATGAATCGAATATCCTGTTTTCGGAAAACAGGATTGCTTTTATCCTTGAAGATTTGAAAAGTAAAAAAGTAAGCGTAGTTCCACGATACACAATTCATTTTAAGGATGAGTTTGGTGCCTACCTTGATGCACGCATTGTGCCCGATCAAGTGGAGGTGTTTGGACCGGCATCTGCCCTCGACACTTTATCATCGGTTTACACCCGCGAAAGTATTTTTAACGACATTGAATCCGATATAAAAGCGAGTTTGCTATTGGAAAATAAGCATCCGGATGTATTCAATTACAGCATTAGTAAAGTTTCGTTAGATGTTGATGTGGAGCGTTTTACAGAATCATCACTGGTGGTTCCTATCAATCAGTATGCCGGTTCAATTCCAATAAAGACATTTCCTTCCTCCGTAAAGATATTATATAAAGTAGCCCAATTAGACTTTAACAAGGTTCAGGTAAGTCAGTTTAATGTGTCCTTTGACCTTAGGGAAATAAACTTGAAAGAGGCTACAAAATTGCATTTGATTGTTGATAAACAGCCGGCTAACGTGTCGAATATCCGGATGGAACCTTTAGACGTAGAATTTTTGATTATTAAATAGAAATGAAGCGCATTGGTTTGACCGGAAACATGGGAAGCGGCAAGTCGACAGTTGCCAGGATTTTCGAAGTGCTGAGGGTACCTGTTTTTTATTCCGATGAAGTGGCACGCCAACTTTATCAAAGAAATGATGTGAAAAAAGAACTGGCACTTTTGTTTCCAGACGATGACTTTTATAAGAATGGAATTTTCCAGAAATCGGAATTGTCCGCGTTGGTATTCTCTAACCCGGAATCTCTCCAAAAAATTAACCAACTCATCCATCCGTTGGTGGAGCAGGAGTTCCAGATGTGGGTGATTGCTTTTATAGATAAGCCCTATGTGGTTCAGGAAAGTGCCATCATTTTTGAAAACAAACTCCAGAAACGATTTAACAGCATCGTCCATGTAGCTGCCCCGGAGGAAATTAGGAAATTCAGGATCATGCAACGAGATCAGGTAGATATCCAAATAGTAGAAGCCAGGATGAAGAACCAACTTCCTGAAGAGGAAAAACGCTTGCTTGCTGATTACATAATAGAAAATGTCGGTGACCAATTGCTTATTCCCCAGGTGATGGCCTTACATCATGTGTTTTCGGAGAAATAGATCAATACATCACAACCGTATAACCTGCTTCGAGAAACTTCTTTATGATGCTTCCATCTAATTAATGTGGCAAAAACAGTTTTATTGTCGATATAAGGATCAAGGAATAGAACTGGATTGATTTCGTCTCGTGGTAAATTATTTTAATTTTGTAAAGAGAATTGATAAATTTGAAAAATTTCCCATTACGGGACTAATGTTTATAATATGGATGATATGGAGGCCATGACACCGGGAATAGGATCACGTGTTTCGCACCCCGAATTCGGCAATGGGGTGATAATTCAGGTATACAGCGATAGCTATGAAATTACCTTTATGGATTATGGAGTAAAAACGGTGACTAAGTCATTTGACAAGTTGAAAGTGATAGATTTTCACGGTAGTGATACAGACCTGATTAGTTACGAAAAGGTGGAACGGGTATTTCGGCGGTTGTTAACTTCCATCAGCGATATACAGCATCCTGTTCATCTGGGAGATAAATGGAAAGGCGGGAAATTGATCCTCAAACCCGGCAACGAAAGCCTGATGGAGAAGGAAATTCCCATCGATCAGTTTTTTCATAAAATAGTGATGATCCGCGACCGTGTTCGCGTAATGGAACAAAGAATTAATGCCGCATCAGGTCTGGATGATGAAGAAAAGGTGTCGCTTCAGCAATATATTACCCGCATTTATGGCAGCCTGACCAGTTTTAATGTGCTCTTTGCCGACAAGGAGGACTATTTTGTGGGCGACAAATCTTCCTGATATGCGTCCGGTATATCTGATTGGTTTTATGGGAGCCGGGAAAAGCACCCTGGGTAAACGCCTTGCCTCAAAGTTAGGAGTTGACTTTCTTGACCTGGATATTTTGTTTGAAGATAAATACAAGATCAACATCCGGACATTTTTCGAAAAATATGGTGAATCTTTATTTCGACAGTTTGAATATGACCTCATCAAATCGACTTTTGAGTTGCAGGATGTGGTGATTTCAACAGGAGGAGGAACCCCTTGTTTTTACGATGCCATGAACCTCATGAAGTTAAATGGAACAATTGTTTATATGGAAACTTCACCCGCCGGACTTGCCAGCCGGTTGATGAATTCAAAGCGCCAACGTCCGCTGGTAGCCGGGAAATCACCTGATGAACTCCTGGAGTTTATCACTGAAAAGCTACATCAACGGGAATATTGGTATCAGCAGGCTCACCTGAAGGTAGATGCGATCAACCCCGATTTTGAGGTACTGATTAATGAGATCAATATACTTGGTAAAGAAAAGTAAGTTAAATTCAAACTTATATTCTCTCCAACAAAACCACGTTTTCCACATGATGTGTTTGGGGAAACATATCCACGGGCTGAGCCTTCACGGCCTGATATTTTGCATTCAGGATAGCAATATCACGCGACTGACTGGCAGGGTTACAACTGATGTAGATTATTTTTTTTGGTTCCATCTCAAGGAGTTGGTAAAGAACCCTTTCGTGCATGCCTGCTCTTGGAGGATCAGTAATTACAACATCGGGTTTGCCATGTTTCCTGACAAAGTCACGGTCGAGTACCCGAGCCATATCGCCTGCAATAAAAGTCGTATTGTCGATTTCATTGATTTCAGCATTGATGCGGGCATCGAGGATGGCTTGTTCTACGTATTCAATACCTAATATGTGTTTTACCGATCGGGCGATATACGCAGCAATCGTTCCGGTTCCCGTATATAAATCGTACACCAACTCATTTCCAGTGAAGCCGGCAAAATCAAAAGCCGCCTGATATAATTTACGTGCCTGCACCGGATTGGTTTGGTAAAATGAGATAGGGCCAACTTTAAACTGAAGATCAGGTTGTCCCGCCACCGGCGCTTCCATTTTTTCCATGATAAACGGATCGCCTTTGTAAAGCTGTACTTCCAAATCGGTGATGATGTCGTTTACTTTTTCATTTATCACATACATCATGGAGGTAATCTCTGGAAAACGGACCGTGAGGTATTCCAGTAATTCCCTCTTATTCAGGTCATCGTATTTGAAAACCACAATCACCATCACGTCGCCGGTGGTTGAAGTTCTGATGATTAAATTGCGGAGCAGCCCTTCGCCGGTATGAAGGTTATAAAATGGGAGATCGTGTTCAATGGCGAATTCCTTCACTGCCAACCGGATAGCATTGGAGGGGTCGCGCTGCAAATAGCATTTATCGATGTCAAGCACTTTATTAAACATTCCGGGAAGATGAAATCCCAATCCCTGGGTGTTGACCGGGCCTCCTTCTTCGGCCGGGGTATCGAGTTGAGTCAGCCATCGACGATCTGTAAACGTAAATTCAAGTTTGTTGCGGTAAAAAAAAGGCTGATCGCTGGCAATGATGGGCAAATATTCGTCAACAGCTACTTTCCCGATGCGTTGAAAATGATCTTTTACCTGTTGTTCCTTGAATCTGGATTGTTCTTCATAGCTGATATGTTGCCATTTGCAACCTCCGCACAAACCAAAGTGTGAACATGTGGGTGTGGTTCTGGATTCAGAAAGATGGTGAAAATGAATGGCTTTTCCTTCAAGATAGCTTGATCTTTTTCGGGTAACCTGCACATCTACGATATCGCCCGGAGCTGTATAGGGTATAAATACAACCTTCTCGTTGTAGTATGCCAGTGATTTTCCTTCTGCACCGGCTTTCATCACTTCGAGGTTTTCGAGAATTGGCAGTGGTGGCTTTTTTATCCGTCCCATATGGTTATTGTTGGGCGGCAAAGGTAACAAAAAGAAGAGGTTAAAAATTCGGTTTTAAGGAATAGGTTCTGTAATAATCATCAATAATTTGAACAGCTTCCTCGATGCTGTCAACCAGTTGAAAAATTTCCATGTCTTTTTCAGCTACTTTTCCTTCGGCAAGCATTTTTTCTTTGATCCAGTTTAATAATCCTCCCCAGTAGGCTTTGCTAATGAGAACAATAGGAAACTGAATAAGCTTATGTGTCTGGATGAGTGTGATGGCCTCAAACAGTTCATCCATGGTTCCAAAACCACCCGGTAGTACAACGTAACCTTGAGAGTAACGCATAAACATCACCTTGCGGGTAAAGAAATAATCGAACTGCAAGAGTTTGTCAGGGTCGATATACTCGTTGGCTTTTTGTTCGAAAGGAAGGTTGATGTTAAGCCCGACAGATTTTCCGCCTGAAATGTGCGCCCCTTTATTGGCGGCCTCCATAGCGCCCGGGCCGCCACCTGTAATAATGCCAAATCCTTTCTTCGCCAGGAGATAAGCCAATTCTTCAGCCATGTGGTAACATCTGTCACCGGGTTTGGTGCGTGCCGATCCAAAAACAGCCACACATGGACCTATTTTGGCCAGGTTTTCGTAACCATCCACTAACTCAGCCATGATTTTAAATACCGACCAACTGTCGTGTGCCCTGATCTCATTCCAGGGTTTTGATTCTATTTTGTGGTGCAAAGGGGTGAAATCTTCTTCGATCATTGTAAAGGTTATTAAATAGATGACAAAAAACAGGACAAGATACACAAATTCCAGGTAAATTGTTGTTTAGTATGCACTTTTACATCGTTTTGGTTTAAAATTTATTGGATATTTCTTTTTAGCTCTTCCATGATAAATGGAGCCGTTCGGCTTTCCGGGTTTAACGCGACTTGTTCGGGAGTGCCGTCACAAATAATCCGGCCTCCGGCACTTCCTCCTTCCGGGCCAATGTCAATAATATGGTCGGCCACTTTGATAACCTCCATGTTGTGTTCAATAATGATAACGGTATTACCCTTACCAACCAGTTTGTCGAGTACGCCAAGTAAAACCTTCACATCTTCAAAATGAAGTCCGGTGGTTGGCTCATCCAAAATGTAAAGTGTGTTGCCGGTGTCTTTTTTAGCCAACTCGCCTGCCAATTTTACACGCTGTGCCTCTCCACCTGAAATGGTCGTAGACGATTGTCCCAGGGTAATATATCCCAGTCCTACATCCTGTAGGGTTTTGAGTTTATGTACGATAAACGAAATATTTTCGAAAAACATTACCGCCTGATTAATGGTCATGTTCAGCACATCGTTGATTGATTTGCCTTTGAAACGAACCTCCAGGGTTTCCCGGTTATAGCGTTTTCCGTTGCAATCTTCGCACAGTACATACACATCCGGCAAAAAATTCATTTCGATGGTTTGTACGCCTGCACCTTTACATTTTTCGCATCTCCCGCCTTTCACATTAAACGAAAACCTCCCGGGTTTGTATCCCCTGATTTTGGCCTCGGGCAGGGTGCCAAACAGTTTCCTGATTTCGTCAAAGACTTTGGTATAGGTAGCCGGATTCGACCGGGGGGTGCGTCCTATGGGCGACTGGTCGATTTCGATGACTTTGTCGATGTGGGCAACACCATCGATGCTGACATAAGGCAGTGGGTTTTGCAACGAGTGGTAAAAGTGCCTGCTCAGGATCGGGTACAGGGTTTCGTTGATCAGAGAAGATTTCCCGCTTCCGGAAACGCCTGTAATGCAGATGAGTTTTCCCAATGGGAGGCTCAGGTTTACATGGTTTAGGTTATTGCCTGTGGCACCGAAAAGATGGATAAATTTTCCATTACCGGGTCGGCGTATTTTGGGGATGGGGATAAACCTTTTTCCATTCAGGTAGTCGGCGGTAATGGTGTCGATTTTTTGAATTTCATCAGGAGTTCCTGTCGCCATAATTTCACCGCCATGCATCCCTGCCCCGGGTCCAATGTCAACAACAAAATCGGCTGCCATGATGGTGTCTTTGTCGTGTTCTACCACGATCACTGAATTACCGATATCCCTTAAATCCTGTAAAGCTTTAATTAGTTTTTGGTTGTCACGCTGATGGAGTCCGATGCTGGGTTCGTCGAGTATATACAGAACACCGGTGAGCTGTGAGCCAATCTGGGTCGCCAGTCTGATTCGCTGCGATTCTCCACCCGAGAGGCTCTTGGCCGGTCTGAAGAGGTTCAGATAACCAATCCCCACATCCAGTAAAAAATCCAATCGATTGTTGATTTCCCTAAGGATTTCATGTCCGATGATTTGCTGTTTGCTGCTCATGGCGATTTCAACTGTTTCGAGCCATTGTCGCAAATCAACGAGGTCCATCAGGGCCAGTTCGGCAATGTTTTTCCCATGAATTTTAAAATGTAGTGATTCTTTTTTTAACCGGGCTCCTGCACATTCAGGGCAAGGATGTTGATTCATAAATCCATCAGCCCATTGCTTGGTGCTTTGACCGCCTGAATCATTACCGAAATTTTCGATGTATTGTATCGCTCCTTCAAAATTCAAGGTGTAGGATGAGGTGATGCCGAGGTATTCTTTTTTTACCGTAAATGTTTCATTCGAACCGTGAAGTATCACCTGCATGCCTTCGGGTGAAATGTCTTTTATGGGAGTTGAAAGTGTGAATCCGTATTTTAATCCAATGGATTCCAGTTGGTTAAAAAGCCAATTGGCTTTATATTCCCCAAATGGTTTTATTCCTCCCCGTTTTATGCTTAGGTTGTTGTCGGGAATAATTTTTTCGAGGTCTACTTCTTTCACCATGCCCAGGCCATTGCAAACAGGGCAGGCGCCATAGGGTGAATTAAAAGAAAAGGAATTGGGTTCGGGTTCATCATAGGACAAACCTGTTACCGGGCACATGAGTTTTCGGCTAAAATGCCGAATTGTATCGGTTTCTGTATCCAGAACGATCATGGAGCCTTTGCCCAGTTTCATGCTTTGTGTTACGGTGCGGCGGATACGTTCCTTATCGGGATTGTGCAGGTCGATGCGGTCCACAACCACTTCAATGTCATGGACTTTGTACCTGTCGAGTTGCATCCCAAACTTGATTTCCTGAACTGTGCCATCGATGCGCACTTTTAAATATCCTTGTTGACGAACCTGATCGAGCAATTCGCGGTAATGGCCTTTTCTTCCTTTGACCAATGGTGCCAGCACCATCATTTTTTTTCCGTCGAAATGCGTCATGATGAGTGCAGTAATTTCATCTTCGGAATATTGCACCATTTTTTCACCCGATAAATAGGAATAGGCTTCGGCAGCCCGGGCAAAAAGCAAACGCAAAAAATCGTAAACTTCAGTAATTGTTCCAACTGTCGACCTGGGATTCCGGTTGACCGATTTTTGTTCGATGGAAATTACCGGACTCAACCCGTTGATTTTATCCACATCAGGGCGTTCCATATTTCCGATAAACTGACGTGCATAGGCTGAGAATGTTTCCATATATCTCCGTTGACCTTCAGCGTAGATGGTGTCGAAAGCCAGGGATGATTTACCACTCCCGCTTAGACCTGTAATCACAACAAACTGGTTACGAGGAATAACGACGTCTATATTCTTCAGGTTGTGTACACGTGCGCCCAGTACTTCCAGGTATTGATTTTGATATTGATTTTTGTTCTTAGTCATGAACCCAGGCGGTTTAATCAGTTCTTTTTCATCATTAATTCTTGATGCGTCATATCGTAAGGCGCAAGAGGTATGTCGATATAATAAGTTTTATTCTTCCTGTTTTTCAGGTAGTTTTCGCGAAGCCAGGGATTGAATTGTTTCAACAGTTTATAGCTGATGTGTTGGTCGTTTGCAAAAACAGCCCAATCATCCACTCTCTGGTTTACCATCACTTTTTTTGTAGGAATGTGAACATACACCTCGTTTTCACTCACAAAAAAACCATAATCCTGTGGGTTTTCTAGAATTAGTTTCATGGCCAGAATGCGATATATATATCTTGATGTTTCTTCGCTCAACAATAGATCGTAAAACGAGGCGGTTTTCTGCCGGTCGATTTGCCGGTTAATTCCTTTTTGGCCTGCATTGTACGAAGCGGCTGCAAGTGTCCAGTTTCCGTAGGAGTTGTAGCTGTCGAGCAGGTAGGCACAAGCCGCCTCAGTGGATTTCACAACGTGGTACCTTTCATCCACGTCATCGTCAATCTCCAGCCCATAATCTTTGCCGGTACCTTTCAAAAATTGCCAGAAACCCACTGCCCCTGCCGGAGAAACTACATTGGACAATCCACTTTCGATGATGGCAATGTATTTAAAATCAACAGGGATATTGTGTTTTCGCAGGATAGAATCGAACAAAGGAAAATACCGGTGGCTTTTTTTTATCATAAGCAGTGTGGCCGAATGCCAGTAGGTGTTCACCATCAATTCACGGTCGAGTGCTTCACGCACATAGAACAAATCGAGAGGCACCTCCTCGCCAGCAAAAGTCAGGGCGTCGGGGATGGGCAGCGAAACGATGCGGTAGTATTGTTCGTTGTTACCAGGTAGTTGCACTTGTTCGTGATGTGTTACCCGGTTCCATCCAAAAATGAGCAGCCCAATCAGCAGGATGAGTAATATATAGGAGATGTTTTTTTGCATGTGTACACGAAAATAGCTGCCATTTTATCACAAACCGACAAACAGGTTTGAGAAGCGCTGCAAAATTAATGAGATTTTTAAGTCAAGTCAGAACGGGCTGATAAAATCTTTAAACAAGGGGGCAATAATATCCTTTTCTGAAAGAATGGGTTGGCTGATTTTCCAGTCGATATTCAAGTCCGGATCGTTCCAAAGGATGCTGCCTTCCGATTCTTTGTTATACATGTTGGTACATTTATAAAAAAAAGTGGTATTGTCTTCCAGCGTAACAAAACCATGGGCAAATCCCGGAGGAACCCAATACATCCATTTATTTTCCTGGGTGAGTTCTATAGAGGCCCATTTGCCATAGGTGGGCGACGACTTTCTGATATCGACAGCCACATCCAGCACCGAACCACGTATCACCCTGACGAGCTTGCCCTGAGCAAAGGGTGGTTTTTGAAAGTGAAGTCCTCGCAATACATTTTTCTGGGATTTCGATTCATTGTCCTGTACAAAATTCTGATCGATGCCATGTCGTAAAAACACTTCCTTGTTATACGATTCAAAAAAGTAGCCGCGGTGATCTTCAAAAACGGTTGGCTTTACGATGTATAAGTCTGGTATGTTGGTTTTTATGATTTCCATGGTTCACATTTTATTGCATGGGTAAAGATAGTGGAATTATTGCTTCACGAAAGTGCCCGGATGGATTTCCGGTGCCTGTGAGGGGAAATAGAACACCAATCAAGGCACGCGAAACATTCGCGCGCCAGAGAAGATGTTTCCCAGTGCCGTAGGCACGACCGATATTGTAACCCTGGAATTTATTCCAGGGATATTGAAAACTAAGCTGAAAAATTGTTTCAAATAAATGAAGTATTCACAAAAACAGGAGCAGAGCTAGGCACTCGAAGCCATTCGCGCGCCAGAGTAGAGCTTGGATTAATCCGACATTTAAATTTTGCTTGTTTACCCCGGCATGGCCCCTTCATCCGCAAAACTGTAGAATTTGTCGTTGCCGATGATCAGGTGGTCTAATATATTGATGTCGAGGCTTTTTCCACCGGAAACAATTTTTTTGGTCAGGTCCATGTCGTTGAGGCTGGGTTGAAGGTTGTTGGATGGATGGTTGTGTGCCAGGATAATACCGGAAGCATGCTGTTCCAATGCCAGTTGAAATATTTTTTTTGGATCGGCCACTGTTCCGGTAAGGCCGCCTTCGCTGATATTCACTTTTCTGATGACCTTGTTGGCCCGGTCCAGCAGGAGTATCCAGAATTCTTCATGGTATTTATCCGAAAGATCGGCGTAAAGCAGGTTGTAGGCATCCTGACTGGAAGTGATTTTTTGTTTGTCGATAAGCACATCGTCGGCACGTCGCCGCCGACCAAGTTCCAATGCCGCGACTATGCTGATGGCTTTGGCCGGGCCAATACCCTTAAATTTGGTTAAATCGCTGATGCTTAGCCTTGAAAGTTCGGCCAGGTTATTGTCGACAGAGTTTAATATGCGTTTGGAAAGTGCGACAGCTGATTCTTCGGTGTTTCCGCTTCCAATTAAGATGGCGATGAGTTCCGCTTTCGAGAGTTGCCCTTTGCCTTTTAGCATCATTTTTTCTCGCGGACGGTCGTCCTCCGACCATTGGTGGATCGGTATTTTTTCCATAGCAGGTTAGTTTTAAATTCAGGCCATGAAGATAGGAAAAAAACAGACGAAAAAAAACCCGGTTACGAAGTAATCGGGCCTGAAATTTTTATTAAGAGCACTCTTTATGAAATGCTGTTAGCGTATCTTGTAATTTTTGACTTTAAATTACCGGCTTTATTCTTGTGAATCATTTTTCTTTTAGCCAGCTTGTCGATCATCGCGTACAATGTGGGCAAGCTCTCAACGGCCTCTGTTTTTTCAGTTAACAACCTGAATCTTCTAATCGCGTTACGCATGGTTTTCGTGTAGTAACGATTGTGAACTCTTCTTACTTCAGTTTGCCTGATCCTTTTAAGCGCTGATAGGTGATTAGCCATAGTGTATTACCTTTTATTATTAATAAATTGGGGCTGCAAAAGTACAACAATATTTAATATAAAAAAATAATCAACTATTTTTTACGCTGAATATTGTAAATTAATCGCGTTGTAGTATTACCTTTCCAGCCAGGGTGGGTTCTTCAATATTCATGATGTGTTGAATCTCTACTTTGTAAAAGGTGTTGGGTTTTAAGCCTGAATCATATATGACAACGGGCACATAATGCTCTCCAAACCCGGAAGCTGTACCATCGGGCAGAATTTTTTCGACCAGAACACGTTGGGTTTTCCCGACAAAAGTGTCGCGATAGGTCCTTTTCATGTCATCGGCCAGACGGCGAACTGTTTCACTACGGTTGGTCTTTATTTTCCCGGGAATTTGTTCGGGCATGCGTTCGGCCCTTGTGCCTTTTCGAATAGAATATTTAAAAGTATGGATATGTCCAAATCCGATATCTTGAATGGCATCCAATGTCTCCTGAAAATGGGTTTCCGTTTCTCCCGGGAATCCCACAATGACATCCGTGGTGAGGTTAAAACCGGGATGCAATGTCTTGAGTTGGTTGGCCATCTTTTTAAAAGAGGAGGCGGTGTACATGCGGCGCATTTTCAGTAAGATTTCTTCTGATCCGCTTTGCAGGCAAATATGTAGGTGAGGTGTAAGCTTGGGATGATTGAAAAGCCTGAAAAAGCTGTCGGTATATCCATCCGGCTCGATGCTCGAGATACGCACCCTAAAATCTCCTGGCAGGTCAAGAATGGCTTCCACTAGTTTCTCAAAATCATAATCTCCGTAAGAATATCTTCCCAGATTTACCCCGGTAAGAACTACTTCTTTATATCCAAAGGCAACCACCTGTCGAATGTTTTCGAAAATTTCTTCAGGAGGACGGCTTGTGGCCCTACCACGTACTTTTGGAATGATACAAAAGGTGCAGAAATTATCGCACCCGTCCTGGATTTTTATCAGGCTGCGGGTATGAAAGGTTTCGTCGGCAGGAGCATAGCTAAACAGGTTGGCTTCGAAGTTGTTTACGTCTACCAACTCCCCATTAAAATGAGCCTCTGCCACCGACAATACCGATGTTTTATGATCGTTGTCGACAACATAGTTAATGGCGTTATTCTTTTCCAGCTGTTCTTTGTAATTGGTGGCCATACAGCCTGTTACGATGGTAACTCCCTCCTGGTTGGTTCGGTGGGCCACCTGGATTTCGCGTCTTGATTTCTGATCGCTTTGGTTAGTAACCGTACAGGTGTTGATTACATACAAGTCGGCCTTTTCATTAAAATCGACCACGCGGTAGTTTTGTTTGGCAAATTCTGAGGCCAGGGCATCGGTTTCGTAGAGATTTAAACGGCATCCCAATGTTTTAAAGGCCACTGTTTTTTGTTTATACATGGAGGCCATCATTTAATTAACCAGCACTCCTTCGATGGAAAGTGGCGCTGCGCTGGTGACTTTTATGGTGGCGTATTTACCCACCATCTCGTTTTTATTGCATTGAAAACGGGCAACAATCCGGCCCTCGGTATATGCCGACAGGTAGCCTTTTTTCCGGTCGTTACCCCTGACCAGTACTTTAAGCGTGCGTCCAACCAATAGCTGATTGTATTCAAGGGTATGTTTCATCATCTCGTTGGTGAGCAGGTGATAGCGCTCTTTTTTCTCTTCTTGCGGAATATCATCGTCCCATCGCGAACTGGCGGCACCAGGACGGGGGGAGTACTGAGCGATATAGGCCATGTTGTATTTGAATTCTCCCATGATCTTCATGGTATTGTTGAATTCTTCCTCGGTTTCGCCGGTAAAACCGACAATAATATCGGTAAACAAGGTAGCTTGAGGGATCAGCCGTCTGATTGTACTGACTATTTCACGGTATTTTCCCATGCCGTGGTTGCGGTTCATGCGTACCAACATGTTGTCGTCGCCCGATTGTACCGGGAGGTGAATTTGCTTGGCGAGACAATCATACCTGGCCACTACTTCGATAATGTCATCACTCATGTCGCGGGGATGCGGTGAAGTAAAATACACCCAGAAATCCTCATTGGACTGTTGACCAAATTCGCCAATCATTTTAAGTAACCCGGCAAAGGAGATTTCGGTTCCCTTTTTATCCAGCCCGTAAGAATTTACATTTTGACCCAGGAGGGTGATGGATTTAAAACCTTTGGCTACCAGGTGTTTGAGCTCGTTGAGTATTTCTTCCGAAGGTCGCGAAACTTCCCTTCCACGGGTGTAAGGAACCGCGCAAAAAGTGCAGAACTTGTTGCATCCGTTTTGGATTGGAATAAAGGCTTCGAAGCCGGAGCCATATTTAGGTGCGATGTGCCAGAAATCTTCGATGCGTTCATCAGGTTTCTGAGGTGTGATGCCAACATGGGTTGGTTTAAAAGCAGTCGGGTTGAGGCGAAATGCTGCCGGGTTGAGTGCTACCTGGTCGTGAGATTTTACCAAATCGCTAAGACCGGCATCCAATGTTTGCATGCTGGCGGCACTCACAATACCGTATTGACTGATCATTTCGGGCAGTTGAGGCAACTGGCTCATTGGAAACACCAGGTCGAACATTTTAAGGAATTTCTGTTTGTCGGCTGGTAGCACACATCCTGAAACAAAGGTAATCAGGTTTTTGCGATTTTTCCATTTGTTCCATTTAGCCACCATGTTGTAGACTTTGTCGATACCTTTTTGTCGCACCGAGCAGGCGATCACGCCAAGCAAACTGGCTTCTTCCTCTTTATCTGTTGCTTCAAATCCCATTCCTTCGAGCACCTGCTGAACGCGCTCCCCGTCGGAAATATTCATCTGACAACCCAATTGAACTATATGATATTTCATAATGCGATCACTGGTTAAAAGTAAACTTCCGCATGAAGCTGGTTGTGGGGGAATCCTTTTTTGTCGAGGATATCCATGGCTTCACGGATCATTTTAAAGTTCCCGCAAAAATAGCAGATGGTGGCCTTGTCGAAGGTATGTTTTAACAGATAGTCGGTTACCCGTCCTGCAAAATCGCCGGTTTGGTCACCCGATGTGCACTGGATATATCGATTCCGGGCATAGGTATCTTTTTCATAACCTTCTAATCCATAACGGACGCCGTGCAACAGGGTGTAGTCGAGTTCAGGATGGCTTTTCACCATGCTGTGGAAGGGGGCTATACCTGTTCCGGAGGAGATGAACAGAAACTGATGTGTAGGAATGAGGGTTTGGTCGAGGCTGAAAAAACCCAGTGGACCTTCTACCTGAAGGAAGGCTCCTGGTTTGGTATCTTTGAGTTTTTTCGATACATCGCCATCATCCACTTCTTTTATAAGTACTTCGAGGAAGGTGTCGTTATTGCCGCTGTAGATAGAGTATTCGCGTTGGTTTAGATCGCCATCGGCACCCAGAAGAATGTGTTGGCCGGCTTCAAATTCGAGTCCGTTGCGTTCCATTTGCATGATATAAGTAGACCCGGTGAGGAACTTGATGGCGTGTAGTTTATGTTTACCTTTGGATTGCATGAGTTATATTGTAGTGATATTTAGTGCATTAATAAAATCTATTTCTCCGGTATAGCTGGAAATTTTGAGTGTGCAAAGATAGGAAAATTTGGGTAGGAGGGTGAGGAGGGCTAAGAAAATGAACCAAAAGTAATACGAAAAGATTTTAAAAATATCAATTTAAAATTCGGGTAGTTAATCATATAATGTGTAGATTTAACCCAACCCCCCGAGGGTTTTGAACCAACCCCCCGAGGGTTTTAAACCCAAACCCCCCCGAGGGTTTTGAACCCTCGGGGGGTTAATAAGAAGATAATCATGGCAGATACAAAAACGTTGCTTAAAGAAAATGCCTCTTACCACATTTATAATCATGCGGTAGGTAGGGATTTGTTGTTTAAATCGGATCGGAATTACCGGTTTTTTCTGCACCAAATAAAAAAATATCTGATCGATCACCTTGATTTTTTTGCTTATTGTCTGATGCCCAATCATTTTCATCTTTTGGTACGTGTTAAAGAAAATCAACAGCTTTTATCTGAACTGGATTTTTCCTATAAAATTAGCCGGCAATTTTCACATTGTTTTAACAGTTATGCTCAGGCATTTAACAACGAAAACCACAGGATGGGCAGTTTGTTTGCAAATCGATTCAAACGGATTTTGATTGAAAGTGAAGAGCACTTTAAAACCCTGATCATTTATATTCACAACAATCCGGTTAAAGCTGGCCTGGTAAGTCACCCGGAGGATTGGAAATACTCCTCTTATAAAGAAATTTTGTTGAATACAGAAACGATTGTTCAGCGGGATGAGGTGATTAGCATTTTTGATGATTTGGACAATTTTATTTTTTGTCATAAGCCTTACGAGGGTTTTGAACCTTCGTATAAGCCTTACGAGGGTTCAAAACCCTCGTAAGGCTATGGACGATGAGGGTTTTGAACCCTCCTAAGGCTTACAATCCGAATTTGTTTTTACCCGTTGAAAATAATCCTTCCGAAATCCCGTTTTGTAGCACGATGCGGCTCAAATCTTACTATCTGGTCATTTTTTTTGTGATTCTTTTCCACCATTCGCTTTTAGCTCAAAGCGATGGCAGAATGGAGAGGAGGCTCCAACATTTGTTTGAAAATGGACAGTATGAGATGTGTTATCAGAAGGCCGTCAGATTTCACAAAAACAAGCCTGAATCACCCGTTCCTGAGTACTATATTTCAAAGGTAAACATTCAGAAATATGCCGATCAACGAACGTCCGACGCTGATGAACTCAGGTTGTTTAACAGCTACATTGGATACGGCGAAGCACTTCCTGCCAAATATTGTAATTGGAGAAATACCGGGATCGATTCGCTGTTGGCCCGCTTCTACCTGGAATTTGATACCTTACACTTATCCGATGGATATAAAAAAGAGCCCAACTTCTTCCTAAGTAATTTTCAGGATACCTTTTCCATTTTTACCTATTATTTTCCTTCCTTTCAGGTCAATAAAAAGACACTTCAACCGGCATTTCAGTCCAGATCGGATTCCTTAAGATGGGAAATTGTCAGTTTTGCTGAAAAGTTTATGGGTGTAAACTATCGGTATTCAGGAGATAAGCCGGAGACTGGTTTCGATTGTTCCGGGTTTACCAGGTACGTGTATGAGCACATCGGTGTTGAGCTTCCGCACAATGCCCAAAAACAAAGCGAGTTTGATGGAAGGATTATTACCCTGGCGGAGGCCAAAGCCGGTGATCTGGTTTTTTTTGGATCTTCAAACAAAGGAGGTGTCAGGATACGTCATGCCGGAATTGTTTATTCCGTGGATCGGGGTGAAATAAAAGTGATCCATTGTGCAAGGGGAGGTGTGCAGGTCGACTGCAAACTAACCGACTGGGAACTTTACTGGAAAGACAAAGTGTTGTTCGTGAAAACATTGTCACCACTGGACTGAATAACCCTTTGCTCTATGAGGGTTCAAAACCCTCTTAGAGCAAAGGGTACCCTTATTTTGTGACCATAGTACCAAATACCCGATGGTCATAGGTGATGACCCTGATTAGAAAAGTGCCCTTGGCGGGAAGAAAATAAGTGGATTTGAAGGGTAAACGGGTGAGGAGTCTGCCTGAAAGATCCCAAATTTCAATCTGTTCAATTTGAACACCTGCCGGATTGATGATCACCTGATCGCCGGAGATTCGGATATTTATTTCATCGACCCTTGTTTCATCCATGCCAACAACTACATCCACAAACAGGCTGTCCTCAACACTACCACAGGCATTGCTTACTTCCACCTGGTAGTTTCCTGTTGTTGAAACGGTGATCACCTGCGTAGTTTCACCCGTCGACCACAAGTAGAAGCAACCCGGATTACCTGCATCCAGCACCAGTGATTGCCCGGCCAGAATGGTGGTATCATTCCCAAGTTCCACCATGGGCCATTCATTCACGGTTACATTTTGAAAGACAAATTCACTTAAGCCACAGTTGTTTACAGCACTCACTTCAACAACATGTAACCCGGGCTCCGTCCAATAATAAATCAGGATGGTTGAGTCAGTATCCTGTACCAAACCGTCAACTTTCCATTGACACCATGATCCTTCCATTATCATGGTAGTATAGGTGGATTCGGTCAGGTTGCATGCCGCCGTATCGCCTTGGATGGGGGCGGGGGCATCTGGAGATCCGACTACTTGTACAGATAAGAAAGAGGTCGTGTTACCCGTAGTGTCGCAGGTAAGCTCAAGACTGATGATGAAAATTCCGCTTTCGTACCAATACACTTCCAGGGTATTGGCAGTGGCCGTTTGCAGGATGCCATCAATATACCATTGGGTTTCACATCCAATTGGAATATCTGCCGTATACACCATGGTCTCTCCTATACATGCTTGTGTCGGTCCGGTGACGATACCGGGAACATCGGGTGGTGGTGGGATGGTATCTGTCAGGCAGATATCCTCAACAAACGGAGAGGCCAATAAAAAGTTGGATAACAGCATGATCATGACCATGATGAAAAAGGAGTGCCTGGATTTATTCCTGCTATGATCAATCATGCTACCTGCATTTGGATAAATTATTTGTAAAGGTATGATGATTAACCATGTTAAGACTCATTATCACACTAAATATGATTTGTGCATTAGGCAGAAGCCTCTCCCCTAATGCAGTCAACTGGTGTGTGCCACCATCTTTGTTATGAATTAAATTATATGATAGCTGCTCAGTCAAAGTGATCGAAACCATTGTATATTTGCGCCATGAAAATCAGGTTTAAAATAGTTGGATTTCTACTTCTCGCGATCCTGTGGTATCAAGGGATGATTGTTAACTCACAGAATACCCTGTTTCATTCTTCATTACAAAATACCCAAAGCGAATCGGTTCCGTCGTATTTTTTGGGCAACACATTCGATCTTTTCTGCGTGCCTGTAGAAAGTGTGAACGTGGTTACGTCCATTGTCAACCTGCGCATACCCACCTTTAAAAATCAATCAAACGATTTTTCTGTTAACACTCTCATCTTCGACCTTAAGATGGTGGATGTAGTCAGACATTATCTGGTTGGTTCAAATCAAATCCTGCCCGGGTTAACCATCCGCGACCAGATTTATCCCTTCCATTATTTTTGGTAACACGCCTTGCTTTTATTGGATTTTATTGATTTTGCATCAATAAAATAATTTTATAGTACCGTAAACAGATTCATTCATAGTGTTTTACGGTTTTATCTCAATCATAAATTAAATAAAAAGCAAAATGGATTTAGCATCATCTTTAATAGGACTTGGCTTTGTGTTGGCAGTTATCATCCCGATTGTATGGTCGAGCATTGCCCAAAAAAATAAAAAATCGAAATCATTAAACAACTTTCTTAAATTGGCTGAGCAGCAACAGCTAAAAATCACGGTGAGTGATGTTTGGAGCGATATCCATTTCATTGGTCTGGATAGTGAAGCTAAAAAGCTGTTTTATCTTAAAAAACAAGAAAATGACGAACAGAGTGTGCTGATTAACTTGTTGGACATTGTAAGCTGTAAGGTGGTTAATATCGGAAGGACCGTGAAAACAAGCAATGGGAGCAGTAAGGTAATCGATCGTCTTGAGTTAAAATTCACTTATTCAAACGCGAAAATTCCTGAAAAAACGATCGAATTCTATCATATTGATAAGAACGCGGCTTTTGGATCGGAGCTGCTTCTGATTGAAAAATGGGAAAATCTGATCAAAATGACGATGAAAAAGAAGGGGTCCGTAGCCGGTTAAGTAGTTCGTAATCAGTTAAGAAATTCCATTATTTAAAAATCAAGCCTCCCTGATGGTGGTTATGATTTGATGATTAAACGTGGAATTTCTTTCCTGTCTGGTTTTAAATACCATTCCTTAAAACTCCAGTTCCAACTGGGGTGGTTCATCTTCCGGTCGCTTCTTCCTCGGCAGCGGAGGCTTGGGAACTTCTACTGGTGGTGTATTGCGTTCTTCCTTAAACTCATCCCTGTTAATTTCTTCATTAATTGTTTCCGTGGATTCTGTCGGGTCAATTTCTGCTTCAACTATCAGGTCTTCCTCCGGTTCTATGATTCCATCCTCGTCCTCTTCTGTTTCAGGAGGGGAATAAGGAAGCGGTTCTAACAGTTTAAATGCTTTTAAGGTATAGTTTGAAAGTCGTTTTCCTTTGGCTTTAAAGCTTTTAACGGCAATAAAGTCGGCCAAAGGAACCACTTCATATTCAAAATGGTCGGTATTGTCTTTTTTTACTTCAAACGAAAGGCGGGGTAAATAATCCAAAGAAACCTTGGTTAACTTGGAACCTTTGCCTTCACTGATAAATAAAAAGGGCTTGTTCGGGCTGCTGTTATCAGGCACCTGGAAACGTTTTACAAAATATTTGCCTTGTTCCCCATCGTAATAAACAGCACTGATTACCGTGTCGGGATCAAATTTTGTGATAGAGACCATTTCATCGTCGAAATGGGTCGACTGATCGTAACCCGTGAGTTTAAACTCTCCCGTGGAAAGGATTGTGAGGATTTTTTCGTCTCCTGTAAACGCGCCGATAAAAACCCCGCGTTCATCACTGTTGAGTCGCCTTACCGAATCATCGTACCAAATGTTGAGCGCTCCCAGTGTAGAAACACCACCTTCGCGTTGGCTAATGGATTTGATGGCATGTTTAGTGAGCAGGTTTCCACGTGAGCTTCTTCCTTTGATGGCTAAACTGCTGAATTCAAAATCAAAATGCAGTTTTTTAAGTTTCGGCCTGGGACGTAGGGAAACTTTTACAATTTCGGCTTCCCCATTGGGGTTGGCGGTAAAATAAATTACTTTAGATCCTTCGTTACCACTGGTGAGGTCGTATTCCTTGTCACGGGTAATCCCCACCACGGCAAAGCGTTTCACGTAGTAATTGCCCAGTTTTCCATCGCGGTACACCATATTGTAGATCGTACGGTCGTCATTTCTTTTGAATACATCTACATGGATGATGTCTTGTCCGACGAACACTTTTGGCGCTACCTTACATACAATACAGGTTCCGTTTTCCCGCAGCACGATCATGTCATCAATGTCGGAACAGTCGGTAACGAATTCATCTTTTTTCAATGAAGTGCCCACAAATCCACCTGCACGATCTACATACAGTTTCTCGTTGGCTACGGCTACATTACTGGCGTTGATGGTATCGAAGTTGCGGATTTCGGTTTTGCGTTCACGTCCTTTGCCATATTTCTTTTTGATCTGCCTGAAATAATTGATGGAATATTCAATCAGGTGTTCCAGGTGGTTTTTTACTTCTTCCATCTCTCCCTCAATGGTCGAAATCGTTTCGTCCGCTTTAAACGAATTGTATTTGGAAATGCGTTTTATTTTTATTTCAGTAAGGCGAAGTAAATCGTCCTCCACTACCGGACGTTTTAATAAGGATTTATAGGGGTCAAGTTCATTGTCGATGGTGGTGAGCACACTTTCCCAGGTTTCACAATCTTCGATGGAGAGGTAGATGCGGTTTTCGATGAATATTTTTTCCAGGGAAGCATTGTGCCATTGGTCTTCCAGTTCATCCATCCTGATTTCGAGCTCTGTTTTCAACAATTTAACGGTGAGGTTGGTATCGTTGATCAGAATTTCATTTACGCTGATAAACATGGGTTTATCATTCTTAATCACACAATTGTTTGGTGAGATGGAGACCTCGCAATTGGTAAAAGCGTAGAGTGCATCGATGGTTTGGTCGGGAGAAACATTGTTGGCCAGGTGAATGACAATTTCTACGTCTTCGGCGGTGTTGTCGTCAATTTTACGGATCTTGATCTTTCCTTTATCGTTGGCGGCAACAATTGATTCGATTAAAGTGGCGGTGGTAGTGGAGAAAGGAATTTCCTTTATCACCAGTGTTTTTTTGTCTATTTGGGCTATTTTAGCCCTGATGCGGACTTTTCCTCCCCTCAATCCTTCGTTGTATTTTGAAACGTCGGCCATGCCCCCCGTCAGGAAATCGGGCAGTATCTCGAATTCTTTGCCCTGGAGAAAGGCGATGGAAGCATCAATCAGTTCGTTAAAGTTGTGAGGTAATATTTTCGAAGCCAACCCAACCGCGATGCCTTCAACACCCTGGGCCAGCAAGAGTGGGAATTTCACCGGAAGGACAACAGGTTCTTTGTTTCGGCCATCGTACGAAGGTTTCCATTGGGTGGTCTTGGGATTGAACACAACTTCTTTGGCAAATTTCGAAAGTCTGGCTTCGATATACCGGGGTGCGGCAGCCTGGTCACCGGTTAAGGTGTTTCCCCAGTTTCCCTGCATGTCGATCAGCAGTTCCTTCTGCCCCAATTGCACCAATGCATCACCGATGGAAGCATCGCCGTGTGGGTGGAACTGCATGGTGTGCCCGATGATATTGGCTACCTTGTTGTAGCGGCCATCGTCCAAGCGGCTCATGGCATGTAGTATACGTCGTTGCACCGGTTTTAAACCGTCATCGATCTCTGGCACGGCACGTTCGAGGATTACATAGGAAGCATAATCCAAAAACCAATTTTCGTACATGCCCGTTAAGTGGGTAGTTCGGTGTCCTTCTTCGTTAATTAACTGGTTGGCTTTTTCCTCTTCGTTGATTTCTTCTATCTCACTCATCGACTCTCGTCATTTTACTTTTCTACTTTTGTGTCTTCAGCTTTTGCTGACATAGCCTTATTAATTGCTCCGGAGTGATTTTTCTGTTCTATTTCCTCAATCGTAACAACAATCCTTCAGCCAATAAAGCTAAAAGTGCGAAGATAATAAATAGCTTCCAAATGGGGCTTTCTTTCTGCAAGGCGTTGATAACTTCTGTGTAGCCGGTATCGTTTAATTCTACAATCCTGTAATCTGGTATTTTTGCCACCTGACAAAGACTATCAATTTGTTGAGGTGTATAACATCTTAAGTCCGATTCGTCACGGCTGTAATTAAAGGCCATAGCCGACAAAATACTGTCGTTAAGCAGCAAGTTGTAGTAACCTGATGTTTTAATATTCCCATATAATGAAAGCTGCAATTGACCCTTTTGAACCAATTGTTCCGGAATGAACATTTCATCACTTTCTGATTTTGAAATAGTAACTGGTCGTTCGCCCACAATGTTGTTAGTGAGCTGAAGGTTCAGGTGTTCATCATCGCCCACCGTGTAGAAAAGCCGGGCGGGAGATCCTGACTGAGAGGCAATGCCGGCCATAATGGGGACAAACAGCAAGTTGGTCGATAGGTTTCCATCAGTATTGTCCAGACCTGATGACAACAGATACAATCTGCCTTTGCCAATACGATTGCGGGCGAGCAAATCGTCGCCATTGAGTAGGGTCACCAGCGATTCTATGCCTGCTTGTGCAGGAAAAACATACTGTGTATGTTGAAGTATGACAGGCAGGTCGGCATTCTTTGGTATGGAGCCAATGCTGTTTTTAAACAACTCACTGGTTTGTTTGATGGCCGACACCCTTGTTTTGGCTGTGTCCAAAGCAACAAGGCGGCCTGATTTTGTCTCCCTGAGTAAGTCTCCTTCGGCAAGGTTGTTGCCCGAAATCAACAGCACATGGCCACCGTGGTCCATGAATTGAACCAGCTGTGTACTTAATCCGGAGGTAATCTCTTTTAAACTATTGAGGATGATCAGGTTGTATTGATTAAACCTGTTGTAGTTGATGTGTTGAGCCGATTCTTGCCGCAAGGCAAACAAACTGTCGCTTCCAAACAATTGACGGAGACCGGGTGAGTTTCCATCGTTGCTGATGGCCAGGATATTGATATGAGGCACTACATTGATGGTAAAGAAAAGTTGGTCATCAAAAGTGATGGGATAATCTTCGATTTTTACCTCACCGTATTTCCAACCGGCACTTTCCGGGGTATAGCTCATGCTCATATCGATGGAGGTATTGGCAGGTAAATCGACACCGGCTACTGCTTTTTGTTGTCCGTTGACGATGAGGATCACCGGAATTTTTTCGTAATCGCTTGTGGAATTGTTTTTTAAACGGATCCAACAAGTGCTTTTACGTCCCGGGATGAGCAAGGGTTCGGCGAACCACATGCTGTCGACCACCAGGTTGTTTGTGCGGATATTCAGAAGAGGGAAAAACAAATAGCTGATGTTGCTGTCGGCAGGTAGGTCCCGGATATTGGCGGTTTTTTTTTGAAAATCAGAAAAAATCAACCATTGCCTGGAATCAGGTTCCATGGTTTTATGTGGAGTACCTGATAGTAACATTTCTGAAAGTGGCTTTACTACCGGAGAAATTTGTATTTCCGCGATTTTCTGCGCGGCTTCATCCCTGCTAAGGCTTTTACTGAACGAGTTACCTGAAATGTTTTCCCTTACCGTAAACCGTTCGTCCCGGGCCGAACCGGTTACCAGGGCAAGCGCATCGTGTATTGCGTTGTTAAACAGCCGGCCCCGGTTTCCTTCCGACATCATGCTGAATGAATTGTCGATGTACAAAGATTTCTCTCCTGAAACAGCCGGTTTTTGTTTGTCTGCTGATTCAAAAACCGGCTTAGCAAGTAGCATTACAATGAAAAAAATAGCCAGCATCCTCAAAGCCAATACAATGAGGTGCAGCAGGTTGCGTTGTTTCTTGGTTTCTGTTGTAACCTGTTTCAAAAGTTTTACCTGACTGAAATACACCTTTTTATGTCGCCTGAAGTTAAACAGGTGAATAGCCAGTGGTATGAGCAAGGCAAGGAGACCGGTTAAAAATTCAGGATGCTGAAAATACATGCATACGCGTGTTAAGGGGTGCAAAAATACAGATTTGAAATGATTTAATCAGGTTTCGGGGTGATCCTTTTCAATCTCTTACGTGATTGTGCCAACTCATGGCGAAGCCGCATCAAAAAGATCAGGTTGTGATGCTATTTTTTTGATTATTGTTCAGGGAGGTTAAAAGCGCTGCAATACCTTCAATTGGTAAGATGTGGTCAGGTTTTGCCAGGTCGATGGCCGATTGTGGCATCATATCAGCCTCAGCTTGTTCGGGTGTTTGCACAATGGTTAAGCCACCTGCTTTTTTAATGGCAAGCAATCCTTCAGATCCATCATTGTTAGCGCCTGTGAGGACAATTCCAATTAATTGATTTCCATAAGCGTAAACGGCTGATTCAAATAGTACGTCGATGGAGGGGCGGGCGTATCTGATCTTTTCTTCGGTGCTAAGTCCGATAGTAAAATTTTCTTCGACAAGCATGTGATAATTGGGAGGGGCGATATAGACTGTTCCCGGCAGGATTGCTTCTTTTTCATCGGCCTCTTTTACCGTCAATTTTGAAATACCATCCAGGTATCTGGCCATAAAATTATCAGAATTAGAGCTGATGTGTTGAACAATGAGTATGGGAAACTCAAAACCACCGGGGAGGGCTGTAATAAGCCGTTTGAGGGCGTAAAACCCTCCTGTTGAGGCTCCGATTACGATGGCTTTGTAGTTCATTTTTTTAGATATTCAGTAGGAATACTGGCACGGCTGAATTATATAATGCGCTTTTTATAGAGTTTTTCGTAGGCGTTTAGCACATCGTATAATCCCGCGTTTTGCGAAAATTGAAGCGTTTCTTTGGAACCCAGGCATAAAAACCCTCCGTTAATCAGGCTTTCGCTAAATAAGGTAAATACCTTGTTTTGAAGTTCGCGGTTAAAGTAAATCAGCACATTGCGGCAAATGATAATATTGACTTCAGCAAACACGCTGTCGGTTACCAGGTTGTGTTCGGCAAAAACAATATTTTTTTTCAGCGATTGATCGAAAATCACCGAATTGTAGTCGGCCATATAGTAATCAGAAAAAGACTGTTTTCCTCCTGCCTGTTGATAGTTAGCGGTAAACTCCTTGATGCGATTAATGGGGTATATTCCTTTCTTTGCAATATCCAGCACGCTGCGATTAAAATCGGTGGCATAAATTTGCACCCGATCATACAGGCCTTCTTCTTTTAAAACGATGGCAAAAGAGTATACTTCTTCTCCGGTAGAGCATCCTGCATGCCATACCTTGATGAATGGATAGGTTTTTAAAAGAGGGATTATTTCCGTTCGTAGGGCGAGATAGAACTTGGGATCGCGAAACATCTCTGTCACGTTGATCGATAAATCTTTAAGTATTTCCTGAAAAAATGAGGGGTCATAAAGCACTTCGTGCTGCATCTGCGATAAGCTTTTAAAGTGAGACCCGGCAAGTCGGTGCAGAAGCCTTCTTTTTACGTGTGCCCTGCTGTAATTCCTAAAATCATATCCGTATTTTTGAAAAATGGCATCCAGTATTAAATCAATTTCGATATTGATCGTTTGGTTAGTATCGTCAGTGAGGTTATTCATTTAGTCTGTTCGGTTATTAGTAAAGATGACCTGACATCTTAATTTGTTAACACGCTATATATCTGAGCTAAAAAGAGATCATGATAATATATTTTCGATTAATACAGCCATACACGTAACAACGAAATCAATTTGTCTTTTTCAACAGGTTTTGAAAGATATTCATTTGCTCCCGCGGCCAGACATTTATCCCTGTCTTCTTTCATGGCTTTTGCCGTCAGGGCAATAATGGGCAGTTTTTTATACTCTTTCTCTTTCCTGATGGCCCTCATGGCTTCATAACCATCCATCTCCGGCATCATGATGTCCATTAGAATCAGGTCTACATTGGGTGTGGACTTCAGTTTTTCAATTCCTTCACGTCCATTTTTACCAATAACCACCCTGGCCTGGTAGCTTTCGAGTAGGCTGGTAATGGCAAAAACATTGCGCATGTCATCGTCAACAACTAAAATGGTTTTGCCTTCCAGCACATTGTCCTTACCGTGGAACGGCTCAATCATGTCCTTTTTTTTCTGTGGCAATTTCGATTCAACCTGATGCAGGAATAGCGTTGTTTCCGCCAACAGGCGCTCGAACGAATGGGCACCTTTTAGTATGATGGTTTGCGAATGACTCAGGAGCAAATCGTTTTCATCTTTTGTCAACTCGCGCCCGGTATAAATTACAATAGGTAAATTGGGCGCTATTTGCTGTTCGGTGATGATGTCCAGAAGGTCAAACCCGGTCATATCCGCAAGGCCAAGATCAAGGATCATACAGTCGAAGCTTTCCTTTTTCAGGTGCTCAATAGCATCTTTTCCGGTAGGAACATCAATGATATCGATGTTGTCGCCTTTCATCAGGTTGATGATGCTGACGCGCATGATTTCTTCATCTTCAACAACCAAAAGTCTTTTCACCGGTTTAGAGATCAATACCTCAATTTTATTGAAAACTGCATCAATGGCCTCTTTTGCCACCGGTTTTGTGAGAAAGCCTATGGCTCCCATTTTTAAAGCGTTGATGTTGCGATCGGATGCGGAAATAAAATGCACGGGTATATGCCGCGTTTTGGGATTGATTTTCAGTTTTTTCATTACCTGGTAACCATCCATGCCCGGCAAACCAATATCGAGAATGATGGCGCTTGGGCGATGATAGTCGGCTAAATAGAGGCCCGTTTCGCCATCCAATGCGATGAGTGCTTTAAACTTGTGGTCGTGGGCAAGGGTTAACAGGACGGAAGCAAAATTCTCATCATCCTCGATGATAAGAATCACCCTGTCTTTTTCAAAGAGTGTATTCCTGTCATCGTTAACTTGTTGACTTTGTGGTGTAATGACGGGTTGGTCACTTTCAGGTTCATCAAGGGTATCGTTCTCCATTTCTGAAGAATTTTCCTCTTTCACAATGATTTCCACATCAGGATTATGTTCGCTTAAAACCAGTTCGAATGGCAGATACAAGGTAAATGTTGAGCCCTCACCGTCTTTGCTTAATAACTGCATTTCGCCTCCCAATAGTTTTGCGAAATTTTTTGAAATACTTAAACCCAATCCGGTGCCTCCATAGCGTCGGCTGGTAGTTCCATCAGCTTGTTTAAAGGCCTCGAAAATCAATTCTTGCTTTTCAGAAGGAATGCCGATACCCGTGTCTTGAACCGAGATGGCGATGGAGTTATCAGGCTTGAGTATAGGATTACTGAATTTAACCGAATCGGCAGGTTTGCTGATGATGAGTCTGATTTCACCTTTCTCGGTAAATTTGATGGCATTGGAGAATAAGTTTTTAACGATCTGTTGTATCCTTTGTACATCTGAGGTAATATAGTCTGGAAGGTTTTCATCAAGTTGAAGCCCCAATTTCAGGCCTTTTGTCTTCATGAGTTCTTCAAACGAGTCGGAGACAAATACTTTTAAATCATTTAGATAGCATCTTTCCAGGTTCACCTCTATTTTTCCGGATTCCACCTTCGACAGGTCGAGAATATCGTTGATTAAATTAAGTAAATCGTTTCCCGATGAATGAATGGTTTGTGAAAATTGCAGCTCTTTATCGTCCAAATGTTTTTTGCGATTTTCGGCCATGAGTTGCGACAAAACAATGATGCTGTTGAGTGGTGTGCGCAATTCATGTGACATATTGGCCAGGAATTCAGACTTATAGGTGCTGGCCAATTCCAGGTCATGGGCTTTTAACTCAATGTCCTTTCGGGCATTTTCGAGTTCTTTATTCTTTATTTTAATAGCATCGCGTTGAATTTCAAGTGCTCTTGTTCTTTCTTCAAGTTCTTCATTGGTTACGCGAAGCTCTTCCTGTTGTTCTTGCAAGTGCTCTTCCGAGACTTTAAGCGCATTGGTCTGCTCTTGAAGTTCTTCGTTGGCTTGCCTGAGTTCTTCCTGTTGAACTTCGAGTTCGTGTGCTTGTTCCTGGGTGCGTGTCAGCAGTTCCAGCACACGCAGGTGCGACTGCAGAGTGACAATAGCCAAGGTGGTATCGTTGATGGCCGTATCGATAAATCGCAGTTGATCATCTGATGGTTTATTGATCATGCCGAGTTGCATTACACCAACGGTTTCATCGTTTCTGGAAAACGGAACGATCACCAGATATCGGGGCACGGTTTCGCCAACGCCAAAATTAAACACGGGTGTGCTTTCGTATTGTTGATCAGATATCACCAGGCGTTTTTTTTCTAAAAATACCTGTCCCACAATGCCTTCGCCCGGATTAAATATCAGGACTTTTATTTTGTCTACGTCCTTGATGGCATAGCTGGAAGAAAGTTTTAACTGGTTTCTCTCGAGCAGATAACACAAGCCGATTTGGGCATCAAGGTATTCACAGAAAAAGCTGATCATGGACTGGGTCAGGCTCTCCATCGACTGGTGACCCTTTAGCTGGCTGTCTAATTTGTTAATTCCGGTTTTAAGCCAGTTTTCCCTTTGCATTTCAAGGGCATTTTCCCTTAAGGTTTCTGTCATTTTATATAAAGCCTTGCCCAGGGTATCATTTTCACTTCTCGGCGTAATGACTGCTGAATAGTCGCCTTTTGCTATCTGGTGGGCCTGATCAACCACCGAACGCAGGCTTTCAATCATTTGGTTGATGGAATGTCCAAGCACATCCTCGGGACTTCGGGTTTCAACTTTTTCGCTGTAGTCGCCTTTAGCCATTAACCTGGCTACATTGGCATACGAATTAAGAGAAGTCACCAACCTGTTGAAAGTATTGCGCATCTCGCCCACCTCATTTTTTGGGGCTTTTATACTTTTACTGTCCAACTTGCCAATGGCAACCTCTTTTCCCCAGGATGAAAGTTGTTTGATGGGATTAACGAACCACCTGGTAACCAAAAGTGCGATGAGCAAAACAACCAGTATGGTAATGATAAGCGAAATCTTGGCAATATCCGATAGTTTGCGGGCATTGGCAAAAGACTCAGAGTGCTCGATTTCTTCTACAAGTGCCCAATTTACTCCATAAGGTTCCAGCATATCGATGTTGCGATAGATGCCAATTACGTATTTTCCATGATTGTCGGAATTATAATTTGAAACCTTCTCTTCATCTAATTCTTTATTTTTCAGGTAATTGATATCATCTCTATGAAGCAGATAGTCTTTCCATGATTTGGTTTTGTCATTTTCCACTTTTTTATTGAGTATCTCCGATTCGTCTCCGAACCGGGTGGTGGAACGCAGGTAGAAATCTTTGCCAATCAGATAGGCCTGACCCGTTTCGCCATACCCGGCCTCTTGTTGTATCATGCGGTTGATGCCATCCATGGTGATTTGCAGGGCAATGATGCCAATATTTTCTCCCTGAGCTGTTTTTACAGGCATGGTGAAAAAACCAGAAATGGTTTGATAACTTGGTTTAAACACTTCGATGTCGCTGAACAAAATATTGCCTGTTTCAAATGATTTCCGCGCAGTTTGGCTCAACAAGCTGTTTCCTAACTCGTCCTCATAGAGGTTCTTCCCTAAAATACTTTCGCTTTTTACCGAAAACAGTACATTGCCTGATTGATCGATGAAAAGAAAATTATAAATATCGTTTTCTTCTAATGGTTTTTCAAATTCATTGCGCAGTTCTGATTCGATGTCAAGGAATTGGGATGTTTTAACAAACTCTGCTACCGGCAGCCCACTTTGCGTGTACTTATTTTCGAGTTCTTGAAAAACCTGGAGATTTGAGGGCGATGAGCTGGTAATTTCGAGCAAATCGACAGTGCTAATGAAATAGGTGTTGATGTACTTTAGCCTGAGATGTGAGGTAGAACTTAATGATTTATCGCCAACGATGGTAAGTCCCTGATAAGCAACCAGGTAATTAATGTAACTCAACATGACCAATGGAACCAATGAAATGGCCAAAAACCAAAGCAGCAGCGATTTCCCAACGCCAATATATCGCCACGAGCTGATTGAATTCCTGAGCTTTTCCCAGGATGAAGCTTCGTTATAGTTTACAAAGTCGTTTTTTTTCATGGGCTATGGTTGGACAGGCATGACAGCGTTATTTATTGGGTTATTTTGCGTACTTTATTACGGTAGAATACAACTCGTTAGGGCTAATGGGTTTTGAAATATACGAATCCATTCCCGAAGCCAGGCATTTTTCCTTGTCACCTACCATGGCAAAGGCAGTCATAGCCACGATGGGCGCATGTCCGCCATTGATATGCTCATATTCCCTGATCTTTTCAGTGGAAGTGTAGCCATCCATCTCAGGCATCTGTACGTCCATGAGTATGATGTTAAAGCTTTTTGCGTTTTCAACATAAGCATTTAATGCTTCCCGCCCATTTTCAACAAGAGTTACTTTCCATCCCTTTTTCGCGAGCAGTTGCATTACAATTTTCCGGTTAATAATTTGATCTTCGGCTACTAAGATGTGAAGTGGTTCAGACTCTATTTTCCCTGTTTCTTTATCTGTCTTATGTCCGGGTTTTTCTTTTCCTGGTTTAACTGTTCCAAACTGCTTCTCAAACAATGCCATGATTTTTGTTTGTAAAACCGGCTTGGTGATAAAGTCATATTTTTCTGTCTTTCTAAGTTTATCTACCTGAATGGATGCTTTAACCTTAGAAAGAAATACCAGATTGAGGTCCTTTTCAGGGAAAGTGGTAGTGAGTCTTTCGGCAATTTGGTCTCCGGTAAGTTTTCCCAGATCGAAATCAACAAAAATAACAGTATAATTGTTTTTTTTAATCAAGGGAATGGCTTCCTCAAGTGAACTGATAAAGGTATTTGGAACGCTGCATCCATCAAAGATTTTACATAGCACTACTCCGGCGTTGATGTGGTCGTCGATAATGAGAATGTTCTGCTGATCAAGCGGTGGGTTTAATGGTGTGCTGTTACAATCTCTTTCGTTAGTACCCATAATTAAGTTGAGTGAAAATCTGAAAATACTGCCTTTGCCTTTCTCGCTTTCAGCGGTAATCCTTCCTCCCATTAACGAAACCAGCTTTTGGGAGATGTTCAGGCCCAGACCTGTCCCTCCATGCGTTCTTGTCGTTGAAGCTTCGGCCTGACTATATGTTTTAAACAACTGGCTCATCGCCTCTGCACTAATACCAATTCCGGTATCTTTTACTTTAAATTCGAGGCGCAATTGCTCCTCAACATTGTCGATGAGGTTGATTTCTAAACTAACGGTACCTTCCTTGGTGAATTTTACAGCATTGTTTAACAGATTAAGTAAAATCTGCCTCAACCTGAGAGGATCGCCGATGATGATATCAGGAATGTCGTTGTCGATGTCACAAATAAGCTCGTTGTTTTCTTCGAGTGCTTTAATGCTAATGGTGTTGAAGATTTTTTCAACCAAATCGCGCAGGCTGAATTCAATTTCCTCAAGTTCGAGTTTGTCGGCTTCAACTTTTGAAATATCAAGTATGTCATTGATGATGTCGAGCAAGGTTTCTCCGGAGTTCTTGATGTCGTCAAGTCGTTCTTTTTGTAAAACACTCAGGTCGTCATCCATCAGCCCCAGATCTGCCATGCCAATAATACCGTTGAGGGGAGTGCGTATTTCATGGCTCATGGAGGCCAGGAACATACTTTTGGTTACCGTAGCTTGTTCGGCTTGCGATTTGGCAGATTTTAGCTCTTCCACTGTTCTTTCAAGTTTTCGGGTGGTTTCTTCCAGTGCCTGTCGGTGCCGGAAAAACTCAACAAAAGCTTTAATCTTATTTTTTAAGATTTCAAGATCCAAAGGTTTATAAAGATAATCTACAGCTCCCGACTGGTATCCCTGGAAAATATGTTTACGCTGCTTGTTAATGGCTGTAACAAAAATAATGGGGACATGTTTGGTGCGATCGTTGGCCCTCATAATTTCAGCCGTTTCAAAACCGTCCATCCCAGGCATCTGTACGTCCATGAGTACCAATGCGAAGTTGTGTTCAAGTAAAAGCCCGAGCGCTTCATTACCGGATCCAGCCTTATAAATGATTAATTCGGGACTTTCAAGAATGCCCTCGAGGGTGATCAGGTTCTCCGGTCGGTCGTCAACCAATAGAATCTTAAATAGACTTTGATCCATAAATAAGAATTAATAAAAATGAGCTATCAAATAATAGACTAGCAAAAATAGTTTTTTTTAAAGACAATTGAAATCTATTGCCCGTCAAAAAATGTCCGATGGTATTTGACCTTGGTTTTTTTGATTATTAACACGCCTAAATCAATTTGATCATATGGTTGTATTTATAAAAGTGTCAGGTTAGGTTCTATTGCAAATTGTCTTGTAATCACAAAACGCGCAGAGGTCGATGTTTTCGGTTTGGATAAAAGCCTGGTGTGGGTCGAGCATGTTTTCAATCAGCAGGATCAGGTTGTTTTTAAAATCGCCCAGGGAGTCGATGATAGTAGAGTTGTCAGCAAATTTGGGGAAGATAAATCCCTGAGAGTGATTTCGCAGGCTGATATTTCCTACGGTAAGATGTTGATTTTCGCGATGATTCTCGTGGTACATCAGTGCATAGAGCATCAATTGAAAAGCCTTAGGGTAGTCGGGACTTGAGGTCAGTTGCTCAATCTCTTTAATATTCAGGTCTTTTTCTAAAACACTACCGGTTTTATAGTCTATAATCCTGATTTCGCTTTCTTCTTGATTGATGTCGACCCGGTCCATTTTTCCCTTCAGGTGCACATTGCCATATTGAGTGCTGATAGAAGTTGATATGGTATCTTCAATTCCGAGCAGGATGCGAGGGTCGGCTTCAAGTAAATCACAATCGTCCAAAATGGTTTGCCTGATCATTTTTTTTGTCACCTGCATCATTAACAGGTTTTTACCCCTGATGGGTGAATTCCCTTTATACAGTTTCCGGTATTCTTCCTCGATAAGTCGGTTGATTTCGTTTAGGCGATTACGCAACATGGAAGGTTCTATCAATTTGTTTACAAATGGCAGGTAAATTTGTTCAAGTACACCATGAACAATGGTCCCAAAAGTGTTGCTTTCCATCGATTGCTCCATTGTTTCCGGAGGATAGATTTCGAGTATATAACTGAAATAGAAGCGAAGCGGGCATTGAATATAGGCATTAATAGCGGAAGGCGACAATCCTTTTTCAGCCACGAGAAAAAGTCTCGCCATGGGGATTTCTGTTTTTTCCACTACGATTTTATGGTTGTGGTTTTGGGTAGATACAGGAAGGGTTAACTGTTTTGAGCTAAATTGGATAGATGGGTTTAATGGAACCAATTCGGTTTCTAACTGGAGCAAAAAGCGGCTTATATCATTTGAACCCAGTCCTGCAGTGCTTGAATTGTATAGAAAAGTGGCATGTTTTGAACGTTGTAGCAACCTGTAAAAGTGATAGGCCGTCACATCCTGGCTGTCTTTTGGCAGTGGCAGGCTAAATTGGTGACGAACATCGAATGGGATAAACGACTCCATTTGGTTGTTGGCAGGAAGCGAACCTTCGTTGGCCGACAAGACCAAAATATTTTCAAAATCAAGGTTCCTGGTTTCAAGGAACCCCATCACCTGAATTCCTTCCAGAGGCTGCCCGATCAGGTGTACCTGGGTTTTTTTTATGAATTGAAACAACACTTTTAGGGCGGCTTTAAAGGAAAATTTTTCCTTCGATTGCTCTATTTTGCGTTTGAGTGTCGTGGTGACCTGGATAGCCTGCAACAATTGGTTCTGCTCCAATGATGTGGTCGTCTTGTTCCCCATCACGATCGACTGATAATAGGTCAGCAGTTGGTGATACCTATTAATTAACTCAGGTCCATCACATCTGGTGATTAACCGGATTAACTGTTCAACTGTTTTAGCTGGTTGGTTGATTAGTATTTTGGATAATTCATCTCTGGTGATAGAATTCAGATTTCCTGATGTTAATTCATGTGCCAGGAATTTGGTAAACCCGGGTTGTTCATTGTTCAATACGGATTGAAGTATCGGGTTTTGAAGAAAATCCAACAAATGCAACGATAAGATCGCTTCTTTTGATTGTTCCAACTGGTTGAGTATTTTGGCCCATTGATGAAGTACCAAATCAAACTGACTGTTTTTCAGTGGATAACCCATGGTGATGTTGTACTTGTTTTCCTGATGGTCATGATCAAAAACAGGGGGCAATGCATTTAGAAGTGGAATCAGTAAATTTTCATCTGCCAGCACGATGGCGATTTCTTTCAGGGGATCTTTATCCTGAGAAAGTCCATTTTGAAGCTTTCTTTCGGTTTCGATTTTCTCAATTCGCGTTGTAATCCATTCGGCTGCGTACTTTGTCTGAGCAATCTCTCCCTGAATCCCAATGATTTCCAATTCTTTTTTGTCTGTTGTGAGCAAGTTGTCGATTGGTTCAGGCGGAGTCAGGTTTAACTGTTTGATAGCATGATGGATAAACCTTCCCGGTTCAGGATTTTCAGGTTGTTTTGATGTTCCTGTATAATAGTAGGTGTCCACATCCCACACAAAGGTGACGTCAAAAGTTTGGTTTAGTTTTTTGAAGATGGAGGTTTCGGCAGGTGATAGTGCATTCATTCCGGCCACCACGAAATGCCTCCAGTGCCATTCATGTTGCAGGTCATCGAAATTCTCGGCGAGATACCGGTAAATAAGTCCCGGATAGCCTTGCTTTTCTTTTAAAAGAACCAATCGCAATTGCTGATAATAATCCCATAAGGAGCGGTAAAAGTTGAGGTAATTGACTTGCATTTCAGTCAGGGGACTTCCGTCCAGGTTCCATTCCTGAATAGCTTTGTTGGCCGATAAGTGATTAAAAAGTTTCCCGGCATCAGCCATGTTTAAATCCACGTCATTAAAATCGGAAATGATAATGGAGGACCATGAGAGAAAATCTTCAAGTGGGCGATGGTTTTTTTTGGCAATATTTTTATGGATAAAATAGAGCTCGAGTGAAAGGTTGAACGGGTCGGCATTTGAAAACCCGGAAGCCCGTTGGAAAAACGAATCCAACGAAAAAAATTCAGGCAACCAAAAGGACTGTTTGAGCTCACGTTTGAGGATGTCCTTCAGGAAGAGGGCCGAACGTTTGTTGGGGACAATTACTGCTGTATTGGCCGATTCTTCTTTCAGACTGATTATTTTCTGTGCTACTGTTTCCAGGAATTTTTTCATTGAGAATCTTGTTTTAGGAATTCTTCAGCGTCAGCGATTTTTTCGGGTGTCCCCATATCAAGCCAATGAGCCGAATTATTTTCAAACCCTATGATCTTATGTTTTAAGGCCATCGCCAACCAGGCATCAATAATCGAAAACTTTCCAGAGAAAGGGATTTGTTGAACAAAATTGGGTTCGGTTAACCAAACTCCGTTATATGCAAGTGTTTGATACTGAATCTGCTCTCCTTCAACCCAACGATACGTTTTTGTATTTAGGTTGGCCCAGCCAGTTAGCTGTTTTTCATCGTCAAACAACAATGCCCTGCCCGAATTCCGTCTGCTTACATACAGTGTGGCCTCTGCCTGATGTTGTGTGTGAAACTGCCACAAGTCGTGTAAATTCACATCGGTTAGTATGTCGGCGTTATGGATGAGGATGGGATGTTTTCCGGTGAAAAATTCGCGGGCTGCCACCAGCGCACCCCCCGTGTCAAGCAGTTGATTGGATTCGTCGCTAAAGCTGATGTCCAAACCAAAACCCTCATGCAAATCCAGGTACTGTTTTATCTGCTGCGCATGGTGATGCACATTGATCAGGATTTGCTCTATTCCTGCTTTTTTAAGTCTCTCAATGAGTCGGTGCAGCATGGCGATGCCTGCAATTTCTACCAGCGCTTTTGGCTTGTCCAATGTGAGGTGGCCAAGCCGGGTACCCGTTCCGGCGGCCAATATCATCGCCTTTTTAATCATGTTTTTGTCTGTTAATTTCGAGGTGATTAAGTAAGACAATTACTTGAGAATACTTTTTTTGCAGGTGCTGCTGCATTTGTATGGCACCATACACCGACCTGTGCCGGCCGCCGGTGCAACCAAAGTTAACCTGTAAGTGGTTGAATCCGCGTTTCAGGTAGTTTTCTACTGAAAGATCGATCAACGAAAAAGCGTGGTTAAGAAATACTTCGGTAATGGGTTGTGCCCGCATGTATTCAGAAATGGCCTGGTCTTCACCGGTTAAATCCCGTAAAGCGGCTACCCGATGGGGATTGGGTAATCCACGGCAGTCGAAAACAGTTCCGCCCCCGTTACCGGTGAGGTCGATTGGAAGGCCTTTCTTCTTGAATGAAAAGCTGTTGATCGTTACGGTCAACTTTTCGGTGTTAGCGATTTCTATCTTTGAATATTGTTGGATGATTTGTTCGAGTACCTGCTCAATTTCAGGAAGACTGATGTTGAGCGGATGGTGTTTTAGACGAAACTTCACGGCCGCCGCAGCAAAGGGGATACTTTGCAAAAAATGTGCTTTTCTTTCCACCAAACCACGGAACCCATAGGCACCCATCACCTGCAACAACCTGAAATACACAAAGTGGTTGTAATGATGTTGAACATGATCCAATTCTTGTGGTGCAACCAGCTGTAGTTGGCTGATGTAGTGATTGTATAGCAAATCTTTGATGTCCTCCGGCAAGTTGGCTTTTACCTGATGTAACAACGATACCACATCATAGGGTAGTGGCCCGCGTCTTCCTCCCTGAAAATCAATGTACCATGGCTTATCGTGGTATATCATGATGTTCCGGGCCTGAAAATCGCGGTAGCAAAAAAAATCAGGTTTCGACCGGACCAAAACATCAGCAAAATGCTGAAAATCTTTCTCCAGCAGGTATTCATTAAATGCAATGCCCGCTGGTTTTAAAAAACAATATTTGAAATAATTCAAATCCCAAAGAATCGATTGCCGGTCGAAATCGGGAACCGGATAGGCCAAACCCATGTTCAATCCTTTCACTCCATTGATTTGAAATTGAACTAAATCGGAAAGCGCTTTCTTATAATAATGAATCATTTCTTCCGTAACACCTTCTGAAGCCATGTCAAACAAGGTCCGATTGCCAAGGTAGGGTAAAATGAAAATGGTTTCAGAGGAATCTGTTGCCAGCACTTCCGGCACCGAAAGCCCCAGGTTTTTAAAATGACGTGTAAACTCCAGTTGTGCCCGGTTTTCTTCAACACATGGGTTGTAAAAAGCCATGAGATCGGGAAGATCAGCTCCGTCGAAGACAATGTGGTAATATTGCCTGTCGCTGCCCGAAGAAGGCAGCGGTGTTAAGGTGCATGGCTGAATGTGCCCTAAGGAAGACAGCAATTTTCTAATCTGAGTGATTGGATCCGGTTTCATAAAAGCGTTATCGGTAAAGACAAAAGTACGGTTTTATGTGGTTGAAGATTGAAAATCCCGAATGCTTTGCTGCAAATGTTTAATATGACCGATTCATGACCAATTGTAGTTCGTACTCCTAATTGTTTATTTCTTGATGCCTCTTATCCTTCACTTTAATCCCTCTTAGAATGGAAATAAATTGCCTTCTCCGCCCATTACTTTGGTTTTAAATCCTAATTTTGTACACAAAACCTATTCTAAATATAATAGCATGGAACATATTGATAAAGCGGTTGAAATTTTAAAAACAGCCATCCTGCTTGAGCGCAAAGGAAAAGCTTTCTATACGCAAGTTGCACGACAAAGTGAAAGCAAATCGGCCAGAAAGATTTTTGAAATGATGGCAGAAGAGGAAGATGCCCATATTGGGTTTCTCGTCAGGCAATTTAAAAACTATGCCGATCACCATGAATTTCTGGTGAGTGAAACTCCACACGAAGAGGAAGATGGCCACATCGAAATCTTAACCGAACAGATTAAAAAAGAAATTTCAGCCGCCGGTTTCGAGGCTGCTGCCATTTCGGCTGCCATCGACTTCGAAAACCGTGCCATTGAGGTATATTCAGGCCGTGCCAGTGAAGCCACCAATCCCAATGAAAAAGCATTGTACCAAATGTTGGCCAAATGGGAAGGCACGCATCACCAACTGCTCTATCAATTAAACGAAGACCTGAAAGAACAAATTTGGAACGACAACAATTTCTGGCCGTTCTAACAGGGAATAATTCAAAGAAACAACTACGGCATCTGATTCGGTATCAGGGGTCAACTATTAATTAGTATAAATAAAGCTTAATGAATACAAAAGACAAAGGATTTACGTCCAAACTAGTTCATGCAGGAGGTATCAAAGACCCACTGGGAAGTGCGGTGACTCCCATTTACCAAACATCTACCTTTAGTTTTGAAAGCGCCGATCATGGTGCCCGCTGTTTTAGCGGGGAAGAAAAAGGATATATCTATACCCGGTTGGGGAATCCCAACATTGAAGAATTGGAGGTCACCGTTGCTGAATTGGAAAATGGGGCAGGGGGTGTGGCTACTTCTTCCGGAATGGCCGCTGTTAATACTGTTTACATGACCTTTCTGGGGCAGGGAGATCACATAGTCAGCTCCAATGCGGTGTATGGTCCGTCACGAGGGATTTTGGAAAAACTGTATCCTAAATTTGGGGTAACCTCAACGTTTGTAGATACCACGCGCATCGAAGAGATTGAAAAAGCCATCCGGCCCAACACGAAATTGCTCTATCTGGAAACTCCCGCCAATCCTACCATGGGAATTACCGATATCAAGGCTGCTTGTAAATTGGCCCATGCGCATCATATCCTGGTATGCGTTGATAACACATTTTGCAGCCCTTATCTGCAACGGCCTTTGGATTTGGGTGCAGACATCGTGTTGCATTCCATGACAAAATTTATCAATGGTCATGCCGATATCGTTGGAGGAATGATCGTTGCCAAAGATCAAAAAGTGGTGAGCGATCTCAAGTATGTGATGATGAACATGGGCTTCAACATGGATCCTCATCAAGCCTGGCTAACCCGCCGTGGACTCAAGACCCTTTCCATTCGCATGGACAGAGCCCAGGAAAATTCACAAAAAGTAGCCGAATACCTGGAGTCACATCCAAAAGTAGCCTGGGTGCTGTACCCCGGACTTAAATCGCATCCACAATATCAGTTGGCTAAAGAGCAAATGGACGGACCCGGCGCCATGATTTCGTTCGGCGTAGTAGGCGGGCTTGAAGGGGGTAAAAAAGTAATGAACAATGTGCACCTGGCATTGCTGGCCGTTTCGTTGGGTGGAATCGAAACATTGATTCAACATCCGGCTTCCATGACTCATTCTAAACTCAGCAAGGAAGCGCGTATGGTTGCAGGCATCTCTGACGAGTTAATTCGTTTCTCGATTGGCATCGAAGACGTGGACGACATCATTGCCGATCTCGATCATGCCCTTTCGATGGTGTAAACCGGTTTGTTGTATTAGCCGTATTTAAACCAACTGTGATAAATTGAAAAATCAGCAGGATTACTTACTGCTGATTTTTTTTTGAATTTATTTTGAAACGTAAAATCATGCACTTCATTTGGTAATTCATCCCTTTATGATACCTCTTTTATTCATTTGCCCATTAAAGGAATTATAGTACTTTCGTTTTGCTAAAAACATCGTAACATTATTATTAATTAAAATGAACTGGTTCCGATTAAACTTGTTGTATTGCGTATTCTTTTTTCTTAATATTGCTCAAGGTCAGCAGGTTGCTGTAGTTTTAAGTGGAGGAGGTGCCAAAGCCTTTTCTCATATTGGGGTGTTGATGGCGCTCGAAGAAAATGACATTCCCATCGATTATGTTGTTGGTAATTCCATGGGGGCACTTATTGGGGCACTTTATGCATCAGGCTATAGTCCCGTAGAAATTCAGGCCATGCTTACTGATCCGGCTTTTATTAGCCTGAATAAGCTGAACGATGAACGAAAGGTTCGGTTTTATCAACACAAAGAACCCAATGCTTCATTTGCTTCCTTTCCATTTTATATTCAAAATGGCCTGCGTTTTGACATTCCCTTCAAGAGGTATGATTTACAATACGTTGATTTTAAGATGATGAGCGCCTTTGCTACTGCAACAGCAGCAGCCAATTATCAATTCGACAGCCTGATGGTTCCTTTCAGATGCGTTGCTGCCGACATTGATTCGAGCAATCTGGTTGTCTTTAGAGATGGCAACCTGGCAAAGGCAGTGCGCGCATCCATGACATTTCCACTTTTCATCCGGCCAGTTGAAATTAAGGGAAAAATGCTTTTTGATGGTGGTATGTACAACAATTTTCCGGTAGATATTACATTTGAAGAGTTTAATCCCGATTTTATTATCGGAAGCAAAGCGGTCAGAAATTTTTCAAAAGCCAATCCCGACGATCTGGTGTCGCTGCTCCAGAATATGCTCATGCAAAAGGCCAATTATACAATCGATTCAGCTGTCGGGTTTCTGATTGAAACCACATGCGGAGACGAAGGTATTTTTCATTTTTCACGTATCCAGGAATACATCGATAGTGGTTATGTGGCTGCCACACGCATGATGCCGGAATTAAAGAAAAGGCTGCCTCATTCGCATTCAAAAGCCTCAAAAGCTGAACTTCGCCAGAAATTTACCGCCAAAAAGCCAAATGCCTATGTGAATAAAGTGAAATTTTTAGGTGTAAATGATGCCCAGCAACAATATTTTCAACAGATTTTAGGATTGAAAAAACAGCCGGGCTTTAACCTGGAAACCATTGATCATTTATTTGTGAAACTACATCGGAATGAAAATGTAAAAAGTGTTTATCCTTCTCTAATCTATTATCCTCATAGCAAGGGAAATGAGTTGGAATTGGAGATCAACCTGGCCGATCCGTTGGCAGTCGATATAGGAGGTTATATTTCTTCGTCCGGCGTAAATGAAGGCTATGTTGGGCTGGATTATATGCGTTTGGGAAAAACAGCCAAACACTTTTCAGCAAGTGCCAACTTTGGAACATTTTATAACAGCGTTGCGGGATCGGCCCGAATTGAGTTTCCTGCCAAGACGCCTCTTATAATACAGGCTCATTTTTCAACTTCCAGAAAAAATTATTTTAGTAATGCACGCTATTTTTTTGAAGACCAGTTCCCGGCATACATCCTCCTTGACGAAAATTATTTTGAATTGGCAGGGATTGTCCCGGCAAAGCAGAATGGATTGTTTACCCTGGGTTTCAGTAACCTGAATTTGAATTTCCGGTATTATCAGGACAACTATTTTTCGCGCAACGATACCTCGGACGTCTCCAACTTTTATTTTGCCACCCCTTTTATTGAATATGAATATGAAACCCTGAACAGAAAGCAGTTCGCATCGAGGGGCAGGTACCTGCTGATGGGTTTAAATACCTATTTTGGTACTGAACATACCATTCCGGGTAGTAAGAGCGAAGGGTCAATGGAGGTAAAACGTGATTTGAATTTTTACAGTCTGGTTGTTCGGTATCAACAATATTGGAAGATAGCTTCCCTCGTAAATATGGGAATTTCCTTTGATTTGGATGTTTCTAACAAGCCCGTCCTGTCGAATTATGTTTCCAGTTTGCTTCTCTCATCGCCTTTTGAACCACTGGAAATAATGAAAACAAAGTTTTTGGAGAGTTACAGGGCACCTTCCTCAGGAGGATTTGGACTAATCACTATTTTTGAGCTCAACCGGCAATTTGAATTGAGGATAAATGGATATCTTTATGTTCCATACCAAAAGATTATATTGGCCGATAATGGAAGAACTCCCCTGTTGAGCGAACCCTTTTCTCATCATAACGTGGCCGCGTCAACCCAGCTTGTTTATCATCCCCCGATCGGGGTTATTAGTGCCAGCGTTAATTATCTTGATCAGCAGGGACAGAAGTTTGGATTTTTACTCAATTTGGGATATTTGCTGTTTAATAAATCCAGATTTTATCGTTGAAAACAGGTTCGGGTACCCCCTGAACGAAGCCCTGTTTTTGCATCCTGACATCTGTAAAGCAGGCCGGTTATTAGAATCGGTTTAAACAAACGAATTATAGGTTAAACCTTTAAGGTCGTATGTTTTATTTGCTATTTTTGTCACTTGATAAAACGATTTAAAGTTACCTGAACTGAAAACTATGTACCGTAAGCCAAATAGCCCATCGGACTCAAACAATTGATATTAAATGGAAACCAAGATTCAACCTGATCAAAATCCCGAGGGACTCCAAACGACAGAGTCACAAGAGGATATGTCTCTTTCGACACCTGTGGTAGTCGACGACACCAAAATTTCACAAATCTCATCCGAAGAAAAACAATGGATTTCGGAAGCTCTTACTATCGGTCATCCTTCACCTAGTTCAACTTCTCCGGTTGAGACGGTTACACCACCAGAACCAAAGGAAGTTCAACATCAAGGGCCCCAAATAAGTGGCTCCGAACGGAGGATTATTGTAAGATTACTCCGGGGCAACTCCGCCACTGTTGATGAATACCTGGATTATACCAGCGAAGAAATCAATTATAACGACCTAAATAAACAGGAACTTGTTGATTTACTTGAAGATGCGGTGCAGGAGGGTGATTTTGAAGTAGTGAAGTCTCAGGTTACAAAAATTAATGCCGCATTACGCAAAATTGTTAAGGAGGAACACGATAAAGAACGGCATGAATTTGTTACAAATGGAGGTAAAGAAGAAGAGTTTGTTCCTGTTGAAGATTCATTGGATATCCGTTTTCGTGAAGCATTTAATCAATACAAGCAAAACAAGGCCCGTCATTCAGAGGAAGCTGAAAAAGTAAAAGTTCTCAATCTACAACGTAAGCTCGATTTGCTGGAAGAGTTAAAAGCGCTGATTAACTCTGAAGAAACACTGAAGAAGACGTATGACGAGTTTAAAAATCTTCAGGATACCTGGAAAGAAATTGGCATGGTGCCTGCTGCCGAATTACGCAATTTGTGGCAGAATTATCATTTTTTGGTGGAGAAGTTCTTCGATAAAGTTCGGATAAACAAAGAATTACGTGATCTGGACATGAAAAAGAACATGGAACAGAAAATTGAACTTTGCGAAAAAGCCGAAGAACTTTTGATGGAAAAATCCATTATAAAGTCGTTTAAATTACTTCAACATTACCATGAAAAATGGCGCGAAGTGGGTCCTGTGCCTTCCGACGTGAAAGAAGATATTTGGGAACGGTTTAAAGGGGCTTCAGATAAAATCAATCAACGCAGAAAAGATCATTATAAAGAATTACAAGGACAGCAACAGTCGAATTTCAATGCAAAAAGGGCTTTGGTTGAAAAAGCAGAGGAAATATTAGCAATCACACCCGAATCGCTAAAAGATTGGCAGAGCAAAACAGATCAGGTAAATGAACTGGTTAGGATGTGGAAGTCCATCGGGAGGGCTCCCAATGAGCATAACGATGAGGTGTGGCAGCAATTCAGGGAAAAACTGGATGGATTTTTTACCACCCGTCGCAATTATCTGAACGAACTTAAAGATCAACAAATAAACAACTACAACCTGAAACTTGATCTGTGTGTTCGCGCCGAATCGTTTGCTGAAAGTGAAGATTGGAAAGAGATAACCCGCGAACTCATCAACTTGCAGAAAGAGTGGAAGAAAATTGGGCCTGTACCAAGAAAACATTCCGACAAGATCTGGAAAAGGTTTAGGTCAGCCTGCGATCAGTTCTTTGAAAGAAAATCATCACATTTTAAAAATCAACATGGTTTTGAAGAAGAAAATCTGAAGAAAAAGCAGGAACTGGTTGCTAAAATCGTGGGCTTCGAAATGCAAAACCAAAAATCGGCCGATATGGAAGCCTTGAATGGTTTTCAAAGAGAATGGGTCGAAATTGGTCATGTGCCATTTCAGATGAAAGATAAAATTCAACACGAATACCGCGAGGCCATCGACAACCTCATGAACAAAATGCATTTGAGTAAATCAGAAGCAATTGTCACGGATTTTAAATCCAGGGTGGAGTCGCTTAAAACAGGCCCTGAGGCCGACCGTAAGTTATATCAGGAACGCAATGCGCTGGCCATTAAAATGAAACGAATTCAGGACGATGTGATGTTGTGGGAAAATAACATTGGGTTCTTTTCTAATTCTAAACAGGCCAATAAACTAAAAATGGAATTTGAAAATAAAATAGAAAGAGCGAAGCAGGAACTCGCCTTGATGAAGGAACAATTAAGATTGCTTAACTAAAGTGGCAGGAAATATTTTTGGAAATTTTCTACAACTGGCCTCTTTTGGTGAGTCGCATGGTGTGGCCATCGGAGGGGTACTTGATGGTTTTCCTTCGGGAATAACGATTGATTTTGAGCAAATTACTTTTGAACTAAATCGCAGACGACCCGGCCAGTCACAATGGGTGAGCAGCCGCAATGAACCTGATGAGGTGGAATTTTTGTCGGGTATTTATAAGAAAGTCTCATTGGGGACACCCATTGCGTTTATCATTCGGAATACAAACCAACAACCTAACGACTACGAACATCTGGAAGATGTTTTTCGACCATCACATGCCGACTTTACTTACCAGACAAAATATGGAGTTCGCGACCATCGGGGCGGCGGCCGTGCTTCGGCACGCGAAACCAGTGCCAGGGTAGTAGCCGGGGCATTGGCGAAACAAATGTTAGCAAAAGCAGGCATTACCTTACAGGCATACGTGAACAGAATTGGCACTGTGGCCATTGATCAACCTTATCATGATCTTGATTTAAGTCAAACAGAAAAGTCACCCTTGCGCTGCCCTGATCCTGAAATTTCATCTGCCATGGAAGAGGCCATTTCCATTGCTGCCAAAACAGGTGACACTTTAGGAGGAGAAATCATTTGTATCATACATCAGGTTCCAGTTGGTTTAGGTGAACCTGTGTTTAATAAGCTGCATGCCGATCTGGCCAGGGCCATCATGGGCATCAACGCGGTAAAGGGTTTTGAAATTGGATCCGGTTTCAAGGCTGCCTCTATGACGGGCTCGGAGCACAATGACTTGTTTGTCGAGGAAAACGAAAAAGTTCATACCCTTACCAACTTTTCGGGAGGTATTCAGGGCGGTATTTCCAACGGAGAGGATATATATTTTCGGGTGGCATTTAAGCCCGTGGCCACACTGATGAAACCGCAGCAATCCATTGACAAAGAGGGAAATCAGGTGATTGTTAAGGGCAAAGGCCGACATGATGTAACCGTTGTGCCAAGGGCTGTTCCCATCGTTGAAGCCATGGCTGCGTTGGTGATAGCCGATCATTTCCTGATGAGCAGGATGGCCCGGTTTTAGTCCGCAGTTGATATTGATTTCTTCCTCACCAGGATATACACAAACAAAAAAAAGAGCGGATTTAAAATAAACCCGCTCTTTTTTAATTTTGGTATTGACTATTGCAACACAATTTTTTTGACCGTGGTACCTTTTTGGCTGATGATGCTCAGCAAATAAACTCCTTTTGCCTGATCGCCCAAGTCAAAAGTGTTTGAATAGTTCCCGCTGAATGAACCCGGTTGTTCATCGAATATTACCTGTCCGTTGATGTTGGTCAACCTGATTTGCAGTTTATCTGCTTTTTCAGCATCGAAGCTCAGTTTAAGCTGACCGGTAGTTGGATTTGGATAAATTGACAGATTTTCGTAAACAATTGGCTCATCTACTCCAACACCATCGATGGTGTAAGTAATCGACCAACCCGGATTGTTGTGGTACCCGTTTGTTCCCCAGGTCATAAAAATGAGGTCGGTTTCCACTTCGATAGGTTCGGGAAGAATATTACCCGAATACTCACCAATTATTTGGCTGTTACCATCATAAACGGTCAGTTTGTCTGATAATGCTTCGGTATTGAACTCGGTGAAATCCAGACGATATTGAACACCTTCAGGGTGTTGGATCATATAAATACATGTGGCGAGGTTATTATAATAGAAACTTCCACTTCCATCGGTGATGGTGCCGGTTGCATCTGTAAAAACTTGTGTGCCTGTGCAATAAGTTGGCAATACACTGGTGTATTCAATATTAAAGCCTGCACCGGTTCCGGTGGTGGTAAAGGTTACCAATACTTCATTTCCTGTGGAAGAAAAATCTTCAAGACTCGGATCATCACCCGAATACTCACCCAATAATGGAGCACTGGTGCTGTTTCCATCATAAATTCTTACTACATCACTTGCCGCAGTGCTAAACTGAACAAAATGAAGATTGATTTTTGTAACAGAATCTTGTTCTGTTTGAGGAGAGATGAGCCATTGAGCGTTCATTCCTGAAGGATAATCTTCAACCGGCCCGCTTCCATCGGTAAATGAGCCGGCAATAAACCCCAGCTCGGTCAACCCACTGGCAAGATAGGGATAATTGGCATCGGCCGGAAAAAAGTTACGGATCATCCCTTGTTGTTGGTTGTAACCATTTACATCAGTCAGGGTGTAATATCCGTTCCCGGAACCACTCCAGCCAAAGTTGAAATGGAAATAATCATCATCCTGATATCCATCACATCCAAAAGCATGTCCGCCTTCACTTGATCGTCCTGAATAGTAAATCGGGCGGCTTGCATCAATTTCACTTTTCACGTTATTAGTCCATGCTACAGAGGTGTAACTTGCTTTTTGAATGTATTGAGCCGAGGGGCTGTAACCAAAATGGGAGCTTATAGCTTCAGGAACGTCAGTACTGTAGGCGCCTGAACCATCAGGGTAGCCATCAAACTGCATATCCACGCTAACGGCGGCATGATAACCAATTTTGGCCATTTCCCAGATATATTTGTTGTTGATGGCATCCTGCATTCCATCCCAGTTGTAGGTGGTGGCACCATAATCTACAAATTGTGTACCGTAAGGATAAATGTAGTAACTGTGCTGACCACTTCCTTGTAAAGGATATCTCCAGTAATGCATGATCATCGACATGGCAGTTGCCACACAACCAACAAAAACGTGACCACCGGGACCTGTTGCATCTTCAGGGCACATCATATTGTATGGACTGTCCTGATTCCAGGTCGAGGTAAGCAAAGGTTCAACAGCACGGTCGCCACGGAGATTTAAACCGGATGGCTCATTGGTCATCAAACGCTGCCATGAAGCAGTTGTTTCACTATTGGCTTCCAGGTCGTTTTCCTGAACGAATTTAACCTGATCAGCATAATTTTGCATGTAACTTCTGAAATTTTCCGCCTGTAATTCTTTCGAGGGGAATGATCCCGTATAGTTGTATCCCAAAACCGGAACCAGGACATCATCGGCTGCAACTACCACCCACCCATCTTCAAAATTGATGACATAATATGCCTGATCAATTAAAAAAGATTCTTTGATACTCAGGTCATGATAGTTTATGGCCTCACCATATTGGTTCGATTTTTCAAAAAAGAAATTTACAGCCACCTGCTCGGCGGTCGACATGGAAATGTTTTTGGCAAATAGGCTTGCAGTAAAAGCAACAAGAATAAAAATACCAAGTAAAATTTTTGATTTCATAGTGATCTGATTAATTTGATTATAAAATATCCCTGGCAAATATACCTTTTTTAAAATTAATTGAAGGTACAAATCCAATAGAATGACAAAAAAAAGTGTAAAAAGTTGTATGTCCGTCAGACGTTTGCACAGCTTTACAAGAAGGGAGCCATATTATATGAAGGGTTTTAGTATTTTTGCAATGATCGATTCGGGGTGAATGCTATAATAGCCTGATAACAAAATAGCCGGTTACCAATTTGTCCACGAAAGAGAATCTATTGCAATAAAGAAGTCGAAAAATGTAACGTGTTTCTAAAGAAATTAATATAGATGTCATCAATCCTTATTACAAATATTAAAGAGCTCATCCAAACTGAAGAAACGCCTAAATTAAAGGTAGTTGGCAAACACATGGCTGAATTATCAACCATCAGGGATGCCTGGTTATTTATCGATGCGGGGATTATTGCCGGATTTGGATCCATGTCGTCGTTCGACCGGAATTTGTTGGTTGAGCAAACAACTGATTTGCTCGAAATAGATGCTTCCGGGAAAATGGTTTTTCCTTCCTTTGTTGATTCACACACCCACTTGGTCTATCCGGCTTCACGCGAAATAGAATACATTGACAAAATAAAAGGACTTTCCTACGAGGAAATTGCCGCTCGGGGCGGTGGCATTCTCAATACCGCCAAGCGATTGAAAGAAATAAGCGAAGAAGCCCTGCTTGAGTCTTCATTAGCGAGGTTGAAAGAAATTACCCGATATGGTACCGGTGCGGTAGAAATAAAAAGTGGTTATGGTCTTGACCTGGAAGGGGAACTGAAGATGCTCCGCGTCATCAGGAAGCTGAAGGAAATTTCACCGTTAACCATTAAAGCCACCTTTCTGGGTGCACACTCTATCCCATTGGAATTCCGCGGCAAACAGGATTACTATGTTGACCTGGTGATTAACGAAATGCTTCCACAGGTGGCTGAGGAACAGCTGGCTGATTACGTGGATGTTTTTTGCGACACCGGTTTTTTTACTGTGAGAGATACCGAACGTATCCTGGAAGCCGGTCTAAAGTATGGTTTACAAGGGAAAATTCATGCCAACGAACTGGATTATAGTGGTGGCATCCAGGCTGGAGTAAAATATGGTGCGCTTTCGGTTGATCACCTGGAATACACCGGACAAAAGGAAATTGAAGCCCTGCTTCATTCAGAAACGATGCCTACCGTTCTGCCCGGTGCCGCTTTTTTTCTTGGAATGGTCTATGCGCCGGTCAGGAAGATGATTGATGCCGGTCTTCCCGTGGCCCTGGCCAGCGACTTCAATCCGGGATCGGCACCTTCGGGCAACATGCAGTTGATATTGTCCATGGCGAGTATATTATATAAAATGCTTCCGGAGGAAGCCATCAACGCCACCACCATTAATTCGGCTTATGCAATGGGTCTGAGTCGGGAGCTGGGAAGCATCGCCATTGGAAAAAAAGCCAATGTATATATTACCACCAATATTCCATCCTACGAATTTATGCCCTATGCTTTTGGGTCGAACAAAGTAGAAACGGTTATTTTAAATGGTGAAATACAGTCGGTTTGATAGGACATGAAAGACAGATAAGTTATTATTTTATAAATCAATTTGAAAATGATGAACGCCTTTAAAGCTTATGATATACGTGGAGTTTGGGGAACCGACCTGACACCGGAAATGGTATTCAGGATCGGATATTTTTACAATCAGGTTTTCCCGGTGAAATCGGTTCTGGTGAGCCGCGACATGCGCTTGTCATCCGACGACATGTTTCAATCGCTTTGCGATGGCTTGCGTGGTGCAGGTGTAGATGTGTTTGATGGTGGGTTAACCACTACCCCCATGAATTATTGGGGCAATGGAAAGTATGGATTTGAAGGGTCAATTATGATCACCGCCTCGCACAACTCACGTGAATATAATGGTTTGAAATTCTCAGGCCCCCATGTGCGTCCGATAGGTTATGCAGATGGGCTCGATCGTTTGGAGGCTTTGGTTGCAGGCTCAGAACCTGTGATCATCCGTTTGCAGGGGCACCTGTATCAAAAAGATTACGCGGCCGCTTACCTTCAATTTCTGGAGCACTATGTTCAACCCTACAACATGATCAATATGGTTGTCGACTGCTCGAATGGCATGGCCGGATTGTTTGCGCAACAGCTATTTGGACAGGAGGCCACGTACCTTAACCTGCAACCCGATGGAAATTTTCCTTCGCACCAGCCAAATCCGCTGGAAGCAGAAAACCGCGATGAAATAGTAAAGGCCGTGGTAGAGCTGGGTTGTGATATCGGTATCATTTTCGATGGCGATGCCGACAGGGTGATGTTCATTGATGAAAAAGCCCGGTTTGTATCCCCTGACCTGATCATCGCTTTGTTGGGAAAATATTTTTTTGGGCAACAAAAGGAAACAGGGCGGGTGGTTCAAGACATCCGCACTTCAAAAGCGGTGGCAGAGTACCTCAACCGCTATGGGGTTGAAGTAGATATTTGGCGTGTGGGCAGGGCTTTTGGTGCCACCAAACTTAAAGAAGTGGATGGTATCTATGGAGGAGAGCTGGCCGGTCATTATTATTTCAGAGACTTCTATTATTCCGACAGCGGTTTACTGGCTGCTCTTTTGGTATTGAATATTGTGCGCGAGGCGAAAATGAACGGACAGTCTTTTTCACAACTGATTGACGAAATCTCGGTTTATGCCAATACGGGCGAGGTGAATTTTAAGATCGAAGAGAAAGAGAAAGCCATGGAAGCGGTGGTGAGCTATTTTAGAAATTCTGAATCCCCGCTGAGGTTGCTCGATTTTGATGGTTACCGGCTCGATTTCCCTGATTGGTGGTTTAATATCAGGCCCTCGAATACAGAGCCTTATTTGCGATTTCTGGCTGAGGCCAAATCGGAAAAGCTACTAAAGACCAAAACAAAGATCATCTACCAAATTCTGAAACAATTTGAGTAAAAGAAAACCACTACGTCCCGATGATTTTAATCTCTGTGGCAGCTCTTTGACGGGCATCACCTCGGTAGCCGGCAAATAGTTCAAATAAAAAAGCACCCGGAGGTTATTCGGGTGCTTTGTGTGTATGTGTATTGAATACTAAGTAATTACCTTTCTAACCGAGTCGATGATCGTTCCATCTACCCATTTGATAACGGCAACGATTTCATCGCCAAGCACTAGTTTCTCCGGTACTCCGCAAATGGCTTCAGCCTCAGCTTTAAGTTCCTCTATTGTTTTCAGTGGCAATCCACTGTCTTTCACCTTGTCGATTAAATCTTGTCTTAGCGGATTGATGGCTATTCCTCGCTCTGTAACAATAACATCTATCATTTCACCAGGGGCGCAGATAGTTGTTACCTCATCACGGATAATGGGAATCCGGTCGCGGAACAAGGGGATGGGCAGGATGGTGGTTTTGGCGAAAAGTGTGTTTTGCCAGCCGCCAATGCCATGCAACAAATAACCATCGCTGTGGGTAACCACGTTGGCATTGTAGTGTACATCTACTTCAGTAGCACCCAAAATGACCACGTCCAGCAGGGAAGCAAAGTTACCTTTGCCGTGGTAATTATAGCTGGTGAAAGGAGAGGTGGCCACATGATTGACGTTTTCGCGCATACTGCGAACACCATCCAGGTCAAAGGTTTGCCCATCGAGGATGTAATCTACCAGGCCTTCTTCCAGCATTTCGACTGCATATTTATTGCTTCCGGCCCTGAGGAATCGGGCTTTCCAGTTGTTTTTTCGGAGGATGTCACCAAAATAATTACCAATGGATAAAGCGGTTCCACCGGCTCCTGCCTGATATGAAAAGCCATCATGAATGAGTCCGGCTGCTTCACAAAATTTGGCAGTGATCTCCGCTATTAACAGTCTATCGGGGCTTTTGGTAATCATGGTGGTTCCGGAAACAATTTTTTCTGAAATGCCCACCTGGTCCACTTTAACCACATAATCAACATAGTTGCCATGGATTTGCCAGGGGATGCAGGGGAATGGTATCAGGTTATCGGTTACCACGATTACTTTTTCAGCATATTGCGAATCGCCTAAGGCAAATCCAAGTAAGCCGCACGCTGCATCGCCATTCACGCCGTTTGCATTTCCAAAGGCATCTGCCGTGGGTGCCGCTATGACTGCGATGTCGATTTTTACCTCACCATCCTGGATGGCCTGGTAGCGTCCGCCATGCGAACGCAGGACACCCAGTCCGGCCATCTTGCCTTCTGAAACAAATTTCCCCAATGGCCCGTTCATGCTGCCTTCAATCCGGTTGATGGTGCCATCTTCCATATATTTTATAAGCCTTTCCTGACAAGGGAAGGAGGCAGACGGGAACCAACGAAGGTTCTTTATTCCCAGCTCATTTGCAATGTCAAAAATTTGATTGGAGATCAGGTCGCCATTTCTAAAATGATGATGGGTCGATATGGTCATCCCATCTTTTAACCCGGCTTCGATCAGCGCGTCTTTTAGTGTGGCCACTACCTTATTGCCATCTTCCGGATAATCCATGCAACTGGCTATTTTAGGTCCGTACTTTCTACCTGTGGGCCGGTATTTTCCAACTCCCTGAAAAGGGATATGTTCTTCACCGTTAATGATTGTCGGAACCATCCTTCCCACGGCATTCATTACAACATGATCGTATTTTTTCATTGGTTCGGTTTTTAAATACTCTTTTTGTCCAGGGTCATGTTTTGGCTGTTTTACAAAAGCAGGTTGTAAATTAATTAAGATTGATGTTCCCAATCTTTTGCCAACTTACCGGTTTCAGTGGCCAGTTGAATGGTGCGTTGTGCACGCTTTACCACCGGGGCATCAATCATTTTCGTTCCCAACGAAACCACTCCTAAACCACGTCTCTCTGCTTCTTTGAATGCCAATACGATTTTTTTTGCCTTATCAATTTCAAGTGGTTCAGGGGCAAAGTTATCGTGTATTACCTGAATCTGTCTTGGGTGAATACAACCCATGCCATCAAATCCCAGCCCTTTGCTGGTTTTTACATTTTCGGCCAAAGCTTCCATATCCGACACATCCGAAAATACGGAGTCGATGGGCTGTATGCCTGCCGCACGCGCTGCATTGACTACCATGCTGCGGGCAAAAAACGATTCCTTGCCTTCCCGTGTGCGTTGGGTACCCAGGTCGGCAGAGTAATCTTCCAGTCCAATGGCCATGGCTGCCAAGTTGCTTGCTGAGGTAGCAATTTCATAGGCTTTCATAACGCCTTTGGCACTTTCGATGATGGGCATCAGCCAGATGGGAAAATCCCCCATATCGTGTTCTTTTTTAAGCTGATCAATCGTCTCGTTTACCAGGATCAGATCGTCGGGGCTCTCACATTTGGGCAATAAAATTAAATTTGGGTATTGAGGAACAATTGCTTTTAAATCGTCCAATCCTTTCGGGAGTTGGTTGATACGGACCATGCGTTCTGCACCATAAAAATTCAGGTTACGCAAAGCATTTCTAACCAAAAACCTGGCTTCAACTTTTTTTAATGGTGCTACCGCGTCTTCCAGATCAAGAATGAGACCGTTTGGATGGTGAATGCCTGCATTGATCATGAGATTTGGGCTGTTGCCGGGAAGATACAGTCGTGAGAACCTGAATTGTTCTTTCAAACTGGGGCGGTTGTTGTCTCTTTTTTTTGGAAGCAGGTATTCCTTGTCGGAGTCCACTTTCGACCTGATGGCAGCTTCAATTCGCGCAGCCATTACAAAGTCAAGTGCACCTGTGTCTGCAATGTCCAGGTGGGCATGTTCGATTTGAAAAAAATCGAGTATATCTTCAGCTAATTTTCTGATGGACTTTCCGTAAAGTGCCAATACTTTACTCTTAATATCAATGATTTTACCTCCGGAGTCGCGTAACTCAAATGAAACATAACAATCCGACTTGCTCCCCGGATCGTTGTTGCCTGCAAAACCGTAATTATTCATAGACTGATGGTTAAAATATGCCAGCAAAGTTAGTATTGTTTTTGTTATCTTTGCTCTTGGCTCCGGACAAAAAAACTTTCTCACTACTTGCAACTTGATAGTTTCCGGAGCCGTTTTTTTCTATGAAAAAACTAACACCATATCTGTTGGTATTCGTTCAGCTAAGCAGCCTGCTCTTTCTTTTTGTCAGCGCTCCTATGCTTTCCATAAGTGGTCCGGGGTTGTTGGTTGAGGCCGCAGGGGTTTTCTTTGGACTTCGTGCCATCTTTGTTATGAAAATAGGCAATTTCCGCATTGCACCACTTATAAAAGTTGGTTCTGTTCTCGTGACTTCCGGGCCTTACAAATACATTCGACATCCGATGTACCTTGCTCAGGTTGTTGTAGTTGCGCCATTGGTGGTTGACTATTTTTCCTGGGTACGGTTGGCTGTTATTTTAATATTGATCGTAAACCTGTTGGTTAAGATTCAATTTGAAGAGAAACAGCTGATAAACCACTTCCCTGATTATGCTGAGTACAGGAAGAATTCGTGGAAACTGATTCCGTTTCTTTATTAACATGATGGTATTTTGAAGAAATTCCAGTCTTTTATACGCGTAACTGCTGTTGTAGGAGCCATTTATCTTACAGGAGCATTGTTACTTCCTTATTTGAAACAACAATGGCTGGCTAACCTGATTGGTTTACACAATCGAAGTTTGATTATTGGGTTGGAGTTTCTGTTGCTGACCCTATTCCCGTACTCGGTCTTTATTTATCAAACCAGACATAGAGCGAAACAATGGATCGAAAATCTGCTTGCCTTTGTTGCTTCCGTTTTACCTATTCAACTTATTATCAACTTCTTCTTGTATTGGACGCATCCCCATGTTTGTTGGGTTCGCGACTGGTCGGATATCGGTCAAACAACCTTCGTGATCGTCATGCTAATACTTTCAATGTCCGTGCTGTTTTATTTTATTCTCTATTTCAAAAAATGGAGGTGGATGCTGGTTGTGTCATTAATAGCCGTCTTTGTTTTTGATGTCCTGGTCAGACAAGGCTGGATTATTATGTGGATGGAATTATATGAATAATCGTACTCACATGAGTTGAGCCACTTTTACAGGTAATTAAAGTTGTATCCGTATCAGCGGTAATCGATACGTAATGATATGAAATGCCATGTAATTTTGTCAGTTCGGCATAATCTGACACGTAAAAATTGCTTTCCGGCCATTGGCATATTATTTGATAAAGTGAAGCCAAATCAAAATTAACAATGAGCTTACCCTCCATCGCATCATACAACGAATTGCTGACTTTTTTAAAAGAAGGTCAAAGAACCTACGTGCTATTATACCGCAAAGGCTCAGAAGCCAGTGATTGCAGTTACCACAACATTGAAAAGGCACTCGGCCAAATCAAAAATATTCACCTGGTGGCTGCCGATGTAACGACCGTTAGGGACATTCACGAGCATTACCCGGTGACGTCTGTGCCCTCGTTGCTTGTGTTCGAAGGACAGCAGTTTACCAATGTGGTTAAAGGATGCAACGATGATGGATTTTACAAATCGTTGTTCGAAAGTGCCCTTTTTTCAGCGAAAGCTGCCGAAAGCGGAACTCCACAAAAAAGGGTGACAGTTTATTCAACACCTAGCTGTTCGTGGTGCAATACACTAAAAACCCATCTGAAAAAGAATGGCGTCCGGTTCACCGACGTGGACGTATCGCGTGATGAAAAGGCTGCCGAGGCCATGGTGAAACGGAGTGGTCAGCAGGGTGTGCCTCAAACGGATATCAATGGTGAAATGATCATTGGTTTCGACAAAACCCGCATCAACACCTTACTTGGAATTCAATAATTAAGAATCAATCATAAAACAATAAAAAGATGAAAGAACTTCAGCCTTTAAATGAAAATGTGTTGCTGGATATCAGCGACAGCAAAGCCGAACAAAAAACTGCCTCAGGAATTATTATTCCTGATTCCGCCAAAGAAAAACCACAATATGCACCCGTGGTGGCACTTGGAACCATCGAAAATGCAGCGATTGTTGTTGGCGACATCGTTTATTATAAAAAATATGCAGGAACTGAGTTTGATTTTGAAGGTAAGAAATACCTGATGATTACTTACGCCGATTTATTGGCAAAAATAGTTGAAACTGAGGCTATTTAATCCTGACGAAAATATCGGAACGGGCTGTACATGAACCATGTATGGCCCGTTTTATTTTTGGAGCTTTTTGAAGGCTTTGCCAATTTTACCAATGATACCCGTGGCTGTGAGGGCTTCCATGGAAGTTTTTTTTGCAGCCAGGTCGCCGGCAAGTCCATGAATATAAACACCCAGAACACAGGCTATTCCCGGCGTATAACCTTGAGCAAGTAAGCCCGTAATCAAACCTGTAAGCACATCGCCGCTTCCACCTGTGGCCATTCCGGGGTTGCCGGTTGAGTTGAAATAAATGTGGCCATCGGGAAAGGCAATGCTGGTATTGGCTCCTTTCAAAACGATGTATAAACCATATTTCATCGATAGTTCACGTTGTTTTTCAAGGCGGTCGAAATCGTCCTTCCAGGTTCCGAACAGCCGTTCAAATTCTTTGGGATGTGGAGTCAGGATGGTGTTTTTTGGCAAAAACGGGATCCAGGTTTTGTTCATGGCCAGGATGTTGAGTGCATCTGCATCCAATAGCAAAGGAACCTGAGTTTGTTGAATAAGCAATTTAATGGCTTTTTGAGATTGTTCCTCGGTGCCCAGTCCCGGGCCAACACCCACAGCGGTATAAGCGTCTATTTTGGGCATTTCCGACAGGTAATATTCGTATCTGTCGATACTCAGCATAGCTTCGGGGCAGGCTGTTTGCATGATGGGAGCTCCCCATCGGGGAACATGGGTATGAACAAGCCCGACTCCCGATTTCAAGGCGGCCTGTATGGCGAGGATGGCAGCACCCATTTTGCCAAACCCTCCTGCAATAAGCAACGCATGACCATAAGTACCTTTATGTGAAAACCTCAGTCGTTTTTTCAGGGAAGGAGCCACATCCGCTTTGGTCATATAAAAATTTCTGGTGCTGGTTTTATTGATGTAGTCATGATGAAGACCAATGTCCAGAAATTCCCAATGGCCTGTATATAAGTCGTTTTCAGGCAGTAAGAACGCCAGTTTGGGAAACTGAAAACTCAGGGTATAGTCGGCTTTTATAATGGCTGTTTTTGGATCGGTATGCCGATCGGCATACAGTCCCGAAGGCATATCCACAGCAACTTTTATGGATTTTAGACTATTGATGTGATGAATTACCCGGGCAGGGAATCCTTCGATGGGCTTCGAGAGCCCTGATCCGAAAATGGCGTCAACAATCTGTTCCTCTTCCTGAATGGCAGGAAGTACGCTCTCCGGCGTTATATCTACAATTTTATTGTTTGCACATCCCTTTAGGGCTGTCAGGTTCGTATTAAAATCGGAAGAGCTATGTTCGGAATGCCTTATTATATAGGTGGTAACGGGATATCCGGCCTTCAACAGCAACCTGGACAAAACCAGTCCGTCGCCTCCATTGTTTCCCAGCCCGCAGAAAATATGGACGGGTGTATCGGTGTAAGGATTGTTGGCTACCCACCAATAAAATAATTCCTTTGCGGCTCTTTCCATCAGGAGAATGGACGTGATGGTTTCGTTTTCTATGGTATAGCGATCGGCTTCACGGATTTGTTCAATATTAAAAATTTTCATGGCGTAACCTTTTTTCAAAGCTACAGAAAAATTCGGGAAGTAAGGTTGTATGTGTTAGGATTTCTCAAACTCTATTACCGTAATCTCAGGCAACATTCCAATCCGTCCGGGATATCCGATGGAACCCAAACCGCGGTTTACATAAAGGTAACGGGGATTGGTACTGTCCTGATAAAGGCCGGCCCAGAATTTATACATGTATTGTGCCGGGCTCCACTTGATGTCTTTGGTCTCGATTCCAAATTGAAATCCATGAGTATGTCCTGACAAAGAGAGATCCACGGGATAATTTCCCGGAACCACGATTTTTTCCCAATGGGAAGGGTCGTGGGTTAACAAAACACGAAATCCGGCCTTCTCAGCACCGGCCATGGCCTTGTCGATATCGCCCAATTGTGGGAAACGGGGGTTATGCCCCCAGTTTTCAACACCCAGCAGTGCCATTGAATCATCCCCTTTGTTAATGATCACATGTTCGTTAAGCAATAATTTCCAACCGATTTTTTGATAAAACCCAAACAACTGGTCCATGTTTTCCTGCTTGGCTTCTTCCGTTGGCCAACTCACATAATTGCCATAATCGTGGTTGCCGAGAATGGTGTAAACACCATGTTTTGCTTTTATTTTTGCCAGGGTGTCACCAAAATCAAATGCTTCTTTGGTGGCAAAATTCACCAAATCACCTGTAAACACAACCAGATCGGCATTGAGGTTATTGATGAGTTCTACTGCATTTTCGAGGGGTTTTTCAGATGACCAGCTTCCTAGGTGCATGTCGGAGATTTGCACGACTTTAAAACCGCGAAACTGATCGGGAAGGTTGGGCAGTTTGATTATTTCGCGAACAACCCTGAATTGATATACCCATTTAAACATGCCAATAAACATCGTACTCATCAACAGACCTCCCGATATAAATCCCATGTACTGCAAAAACCGGCTTCTGGTAATTCCTTCTGATGCATTGTCGTCCTTGATGTCCTGCCTGTTTTCTTTTTTTGAGAGGGTGAACACCCTGTCAATAATCCTGACAAAGTCAGCCAGTAAAAGAAACAGGATGGGTAGGATTTTGGCTGTATAAAAAACGAGCATAAAGCCCAATAAATATGTCCTGAAGCCATTGCTCCAGTCGATCAATGGAACCAGGGTCGCCCCGACAAGCAAAACTGCCAACAGGATAAGTGGCAGCCAATAAAGAAATATGATGCAGATCCTTAACCAGTTGCGGTAATTAAAAACTTGTTTTTTTACCGAACTCCACAAATAGAGGTCGGCCATGATGAGGGCCACCAAAAAAAGGTACTGACCCGAGTAGACGGGCATGGTTAAATGCATGACAAAATACCCGGCAACGAGAAACAGAGGGATTAGAAAATAGCTGAGGTGTAGTTTTTTAAAAGTCTGCCGCATTATCTTAATTAAGTGAACAGCAGCAGAATACGATCCTTATTGCACACTGTTTTCTTTTATAAAGTTGACTAACCCTTTGGCTTTGAAAATATTCATCAGCTTTTCAGGAAGTGCGGCAAAGGTAAAGCTTTTCTTCCCAACGGTGACCACTCCTTTTTCAAAATTAATGTTAATTTCATCTCCGGGCTGATAGGCTTTTACCGCTTCAGGCAGTAAAATGATTGGTAAACCCTGATTTACTGCCGATCGGTAAAAGATCCTGTTGACCGAACCGCAGATGACGGCTTTTACCCCGGCATGTGCAAGGCCTACCGCCGGATGTTCGCGTGAACTCCCGCAACCGAAATTATCACCGGCCACAATGATATCATCTGCCTGTACATTTTTGTTGAAGTTAACGTCGAAACCAACAAAAAGGTGTTCCATTATTTTTTCAGGTTCAGAACTCATGACACTGTAGGTGAGGTTCCCTGCAAACATCTGGTCGGTATTCAGGTTGTTGGCATCTGAATAGTTCCACACATTGCCCAACCGGCGGTTGTCGTTGTCGTCGATGGAAACCGTATTGGTTTGTTCGATGGAGTAGGGGAATTTATCGTTGGATTGAATGCCCCGGGGATCCACAATTTCTCCTGCCAGTGCAGAATAAGCAACTGTTGCGGGTGATGCCAGGTAAACAAAGGACTCTTTGTTGCCCATGCGGCCCTTAAAGTTTCGGTTGGCTGTGGATATCACATGGTATCCATCGGCAGGAATTCCTTGTCCTGTTCCCAAACAAGGTCCGCAGGAAGAGGCCAGGACATTGGCGCCGGCTTTGAGCAGGGTTTCGATGAGGCCTTCCTTCATGGCTTTGATATAGATTTCCTGCGAGGCAGGAATCACTAAAAACTGGAATCCCATGGGAATTTTTTTACCTTTTACAATGTCGGCCACGATTTTTAAATCCTCAAAACGACCGTTGGTGCAGGTGCCTACCAGTGCTTCGTGTAATTTGGTCCCGGCCACTTCCGAAACGGCTTTTACGTTGTCCACGTGATGAGGAGCCGCCACCACAGGGAAAATATCATTGAGGTGAATGGTTATTTCTTTAAGATAGTGAGCTCCTTCGTCAGCCCAGACACCTTCGGTTTTCTCTCCGAGCCAGGCTTCCAGCACTTCATCATTGGGGAAAACGGCGTTTTTAGCTCCCATTTCAGACGCCAGGTTGGCGAGGGTCATGCGTTGGTCGATGGACAGGGTTTTTACACCTTCCCCATGGTATTCAATGGACATATAATCAGCTCCGCTGGAGCCGATCATGCCAATAATCCACAGCGAGAGGTCTTTTGCATAAACGCCATCGTTGAGTTTCCCGGTTAAGGTGATTTTGATGGATTCGGGCACCCTGAACCAGGTTTCTCCCACTTTCCAAAGACCGGCAGATTCGGTCCGGTCGATGCCCGCCGCAAATGCGTTGAATGCTCCGGCAGTGCAGGTATGGCTGTCACTGCCAACGATGATCATTCCCGGTTTGGCATATTCGGCCATAATCTGGTGACAGATACCTTTTCCTGCATCATGAAACTTGGTGATTCCCTGAGACCGGACAATCTCCCGGATGGTTTCGTATTGATTGGCCAGCTTGGAAGTAGTTGGCGGCGCGTTGTGGTCGAGGACGATCAGCAACTGATCGGGGTCATTCACTTTTTCACCACCCATTTGTTTAAAGGTGCTGTATATACTTGATGTATTGTCGTGTGTGAGGATAATGTCGGGGTGTGCGAATATAATGCTGCCTTTGGGCGCATCAAATATCTTTTCGGCAAAGGTTCTTTTTTCCATGGTCTTTGGCATTGAATGTTTCTTAGTCAGATAATTATGATAACAACAATTGGTCACAATTTTTGTCACAAAAATATAGGATTAATCATCAGGTTCAACTGTTAATGGCTGGTGAGTATCTAAATTGAAACCAATCTAAACAGTTGTGAAAGAGGGTGATTTAAAGTGTATTAAACCAGGAGTGCGACGCATTTAGATATCGGCTTGCCGTTTCAGGAATTGGGCGTATAGCGAGGATGGGCTACCAGCAATTGTGAGTGAGATAAAAGAAAATAAAGTTTGGAGTTGTCAAACAAAATATTACTTTTGCAGTCCTGTTTTTGAGACCCTATGGTTGAGTGATTCGTTTGAAAAGCCAGGCAGGGTAAGATTAACGGAAAAAATATTGGAGGGGTGGGTGAGTGGCTGAAACCACCAGTTTGCTAAACTGACGTACGGGAAACTGTACCGGGGGTTCGAATCCCCCTCCCTCCGCCAGCCATCAAGGCAAAAGAAAGAAAACCACCGGTTAACTCAATGTTGACGGTGGTTTTTGGTTTTTAGGTGTCTAAATTTTTGTTGTCCTTTGGATTGAGGCTTTTTGCATTTTGTTTGGTCACCACTTTTTTTCCGGTGGTTTCTTCCAGTTTTAGCCTGGCAGCTTTTGCTACATTTCCTCCTTTTTTGAGGTATGTTTCCAGTAACCGATCAAACCCCAGTTCAGGATCTTCAATCTCATCAATGCGCTCGCGACCTACTTTGGCTAACCACTGTTTAAATGGCTCTGCTTTTTTGGAAGGTACCGATTGAATCAACCGAAGCAACTGTTCGGTATCCGCCACGTCGGTAAAGCGCAACCTTCCATCTGCAGCCTGCATTTTCAAACGGTTACAATTTGTAACCGTTTGGTTTCCCTCCTTTAAAAGTCTGTTTTTTAATACCTTCCAGTAGTTTCTTGCACCCTGATGGGTGGATTGATCAGACAGTACGCTAATTACATCCACCACTGAAAAATATCATTTTTCATTGTCTTCGTTCCAGTGAGTGCGAATTTGTTTGTGTTCGAAAAGCCTGATGGCATTGCTTTTATTCATGATCCTTATGATGCTAAATCAATTTATGTAAAACTGATGATTCCAATTTATTGATTGGTTCAGATGATTGGTTTATAATCCGGTTAATGCAAAAATATTGAATAATACTTGCTAAAATATCAAATAGGATATTTTCTTTACAACAAGTTCATCTTACCATTCGGAGTAAGGAAATCGAAAAAAACGAACCTGGATCTTTTGTTAATGATGGAGCTGTTCATTAATTTTAGACAGCAACAATTGTTTGCTAATCGGTTTGCTTATATAGTCGGAACAACCACATGCGAGGGCTTTAATTCTGTCAGCTTCGGTAACATACGCAGTTTGGGCAATGATGGGCAAATCGGGCTTAAATTCTTTTATTCGTTTTGTGGCTTCGTAACCATCCATCTCAGGCATTTTAATATCCATCAACACCAAATCAATATTCGGGTTCGATTGACATAACTTAACAGCTTCGAGGCCATTTTTAGCCCTGATCATGGTTATCCCGGAATTGGACAACATTTCTTTCAACAGTATAAAATTTGAGATCTCATCTTCGGCAATTAATACTGTTTTAGTGGTTTTAAATTCAAAATCTAACCCCTTAACAGATGGGATGTCAGGTAATTTTTTCGGATTTGCATTTTTGTAAGGAATGGTAAAATAAAATACAGACCCTTTACCCAATTCGGAAGTTAACCACATTTTACCGCCAAGCATTTCAACATAAGCTTTTGAGATAGACAGACCCAATCCTGAACCACCAAAATTTCGTGTAGAGGTGGTTTCAATTTGACGAAATCGATCAAATATTATTTCTTGCATATCCAACTGAATACCTATACCTGAATCTTCTACATAAAATTCCACTTCGCTGTCTTTTATCTTATATCCATAGTTAATATAACCCTGTCGGGTAAATTTAAGGGCATTGCCTACCAGATTGTTGAGTATTTGAGTCAGTTTGGTTGCATCGGTAATAACAATGGCCTGATCATCGGACACAACGGATTTCAAATTTAGGGTAACATTCTTTTCATTGGCTTTTGAGGAAAATTGCTCTTTTAAAAGGTTACATATTAAATTGATGTTAACTTCATCTTCCTGAATTTTTTCCTGTCCGGCCTCAACAGAGGCAATGCTCATGATATCATCAATAATGGCAAGCAACTGGTCGCTGCTTTGAAGGATGATGTCGGTAAATTCCTGGCGGTTTTCGGGTTTCAAATCAGGGTCGTTAAGAAAACCTGAAAAGCCCACTATCGCATTCAAAGGAGTTCTGATTTCGTGCGAAACATTGTTCAGGAAGGCTGTTTTCAGCCGATCGCTTTCTTCCGCTTTTTCCTTGGCTTCTATCAGTTCCATCACAGCAAGTTTACGTTCGGTAATATCGCTCGAAATTCCTATAATACCTGTTAGTTTTCCATTTGAGTCGAGGATTGGTGTATCGGTTACCAATGCAGGAAAACTACTTCCGTCTTTTCTTTTAACTATAAATTCTCCTGTCCATGATTCGCCCTCACTTAATTTTTTCATTAGCTCTGCGGCTTGCTCCCGGGTTGATTGTGTCGGTGTTAGGCTTATAATATTTTGTCCGATGGCTTCAACCGAAGACCAGCCATACATCTTTTCAGCCGCATTGTTCCAATAAATTACAATACCTGATAAATCAGTAGCGATAACTGACTGACCGACATTGCTTAACAAGTTTGCCTGCAATTTTAATTCATTTTGAATCTTCTTACGCTCGGTGATATCCCTGACAATAGCTAATGTAAATTGATTGCCATTAATTTCTACAGGTTCAAGCATAATTTCTGTTGGAAACTCGCTTCCATCCTTTCGCTGTGCAAATAGTTCTTTCCCTTGCCCCATGGCTCTCCTTTTAGGTGAGGAGATATATTCATTCCGAAGAGTTTTATGCAGTTCCCTAAAATGTTTCGGAATTAAGTCTTCCATCGTACGGTTAAGCATCTCGTCGATATTGTAATCAAATATATTCACTGTATTTTCGTTGCAATAGACAATTCGTCCCTGAGAATCGACAACAAGAACAGGATCAGGTAAAGAGCTTATCAATTTTCTGAATTTAGCCTCGCTCTGGCGCAGCACTTCTTCTGCATTTTTGCGCTTGTCTATGACATCAAATATCGCAACAAAATGTTCATTTACAGGGCTATATATAGAGATAGAATACCACATCTTTAAAGCCTTCACGTATATTTCAATCGTTTCAGGTTTGCCTGATAATGCAACCCTGCCATAAACTTCGAATAAAACAGGATCTGATTTCCTAATACCTGGTATAACATCAGTGGCTTTTTTGCCAATTACATCTTTTAATCCTGTCTGTATTTCAAATGAATTATTCACAGCCAAATAAATAAAATCTTGTGGACGCTCCTCTTCGAAAATCATCTTGCAATAAGCAAATCCGTTTATCATATTCTCAAATAAACTGCGATATAATTGCTCACTTTCGCGCTGCGCTTCTTCTGTAAGTTTGCGTTTTGTGATGTCGCGAATAATCATACTGGTAAGTTCAAAACCCTCCTGATTTTTGAAAATAGCGGATGAAATTTCAGCAGGAAATTGTGTTCTATCTTTCCGGAGAAGTGTTACTTCACCCCGTGCTTTTCCTTTTAATTTTCGTTCATCCAGCAAAGCAGATAACCGGGAATCTGACCTATCAACAATAGCTGATCGGCCCAGTTTTATAAGTTCATCTTCCGAATATCCAAACATATTGCATGCTGCCTGGTTGGCTGATAGTGTTTTCCCATCAGGACTTGTTAAGAATATTGCGTCCATGCTGTTCTCAAAAAATGCACGGTATTTTATTTCGTTTTCAAGCAGTGCATCTTCAGCTTTCTTCCGTTCCGTAATATCCTCAACCATTCCTATAATTTCCTGTATCAAACCATTGCTATCGTTTAGTGTTGTGGTATAAAGATTGGCCCAAATCAAAGTTCCATTTTTATGGATATACCTTTTTTCTATATTATACCCGGATATTTTTCCAGCTATCAGATCAGTAAACTGATTCAAATCCTTGTCGATATCTTCAGGATAAGTAAATTCAGTAAACATCATTTTAGCCAATTCATCGCTGCTGTAACCAATCATTTTTGTCAAGCGTAAATTGGATATGATTGGATGGCCCTGCGTATCAAGCAATGCTATTGCAACAGGAGCCTGATCAAAAATGGCCCGAAAACGCTTTTCACTGGCCTGAAGCTTTTCACCTGCAAGCATGCGTTCGGTAATGTCCCGCCCAATGCCCAGAATACCAAGCACAGTTCCGTCTGAATCATATATAGGGGATTTGATGGTATCCAGAAAGGCGCGATGTCCATCGTCAGCAAAGGTAACCCACTCTTCGTTGCTGGTCGGTTTACCTGCCTCTATGGCTTTTCGGTCATTTTCGCGAAAAAAGTCAGCCAATTCACGTTCAACAAAGTCATAATCGGTTTTACCAATGATGTCAGGTTCACTGGCTCCAACAAAACGTTCGAACATCGGATTGCACGAGAGGAACACCCCATTTGTGTCTTTTAGCCAGATTAAGTCGGGGATAGTATTCACAAGTGTGCGGAGGTGAGATTCACTCTTTCGCAGTGCCAACTCCGATTGTCTTCGATTGGTTATATCCTGTGAAATGGTTGCAATAATATTTTTTCCATCCTCATCAAGAATACGCGATGAATTCCATAAAACGGTCTTAATTTGATTGTCTTTTGTTAAAATGTCTAATTCAACTACTTCATGTTCATCGGCAAGATGGTTTTTAAGCAATTCAAGTGTTGCAGCAATTTTTTCTTTTGGAAAAAGAAAATCAATTTTTTTATCGATAACTTCATCCGAATCGTAGCCGCTCAGCAGTTCAAATTGGCGGTTGAAACGTTTTACGATCATGGAAGTGTTCCATATAATGATTGGTGCTTGCATCATGTCCAGTAGAATGTTTAAAGAACCACTTGTTTCTCTTTGTGTTTCTTGTAAGGAATCTTCTTTGCCTTTTCGTTCCGTAATGTCCTCAATGGCAAGAAGAATGATCTTCTCTTTTCCAAATGCCCTTTTTACCTGCCGTGCATTTAAAAGCATCACCCGTTTGCCGATGGTAGAAAATCGGTGTTCTACCTCGAAATTATCAAAGGAGTTTTTCTCGGGAATGATTTTCTCCAGCAATTCTTTCAGTTTGGGGATATCCCATTGGTGATTTCCCAATTCATATATAAGCTTACCAATTGTTTCATCGGGGGTTACTTTGAAAAATTGATAGAATGAACGGCTGGCTTTAATTACCCTTAAATCCTGATCAATTGCAAGCAATGGTTCACGTACTGTGTCGATTACATTCTCAGTGAATTCATTTAATTCATCCGCGGATTTTTTAATTTCAGCCAGCTCTTTTCTGGTTTTTTCAAGAGCAGCTTCCGTCTTTTTTCTTGCTGTGATATCACGTATTTGGCATTGGATAACCTTATGGTTGTTTACTAAATAAATATTGCTGACAAACTCGACATAGATTTTACTTCCGTCCGATGTTTCCAACGGTAAATCTTCATACCTCACATATTCATTTTGCTGCAATTCCAATAATTTATCTTTGTTTTCGATAATATTATGAAAAGCGCCTATTTCCCAAATTGATTTTTCAATAAATTCTTCCTTTGAATAGCCCAGCAAATCAATTAAAAACGGATTTACGTCAACAATTTTCCCGGTTTCGGCATCGAGGATAAGAATCCCGACTTTTGTCGATTCAAACAAGCGTTGATAACGAACCTCAGAGGCGTATACTTCCTCTTTTAGGGCTGATCTCTTTTTTTGTGGCTTTTTCTCCTCATGGTTTTTAACTGCTGACTTTTTCATGATTTTTTTTTTTGTTTTTGCAAAAGCAATCCCGGTTTGGTTAACACTGCATTATTTTCGAATCACATTTGTCCGCATTTGAACCTGATATTTCCAGGACTTATTCTTTAGCCAATTTCTGCTGCTGTTGGGCAATTGATATTATTTCAGGCGCCTGGCGGGTCAGATTGTTTCACAATCTTAGGATTCATAACTAAATTCGTAGGTTCTGCAGACTATCCAAAATACCAAATACGTTCAGCAGCCAAAGCACCAGGACGATGATCACAACGGCATTCAGAATGCCTTTAATTGTTCGTTGCATTGGGATGTAGCTATTGATAAGCCAGAGGATCACCCCAACAACTAAAATGACTATAATGATTGTTAGTAAAGGCATGATGTTAAATTTAAATTGTTACTAAACTCTACTGCACAAAGTTCAGGATCATACCTTTAATAAATATTACATATTTCGGAATAAGAGTTACATCATTCACACATTTTCGGGGCAGAACTGTGACTCTGTGCGGTTTCACAATCCATTTGAATGCTTCCATATTCGGTGTATTTTATGGCATTTTTAATAAGGTTGGTAAGAATAGAGTCCGGTTTATTTTGGTCGGTTAATATATTATTCTTCCTCGGAGGCAAAAGCATTTCAAAGCAAAATACCGGTAGACTGGCAGGTGGAGAGATATCTCATCTCACCGGAGGATGAGCCCTGGTGTTCTGCATTGTCGTTAATTAATAATTTAATCTTGTGCGTCGTTAGCTCATTTGAGCGGTTGTTGATTTCCGCGATTTCAGCTATCTATTCTATCCCATACTTATCCACCAAATAAATCATGGTGGCAATACAACCGCAGCCCAGTTGAAGCTCGCGGAGCTTGATTTTGTCGAAAGTATCGTTGGCAGAGTGGTGTATGTCGAAGTAGGGTTGCGAATCGGTTCCGTAGGTCATGAGGGGTACACCCAGTTCCTTTAAAGAACCGATATCCACACCGCCCCCCAACCGGCCTTGATTTCGTCGATGCCATAGGGTTTCAGTTAAGGCAGAAAAGCAGCTACCCGGCCCACGGTTTCCTCACCTGCATTTATGGTGAACATTCTGGTCGTAAAGGCACCTCCATCGGCTTCCAGTGCTCGGATGGAAGTTGTAAATAAAACCAGGAACAAGGCTATAATAAGGTGTTTCATTTTATTATAAATGAAAAAAATTTGGCGTGTAAGATAGCAATATCATCCCGACGATTGACTTGCGGGAGATTTTTTTTGGTGCTGTACGAAAGTGAGAAGGAACGGTAGGTAAAAGGGGGAAATGGGGGGGTGTATCAGACAATATGAAAGGGGGTTTTTATTCCAGCGTCCCTGCCTGCCGCAAGCTCGTTACCGCTTCGCTCAAACAAGGACGAGTGAGGGGAAGAGGCAGAGGTTAGAGGCAATTACCCCTCCCTCCGCCAGCCATCAGGGCAAAAGAAAGAAAACCACCGGTTAACTCAATGTTGACGGTGGTTTTCGGTTATTAATGAATTACAAAGTGCCTGTCAAATCAAAAAAAAATGTAAGCTAATTCAAATACCCATTTGGCTAACCCCCCGTTATACTGGCTACAGGTACAACCCCTTTATCCTATAAAAATAAAAACAGCGTACTTACTTCCAGATCAACGGCATCCGTATAAGTCAGCGGTTTGGTTTTGGGGAAATCCAGATATGATTCTTCTTGGCGGATCGAAAATTTAATTGACAAATTCTTTTCATTACATCATTCCAAAAGCTGCAAATCATTGTTTAGAAAACCGATTACTTGTGCTATTTGCAAATTTAACCAATGTCAGCATTACCGGAACTTCAACCAGAACACCTACAACCGTTGCAAGTGTAGCCCCTGAATTTAATCCAAATAATACAATCGCAACGGCAACAGATAGTTCAAAAAAATTACTCGCGCCAATCATGGCAGCCGGAGCCGCAATGTTGTGAGGTAACTTCCATCGATAGGCCCATCCATAGGCAATAAAAAAAATGAAGAATGTCTGAATGATCAGGGGAATGGCGATTAGCAGAATACTTAATGGATTCTTGAGAATAACATCCCCCTGAAAAGAGAAAATAATGACCAGCGTGAGCAGCAAACCAGAAATGGTTGTGCTTGTGAATTTCTTCAGGAAAATATCTTCAAAATAATCCAATCCATGATGTCTGATTACCATACGCCTGGTAAACATGGCAGCAACAAGCGGAATTACAACAAACAGGACAACCGAAAGCAAAAGCGTGTTCCAGGGGATTGAAATACCACTTATTCCAAGCAAAAAGGTAACGATGGGAATGAATGCGATGAGGATGATCAAATCGTTAATAGCTACCTGAACCAGGGTATAGGCCGGATCACCCTTGGTAAGGTGGCTCCACACGAATACCATAGCTGTGCAGGGAGCAGCTCCAAGCAGCACTGCCCCGGCCAAATACTCTTTTGCGAGGTCGGCAGGAATAAACGTTTTAAAAATGACATAAAAAAACAACCAGGTAATGCCAAACATGGTAAATGGTTTGATTAACCAATTTACTACAAGTGTAACAGTCAATCCTTTAGGCATTTTTACAGCATTCACAATACTGGAAAAGTCAATTTTTAACATCATCGGAAAAATCATGATCCAGATAAGGACTGCGATTGGAATAGAAACATTGGCATACTCCAACTTACCTAACGTTTCAGGCACGATGGGTACCAGCTTGCCCAAAGCAATCCCCAAAATAATGCAAATGGCCACCCATAGACTCAGGTAACGGTCGAAAAACGAGATTCCTTGTATTTTACTCATCAGTTTAATTTGAAAATTCGACAATTAGAAAAATTGATATTGAAATAGCCGGATAACTAAATTTTATAACCCGATACAGTAATGCTGAAAATACCTGTATCACCATTTTTGAAACTGGTTATCTCATCTTTTGACAGATAGTTTTCAAGAACTTCAACAGGGATTTCAATTTCTTTTTGTTTATGGACAGTTACATTTCTAAAGCCCTGTTTTTTAATAATTTCTAGGTATTCGTCCATTTCAACCGCGCCTGAAACACAACCTGCGTACATTTCAGCATCTTTACGAAGTATTTCAGGTAAACTGCCTTTAATAACCACATCGGAAACACAAAAATGGCCATCAGGCTTTAAAACCCGAAGCATTTGGGTAAAAGCTTTGTTCTTATCGGGAACAAGGTTTAATACGCAATTCGATACGATCACATCGAATGTATTATCGGGTAAAGGCATTTCCTCAATATCGCCCTTCACAAACTCAACATTGGTAAAACCGAGTTTCTTGTTGTTTTCGATTGCTTTTGCAACCATGGCATCGGTGAAATCCAAACCTGTTACCTTGCCCGTTTCGCCAACAATAGCGCGGGCAACAAAGCAATCGTTACCGGCACCACTACCCAGGTCAAGAACATGGTTGCCCTTTTTTATTTCAGCAAATTGTGTCGGGATACCGCAACCTAAACCCAAATCCGCATCGGGATTATGTCCTTCAATATTGTTGTATTCATCTCCAATCATGCTGATTTCCATATCGCCACAACATCCCGATGAACTACAACACGATGATGGAGCCATATTCGAACTTTGATTGGCAATGGCTCCATATTTTTCTTTTACTACCAGTTTTAAATCTTCTGCGTTCATAATAATTAATCATTTGAAAATGTGAATATTTGATGATGTACTAATTTTAAAAATATTTATTTTCTGTTTTACAAGTTATAGTTGAGGTTTTATCACGTCCATATAGAGTGTGTAAAATTCATTTTTTATCTGGTCGCGTACCCTGTGAAATTCACTTAGAATAAATTCATCCGAACCTGTTGCATGTGACGGGTCTTCGAAACCAATGTGTAAACGGTGATTCACTTTCCCCATAAATAAAGGGCATGTTTCATGGGCATGGTCGCAAACGGTAATTACATAGTCCCATTTCTCCTTTAGGTAGGCGTCAACCATTTTTGGAGTATGGTGGCTGATGTCAATTCCAACTTCTTTCATTACTTTAACAGCAGTTTGATTTACCTGTTTCGCGGGTTCTGTACCGGACGAACAAACAGTGATGTTATTATCGAAACTCTGCAAAAAACCATGTGCCATTTGGCTGCGGCAACTGTTGCCTGTACATAGAATTAATATTTTCATATAAGCGGGTTCAGGTATTTAGCAATTATTTTGATGTGTATGACTATCTGAAGAGCAGTCGATATGAAGCAATTTGATGGGCTCAAAGAATCTGTCGAAGATTTGCAAGTTCTTGTCGATTGTTGAATTGCACAGGCAATAATTTATTTTAAGCCCATCGATCGTGCCCTGGATGAGACCTAAGTCACGTAGTTCTTTCAGGTGTTGCGAAACAGTTGTCCTGCTTAACGGAAGAAAATCTGAAATGTCGCCGGAGATACAAGTTTTGGTTTCGGCCAGGTATTTTAGTATGGATAGTCGTGCCGGATGAGAAATGGCTTTGGCAAAGCGGGCCAGTTCCTGAAGATGATCATCAAATTTTTCTGATTTATTCATGGTTTAAATTTCTAATGCCGCAAACATACGACATAATTATGAAAAGAGATGTTTTTTTTAAAATAATTTTGAGCCCACTCCGAAAAGTATGTGTTCATTGATTTTCAACTCATTTACCCCTGACCCCTAAAGGGGGATTCGTTGAAAATCAATGAACTATCTAAAGTCCCCTGTAGGGGATTCCAGCCTGCGGTTGGCAGGTAGTGGTATTTGACTTTTCGGAGTGGACTCAATTTTAATAAAATTTTTTTCAATTCCAGGCACTACAGGTTCATCATGTTCATAAAACAACGGACTGTCAGATTAAAAATTTGACCTTGTCGTATACAATATCAATTCCGAATACTACGAAGGTCAATATCCAAGCAAAGTTGATGACCGGGGAAAAACGGTAGCCTCTGGCGAATTGGGTATATAAATCATGTTTCGATGATCTATAGAAATAGATTTCCGTGATTTCAGCTATCTATTCTATCCCATATTTATCCGCCAAATAAATGATGGTGGTAATGCAACCGCAGCCCAGTTGAAGCTCGCGGAGGTTGATTTTGTCGAATGTATCGTTGGCAGAGTGGTGCATGTCGAAGTAGCGTTGCGAATCGGTTCCGTAGGCCATCAGGGGTACACCCAGTTCCTTTAAAGGCCCGATGTCCACGCCACCCCAACCAGCCTTGATTTCGCCGATGCCATAGGGTTTCAGGTAGGGCTGAAAAGCCGCTATCCGGCCCACGATTTCCTCACTTGCATTTACGGTGAACATTCTGGGCGTAAAGGCGCCTCCATCGGCTTCCAGTGCCAGGTAATGTTTTTCGCCGTTGTTTTTCACCATGAGGGCATAGGCTTTGCCCCCCGACTGGTATAACTCTTCATCCATGTAAACCACAGCCCGGATGGTGCGTTTGTTGTTGATATTCAGTTCCTTGAAAATCCGAAGTACATCGCTGGTCATCACCACCCCTGCTCCGTCATCGTGTGCCCCGGGTGTATTAAACCAACTATCAATATGACCACCTACCACGATGATTTCTTCCGGTTTTTCCTTTCCCTTTATCTCTGCAATCAGGTTGTAAGTAATGGTTTCAGGGATATCTTCGGAATCCACATACACCTTTGCCGTGGTTTTTGGTTCTTTTTGTAATTGCTCACTCAGCAAATCAGCATCGAGTGTACTAATGGCAACAGCAGGTATCTTGTTATTTGAGTAGTGTGTATTTCCGGTGTGTGGGAAGTGGTCGGTGCTGTTGGTTACCGATCTGACAATCACAGCCACCGCTCCATATTCAGCTGCCTTTTCAGGGCCACGTGCCCGTTGGTCCACCGCATCGCCATAGCCTTCAAAAGTGCGGATAAAAGCAGGGTTCCATTTGCGGTTGTAGAAGACAATCTTTCCTGAAATAACCTCTTTGCCCAGTTTTTCTACCTCGTCCAGGCCCTTTACTTCAATCACTTCGGCCCTGATGCCCTCCATTGGAGTAGCAGGTGACGGTCCAAGCGCATCGGTGTGAAGCATCACAGGTTTACCCGATTGAGGGATTATCCATACGGATGATGAGTCGCATTTCCATGCCGGAGTGCGGAACTCCTGCAGGTAAACACTATCAACACCCAATGCTTTAAAATACTGTTTCATATATTCAATGGCCTTCAAAGAATTTTCCGATCCCACTAACCGGCCGGGCCCTTCGGTACACAAATACTCGAGGTTGTGATAGGCTTCCTGATGGGTAAGTACATTATCGAAAATCTGTTTGATTTGAGCAGTTTCTTCATCCTGGGCCTGGATGGAAGTGATGATCAAAACCAGGAACAAAGCTATAATAAGGTGTTTCATATCGTTAGAAATGTATAAAATTGGCGTGCAAGATAGCAATATCATCCCGACGATTGACTTGCGGGAGATTTTTTTTGGTGTGGAAAGCAAGTGCGGAGGAACTGTGGGTTAAAGAGGTAAACGGGGAGGCTGAAACAGAATCTTTATTTTATCAACATTTTTTCAAAGAAGCAATGTTCAACACATAAACCAATCTTAGTTCCTTGAATAGAAAAAAATGGGGTATCCGATCATCTCCCATGCTGATATTTGTTGATATTTTCCGATTTTACAATATAATAGTTGCTTAAACATAAGGTGTTTTTTGCAGATGGCTGAAGCCAGACTGCAATGGATTGATTCTATTCCCTTTTATTCATCTACAATGAATGTGTTTATTGGACATCCATTGCAGCCGGATTTATCCGACTGCAAGTCGATCAGATTTATTGCTTAATTTCCATGTATATGTTGGATATCTCATCCAACAAAGCTAATTATTATTTACGGGAGATGATCGGATACCCCATTTGGAAAAATTAAGTTTGCATTATTAATATAAACTATCGTATATTTGTAATGTAAACTTAATGGATTAAATCGATGCTTTTAAAAAGGGACATAGAATCAGCCTATCACGCGCAACATGAACAAGTTGAAACAAGGCAAGGATTTATTGAAAGGCAGTTTATGCATCGGTTCATCTCTGCCGGAAAACATATTGAGGTGATTTCGGGGATTCGAAGATGTGGAAAAAGTACCCTGATGAAACAACTTATTCAAGCCCGTTATCAAAAAACCGCCTATTTTAATTTTGAAGATTCCAGGGTGTATGGTTTTGAAGTAAACGATTTCCCAAAACTTGATGAGGTGATGGGAAAAGACATAGAGGCCTATTTTTTTGATGAAATACAAAATGTTCCTGATTGGGAAATATTCATCAGGCAGTTACACGATCGGAACGAAAAGGTATATCTTACCGGATCGAATGCGACCTTATTGAGTAAAGACCTGGGAACACGATTGACCGGACGACATATCCGTCATGAATTGTTTCCTTTTTCGTATGAAGAGTTTTTAACCTACAGGCAAATCGAAAACACCGTAGATTCTTTAAACAGGTACCTTATGCAGGGTGGGTTTCCGGAATACCTGGAAACGCTTCAAACCGAAGTGCTTCAAAATTTGTTGAAAGACATTGTTTTCCGCGATATAGCGATCAGGTACGCCATCAGAAACACCGCAAGCCTGATGGACATCAGCCTTTATCTCTTGTCAAATATTGGCAAAGAAATTTCGTTCAACAACCTTCGCAAAACATTCTCAGTGGGTTCAGCAAACACTGTTTCTGATTATCTTTCATGGCTTGCCGATGCCTACCTGCTGTTTTTCCTTCCCCGATTTAGCTGGTCGGCCAAAAGTATTGCAGCAAATCCACGAAAAGTATATGCCATCGACAATGGTCTGGTGAATGCAAACACACTGAGTTTTAGTGCCGATCGTGGACGAATGCTCGAAAATGCAGTCTATCAGTATTTACGTCATCAAGGTGTTGACCTTTACTATTTTCGGGAAAACCGCGAATGTGATTTTGTTGTGTTTGGGCAAAAAAAGTGCAGGCAGTTGATTCAGGTATGTGAAGTCCTTGATCAGGATACCCTTAAGCGCGAAGTGGAGGGATTGCAGGAAGCCATGAAGTTTTTTAAGATGACCGAAGGCTATATCCTAACCCTCGACCAGAATGATTCGCTCGAAATGGAGGGTTATCATATCAGGGTAATGCCCGTATTTGAATTTTTCACTACGATGTAATTATTTGCTCACCTTCTGACTTAAACCAAAATTGCGATAGAAAAGCGTAGTGCACTTATCTGTAGATTTACCTACCGTAGGCACGGAGACAGGAGGCATGAGATGCCTACCTCCGTAAGCAGGCGGACGAGGGGGAAGTGATCATTTTGTCGACTTTAAATCAAATTAACAAAATAATTGTCAACTTTTTATGGCGAAAAAATAAAACTGTGTTGACTCACCAGTTTCATTCGGATTGCTATCGGAAGGCGATAGCAAGGGAAAATTACGGACCAAAGTATGGTTGGGTCTCATTATGAAAATTCTCCATATTGTATTTATATGCTTTTAAAGTTGAATTACTTGAGTTACTCCGTAAAAAGAAATTGTATTGCTTTTCAGCTTCTTTAATGCCATATTGGTGGTAAATAAAATAAACTGATTGAATCATCAAATCAGCACTATCAGGATAGAGCCGGAGTTTTAAATTGAGAATAGAATCTGCAGAGTGAAACTGTTCCTTGGCAAAGTTAAAATCGCCTAATTCTTCAAAACAGATACCTTTATAAAATAGTAATACTTGGTTATTCTCGCTCAAAAATAATCGCATTGTATTATTTATCGTTGCAATCAAATTTTTATAATCTTTCTTGGATGCTAATAGTCTTATTTTAAAATTATAAAAAGACTTATTAGTCGGGTCATTATCAATGATTTCGTTAACATAATACAAGCATGAATCTAAAATTACAATTTTTCTTGTACTATCTAAAACCAAATCGTCGTTAAACTTCGAAAAAAAATAGCTTAGGGAATCTACAGATTTTTGGTAAACGACACCTTTATTTTCTTCTTGGTTATGATTTGGATGACAACCAAAAAAAATGCCAATCATAATAAAGATACAAACAATAAAATTAATTCTATAATCTCTCATAACTTAATAAATTGTAAAGTACGTTTTTGCTTTTGCACCAGTACCACCCCATACAGTAGGAGAAAAATATCCTACATCAGTTTTTACACTCCAACTACCCTTAAAAAATACTGTGTACGTAGCACCCATCTCCTTCTCTCGTCCTTGTTTTAGCGTAGCGGTAACGAGGACGCCTGGGTTCCATCGATTCATGTAAGAATTAGACAAGTGTGTCGCGCCTATCATAAAAATTCAATTTCAAGTAAGCCTCTTTAATCACAAAAAATCCGTGCACTGTGGTAAAGATAGTCACAAACAACATCAGCAATCCATCTCATTTAAAGGGATTTCGTCCAACCACCCAACTACAGTAAAGGGTAGAAAATTTATAGATTCCTGATTGTCGATTTTATATCTTTCTACAGACATGATGTAGCAAATATAGTTAATTGGTTGGTTCTGCATTTCATTCCAAAATGATTGGTAATCTTGCATCCCTGCCTACCTTCATGCCTTCGGCAGATAAATCAGGTGGAGAACCTTCCACAGGTGTACCTACCAATTAGGTACACTCATTACCGCAACGCTCAAAAAAAGTTGAGTGTGGGAGGGTTTATTGACCAGCCGGGTTTTTCCAACCCGGCGGGTCAATAGAAACACTTTTATTGAAAAACGAGTAAAGAATTTCGATCTTCTGAAATGAAAATCCTATTTTTGCTTCCTTTCAAAAGAACATGGTGCAACTAAAACCAATCATACTTTGGCTCTTATTAATGACCGCTTTGCATGGCTTTGCGCAGGAAAAGAGAACCTATACAACCAAAAAATTAACGGGTGATGCACCTGCCATTGATGGCCGCATAAATGAAGAAGCCTGGGCACAGGTGGAATGGACCGGCGATTTCACTCAGAAGGACCCTTATGAGTTTGCAAATCCTACCCAAAATACCACCTTTAAAATCATCTACGATGACAACAACGTGTATGTGGCCATCATGGTAAATTACAACGATTTAAGCCTGATTGAAAGGCGGTTGGGCCGGCGCGACAGTTTTCAGGGCGATTGGGTAGCAATCGCTTTCGATAGCTACAACGACGGACTCACTGGTTTCTCCTTTGGCGTATCTGCCGCCGGCGTTAAAAACGACCTTATCGTTACCAACGATGTGAATTCAGACGATACATGGGATCCCGTTTGGTATGTAAAAGTGGGTTCGATGGACTCGGGATGGGTGGCCGAAATGAAAATTCCCTTAAACCAACTCAGGTTCTCAAATACAGACAATGAACTGGTGTGGGGGCTGGAAGTCATGAGGCAACTTTTTCATAATGACGAGTTTATGGTATGGCAGATGGTGCCAAATGAATCATCCTCCTGGGTGGGTATGTGGGGTATCCTGGAGGGCATTTCCAATATACGGCCACGAAAGGAAATAGAGTTGGTTCCTTATTTGATGGGTGGTTTGAAGAAAAACGAACGAGTAGAAGGCGATCCTTTTCAAACAGGCACTGCCTGGGAATACAATGCAGGTTTGGATGGGAAGATTGCGGTTACCAACGACCTTACGCTTAACTTCACTATCAATCCTGATTTTGGCCAGGTTGAAGCCGATCCTTCGGAAGTAAACCTGACTGCGTTTGAGTCCTATTTTGAGGAAAAACGCCCTTTTTTTATAGAAGGAAGCAACATCTTTAACTTTTCCATTTCCAATGGCAACGGACCAACGGGTATGGACAAGATATTCTATTCGCGCAGAATTGGCCGACAGCCCCGGCATTGGCCTGAAACTGCAGATGGAGAATCCATGGAAGTTCCTGAATTTACCCGAATTTTAGGTGCTTTTAAATTGTCGGGGAAAACCCGTAACGGATGGTCAATAGGCGTAATTGAGAGCGTGACAAACCAGGAATTTGCCCAAATCGACTCTCTTGGTTCGCGCCGTAAGGAACTAGTGGAACCTGTAACCAATTACTTTAATGCGCGCGTTCAAAAAGATTTCAATAAAGGGAACACCACCATTGGAGGCATATTTACCGCTACCAACCGGTTTATCAACGATAGTGCTTTAAATTTTCTGCCGAGTGCGGCTTACACGGGGGGTATTGATTTTGCACAATACTGGCAGGATAAAAATTACCGCATCAGGGCCAATGCGATTGCATCCACCGTTCAGGGCACCCCGGAGTCGATACTTGATTTACAGACTGCTCCTCAGCGTTATTATCAACGTCCGGATGTGGGGCACCACCGGCTCGATTCAACGCTGAGGATACTCTCGGGATGGGGAGCCAGTGTTGAAGGGAGTAAGATTGGCGGTGGCCACTGGCGTTTTGGTGAAAGGGTCACAGCCATTTCGCCCGGTTTAGAATTGAACGACCAGGGGTTTGTTCGAAGAGCCGACTTTATCACACAAGCTACCTGGCTTGGCTACGAAATTTGGGAACCCTTTGGGAGTTTCCGGTCGTTGAGTATTGGTATTGAAGAGTGGGCCGGGTGGGATTTTTCAGGGCGGTTTTTATATTGGGGAGCAAGTGCCTATGGGAGCGCCCGGTTTAAAAACTATTGGAGTGTTAACACGGGTATCAATTATAGCGGATACGATGTAGACCGGCCTGCTCTGAGGGGTGGACCGGCTTTAATCGCACCGGGCAATTGGAGTGCCTGGCTCGGGGTGAGTTCTGATGACAGGAAAAAGCTGGTATTTGAACCCGAACTTGAAGGCGGATATCGCTCCCAGGGTTATGGTGGCTGGTATGATGCCGGTTTATCGGTTAGTTATCAGATCACAAATGCGCTACAGGTTTCGTTGGAGCCTGGCTACCATTTTGGCGACCAGTATGCCATGTACGTGGAAACCATCCGGATCAACAACCGCGATCAATATCTGGTAGCCTCCATGAAACAGCACATTGCCAGTGCGGATTTCAGGATTGACTATTCAATTACTCCTGACCTGACAATCCAATATTGGGGGCAACCTTTCGTGTTTTCGGGCGATTATCATCAGTTTAAAAAAGTAATAGATGCCGGCAACTATGACGTGAAAAACCAGTTTCATATCTATTCTCCTGACCAGATTGAATACAATTCACAAACCGATGCCTATTCTGTTTCTGAGAAAGGCGATGGAACCATTGATTTTTCATTTGAAAACCCTGATTTCAGTTTTTTTGAATTTAGGTCGAATTTCGTTGTGAGGTGGGAATATATCCCGGGATCAACGGCATACCTGGTTTGGTCGCAAGGGAGAACAGGCGATACTCCCAATGGAGATTTCACTTTAAACGATCACATGAACAACCTCATCGATATAAATCCCACCAACGTTTTTTTAATCAAACTCTCTTTTAGGATTAGCAGATAAGGTTTTGTATTTATTTGCTATTCTTTTCTGTACTGTTTTAGCGCGGGGTAATCCGTATATCCTACTTCCCCATCCGAGTAATAGGTTAGGGGGTTGGCGTTGGCTAAAGGCAGTTCGTTTTGCATGCGGTAAACCAAATCGGGATTGGAGATAAAGGGTACGCCAAAGGCCACCATATCAGCGAGCCCGTCATCCAGAATGTGCATAGCTGATTGAGCATTAAAGCCTTTGTTTATGATGAGTGAGCCATGATATATCGGACGAAAGTGTTGAGCGATGTGGGGTTCCGAATGGGGGATCAGGCTCACGTCAGTAAAGGGTTCGGATAAATGCAGATAGGCCAGGGGAACGTTATTGAGCCTGTTGACCAGGTAGTCGAAAGTGGGTATCGTTTCTTCGGTAATCTGCATCCCCTGGACATTGTGCGCGGATGGATTAAGTCTGATCCCGACACGGTTAAGTGGAATGCGCGCTTTCATGGCATCGAGTACTTCAAACAAGATGCGGGAACGGTTTTCAATGTTGCCACCGTATTGGTCGTTTCTGGTATTTGAAACAGGGGCAAAAAACTGATGGAGCAAGTACCCGTTTGAAGCATGGATTTCGACCCCGTCAAATCCCGCTTTTACTGCATTGTCAGCAGCCTGGGCAAAATCAGAAATCACTTGTTGGATTTCCCGGGTTGTCATTTCCTTTGGTGTGACCGATTTTTTCTTCCCGGTGGGGGTTCTTACGATTATTTCGGGGTTGATGGCCGAAGGTGAAAGGGGAAGTTCCCCGTCAAGATAGTCAGGATGTGAAACACGGCCCACATGCCACAGTTGAATGAAAATTTTTCCCCCTTCCTGATGAACGGCATCAGTAGTAAGTTTCCAACCTTCGATTTGAGCGTTAGAATAAATTCCCGGAGTATGATGATAACCAACAGCTGTCCTGGAAATCTGCGAGCCTTCGGTGATGATCAATCCGGCGGATGCCCTCTGTCGATAATAAAGGGCGATTAGCTCATTGGCTTTGTTTTGTCCATTCGCAGCACGGCTCCTTGTAAGTGGTGCCATCGCCACCCGGTTCTTTAACGACAAGCCGGCCATGTTAAATGGTTCAAATAGAAGGTGTTTCATCATCTGTATTGAATAAAAAAATCCCACCCTCAACTGAAAGTGGGATTTGCAGGGGTTAAATTCGTTTTATAAATGGATCACCTCACCATAAGCATCGGCAGCGGCTTCCATGATGGCTTCCGACATGGTGGGGTGGGGGTGCACCGAATTAATGATCTCATGTCCGGTAGTCTCCAGTTTGCGGGCCACCACCACTTCGGCAATCATCTCGGTCACGTTCTCGCCAATCATCTGACAGCCAAGGAATTCGCCGTATTTGGCATCAAAAACCACTTTTACAAAGCCATCCTTTTTGCCGGCGGCGCTGGCTTTTCCAGAGGCTGAGAAAGGAAACTTACCTACCTTCACCTCATATCCGGCTTCTTTGGCTTGTTTTTCGGTGTAGCCTACACTGGCTACTTCAGGGCTGGTGTAGGTACATGCAGGAATGTTGTTGTAATCGATGGGCTCTACATCGAGTCCTGCGATTTTCTCAACACAGGTAATGCCTTCGTGTGATGCAACATGTGCCAATGCCTGCCCATGTACAATATCGCCAATGGCGTAATATCCGGGTACATTGGTCTGATAGTAATCATCTACAACCACCTTGCCTTTGTCGGTTTTAATACCTGTTTCCTCGAGACCGATGCCTTCGAGGTTGGTCGCGATACCGACGGCTGAAAGAACAATATCCACTTCAATTTCTTCTGTTCCTTTCTTTGTTTTGATGGTCACTTTGCACTTCTTGCCTTTGGTGTCAACGGTTTCCACCGAAGAATCGACCATGACTTTCATGCCTGCTTTCTTAAACGCCCGGGCCAGCGTTTTCGATACTTCTTCGTCTTCGAGTGGGACGATGTTGGGTAAAAACTCTATCAGGGTAACATCCACACCAATGCTGTTAAAAAAATAGGCAAATTCGGAGCCAATGGCCCCTGATCCTACCACCACCATTTTTTCGGGTTTCTTTTCAAGAACCATGGCTTCGCGGTAGCCAATAATCTTCTTTCCATCCTGAGGAAGGTTAGGTAGCTCACGTGAACGGGCTCCTGTGGCCAGGATGATGTGTTTGGCACTATATTCTGTAACCTTGCCGTCAGCATCTGTAACCGACACCTTCTTACCGGGCATCACTTTTCCAAAACCATTGATCAGGTCAATTTTATTTTTTTTCAATAAAAACTGAACCCCTTTGCTCATGCCATCAGCCACACCACGGCTTCGTTTTACCATTTCCGGAAGGTCAGCCTCTACGTTACCTTTGATAGAAATGCCATATTCGGCGGCATGACTGGCATAATTAAACACCTGCGCACTTTTTAGCAAGGCTTTTGTTGGTATGCAGCCCCAGTTGAGGCAAATTCCTCCGACTTCAGCTTTTTCAACTACGGCCGCTTTCATTCCAAGTTGTGAGGCGCGAATGGCTGCCACATATCCCCCGGGACCACTTCCCAATATGATTATATCGTAATTCATCGTGTGATTTTTATCGTTAACGAAGCTGCAAAAATACGTAATCGTCAGGTTTAAACCCTTAACTTTGCTCAAATAAATTTATTCATTCTAAATAGCAGCCTCACTTTCTTATTAAAAGGTGGGTAATTTGAAAAAATGACTTATGAAATTGCAACGACAGCAACTGATTGATAGAACGGTGGAATTTGTAAAACAGCAATTGGCCGGTGCCGAAGGAGGTCACGATTGGTGGCATATTGTTCGCGTTTGGAGTTTGTCGAAGACCATCGGGAAAATAGAAGGCGTCGATATGCTGGTGGTGGAATTGGGTGCCTTGCTGCACGACATTGCCGATGCTAAATTTAATGATGGAAATGATGACGTAGGTCCTGAAATGGCAAGGCATTTTCTAATGAATCAGGGTGCCGATCCGAAGATCATTGATCAGGTGGAAATAATAGTCAGGGATATTTCGTTTAAAAACACCTTTTCAGGTGAAATAAGCCGCAGCAAAGAGCTGGATGTGGTGCAGGATGCCGACAGGCTGGATGCCATGGGTGCGATTGGGATTGCACGCACGTTTAATTATGGTGGATATCAGGGAAATGTGATGTATGATCCCCATCTCCCGCCAAGGGTAAATATGACCAAAGAGGAGTATAAAAAAGGCAAATCCACTACCATTAACCATTTCTATGAAAAATTGTTGTTGCTAAAAGATACCATGAATACGGCAACAGGGAAGAGGCTGGCGGAGGAACGACATCAGTTCATGCTGACTTTTTTGGAAACCTTTTGCCAGGAATGGGAGGGCAAGGATTCATCGCTTTTTTAGCCAAATTAATGCTCCTTCTTCTGTAGAAAACACTTTTAATTTGTAAGCGGGGGAGATGTATTTCTGTTCGAAAACCATGGCAAGAGCCGTATTTTCAGGGGTGTTGTGAATGACAGCATGCCGAATGGAGTGATACAAGGGAAATAATTTTTTTTGCTTCTCTGCAATGCGGGATAAATCCTCAGGTGAAAATTCGGGACGTGCTAACCGCGCATCTTCCAGGATGAGCAGGTTGCGTGGTAATTCTTCGTTATCCAGACAATAATCAATGGCCCCCATCATATCTTGTATGGTTATCTTGCCTTCCGAAAGACCATACAGGATACCGTTATTTTTATTCCCGGTAAATGTGATCATTCTCTACAACGCTTGATAATAGCATCGTTTTGGTGAAGATATTTTATTCTCATTCACCAGTACTTTGATGGCTTTATCTACTTCTTTTTTATCGATTCCGCTTTGATCGGCTATTTCTCCTGCTTTCAATGGAGTGCTGGAAATTTTAAGTGTGTTGTACACTTTTTCTGATGTGTTCATTGTAACTTTATTTTAAGTGGTTTGATGGGTAAAAATAGCATTAATTTCGATTTATTTCAGTTGTTTAATTAATAGTCAAAACAATGGGCGAAAGTGTTCTTTCGATTCCATCGGGATCGCGGGCCATGATGTTTTCGAAAACCACGCTCTGACCCCGATTTGTTTGTTTTATTTGATCGATCATTTCGGTTGTTAAATAAGCGTTCTTTGAATCGAGGTTGTACACTTTAAAACCCCGCTGAACCGTCATGGTGAAAGAGCTGATGACGAAAGAATGGTCAAACTCAAAATCGTCGGGCATTTTTGGAGCAAGTGCTCCGGCAGCGATCATAATATCGCGGTTTATGACACCTGAGTTTTTCCCGCCGATAGTGGCCGCGGGATCGGGTAACTTTTTTACCCGGAAAGTCTTTGAACCCAAATACTTTTGCACACCATTGATGTTGGTGGCGAGGGTAACAACCGCGTCATTACAGCCTACAGGAACATTTACCACCCAATCGTTGCTTGAAAGATCGGGTTTAATCGTACCACAGGAGATAGCCGGAGTTAAACTCTCTTTTGGGATACCTGAAATATCAATCGAAACGGGATTGTCAACGCCAATATAAAACACGTTCATTTTTTTCGCGGAAATGGTGAACGAGGCACTGGCCACATAGTATTCATTGTTAAAGTGATAATCGTTTACTTCTCCGGTACTTGCTTTTGCCCTCACAAACCCGGCATATTTATTTAATCCTTCCATCCGGGCCGAAAGGTTGAGGTTTATTTTTCCGGGTACATTATCCAACAAAGTGGCTTGGCCAATCATGGTTGCCGGAAGATAGTCGACCCCTTGCATGAAGTAAACCTCGGGGCTTTGTGTGGTATCGTAAGCTGCTACAATGATTTCGGCCTGATATTCATCTCCAATAAAAACAAAATTGCTTTTAGGCAACACTTTGGCTTCTATTCTGTCGAATTTAAAATCACCTTGTCCGATGGATTTATGCAATAAGTTAACCACGTCGTATTCGGCGTTATAAACATCCGAAATAATTTTGTTCAGGATAGGAATATCGGCAGCCACAATGGTATTATAAAAAAAATGGGTTTCCCAGTTTTGCTCCAGTCCATCTGCATTGTAGTAGGGACCTTCGGTGTCAAGGCCAAGGTTGACATTCCGTAAGTTTCTCGAATCGACCAACGCGAGCATTTCCTGCCGAAACAGGATGATTCTATCTTTTAACTTCTTCGAAGCGCCATCGGAGCCATCGTTGGAACTTCCCATGAAATATCGGGTTGGTACCAAATAGTTGTCTTTCTTTTTGATGTTTTTAACTGAAATGCGTTTTGCAGAATCTATCGACACGTTTTCTGTAGCAGCGATCAGTTCATTCCGTACGTTTTCGACATAATCAACCATTTCCCCGGAGAGTACTTTTGCTTCCTGGGCTTTTTCCCAGTATGGCTTTACCTTTACCTGGTTTATCTGATAATTTTTTTCGAAATTGGCATAGATTTCATTCAATTTTTGTGAAAGGTTTTCATTTGTCTGAACGATGTTGTCATTCACCACCAAAAAGGCGTTGATGACATCTTTGGAAACATTTAAAGCAAGTAAGGCAGTCAATACCAAATACATCATCGAAATCATTCTTTGCCTTGGTGATTCTTTAACTCCCGCCATTGATTAGTGAATATTTTTTGTAAATAAAGTCAATTATTGTGTGATGGTATATTGCACATAAATGGTGCTGATTCCTGACCGTACTTTCGAGTAATCGGTGATAATAAACGAAAAGATAAGCTGATGTCCCTCGTTTCTGCCCGACCCGGTATAGCAGGTGCTGATGTTATCAATCAATACACGTGGCCGGTTAGAAACCGTTATTTTACCGGTGGGTATTCCCTGTCTGCTTTTGCTCATGCCTACATAGGGTTTGGCTTCAATTTGCAGTTCCATACCATCAGGAATGCTCCCGGAAGCCACTTCCACCGTGATCGAAATGTTGGGTTCTGACGGATGGACGAGGGTTGTATAGTTGAGCCACTGTGATTCGTCGGTGATTACCTTTTTTGGAAGCCCGGCGTTATATGATGGTGTTAAATCCATGTAAATGGGGCTTCTCTTACTTACCGTGAGGCTGTTTTGCGCATATAGGGCACTGCTGGCGAAAAGTAATAAAATACAGAAGGTGAAACTTGGCTTTTTCATAAGCGTAGTTAGTTTGTTTCAAAAAAGCGATCAGCTTTTTTGAAATTTGATTTTACGTGAAATTTTCCTGATAGCTATCTCCACATTTTTGATCTCAGCGGACGACAGGTTGATATTGTATTCATTGGTCAGCAACTGATATCCCGCAGGAATTCCGCGGTCGTACACAATCAGCTTCCATGTTCCGGGCCTGAGGTCATTAAAACCAAACGTCCCGTCCTGATTGGTAAAAACACGGTAGGTTTCGATGCCATTGTTGACTTCGATGATGAGCTTATCCAATTTTGCCTTTACAGCAATAAAGCCTTTCTTATCCTTATTTTCATCTTCTTCAATCACAATGGTACCGGTTATTTTTCCTGATTTTGTTAAAGATACTTCAAAATAGGTTTTTTCACCCGGCAGGATATCAATTTTATATGGCCCGGGTGTTTCGGCAATGGTGTTCAGTCCTGATTTTGAATTGTCCATAAACAAAAAATGTGTTCCCGTTTTTACAAATGGAATGTCAAATTCTCCATTTTTATCCGAAAATACGATATTTCCTGCCAAGGTAAGCAAAATTCCTTCAATATTATCAACACCATGATTTATGATCCTGCCCTGAAGTCCCCCGACATCCTCCTTCCGGGCAACAGGAATATTGATGGTGTATGTGTACTTTAAGCTGGCACTGAGTACAGTATTGTTCAGCGAGTTTTTCCTGAGATCATAATCTACGCCCATCGCCACCTCATGGTTGCGATGTATCAGGTAGCTTGCCTGCAAACCAAGTAAACTCCTGTCGCGATAATATTCTTCCACCTGGTAACCGTTTTGATATTGAAATAAAACTTTAACCTTACTTCTCCAATTGGCATCGAGGGTAGCTCCATAAAAAACATTGGTCAGTCCGCCTGTAAGATATTGTTGGCCTCCCATGTAATTGACAAAGCTTTTTACAAATATATTTTTGTTTATATTATATTGCAGCGATAAATTTGCATTGATCACATTCGTGAGTTCACCCACTTTAAGTGGCAGGAAGTTTTCTGTTTTTCCCATGGCTCCGTACGCGTTGATCCCAAAGCGGTTTATTCTGCTGCGCAACCCTATGCGGCCCGTATATTCCTTATAATTGAATTTTTTTGGCAGGCTCATGTCTTCGTTCGATCGCATACTTGCTCCGATATTCAGGCTGTGATTAAAATTGATGGCATAACCCGCCGAAAAACTCAAATTACTGCTAAACGGGGCATTGGCATACATGGTATCCAGAGCAATATTGGTATGGTTTAAATTGTAATTCAGCGTTAAATCTACCTTACGGAAAACAGAAGCATTCACACCCGATGAAACATATTGTGAGTTTGATAAATACCCGGGGAAGTCCTGATCGGCTTTGGTGTAGGCAAAAAACATCCTGTAATGTGAGAAATGCACCCGCAAATCTGTTGAATAGGCCTTGGTGGTTTTTCCATTGGCCATTCCCATGGCATACTCAAATTTAATGTCCCCCCACGTAAGTGGACTGGCCTCACCCGAAAGGGAAAAGAGTTGAGCGGCACTATCTGTTACAAACAATTTGTTCAGGTATCCCAATTTGATGTTCAGCTTTTTTTCTAAAGTATAACGGCCATACACCGAGGCCACCCGTTGCAAGTTGGGATAAAACCTGGGGAAATTGATAAAGGTACCAAGGCTGATTTTTTTTAAGGTATGTTCATATTCAAGGCCCCGGCCGCTTCTCGATCCTTCGGTTAAATCGGTTAAGGTGTAGCTGTTGTCGCCTATTGCGGCTCTTGAATGTGGCGAAACATATTTGATGTTGTATTCATCGGTTTGACCAAGAATGGGGTTTCCCTGCCGGTTGGGGCCCCGGAAATGAAACGCGATCTCTCTTTTTTTTCGATAGGAAATGGTCCCTGCCCCGGTAATATCGAACATATAGCCATAGAGTCGTTCCCCGGTTTGGTTGTTGGTTACAAAAAGACCGGATATTTTCGTAGGTATCCTATTGTATGAATCGAATTTGATTTTGCCCGAAGGAATCACATCGAAAACACAGGAGGTTTCACTTGTTGTTTCAGGACTCTCCACAATGGTAGCTGAAAGGCTCACCCCTTTTCGGGTATATTGGATGATGTCTTTTTCGGTGGTCACAAATACGCCAATAAACACCGATGAACCCGGATCGATCGCGAGCTTTTTGGTTTCTGATATTTTTGCATTGATGATCGTGGCCTCAATATTGACCTTTGTATTTGATAAATTTTGTACCATAAATTGTACGCTCAGCGTATCTCCCGAAAATACATAATCAGGCGCTTTCATTACGCTGGTTAAAATGGCGTATTGTGGTTTTACATAAACGGGAATTTGAATCTCTCCGATTTTACTGTTTTCCAACTTGTCCCATGCTTCAATGCCAATGGAATAATCACCTACCCCGGTAGATTCGTTCACATAAAAACTAAAAATTTTTAATTTTTTGCTGGCCCTTTCCACGATAACCGATGAATAATCTGTTAGCTGACTCAGTCCGTCCGGGGTGGTAATTTTTAGCTGGAACTCTTTATCTGAATCCGTATTATTGACCAACATGATGGCCATGTTGGAGTTGGAACCCGGGTTTAGTTCAATCTTGTTTTTATTAACCAGTTGTATCTCTAAATCGCCTTTGCCTGCATATATGACCAATGACATGAACCACAGTGATGTAAATACTGAAACAAATTTCCACATTTACATGCTTTATTTATTAATAACCAATTACTTATTTCTCTTTTTGAATTGGATGTTATTATCTGATCGTTTTAAAAAGAATAAATGTATGACCGGCATTAAAAAAAGAGGGTGTATTCTAAACCGAAAACATCATCTCCTTCACCGGCGGCCACAATTACGGTGTGATACGTTTTTTCACTTTCTATTCCTTCCAGGTCGAACCTGTAACGCGCCGAAGTAGCAGGAAAAAGCCCTTTTTTTGCAGCCATAATTACTTTAACCGATTCGCCGGCATCATTAAACAATTCCATGGAGACATCAGGTACGATGTAATGATCGCCGGTATTGATGATGTCAACAGCCAAAAACAAGTGGTCACCTTCTTTTATCAGACTTGGTTCCAGAAATTCCAGTTTCCCTTTACTTGCATCTGCTATTTCGGTCACTATTTGAATAGCATAGCGTGTAACCGTGTTAATGTTAAATTGCCCTTCCTGAGCAGGGTCGATCGGATTAACGCCTTCTACCATCAACACACTCCAGTAAGTACCTGTGATGGTGTCGTTTTGAGGAATGGTTACCTCATATTGAATGTACATGGTTGAGTTACCCGCCACGATGGTCGTCTTCGGACTATATTGAATCCAATTGGCATTGGAGCGATCGTGCGAGACGGGGTCGTTGTAATAAGTAAAATCCTCGTAATTGTAGAGCAAATCAGTTTGATAAATCTTTACTTCCTGGTCGGTAGTGCCGCTGTTTTGAATTTTTATCTCCCCTTTGTACACGTCCCCTTTTTCTCCTTTGTTAATATGTCGCAGACTCCCCACTACTTCGATGGATGCTACAGAAATCAAGGGTATAAGAGTAATCAGAAAAAATGCAAAAAAAAGTTGAATCGTTCTCATGTTTTTGTCTTTTTATATTATTTGTCAAGATTACTAAAAATTATCGTATGAATCAAGTTTTTAGTGATTTTATTCCTGGCATGTTCATTTCATTGTGGGGCAGTAGTGGCTTGTGGGAGGAATTGATAACAACAACAACAAAATAGGGGAAGTATGAATACTTCCCCCAATCACTAACCTATGTACCTACTACATTATTGTCAAATATCATTTAAATAGCATCTCTATACAAACTGGCAGCCTGTTTTTAACAATGAGCGATTGCCATCATGTTTAATAACCTGCTGAAAGAGTTAATACAACGGTTGCAGTAGTGGCACCGGTTGCGAAAATGGTTCCATAAGCACCAGCGGCTCCTGCATCCCAGGCATAATCCAGCTTATAACCGTCACCTGCGGCAGTTCCTGTATAACAACTTCCAATTCCCGTTGCGATATCAACTGCTGTTGCACCAAGAACCAGTGTGCCGGTACCTGTTCCAACCGTTCCGGCAAAATTCGCGTTTGTTGGTACGGCGGTTGCAACTGATAGTTCAGTTCCTGCGGGTACCCCGGTTACTGAAGCTGTCATTTTACGGGTTTGAGCTGAAGTAACAATTGAGGATAGCTGGGCGTAACTTGTACCCGTACCGCCGCTAATGGCTGTACCAGCAACGGTGGTGGTTAGTTCCAATGAAACGGCACCGGTAACCCCTGAAGCATTAACAGCATTAATAAGCAGAACTTCGGGTATACCCATGGTTAATTCCTGGTTTGATGTAACCTGAGCGTTAACATTCACACTGAGTATCGAAAAAGCCCCGATCGTTGCGATAAAAAAGAATAGTTTTTTCATTTTAGTTTGTTATTTATTTATATAAATTTTCTACCCAACAAAGGTATGTTGGGATTTTTGCATAATTTATAGGCTACTTACTGAAATGCACTTCATAAAAACTGAAATGAGGTTCATAAAAACCGATAGTTCAGGTGGGTTTTTTTCGCTGTGGGAGTTATCAATGAAAGGATCATGAACGAATTATTTAATTGCCATCGTGGGCGGTAAGCGTGAAGACCACCGTTATGTTGTAGGTGGCCGCAGCTATCTGACTGTAGTTTGCTGCCGGGTTCAGGGGTGCCCAGGTAAAAGTCATCTGGTAGCCATCGTTGTAGCCGGTACCGGTATAACAAGTTGCAATATATCTTACTAAAAACTGATCTACAGATGATAATGTGATGGGCGTGGTGATGGCTGTTCCCAATGCTCCTCCGCTATTGGTGGTGGTGCAGTTTGCCGACACCAGTGTTAAGCTCGTTCCGGCAGGAATTGATCCGCTACTTATTTTCGCTGAAAGCTCCCGGTCGGTGCCGCCGGGGACGATGGATGATATTTTAACAAATAAATCGGAGTTGGAAACTGATCCCACTGGTGCTCCCGCTGTTGAAGTAGCAAGAGTCAATGTCACCGGGGCATGGTTGGTTTCTATCAATGCAAATTCCGATACTTGTAAGGTAACGTTGTCTCCGGCGGTCCATACTTGGGCATTGAGGTGATTGATGAAGCATAAAATGACTCCTGTCAGCATCATTTTAATGTATAGGTTATTCATAATCAAAGTATTACACAGGCAGCATTCATATTTATTTCAGAATGTAAATATAACTATAAACAAGCGGTTGATTGGGTGGTCTTTTGCTGAAATCTACCTCAAAAAAACTGAAAAAACGCTATTCAACCCAATCATGTCACTTTGCGAAGTCCGATATGGGTTTTGTCTGTATTCTAATTGTATATAGAGGTGAGAGTGAAAGTTACCGTTATATTGTAGGTGTCAGCCTGTATCTGGCTGTAATTTACTGAAGGGTTTAAGGGTGCCCATGTAAAAGTCATTCGATACCCATCGTTGAATCCTGTTCCTGTATAACAGGTAGAGATACTGGTTATCAAATTCTTATCTGTGCCATTGAGGGTGATGGGTGATGAAGTCGGTACACCTAAATCGCCTCCGCTGTTGGCGGTGGTGGCAGGATCCGAAACCAGAGTAAGATAGGTTCCTGAGGGCACCGATCCACCGGAGATTCTGGCAGTAATTTCACGACTCCGGTATCGGGGCACCACTGAGGATATTTTTACAAATAATTCGGAGTTGGAGGACTGTGCTGCCGGAGCACCGGGCGAAGGAGGGCTAAGTGACAAAGTCACCGGAGCATGGTTGGTGTCGATGAGTGCATAGCTCCACACCGTAATGGTGATTTCTTCACCTGCTATCCATGTTTGCGACCACAATCGCATGGAAAACAGTAAAGCCGTCAAAACCATACCAGACCTTAATCCCGGTAATCTCATACTAGTTTGTTTATTCAGTCGATGTAATGGTATAGGTAACCGCAATTGCCTGGCCATTTTCGTAATTATTGCTGTAATTATAGCTCTCCGGATTGTCCCAGATATAAGTAAGCCGGTGGCCCCTGTTTGTTCCGGATCCTGTAAAACAACTGCCAATATTGACAATGATATTCTGTGGGTAGCCCGAGAGGGTAATTTCCCCAATGGGTGTGCCTGTTGCCCCGGAACCAAAACCGGCATCCTCACTGATGACAACACGTAAGGTAACATCAGCCGGTAAACTTCCTGAACTGATATTGGCGGTAATATAATTTGTTGCCCCCGGATTTACAATGGAGGAGTAATTTAACCAGGTGTTGTCACCCGTGTTTGGAGTGATGACCTGCTCCACGTTATTGGGTTCCAAAAAAGAATAACTATAGGTAATTACCTGCTCTCCATCAACAGCAAAGTTAATGAGAGAAACAGGTGGAATACTTAGCATAAGTGGAATTTCTGCCGTGTTGTTGTTCTGACAATAGCCGGATGATGGCATATAAAATAACAGGCCAATCACGGTAAAAATAAGGGTTGCTCTTTTAAAGTCGACCACTTTGTGTTAAAATTTGGAACAAATGTAGGTATATCGTATGTGGAAATAAATAGGCAATTTGCTGATGTCGGGGTTCGAAATGCTGATTCTTGGGTTTAGTTAATGAGTTTCAGAAGTTGATTGCTAAAACAAGTGCTTTACCACAAAGAAATCAGTCCTTTTTTTATGGCGTATTTTACCAGATCGGCCGTGGAGTTCATGTTTAATTTATTCAGGATATTTTGTTTATGTGTGCCAATTGTTTTAATGCTCACGAATAGCAGTTCCGAAATTTCACGGCTCGTTTTCCCATCGGCAATTAACTTGAGTATTTCCATTTCCCTTGCCGAAAGCTGAGGATCATCTTCCTGCCTGTTTTTTGGCTTTCCAATGTAGTCGTGGATGATGAATTCGGTAATGTCATCGCTTAAATATTTTTTTCCGGCATATACGGTGTTGATCGCATCAATCAATTCATCATAAGCACAATTTTTAAATAAATAGCCACAGGCCCCGGCCTCAAGCATTCCTTTAATAAAGTGTTTTTCGGAATGCATGGTCAATGCAATGACCTTGATTTTGGGCGCTTCCATTTGTAAAATCCCGGTAGCTTCAATGCCATTGATTATGGGCATCCCTATATCCATTAAAATGATGTCGGGACTTAGTTTTTTTGCCTTTTCGATGGTTTGTTTACCATTTTCAGCTTGTGCAACAATTTCGATGTTTAATGCGCCTGACAGCAAAGTCATCAGTCCTTCGCGAAATAATTGATGGTCGTCGGCAATAAGAATTTTTATCGGCATGGTTTATTTTTTTTTAATCGGAATACTTACCATCGCTTTGGTTCCCTTTTGAGTTTCAGTTTCAATGTTGAGTTTTCCCTGCATAGAGTCAAGCCGTTCGTGGATGCTAAACAATCCATGCCCTCCTTTTTTTATAAAATTTAATTCGGATGGATCATCAAAACCATGGCCATTGTCAATCACTGTAAAATAATAAGAATTCTCATCTTTCATAATCTGCACCTCAATAAAATCAGCCTCTGCATGTTTTACCACATTGATCAGCAGTTCGCAAATAATGCGATACAATAAAATACGCGTATTGTCATCGATGTCCAGGCGGGTTTCGCTGGTTTGAACCGTGACAGCAATGGGATAATTATTTTTGATCTGGTCCAATTTCCATCTAATCGCCGGGATCAAACCCAGTTCATACAGGATGGGGGGACTCAAATCATAGGTTAGCGTTCGTGATTGCACAATGGCATCGCTCAAAAATCTGGTGGATGCTCTAATCATCTTTTGAACCTCAGGATCCAGGTTTTTACTTAACAAAGACGATAAATTGATGTGGGCGATGGATAGGATTTGACCAATACCATCGTGAAGATATTCGGCAATCCTTCTGCGTTCCTTTTCCTCAGCGAGGATCAATTCCGAGTTCAGCTTTTTTAGTTTTGCCTGATAGTTTTTAATCTCTTCAAGGCTGTTTTTTAAATCCTCCTCCGCCTTTCGCCGCAAAGTAATGTCATGCGTAACTCCCCTGTATCCAATAAACATTAACTCACTGTCGTAAATGGGGAACCCATTTATTTTGAGCCAAATTTTTGTGCCGTTTTTGTGTTGTCCATGGATTTCGATTTCTTTAAAGTCATTCCTGGAATTGAAAACATTAAACAGTAACTCGTTTGATCTTTCGTTGTTTTTTGTACGCGGAAAATCGAAAAGATACTGTTTCCCGATAACTTCATCGCTTTTGTAACCTAGTATTTTATCAACAACGCCGCTAACATAGGTGTATAGTCCGGTGGAGTCAGTTTCCCAGAAATATTCCAGTGCATATTCAGAGATCTGTAGAAAACGGGTTTCACTCTGATTAAACTCCTTGGTTTGTTTTTTAATGAATATTTCCAGGCTCTCATTCTGTTTTCTTAACAAATCTTCGGCGCTTTTTATTCTCAACATCACCTTTACCTGAGAAATGAGTTCAGAGGTATCGAAAGGTTTTGTAATAAAGGCTTCCGCTCCGATATTCAGTCCTTTTACGCGGTCTTCGGTATTTTGTCCCAACGCCGAAACCAGTAGGATGGGAATGTGTTTCGTGAGTTTGTCATTCTTTAAGTTCTGACATACTTCAAACCCATTCATGCCCGGCATAATAATATCCAGAAGGATGGCATCGGGCAATTCTTCTTTTACCAATTTAATACCCGATTCGCCCGAGGAGGCCGTAAACACAAGACTATCCGGAAAATATTTTACTAAAATAGATTTGATTAAAATCAGGTTATTCTCGTTGTCGTCTATAGCCAGAATCTTTTTCATCCCATTTTAATGCGAAAGTTAGAATGGTCAAAGCTACAACAATTCGGTTCATGAATACAGTAATATTTTGGAAAGCAGGTTAACTTTTAGCATTTGCAATTGTTTACTTTTTTCAATTTCCTTCTTCGATAAATGTCGCTGTTGGTGTTTATCTTAAAATTCACGTTATCTACTTCTAATAATGATAATGACATACGTCATGAGTCGGCTAAATGAGGCAGTGTTTTTTTTAAAAGTACGAAAATTTTTTAACATCAGTATAATCAATACATTAGCTCAATGATGTTAAACACCTTACTCAGGAAAAAGGTAGGATAAATACTATTGTTTCCCTCCCTTGACAGCTCTCCTTTTCCGTAGGATATTTACGCCCAAAAAACATGAAAAAGCTAATTCCAGTTATGTTTGTTTTCGCTATGATGATTTTGTCTCCCGAAAAACTACTGTCGCAAAACCCTATTCCTTCATTTAATGTTCCAATTATAATTGATCCCACAGTTTTTGAGGAGGTTCCTCAATCATTTAATACTTTGTATAATTTATTAAGTCCTTTCCCGCTATCTACAAAAAACAGTGGTGAAAAAAAGTTAGTCTTAATTGTAACAGATCGAGATTTGTCAGTCAGCTCTTGGGTAGAAATAGAGGTTTATTCATTGGATGGAGCAGTCGTCTATGGCCCATTTACCGTTAATGAAGGAGTGCTTTTCGAAATGATTCTTTCGACATCCTTGACTTGGGGTGTCAGAATAATAGACGCATCCGAAGGAAGTATGGTGGATGTTTGGTTCGACTGATGGTATATGAAAATGAGAATGCGCTTATATTGACATGATCGCTATCTTTGTGCATCATTGAATTCTTGTTTAAAATCCTTTTTTGATGATCAAACATGGCATGTTTTTTATTTTGTTCATTTTCTTGATTTTTCAAGGTGAATACAATTTGGTTGCACAAACAACGGCACTCAGTTACGATAGGCTAATCGGGAAAAGCTTATATTTTAGAAATCGGGACAATGATTCTGTCAACCATTATGCTTACCTGGCCTACCTGGAAGCAAAAAGGAAATCTGATTATGAGCATGAATTGGATGCCCTGGAAATCCTGACCCGGACAAACCTTAAAATCAGCAATTTCACCGAGGCACAAAACTATTGTGATTTGGCAGGCGCCATTGTTGACAAGCATCAGCTTAACCACCGAAAGGCTGAAGTGCTGATCAATAGCGGAAATGTATATCAGGTAATCGGGTTGACCAACGAAGCATTGAAAAAATTCTTTGAAGCAAAAGAGAATTTGGCACTAAGTTTAAAAGTGCAAGACGGCACTTATTTATATTTTCAAATTGCTGATTCTTATGCTGATTTGGGTGAAGTAGAAAAGGCTATTGATTACGCACGGCTAAGTGTTCTAATGGCCATGGATGATGAGCTAAAAAGGGATTTATTTGGCCCATATATGTTACTGTCAAATTCTTTTGCCAATCTGGATTCTATTCAGAAATATCTTTCTCTTACGGAAGATTTGCTGTCTGATTTTCCAAATCTTCATTTCGAAAGGGTGGTTTTTCTTAACAATAAGGCATTAATAAACAAAGCTATCGGGCATCTTCCCCAAAGCAAGGCTCAGTATATTGAGGCCATTGGTATTGCGCAAGCTAACGAATACCGAAGCTACCTGTCAACGCTTCTAAATAATTATGCATATCAACTGATGGCTGAGAATAAATACGACAGCGCCGGAATAGTTTTGAAACAGGCGATTGTAATAGCCAGGGAATTGCATGACAACGATCTCATATCTACCATTTTCGATTCGTATAGTGACTATTATTCCAACATCGGGAATTATAAAATGGCATTGATTTACAAAGACTCGTCCATTGTACAGCATGATATCTACCGCAATCAGCAACGCATTCAGGAATCGCTCTTCCTTTCAGCACTTTTTGAATCGGAACAAAAAGAAAAAGAACTATTCCAAAAGCAAATAGAAATCAACAGGTTATGGGTTATTGCCCTGGGCTTTCTTACTTTTTTTATAGGGGCTCTTGGGCTTGGATTCTATTTTAAACAAAAACTTTCCTTAAGCAAAAGCAAACTCGAATCTGTTGAAAAAGGAAAAGCCCTGGAATTGGCGGATGCGCTGATTATGGGCCAGGATGCTGAACGCAAACGGCTGGCCATGGACCTGCATGACGGAGCAATAGCCAACATGGGGGCTTTACGGTTTATGGTGGACGGATTTTTTAAAAATCATGAAAAATATCAAGTGTTCGTCGATTCCATCATGTCTGTTATTCGGCAGTTGCGCGAAGTTTCTCATCGAATGCTTCCTGTCGGTCTGCACGATCACGGACTCGAAACCACCATCCAAAACCTGGCCGAATCAGTGAATCTCTCGGGTAAGTATCAAGTGTCACTTAATATTAGCCTCACCAGCCCTTTGTCTGAAAAAATGGAAATTAACCTGTACTACCTTATAAACGAACTAATTAATAATGCGACCAAACACTCAAAAGGAAATGCCATATATGTGCAGTTGATGGAGCATAAAAAAAGCCTGACCCTTTCAGTTGATGACAATGGAGGCGGGTTTGATCAAACGGTATCCACCGGTGGTTTGGGGCTTAGAAATATTAAATCGCGTGTTGAATACCTCGGCGGAAAGATTGAAATTATTTCTGATGACAGCAGTACCCTTTTTTTGATTGAAATTCCAATCTGAAGATATATGATAAATATTTTTATTGTTGACGATCACGATTTTTTTATTCAAGGACTTTCGATGGCCTTTGTACAAGCCAATACATCAATTCGGGTGGTCGGAACCGCTAATTCATGCAGTGATGCCCTGAGGCTTTTACAAAACTTGGAAGTGGACGTGCTGTTGCTTGACATACTGATGCCCGAAATGAATGGAATTGAATGTTGCAGGCGTGTAAAAATGGATTTCCCGGGGATAAAGGTGATTGGGCTTACAGGAGAGGTGGATCCGGTATTAATGATGGAATTGTGGCGACAATCGGCAGATGCTATTTTGCTGAAATCTGATGGCCTCGACGAGGTGATTTCTGCCATTGAAAGTGTGATGAAAAACAAAAAGGTTTTTTCAAAAAACGTCCCTAATTTTATGGTGTACATCGATCAGCAACCTGACGGTGTGCCAAGGTTAACTCCAAGAGAATTAGAGGTGTTACAATTGCTGGGAACTGGTTTGGCACGAAAAGAAGTGGCTCAGGAGCTGAATCTGTCGATGTATTCAGTTGGTTTTCATTGCAAAAATCTCATCAGAAAATTTAATGGCGATAAAATACATGTTGTAATTGCCGAAGCCAAAAAAAACCGGATTATCACGTGAACAGGACAACACATAGGAGGTACTATGAAATCGTACTATCATAATTGGTAGACCGGGGACTACTGTTTTCCTCCCTTGACACCCATGAAGGGAATGTTTATCTTTATCCCATCGAAAATCTATAATAAAAGAAGTAAGCCATGAATGAAGCGATGATAAAGGTTTTTGTTGTTGACGACCATCCGGTATATATCGAAGGCATTCGTTCCATTTTTCATAAAAGGCACGACAACGTTATGGTTGTCGGCTGGGCAACCTCAGCCAGGGAAGCACACACCAGGCTAATCACCTCTGAGGCGAAAGTGGTACTGCTCGATTTGGTTATGCCGGAATTAAGTGGCGTTGATTTTGCCGCACAGTTGAAAAAGGAGTTTCCCGAAAAAAAAATTATTGCCCTCACAGGCGAGGTTAATCCTGTTATTCTATACAATGCCTGGGTGAACGGTGTAGATGCAATATTAATGAAATATTGTGGCCGTGCCGAACTCGTTGAAACCATCTGTGATGTGTTGGCCGACAGACGTGTTATTGGACAGGGAGTGCCCGAATTTCAGAAAGGCGACGGGGCATGTATGCGCGGCAGAAGACGCCTTACACCCGGCGAACAAAGGGTGCTTCACCTGTTGGCCCAGGGACATACGCGTAAGATGGTATCCGAAATACTGGGCACCAGTGCAAATGCCGTGGACTTTCATTGCAAAAATTTGTTTAAAAAATTTAAAAGCAACAAGCTCATCCATATCATTGATATGGCCCGCAGCGAAAAGCTGATTGAATGAACCAGTTGCAAAATCATTGAATCCATCCATATCATTTTTCGCAAAAAGTAACCCCGCCAATATTATTGACGGGGTTACGAGCCAAAGCAGGTTTATTTCAACTACTTGTTGAGTTGTCTAGTTGTTTGAAACTATTTTCAAAGTTTCTGTATACTTTCCGTTACTTACTTTCAGTATATACATTTCGGCTTTGGCAGCGAATTCAAGATAAATTTCCTGCTGACCTCCGCTAACATTGTACGAGGAGGAGGTAATTTTCCGGCCCATCATATCATACACCACCACTTCATAGCGGGTATTGTTGCTTTCTGAATAAAGGATGGCATGGATACCTCGTGCATCAATGCCTTTGTATTGCCAGAGGTTTTCAGAGCCATCACTATTTAAACCGTTTGCTGAAGATTTTGTTCCCGGATCAGCAATGGGACATTCCTGAGTTGGCTGTGGATTGTCAATAGTATTAATAATTTCGAAAGAAATCCCATTACACTCCGTCAGATAGGATGATATTTGATAGTTAGTAGTTTCAAAATGACCTAATTCAACCACACCCGTTTCCGAACAACCTTCTTGATTGATAAACCCACCCACATTGATCAGGGTATAGCCAAATGACGCATTGTTGTTGTTATAAACCCCAACGATCGAAAGATTACCTTCCGAATATATGGAATTTTCGGGCGCCCAATAACCGGTAACTGCTTTTTGGCTGCCTAACGGTACTTCCTCCCTTGAATAAGAAGTGTAGTAGTTATTCCCGGAGTTTAAACTGGTTGCATCCGGAATTCCATAGCTAAACAACAATTGATCTCCGTAAGGATTATTGCTGTTAACAAAACAATTTCCAGTAATCTCGATCGCTCCGTTTTGATAATGTAACTTATGTGCCCTTGCACTACCTAATACTGGAGGAATGCCGCTTCCCGGTTGGTAAAAGTCAAATTTCACAGGAATCTGATATACATCTCCGTTGTCTCTTAGTTCCATCACGGCGAAAGGATTTCTTGAGGTATTCATCAATACAAATAGATTTCCATTAATCGTATTGTATTCTACATCCACACCTGAATAGCGGTTGTTATCAAACTGATATACATTGCTCCACTGAACAGCCAATTGCGTATTGATGAGACCCACCATGGGGTGATAATAAACATCACCGATTTTTTTGGTGGTAATCCCGGTAAAAGCAATGAATTTCCCGTCAGGGGATAGTTCCATGTCGTGAACAGAACATATTACCGGGTCGTTGGTCAGGTTTTCAGGTTCAATAATCAACACATCGGCAGCAAGCAAATTACTGGCATCAATTTTCATGATAAAGCCCTTTGATTTGCCCACGATGTTGTTCAGGTTGATTTCTGTAAAGCTTCGGTCTACCATCACCCCTGAAATATAAAAGGCATCCATGGCACTTGAATAGATGATCTTTACCCCAACTGTATTGGAAGGATCATAACCATTTGGATAAACCAGTGTATAAAAGTATGAATAGAGAACACTCATGGTGCTCTTATCATAAATAGCCAGGTAAGGATAGCCCATCCCGGTTACCCCTGTGGGATAATACACCCCTGTGCCGGCACCATACTGGAATTCATCCGTAGGATAGATGGTAAAATCGGTGAGCTGAATTCTATCTGCGGCAAGCGGAACAAAATGACAATCTTGCCCTGCAACAAAAGTAATCCCTGCAATGGATTGTCCTTTTACACTCTGGTTTTTGGTTAACCAGTCGGTTTCATTGCCGACCACAAATTGGCGGGCCTGGCCATCTACAATGCCTCCCTCAATGGAATGGCTGTAGTGCTTTTTGTACTCGAGGAAGTTCGCGGATGTTTCGACTTTGAACCTTTGAGAAAATCCCGAAAGGCCAGTTAAAATAATGAGGAAGAATAAGAAATATTTTTTCATGTTTAATTGGATTAATAATTGGTACATAGAATAATTGATTTAATTAGTTGAATATTGACTTTAGTTTTTACTGTCCCAAAGCTGGGTATAGTAAATTGGCGTTTTAACTTCCCTGATTATTACGTTTCCATAGGCCAAACTCCTTTCTATCTTATTAGTTGCTTACTATATGCTAACCCTATCGAATCCTGATTTGTTTTTGCCTGATAAAGCCTTCTTGCTTCAAGGCTTTGGTGGACTTATTCATTTCAATTAAATCCGATAAATTAAATATTGTCCAAAGGTGGGTTGTTATTCAATGTCTGTCAAGGGGGGAAAAGGGGGGTTTTTATCCTACCCTAAAGAGTAGGGAAATGTTATTGATAAATCTTTAACAAGCTTATTATCAGTTCATAATGAATTTTAGGTAATATTCAGACAGCATTTTAATCAAGTTACTTTTTCCTCATTGGTCTGTTAACTACTGTAACTTTGTTTTTAATTATCCAATCATTCTGATACTCTGTACCAATCAGATTTTGTATCCACTTGCCGGATTTTTTCCAAGCCGGAGGGTCAACAAAAAGGTCTCATTTAGATACATGATTAATAGGGGCTTAATACCTTCCTGAGAGGGCCCAGGAAATAAAACAATAAAAATAATCCCTTTGTTTTGTATTCTATTTTAATTTTTACCTACTTTTATCCCATCATCCAACAAAAAAGCATTATGGATATCCGGAAATACACCACTGGGATACTACCTTACTTCTTTATACTCCTTTTGGGTTTTATACCCATTTCGTCATACTCCCAGGGTAAGCAGGCTAATATCTGGTATTTTGGTTCCAAGGCAGGGGTGGATTTTAACCCTGGGAGCCCACCTGTGGCTTTGCTCAACAGTCAAATGGATATTTCCTGGGGAGGTGGCACAGGTAGTGCATGTATTTCGGACAGTATAGGACAGTTGTTATTTTATTCGGATGGGAGAACCATTTGGAATAAAAACCATGTCTTTATGCAAAACGGGCAAGATGTGGGAGTACCTTCTACCCAGGGTGCGATGATTGTTCCCTTTCCCGATAACAACCATCTATATTATTTTTTTAACTTTACGAAAGATCCTGTTTTGGTACAAGCCCATTTCCAGTATTCAGTCATCGATATGAACCTGGACAATGGCAATGGTGCAGTTATAGCCGACAAGAAAGGAATCAGGTTATTTAATAATTCATCCTGGCATCTAAGTGCCGTACACCATGCCAATGGAAAAGATATATGGGTGTTGGCCCACGGCTACCAAAATGACCGGTACTACGCTTTTCTTGTAACTACAGACAGTCTACATCATATCCCGGTAATCAGTACTACTGGTTCGATTGTGACCCAGAGTGAAGGTTACATGAAAATTTCCCCAAATGGCAAAAGGGTTGGAATTTGTACTTTAGGTGGTGCTTACCCGGGTTTTTTTGAATCCATCAACTTTGATAATGTAACGGGTTTAGTAACTGATAACGACATAATACATAAAGATGGTGGGCATTATGGTGTTGAATTCTCACCCGATAATTCCAAGTTGTATATAGAAACAAGTTATTTGTTTCAATACGACCTGAATGCAGGGACGCCCCAGGAGATATTGGCCTCCGAGGTAGCCCTGACTGATGGGTCAAATTCTGCAGGTGCCCTACAGCTTGGCCCGGACGGGAAAATTTATTGTGCCATTGGAGGAAGTGGAAGCGAATTTTATTTAAGCGTGATCCACTCACCCAATGCTGCTGGTCTGGCATGTAATTTTGAGCGGGATGATGTAAACCTGAGTGGTCGCTATACCAATGAAGGCCTCCCCTCCTTTATCCAATCTTATCTCAACGATCCCGCTTTTACCGCACAGTACTTTTGCCTGGGCGATGCTACCACCTTTGAGATAGACAATACAAGCGGAATTGATTCAGTATACTGGAAATTCAATGATTTTCCCAATATGCCCAATGATACTTCCACTCAGTTCAGCCCGGAGTATGTTTTCTCCCAAGCTGGCACTTTTCACGTAGATCTTACCGTGTACTCGGGCTTGCTGGAGAAAACAGTGACACAGGACATCTCCATCAATCCCATCCCGGAACCCAACCTGGGAAATGATACTTTATTCTGTAACACAAGCTTTGTGATCACCCTGAAACCCAATTGTGACGGCACTTACCGCTGGAATGACTTCTCCACCGGACCGGAGCTGGTGGTAAGCGATACAGGCACCTACTGGGTGCGTGCCACCCTGAACGGCTGCAGCCAGACCGACAGCATCCACATCGGGCTTTATCCGGCACCCCAGTTGGATGAAACCAATTTAAGCATCAATGATGCCGGTTGCGGACAGCCCACCGGTTCCATCATCGGCCTACAAGTCAACGGGACAATGCCCCTCGAATTTTTCTGGACCGACCTGGCAGGAGATACCGTGGGAACCCAACTGGATTTAACAAACCAGTATGCAGGCAGTTACGCTTTGAATGTAAGGGATGGGAATGGTTGTGAACACCTGTTGTCCACTTATTCCATACAGGATAATGGCTCGTTACTGGTAGACT